>Ga0302320_10007342_pt1 | contig 24269 bp, 21 predicted proteins | sample Bog_T0_3_FD_202130 | JGI IMG/M metagenome (GOLD analysis project Ga0302320, IMG submission 202130) | Peat permafrost microbial communities from Stordalen Mire near Abisko, Sweden - Bog_T0_3 | ecosystem: Environmental > Terrestrial > Soil > Wetlands > Peat | place: Sweden: Abisko, Stordalen Mire...
GCCAGGTTCGGCATCATGGGTCGTCCCGGGTCGCCGGCCGATGGCGTGACCTGGGATGGACGCTGCGTCGCACTGGCGATGGAGCCTTCAGTCATTATTCACGAGGTGGCGCATTATCAAGTGGCGCCGCCGTCGCGCCGTGGGTTGGTCGATTTTGGTCTCGGTGCCGGTCCGGAAAGCGGCGACCGCCAACGCGCCGAAGTCGATCGTCGTTGCCGGGCGCTGGATGGCGATCGCGAGGAAGCGCTCGCCTCGCTGTTGGGCGTGGTGTGGGAGGCCGAGCTCGGTCAGCCGGCGATTCTGGCCTTCGTCGAGCAGAATTGGCTGGAAGGCGATGCCGCCCCGCATAATCTTGCCCATTTCAGACGCGTCGTGGCACGGCTGGCGAGGCTTGGGTTGATAGATCGGTCGGCACGGCCCACCGTCCGCCTTAGAAACGGCGCGCGGCCGGGCCGAGTGTCACAGCTGCAGGCGCACCAATACCGGCACCAGCAGCGCGGTGACGACACCGTTGAGACCCATCGCCAAGCCTGAGAAGGCGCCGGCGGTCTCGGACTCCTGAAGGGCCCGGGCGGTGCCGATACCATGCGAGGCGGTGCCCAGTGCCAGTCCGCGGGCGCGCGGGTCCTTCACGCCCAGCCGGTCGAGGATCAAGGTGCCGAACACCGCGCCGGTGATGCCGGTCAGGATCACCAGCGCGGCGGTCAGCGACGGCAAACCGCCGATCTGTTCGGCGATTCCCATGGCGATTGGTGCGGTGACCGACTTCGGCGCCAGGGACAACACGATCTGCCGGCCGGCGCCCAAGTGAGCGGCGATCACCATGGCGCTGAGGGCTGCCGTCACCGAGCCGATCACCAGCGCCACCATCAGCGCTACGAACGACCGGCGCAGGGCATGCACTTGACGGTAAAGCGGGACAGCCAGGGCGACGGTGGCCGGCCCCAGCAGAAAATGCACGAATTGCGCTCCCTGAAAGTAGGTCTGGTAGTCGGTAGCTGTTGCCTTCAAGAGGACGATCAGAGCCACGACCGCTGTCAGCACCGGGTTGAGCAGCGGTGCCCTGCCGCCTTTCCGGAACAGCCACTGTCCGGCCAGATAGGCGGCCAAGGTGATGGTCAATCCCAACAGCGGCGTTGCCGCCAGATAGACCCAGATGGTCTGCAGCGCCGCGGGGGTCATGCGTCGTCCTTTGCCAGACGCTGCATGATCAGACCGGTGGCGGCGATGGTCAGCGCCGTGCTGGCCAGCAAGGCAACGCCGATCGGCAACCAGCCCGATTCGATCAGGTCCAGATGCATCATGATGCCGACGCCGGCCGGCACGAACAGCAGCGACAGATTGCCGAGCAGTTGGCCGACCATCGTCTCAAGCGCCGGCGGTGTCCGGCCACGCACCACCAGGAGGATGAACAGCAGCGCCATGCCCACCAGCGGTCCTGGGATCGGCAGATGGCTCAGTCGTACAAAGATTTCACCGGCCAATTGGCAAGCGAGCAGCAAGGTCATGCAGGCGATCATCAGGTTTCTCCAGGAGGGCGGCCAGTGTCAAGATTTCTCGCTTCTTCACGAAGACACAATAATTCCGTTGCTATAAGCATCGTTTCTGAACGAACTTCCCCGTCTGTTCAACCGCGGATCGGATGCGCCGATGAGCATAACTTTGAGTCAGAGCGCTTTCGTCGTCGGCGGCGGCGCCGTAATTTCCCTGGCCTCAGCCTTTGCGGTGACCGGGTCGAGCAGCAATCCGACCTATCTGATCCTGGCGGGCGACGACATCAATCAATATCCCGTCTCGGCCAGCCAGGCGACCGGCGCGCTCACCGGCGCCAATGGTGCGACCGTACCGTTTTACAGTCTGGCAGGTGACGCCACCCAACGCGCCGTCGATCTGGTGTTCACCTATCAAACCACCAGCGGACGCTATTATAACAGCAGCTACGGCTATTTCGATCAGATGAGCTACATTGCGTCGGCCAGCACCGACGATCTGATCAATTTCTCGCTGTTCGGCACCGACGACCCATCTTTGCGTCATTCCGGCGCCTTGGACCCGGCCACTTTGGCCAACAATCTGCCGCAGGATTTCCTGGGCAGTGCCACATTCTTTACCAGCGTCACCACCGCGGTGCCGAGCGTTGCCACGCCGGCATCTTTGGCGGCGGTCGCGGCGTCGTTTATCGGCCAGGTGTGGAACGACAATGGCTGCTGGGGCGAGGCGGCGGCGATCGCCGCCAAAGCCGGCGTCGGCCTGCCGATCGCCGCCGGATTCTCTGGGCTGGCGGGCCAGAAGATGGGTGAGTGGACGGTGGCGTTCGACGGTGTCACCGGGCAAACCGGCGATTGGCGTTCCATGGTTCGCCAGGGCGATGTTATCGGCCTGGTCGATTCCGATGGCGTGACCGGGCATATCACCACCTGCGTCGCCGGCGGCGGCGCCAACGCGCTGCTGGTCGACGACGCTTATTTCGTGAACAGCACTGGCGCCATCACCAATCCCGCCGGCGATGGCAGTGCCAACGACATCATTGTCACACCACTGCTGGCCGGCGGCGAGTTCACCGGTGTTGCGACCGCGAGCGTGGTGATCTATCGCCTTGATACGCCGGTGGTGGCCGATCTGGTCAGCGCCGCCGTGCTGGCGCCGGGCGCCACCCTGGCGCTGTCGACGCTGTTTTCCGCGGCCAGCCCCGACGGCCACGCCATCACCGAATGGCAAGTCTACAATATCGATAACGGTAATGATTTTCTGCTGGGAGGCTCCCCGCAAACCGCCCATGGCGCCGCCGCTGCGCTGAGCATCGCCTCGCTTGCGGCGCTGTCATTCGGTGCCGGCGCCGCCATCGGCACCGATGCCCTCGAAATCCGCGCCTATAACGGCAGCTATTGGGGCGATTGGCAGGCCCTTGACGTCACCGTCTCGGCGGCCGGTGCCCAGGCCTTGCCGAGCCTCCCCTCCGGCGATCCGGCGATTACCGCCTTCATCGCCGCGCAGAATGCCGCCACCCGCGGCAGCGCCGGGGTGGCACTGCTCAATAACGGCATTGCCGGCGGCGGTGGCGACAGCGTGATCGGTGAAATGTCGGCGACCCTGACCGGCGGTGTCAACGCCATGGTGCTGGATGGCGATATCGGCGCTTTCTCCTGGCAGATCGACGCCACCGGCGCGCTGACTTTGTTTGACGGCAACACAGGAGGCACCACCAGCGTTAGCGGCATCACCGATCTGTTGTTCGACGGCGCTCTGCAAAATCAGAACGGCAGCTATGCCCATTTGCTGTTGATCCTGAATGGTCCGGACAGCGAGGTAGCGCGCTTTTATCAGGCGGCGCTCGGGCGCGTGCCCGATCTGCCCGGCATGGAATATTGGATCGACCAGATGGCTGGCGGCCTCAGCCTGACGGCGGCGGCACAGGATTTCTTCGCCTCGCCTGAATTCACGCAACGGTTCGGCGCGGCCGGCACGCTGTCGGACGATAGCTACATCACGCTGCTTTACCAGAACGTGCTGCAACGGACGCCGGCCGCCAGCGAACTGGCCTATTATGCGACGGCGCTGGGCAGCGGCGAGAGTCGCCTCACGCTGTTTTTCGATTTCGCCAGCAGCCAGGAGCTGATCAACAACCTGAGCCCGGCCAAAGGCGGCTGGCTGGTCGATACGGCGCTGGGCGGCAATGCCAGCAGCGATTTTCTGATGTCGGCCGGCACGGTGATCAGCCAGGCGGCGACCGACAACTATCTCGACACCAGCCTGATCAGCCCGCAGTCGGTGAATGTCGGCCAGGTGATCGCCGCCGGCGGGATCGCGCTCACCGAGATCAGCGCCACCAGTTTTTCCATCACGGTGACCAGCGCCGGTCCCGGCTTTACCCTGCTGATGTCGGCCGCCGACAGAGCCGCCAGCCTGTCTGTTTCGGGTGCCATCCTCTACAGCGGCAGCGGCGGCGGCGATCGCATCACCCTCAACGGCTCGGCCGCCAACGACACGCTGGTCCTGGCCGGCGGCGGCAATGTGGTGGCGTTTGCCGCCAATGCCACCGGCTCGGCCACCTTGTCGGGCTTCGCACCGGGCAGCGACCATATCGACCTGACCGCCTTCAAATTCTCGAGCTATGCCGCGCTGCTCGCGGACGCCACCGTTAGCGGCGGCACGCTGCAGATCCACCAGGGTCCGACCATCCTGCTGACCGGCCTCAGCACGCCGGTGGCCGCCGATTTCTTGCTGTAGCATCAGGTCAAAAACAGCCAATGCTGGGTGTCGGCCGGATGCTGTGGCGTGATCTGCACGTAGCCGATAAACTCGGCCGAGGCGCTGCAGTCGTTGCATGGTTTCGCTCAGCATTGCGCCGCCCGTGGTCGTTCCGTTCCAATACCGACTGAGTTGTCTGGATTTTCCACTTTAATTGTCATTTTAAGCCCGACATCTGGTGCTGGAACTGTTCGCCGGACGGGCGCAGACTTCCGTCGCGGTCGAACAGCGACAGGCTGTCGACGCCGTCTACCGAGTACCAGACCACCAGCTGCATGTGCCCGGCGAAAGCGGCGCGCAATAGAGGGCGGACATGGCCAGGATCGGCGAAGTCTTTGCGCTGTCCGATCTCGTTGGTGATGGCCGGCTTGCCGACGAGACGCTGCAGCACATCGATGGTCAGGGTCAAAGCCACCGCATCGGTGCCGTACCAGTGGAAATTGACCGCATCGATGGCGCTGTCGCGATACACCGGCAAAAGCTGGTCGGCATTCCGCAGCAGGCGCCCGCGCAGCACCGCCGGCACTTTGCCGATTTCCTGAATGCGGCACAGACTTGTCGCGTCGATTCCCATCTCGGGGTCGCCGAAACTGCGACGCGCATAATCGCAGGCCTGAGTCGATTTGCCCTCGTTCAGCAAGGTCAGCCAGGTCAGGCCGGCAGCGGCGGCGTATGACAGCCCGCCATTGCTGCAGGACAGGTGATTTGCATGAGCTTGACGGCAGGCGCTGTCGAGTTCGCGCCGATAAAGCCGCGCGGTGCCCGAACCGCTGTCCCAAACGCCCGGCGCCTGTCCGTCGGCGTAGCGCAGCGGCTCATTCTCCTCGTCTTCCACCACCAGCAGATCCGGTCGCCACAAAGCGAGGATGGTGGCGATGCCGGCCTCAAAGGCGGCCAGGTCGGCGGGGGGCGTCGATGGCCGTCGCGGCAGCGACTCGCGGCCGCCATTGCGCACCGTGATCGCCAGCTTGAGGCCGACTTTGCTCAAGTCGCGACAGGGCGTACAATCGCTGGTGGCGCGCCAGCGATCGATAAACAAAGTGGGGGGCCGGTACCAGGCGACGCCGAGCGCGGCGGCGCGGGCTGCCGCCGTGCCAAGGTCCCGATCGTCCTTCGGCCACAGCATCAGGCCATAGGGATTGTCGGCACGGGCGGCCGCCGCCGTCAACAGCGTCAGCACAAGGAGCAGGAACGGCCTCATCGCCGCATGATGCTGACGCCGGCGACCGGCGCCAAGCAGAAATTCGACCCGGCTTATCAAGCGCGGCAAGTCGGGTTATGCTGGGCGAAGGTCTCTAAAGGGGGTGCGTCATGCGGGTTGGCTGGTTTCGATGGGGGGGCGGCGCGCTGGCACTCTCCTTGGCACTATCGGCGGGGGCGCAACAATCGACTACCACGCCCAAACTGCAGCTTGGTGGTTACGAGCAGGCCCTGCGCTGGATGGAGCAGGGCCAGTGCGCCAAGGCCAAGGAGGCGCTGATACCGGGTGGACACGCCCAGCCAGGTGATGAAGTGGCGCTCTCGGATGTCGGTAACTGCTATTTGCGCGCGGCCGACAAATTGTCCGATCCGGCGGCGGCGCAACGCTCGCGTGAGATTGGCGCCGGCTGGATCTTGCGGGCCGCCAACACCGGATTGCGCCGCGCCGCCGAGGAAGCGGTCCGGCTTTATCTGGACGGCAAGGTCTTCATGGTCGATCCCTATGAAGCCGGCAAATGGTACACGCTTTGGAACGCCAACCGCACCGAGGTTCAGCTTGGCCAGCTGGAATTCGATGCCGATCTGCTGAAACAGATGAATGCGACGATGACCCCCGAGCAATGGGCTGAAGCCCGGGCGCGGGCACAGAAATGGCGGCCGATCACGGCTTTGTCGCAGACGAGGAACGCTCCTTGAAGGTCTTCAGCGACGCCGAAAAGGCGTTGGCCAGCACCTGCGCCGCGTCCAAGGCGGCGTCGCCTTGTGCCAACCAGGTCACCTTCTGTTCCACCGGCGTGTCGTTGTCGGCCTGCTCCGCCTGCTTCGACAGGCACGCGCCGTAGGCTTCGAGCTCATTGACATAGGCCTGAATGGTGCCGCGTGCGGCCAACAAGGCCGGCTCGTCTGCGGTTTGACCGTTGGGCACGACAGGCACGGCACCGGGACGGACGCAGGCGGCACTGGCGCTCGCGCTCGCGAGACAAAAAAGAATAACCGTCAAACTCCGCATGATGTTCCTATCCCGCATCAATTTTGTGGTCTTGGTCCGGTAATATTACCACAAGCTGCGATCCTGGCGATGCGCGGCGTGAGTAGATTCCGGTGGCTGACAGGGCGCGGCGAGACGCCACACTAAGACACTGACGATCGACCATGGCCGGCGCAGGGCGACGGCTGCGGAGGACGATATTTTGCATGCGCCGGTTCAGTTCACTCTCAATGGGCTTGCGGTCGAGGTCAGCACCGACGACGATCGGCTGCTGCTCTGGGTGCTGCGCACCGATTTGGCGCTCACCGGGACCAAATACGGCTGTGGCGAAGGCATTTGCGGTGCCTGTACGGTGGTGATCAACGGCAATGCCCGCCGGTCATGCCGGGTGCCGCTGAAACAGGTGGTCGGCGCCGAGGTGCTGACTATCGAGGGCCTTGCCAAGGATGGCGTGCTGCATCCGCTTCAGCAGGCTTTCATCGATCATGGGGCGTTTCAATGCGGCTATTGCACGTCGGGCATGCTGCTCGACGCCTATGTCCTGCTGCGTGACCATGCGCAACCGGCGCGCGACCGGATTGTGGCGCAGATGGACCAGAATTTATGCCGGTGTGGCGCCCACCAGCGGATCATCGCCGCGATCCTGCAGGTCTCCCGTCAGTCTCGGGCACAGCCATGATCGACGTTTTGCCTCTGAACCGCCGCCTCTTTATCAAGCAATTTGGCGGCGGCATTGTCATTCTCTTTGGCCTCGACCCTTTGGCCGCGTTGGCGCAGCCCGATCGGCCACGCACGCCTCTGGACTTTCATGCCTATTTGGCGATCGGCGACAGCGGCCGGGTGACGATTTTTTCCGGCAAGGTCGAGATGGGGCAAGGGGTGCTGACATCGTTGGCGCAAATGGCTGCCGAGGAGTTGGGGGTCGACCTCGCGTCGATCGACATGGTGCTGGGCGATACCAAGACCTGTCCCTGGGATATGGGCACTTTCGGGTCGATGACGTCGCGCATCTTCGGGCCTGCCTTGCGGGAGGCGGCGGCGACGGCGCGAAACCTGCTCACCGCGCTCGCGGTCACCCGTCTGGGCGTCCCGGCCGACCAGCTTTTGCTGGAGCATGGCGTTGCCTCCGTCGTCGGCCAGCCGAGCCGACGGATCGGCTTCGCGGAACTCGCCAAAGACATGCCGACGGCTCCGACATTCGACCAGACGGCGGTGCTGCGTCCTGCCGCCCGCTTCACCGTGATGGGACGTTCGGCCGAGCGTCTGGATGCCCGGGAAAAAGTGACGGGCAGCGCCAAATACGCAGCCGACATCCGTCTTCCGGGCATGCTCTATGCCCGCATCCTGCGCCCGCCCATGCATGGCGCGACCCTGACGGCGGTCGACACCAGTGCCGCCGCGCAACTGCCCGGCGTCACGGTCATAAAACACGACGATCTGGTTGCCGTCCTGCATGCCGAGCCAGACGGCGCCGCCCTGGCGCTGGCGCAGGTGCATGGCGGCTGGCGGTTGCCGGAGGCGGCACTGACTCCGGACACCATCTTCGACCATGTTGTGGCACAGGCTGGCGTGCAAAAACAGGTGGTGCTGAAAGGCGATATCGCCACGGCGCCGGTGGCGAGGAACTTCGCGACCACCTTTCAGAAGGGCTATGTCGCGCACGCGCCGATCGAGCCTCATGCCGCCCTGGCCGATGTCCATCCCGACGGCGCGACAGTCTGGGCCTCGACCCAGACGCCATTTCCGACGCGCCAACGGGTTGCCACGGCGCTCGGACTGGACCCCGGTTTGGTTCGCGTCATCACACCCTATCTGGGCGGCGGGTTCGGCGGAAAAAGCGCCGGCGACCAGACGGTCGAGGCGGCGAAGCTTTCGCAACTCTGTGGCAAGCCGGTCCAGGTCGCCTGGACTCGCGCGGAAGAGTTCTTGTTTGACAGTTTCGACCCGGCCTCGGTGGTGCAAGTCAGGTCGGGACTAGATCGGCAGGGAAAAATTGCGCTCTGGGACACCACGGTGTTTGCCGCCGGCGAGCGCGGCGCGACACCCTTCTATGACATCCCCAATATGCGGGTTCGGTCGGCTGGCGGCACTTCTTATGGCGGCCCGCCCTTGGTCGCAGGCCTGCATCCCTTTGCCGTCGGTCCGTGGCGCGGTCCGGGGGCCAACATGAATGTCTTCGCAACCGAGTCGCAGATCGACATCATGGCCGCCGCCGCCGGCATCGATCCCTTGGCCTTCCGGTTCCGGCATCTGCAAGACCCGCGCATGCGCCAAGTTTTGAAGGCCGCGGCCACGGCGTTTGGCTGGAAGCCGGCGGTCAGTCCCAGCGGCCGCGGCACCGGAATCGCCTGCAGCAGTGACGCCGGCAGCTGTGTCGCGACCATGGCCGAAGTGAAGGTCGATAAGGCAAGCGGCAAGGTAACCATAGTGCGCATTGTCTGCGCCCAAGATATGGGAGTCGTCATCAATCCCGAGGGCGCCAAGATGCAGATCGAAGGCGGCCTCGCCATGGGGCTGGGTTACGCCCTAACCGAAGAGCTGCGTTTTCATGGTGGAGAAATCCTCGACCAGAACTTTGACACTTATCGTCTGCCGCGCTTCGCCGGTGTGCCGTCGATCGAGGCGGTGCTGGTGAAAAATGACGATTTGGCGCCTCAGGGCTGTGGCGAGCCCTCGATCACCACGACCGGGGCAGTCCTCGCCAATGCGCTGTTCGATGCGACGGGCGCAAGGATGTTGCGCCTGCCAATGACACCAGCGCGCGTCGCCGCCGCGCTATCGGCCTAGCAGGCCGTCTCTCGAACAGGGCTCGGCGCTGCATTGATCGCGGTGCGATGGATGCGCATATCTGACGGACACTTGCATTGCCGACGGCTTTGCGGCAGTAAGGGCGCGCGCTTCGCGCTTGGGAGTATGTCCGTGGCCCGCACCGCCCATCAGCCGCTTGATGCGCCGTTCGATCTGACCGCTGAGATCGTCCGCCTCAAGCGGGAACGGAACGCCGTCATCCTCGCGCATTATTACCAGGACGGCGAAATTCAGGATCTGGCGGATTTCGTCGGCGATTCGCTGGACCTTTCGCGTCGCGCCGCAGCTACCGAAGCAAGCGTCATATTGTTTTGCGGCGTCCGTTTCATGGGCGAAGTCGCCAAAATCGTCAGTCCCGAGAAGATCGTCGTGATCCCTGACCTCGAGGCCGGTTGCTCACTCGAGGATTCCTGCCCACCCGAGGCGTTCCGGCATTTTCGCGAAGCGCGACCCGATCATCTGGCGGTGACCTACATCAATTGTTCGGCGGAAGTGAAGGCGCAATCCGATATCATCGTCACCTCGTCCAACGCGCGGGCGATTCTCGACCAATTGCCGCCGGACCAGAAGATCATCTTCGCGCCCGACCGCCATCTCGGCGCCTATCTGGCCAAGCAGACCGGCCGCGATCTGGTGCTGTGGCCCGGCAGCTGCATCGTGCATGAGCAGTTTTCCGAGCGTGAACTGATCAAGCTGAAGACCCGGCATCCCGACGCCAAGGTCGCCGCGCATCCGGAGTGTCCCGAGGCCTTGTTGCGGCATGCCGATCATATCGGCTCGACCCGGTCGATTCTGGACTATGTGCTGACCGATGGCGGCCGCAGTTTCATCATCGCCACCGAGCCGCATATCATCCACCAGATGCAGAAGGCGGCGCCCGACAAGCTTTTCATCGGCGCGCCGGGTGCCGACGGTTCATGCGATTGCGCACGCTGCCCGTTCATGGCCAAGAACACCATGGAAAAGGTCTTTCTGGCGTTGCGCGATCTGACGCCGCGCATCGAAATGCCGGAAACGCTGCGGCTGGCGGCGTTGCGGCCTTTGCTGCGCATGCTCGACATGTCGAAAGCAATCAATGTCGCCTCTGTCGGCCCTTGAGCTGGACCGCTTTCTGGATGTGGCGCTGGCGGAGGATATCGGCGACGGCGACATCACCAGCCTGGCAGTGATTCCGCCCGGTATTACCTTCACAGGCCGGATGGTGGCCCGCGAACAGCTGGTGGTGGCCGGGCTGCCCCTGGTCAGCGCGATTTTTCACCGGGTGGTGCCCGAGGCGCGAGTGGATTTGCGGGCTGAAGAGGGTGACCGACACTCCGCAGGCTGCGTGCTGGTCGAACTGAGCGGGCCCGCCGCCGGCCTGCTGGCGGCCGAACGCACCGCCCTCAATCTGTTGCAGCATCTGTCCGGTATCGCCACCCTGACCCGGCGCTATGTCGACGCCATCGCCGGCAGCGGGGCCGTGCTGCTCGACACCCGCAAGACCATCCCCGGACTGCGCCGGCTGGCCAAATATGCCAGCCGGCTGGGCGGGGCGCAAAACCACCGCATGGGTCTCTATGACGGGGTGCTGATCAAGGACAATCATGTCGCTTTGTGTGGCGGCGTCGTCGAAGCGGTGCGCCGGGCCAAGGCCGCCTCCCGATCGCCGATCGAAGTGGAGTGCGACCGTCTCGACCAGGTCGAAGATGCGCTGGCCGCCGGCGCCGAAATGATTCTGCTCGACAACATGGCGCCGGACATGCTGCGCCGCGCGGTCCGCCTGATCGATGGCCGCGCCAAAAGCGAAGCCTCGGGCGGCGTAACGCTGGAAACGGTCGTCGCCATCGCTGCCAGCGGCGTCGACTACATCTCGGTCGGCCGACTCACCCAGTCGGCGCCCGCGGTTGATATTGGCCTGGATTGGGTGGCAGAGCGATGACGCGCCGCCATGGATGACCAGGCGCCCTATGACGTGCTGGTGATCGGCAGCGGTGCCGCCGGACTCACCGTTGCCTTGCAGCTGGCGACGCAGGTGCGGGTCGCGGTGTTGTCCAAAGACGATCTTGCCGAATCCAATACGCTCTATGCCCAGGGCGGCATCGCCGCGGTGCTGGACGCCACCGACAGTCTGGAATCGCATATCACCGATACGCTGGTGGCCGGCGCCGGGCTGTGCGATCAGGGGGTGGTGCGCTTCGTGGTGGAAAACGCGACGGCCGCCATCGAGCGGTTGATCGGCTACGGCGTTTCCTTCACGAAAGACGAATCCTCGCCGGACGACTATCACCTGGCCCGTGAAGGCGGCCATAGCCACCGCCGCATCATCCACGCCGCCGATGCCACCGGCCGTGCCGTCGAAACCACGCTCGAAGCGAAGGCGCGGGCCAGCGCCAATATCGACATCTTTGAACATTGGCTGGCGATCGATCTGGTGCGCCAGCCGGGCGAGTTGCCGGGACGCTGCGCCGGCGCCTATGCGCTCGATCGAAGCAGCGGCCATATCAGCCTGTTCCGCGCCAAGGCGGTGGTGATCGCCAGTGGCGGTGCCGGTCGGGTCTATCTCTATTCCACCAATCCGGACGGCTGCACCGGCGACGGCATCGCCATGGCCTGGCGGGCCGGCTGTCGGGTCGCCAACATGGAATTCATGCAGTTTCATCCGACCTGCCTTTACCACCCGGAAGCCAAGAATTTCCTGATCTCCGAAGCGGTGCGGGGCGAAGGCGGACGGCTTTTGCTGCCCGGCGGCGAGCGCTTCATGCCGCGCTTCGATGCACGCGGCGAACTGGCACCGCGCGACATCGTGGCGCGCGCCATCGACCACGAAATGAAACGTCTGGGCATCGCTTGCGTTTACCTCGACATCAGCCATAAACCGGCCGCCTTCATTACCGAGCATTTTCCGACCATCTACGCCACCTGCGTGAGATTCGGCATCGACATGACGCGCCAGCCGATCCCGGTGGTGCCGGCCACCCATTATACCTGCGGCGGCGTGATGACCGACCTCTGCGGCCGCACCGATATCGCCGGTCTCTATGCGGTGGGCGAGGTGGCCTTCACCGGGCTGCACGGCGCCAACCGCATGGCCAGCAACTCGCTGCTGGAATGCCTGGTGTTCGGTGCCGCCGCCGCCGACCATATTCTCGGCGAACTGCCTGCTGTGCCGCCGCCGCCGCCGCTACCGGCGTGGGACGAAAGCTTGGTCACCAATTCCGACGAGGAAGTGGTGGTGTCGCACAATTGGGACGAAGTGCGCCATTTCATGTGGGACTATGTCGGCATCGTGCGCAGCACCAAGCGCCTCGAACGGGCGCAACACCGCATAGAATTGCTGCTCGCCGAGATCGAAGACTATTACGGCAGCTTCCGCGTTACCGGCGACCTGCTGGAATTACGCAATCTGGCGGCGGTCGCCAAGCTGATCGTGCGCTCGGCGCTGATGCGCCGGGAAAGTCGCGGCCTGCATTACAGCCTGGATTTCCCCTATCAGGACCAGATCGGCTTGCCGCAGAATACCGTGCTGATTCCCAAAAAATACCGTCCGCTGGTGCCTTAACCCTCAATCTCGACCACCGCCTCGACTTCGACCGAGGCGCCGCGCGGCAAGGCGGCGACGCCGACGGCAGCGCGGGCATGGCGGCCGGCGTCGCCGAACACCGCGACGAACAGGTCCGACGCGCCGTTCACCACTTCAGGATGCTGGATAAAATCGGGGCTGGAACTGACAAAACCGCCGACCCGCACGATGCGGCGCACGCTCTCGAGGCTGCCGGCGGCGTGGATCTGGGCGATGATGTTGATGGCGCACTGGCGCGCCGCCAGGTAACCCTGTTCGGGACTGACCGAGCCGCCCAGCTGTCCCGGGAACAGCAGCTTGCCGTCGACGAACGGCAATTGGCCGGAGATATAGAGCATCGTTCCGCTGCGCACGAAGGACACATAATTGGCGGCCGGTGGCGCCGCGGCCGGCAGCGTGATTGCCAGTTCGGTCAGTTTAGCGGCGATGTCAGCCATTCTCTCTCAGTCCTTCAGGGGTGGTGCGGCGAGCCTAACCGAGCGCCCTGCTTGCGTCGAGTGAATCCGATTGTTGTCAGGCCACCCAGCGGGTCGGCAGGAAGACCGGCCGGCCTTGCAGTTGGCCGCGATCGACGGTGATGCGGAACACGCTGCGCAACAGCGGATCGTCAAGAATGGCGGAACCCTGTCCCTCCGCGACCAGACGACCGCCATGCAGAACGGCGACGCGATCGCAGCAGCGCGCCGCCAGCGCCAGATCATGCATCACCACCACCACCGCATCGCCGGCGTCGGCGCGCCGGCGCAGCACCTCCATCACCTGCAACTGATGCGCAGGATCGAGGCTGGCGGTCGGTTCGTCAAGCAACAGCAGCCCGGCTTCGACGGCAAGCGCACGCGCCAGCAGCACCAGCGCCCGCTCGCCACCCGACAGGCGGGTCAGCGGACGCCCTGCCAGATCCGCCATGCCGACTGCGGCCAAGGCCCGCTCGACCGCACCATCGTCGCGTCCGCCATGCGGGAGGCGACCCAGCCGCACCGCGTCCCGCACCGAAATCGGCCAGGCCGCTTCGCTTTGCTGCGGCAGGAAGGCGACCCGGCGGGCCCGCTCGGCCAGGCTCAAGCGCTCGATCGGCGTGCCGTCCAGTGTCACGCAACCGACCAGCGCTCGCTCCAGCCCAACCGCGAGGCGCAGCAATGTGGTCTTGCCGGCGCCATTGGGACCGATCAACCCGACCAACTCGCCCGCCGCCACCTTGATCGACACCCCGTCTACCAGGGTTGCTCCCTGTTTTTGCAGGCTGACGCCCTGCCATTCCAGCTTGGTCATTCGCGTTCCCTCATTTTCAATACCAATCCCAGAAAAAACGGCGCGCCCAACAGCGCCGTCGCTACCCCCAGCTGCAGTTCGGCCGCCAGCGGCAGCAGTCGCACCGCGGTGTCGGCCGCCAGCAACAGCACCGCGCCACCCAGCGCCGAGGCCGGCAGCAGGCGCGCCGCGCCATGTCCGACCAGCGGCCGCAGCAAATGCGGCACCACCAGCCCGACGAAGCCGATCGACCCCGACACCGCAACCGACGCACCGACGCACAGCGCGGTGCCGATCACTGTGGCCCAGCGCAGGCGTCGCAGATCGATGCCGAGCGAATGGGCGACATCCTCCCCCAAAGCCAGCGCATCGAGCCCACGTCCGGTGGTGGCGAGCAATGCCCATCCCAGGAGGATCAGCGGCAGGACCATCAGCACGTGACTCCAGGAGCGGTCGGCCACCGACCCCAGCAGCCAGAAGATGATTTCGTAGGCGGCCAGCGGGCTGGGGGCCAGATTGAGCGCCAGTGCCGTCAAGGCCACAGCGAAGCTGGACAGCGCCACGCCGGCCAGCAGCAAGGTGAGAGTTCCGGTGCGGCGGCCGGCCAGGGCCAGCAGAATCAGCACCGCCACCAGGCTGCCGGCGATGCCGCCGGCAGCGATCCCCGGCAGGCCGAAATAAAACACCAGCACGGCGCCGAGCGCCGCCGAGGAAGAAATCCCGAGCACGCCGGGATCGGCCAGCGGATTGCGCAGCAATCCTTGCAGTACCGCGCCGGACAATCCGAGCGAGGCGCCCACCAGCAGCGCCAGCACGGTGCGCGGCAAACGAATTTCCAGTACCACCTGGCGCGCCAGCCGCGCCACCGCCGGGTCGGCTGATAACAGTCGCCAGGGTGACAGATGGCTGGCACCCACTGCCATCGACAGCAACAGCAGCGCCAGCAGCAGCGCCGTCAGGGTCAGTTCGGCCCAGTGCAGCGCTTTCATGGCAGCGCGTCCGCGATCAGCTGGGCGCCGTCAAGCAGCGCTGCATCGGCGCAAGCCCAAAGTTTCATCGGCATTTCCAGGCGGCGGATGCCGGCATCGCGCAGCACCGGATGCGACAGCGAATGCGCTCGCAGCGAAGGCCGGTCGAGGCCCAGCCCTTCGACGACGATCAGCGCCGGTTGCAGGGCGATCAGCGCTTCGAGCGGTAAATTGCCGATCCCGCTGACACCGGCCAGGCTGGCGAGATTGTCGACCCCAAGCGCCCCCAGAATTTCGTCGTCGATGGTGTGCCGGCCATGCGTCCAGCCACCGGCGCTGGTGATCGCCACCCTGGTCGGGCCATGCGGCCGGCGCATCGATGCCAGCCGGCGATCGATTTCGGCAACCAGCCGGTCGCCTCGCGCCGGCACCCCGAGACGCGACGCCAGAGTGAGAATGGCGCTCCGCATGCCGGCCAGATCGTCTGGCACCGGCAGCCGATAGACGGGGATGCCGAGCTTTTCCACCAGATCGGCGGCACTGCCGGCAAAGCTGCCAAACACCGCCAGATCGGGGTGCAGAGCGGCGATTTCCTCGGCATCGCCATGATTGAGGATCAACCCGGCGGTCTGGTCGACGACGGTGGAGGCTTCCGGATCGGCGGCGAACAGGCTGACCGAGATCACCGTGCCCGGCTCGGCCAGCGCCAATACCAGCCGGTCGGCGCACAGATTGGCCGACAGGATACGGCGCGGCGGATCGGCGGCGAAGGAGGGCGCGGTGGCCAGCCCGAGCAACAGCAGCAGCGCGGTCGGCCTGCGCATGTCAGAAACTCGCACCCAGACGGCCGACCAGGGCGCGGCCGGGCAGCGGAAATAGCGAATAAACGCCCGGTGTGGCGCCGGCATAGCCGACATCGAAGCTGTGCGTATCGAGCAGGTTGGTGACCGACATCGACCAGCCTATCGCATCGAGCCGGCCGCTGAGTCGCATGTCGAGGCTGCCATGCGCCGGCACCATCGGCTGAATGCCGGTGACATCGTCGCCCAGCCGCCGCTTGCCGATTTCACGCAAATCGGCATCGAGCCGAAGATAATCGCGCCAGATTTCCCAGGCGCCGCCGAGATTGCCGGACAGCAAGGCCACCTGCGGCACTTCGAGGCCTTTATAGGGGCCGGCGCGGAACTCGGCGCGGGTCACGCTGACCGTGCCGGTCAGGTGCAGGGACGAGGAGAGCGCCAGGGCGAAGTCGGTCTCACTGCCGATGCGCTGGGTGGGGTCGAGATTGACATTGGCGCCAAGTCCAAAATTGGCGCCCGGGTCAAAGTCGATCTCGTCGTGCAAATTCATCGCATAGAGGCTGGTTTGACCGCTGAATTGTCCCCAATTGGCCTGCAGGCCGATCTCGACATCGTCGGAGGTCTGCGTCTTCAGACTGAAATTGGTGGGCGTGACGATGACGTAATTGCGGTCATCCATATTCGGCATGCGCATGGCGTGGGCGGCGCGGGCGAACAGGGTCAGCGCCGCGCCCAGCCGCTGTTCGACGCCAAGATGGGCGGCATATTCATTGTCGGCTTGAGTGAGCGGCGTGCCGACCGCGCCAGGGTAATAACCCGGCGCAAACGCGTCGGTCTTTTCGCGCGCCGCCAGATCGGCGCGCTGCAGACGGATTCCGAAGCCCAGACTGGTGTCGGCCGTCAAGGCGAGGCTGTCATCGCCATAGACGGCGAGCGTGCGCTGGTCGAGATGGTGACCGTCATAGGGCACCGCGCCTTGCATAGTGGCGGTATAGGAGCGGTAGAACGACTGATAGACATCGACGCCCAGGATCGCCTTCGACGGCACCCCGAACTGGGGCATCGCGATCTCAAAACGTGGCGTCAGCGACAGGGTGGTGATGTCGATGCCATAGAATTCGCCAAACGACTCATAGGAGGTCAATTCCTCCTTGTGGCGGACGCCGGCATCGAGCACCAGTTCGATGAAGTCGGCCAATTGCCGCGTACCGCCCAGGCTGCCATTGATGCTTTGCAGGGTGCCGTAGTCCTGCAGCGCCAGGGCGGATTTCGGTGCCGTGCGCCAGGAAGCGGCCGGCACTTCGCCCGGCAGGCCGAGATATTGGTCGTCACCGCGCAGATTGACATAGAGTTGCCCGAGCGGGATGTCCTGGCGCAGTTCGGCGTCGAAATTCTTTTCCCGCAGCGCGTTATTGTCGCGGTAGCCGTTCGAGACGATCTCGGTGCCATAGGCGCTCAGGCTGGTGCCGCCGATCTTCTGATTGGTCGAGAGATCGAGCGAGCGATATTGAAACGATCCGAAACCGGCATCGACGCTGGTGTAGGGTGGACTATTGTCGCCATTCTTGGTGACGATGTTGATGACTCCGCCTACTGCGCCGTCGCCATACAGCACCGCCGGGCTGTTGCCCCGCGTGATCTCGATGCGTTCGATGCTGGACAGCGGAATGGCGCTGAAATCGATGTTGGACTGGTCGGGGTCGTTGACGCGCCGGCCATTGACCAGCACCAGGGTGTTTTCCGTGGCGGTGGCACCAAAGCCGCGCAACCCGATCGCCGCCTGGGCGCCGTTGACTCCGCCATAGAGGCCCTGCAGCTGAACACCGGCCTGGCGTGCCAGGATGTCCGGCAGAGCGGCGGCAGGATCGGCGGCAATGTCGGCGTCGGTGATCACCGTGGTCGCGCTGCCGACCAGGCCGCTGCCGAGCCGGCTGGCGGTGATCAGCACCTCCGGCGGGCCGCCCAAAAAATTGTCTGCGTCATTGTCGGCCGCCGCTGGCCGCGCCGCCAACGCGGCGAGCAGGCAGAGTCCCAGACATTCTCCTAAATTTTTCAATCGCTTCATGACCGTCAACCCTCGGCAGTCGGCCGTCTGCGCAGCAGAGGCCGTTCGGTGAGCAGGACCGACGCGAAGGACTGAGGACGGAGAAATTCCGTAACGGGCCCGCACGCCGGCAAAGACGTCACCGCTGCGAAGACCGCTCCGTGCAGACCGCCCGTCTACCGGTTGGATGACAGTGCTGGCAGGTCTCCTGGCTCGCGGGTCGTCGCCCGTTGCGCCCGGCCTTCCCAGTTTCCCAGTGGCCTTGTCGGACGCGGGCTCGCCGCTTACAGTTGCGGGGGCAGCCGCGGATGTGATCACCCCGCATCAGGGGGGGCTCGCCGCGTTCCCTCTTGCCTCCCCGGTCGCCCGGGGAACCAGCACGGGTCGGAGCATGGCGCAACCCCGAGGATCGGTCAAGATCGCTGCGGGGCGGGGACAACTTTGAGAATGAGAAGCGGCATCGTGCCGAGAGGAAGCCTAGGTCAGATCGCGCTGCTGCTGTTGTCGATCCTGCGATCGGGACAGACGGCGGCCGTTCCGGTCTATGACTATGTCGTGCTGCATGTCTACCCGCATGATCCGCAGGCTTTTACCGAGGGGCTGTTTTATCGCGACGGATTTCTTTACGAGAGCACCGGCCTCGAGGGCCGCTCCAATGTCCGCAAGGTCCGGCTCGAGACCGGCGAAGTGCTGCAGCAGCGTGATCTGCCGGCCGCTTTTTTCGGTGAAGGCATCGTCGACTGGCATGACCAGCTGCTGGAACTGACCTGGCGCTCCGAGCTCGGCTTCGTGATCGATTTGCACAGTTTCGCGCCGCAACGGCAATGGCGCTATCAGGGCGAGGGCTGGGCGCTCACCCGCAATGACCGCCAGATTTTCATGAGCGACGGCAGCGACCAGCTGCGCGTGCTGGACCCGGCAAGCCTGCAAGAGAGAGCGCGCATCAGGGTGACCGCCGACGGCGAGCCCGTGACCCGTCTCAATGAACTGGAATGGGTGCGGGGGCAGATCTGGGCCAATATCTGGATGACCGACCGCATTGCCCGCATCGACCCGAACAATGGCCATGTGGTCGGCTGGATCGATCTCAGCGGCCTGCTGCGCAGCCAGGTTCATCAGCCGATCAAAGCCGACGTGCTGAACGGCATCGCCTACGATTCCGTGCATGACCGATTGTTCGTCACCGGCAAATTATGGCCCTATCTGTTCGAAATTCTGGTGATTCCGCGGCGGACCTTTTGACCCATGCTTTGAAACAGATCTTGGTTGCGGTGCTGGCGGCCTGCCTGGCGATGGCGTCGGTCAGCATCGGTGCCGCGGTGGCCAAAAGCCTGTTCCCGGCAATCGGCAGCGATGCGATGGCCGGTCTTCGCAATGGTTTCGCCTCGGTGGTGCTGATCGTCTGGTGGCGTCCCTGGCACGGCGCCCGGCTCACCCGCCGCCAAATCCTGCTGCTGGCACTCTATGGCGTCAATCTCGGGCTGATGAATTTGCTCTATTACCGGGCGCTTGACCGGCTGCCGCTCGGCTTGGCGGTGGCGATCGAATTCACCGGTCCGTTCGGGCTGGCGCTCGCCAGCTCGCGCCGCTGGTCGGATCTGCTGTGGTTGGCACTGGCGGTGATCGGGCTGCTGCTGTTGCTGCCGTGGGGCGCTCCCAACCAGGACGTCGACACGCGCGGCGTGATGCTTGCCTTGGCGGCCGGCGTCACCTGGGCCCTTTATATAATGCTTGCGCAAAAGGCCGGCAAAACCATGGGCAGCGGCCGGGTGACGGCGCTCGGCACCGGTATCGCCGCGCTCATTTCGCTGCCGGTGGTGATGCAGGCGCCGCCCGCCTGGTCGGCCTTCAGCGCCACCACCCTGCTGCTGGCACTGGTGGTGGCGCTGTTCTCGAGTGCCATTCCATTTACACTCGACATGGTTGCGCTGAAGCGGTTGCCGACCCGGACCTTCGGCATCCTGATGAGTCTCGACCCGGTCGCGGCAGCGCTGGCCGGCTTTGTACTGCTCGGAGAACAGCTCACCTTTCGTCAGGTTGCCGCGATCGTCTGCGTCATGATCGCCTCGGTCGGCAGCACGGCCTTGGCGCGCAAGGGAATGCCGGTGCCGTCGGAACCTGTCTGCTAGAGCTAAACCCGCTCGGCAATGACAATCTGATAGAGACCGCCGAATCGGGTGTGCTTGTTCCAGCGGAAGCGATCGGCCTGGGGGCCGGCAAGCTGTTCGATCTCGGCATGCCACAGGCTGTCGGCGAACGGTTCCAGCCGCTTGAAAATCCATCGCATCAGCGGTTTAAGCGGGTGAAACGGGCGCGGCCGATGATAATCGACGAAAATTGCCTTGCCACCCGACCGCAGCGGCGCCAGCATCGCTGCGGCGATACCGCGCTTGACCTGATCGGGTACCTCGTGGAGAAGAAAAAAGCAGGTGACGGCATCGAAACTGCCCGGCTGCGGCCGGCTGGCGTCGCCCAAGACGACCTTGACCTGCGGCAGATCGGCGGTCTTGCGCCGGGTCAGCGCCACTTGCAATGGCGCAATGTCGCCGATGCGCAGGTGACCGGCCGACCCGATCCGTTGCGCCAATTGGCGCGAGAAATCGCCATAGACGGCCGCCGGCTGAAACACCCGATCGCCCGCCGAAATCAGGCCCAGCACCTCATCGATCAGACGCTGCGCATTGCCCCACAGGATGCTTTGTACCACCCATTGTCGATCCAGCAGCCAGGCGGTCCAGGGCGTGAGATAAGCCCAGCCATAGACATCGGACAGATAACGCGGCAGCGCGGGGGGAGAGACGACGGACTCGATGTGCATCGCGGTTCCTTTTGTTTGGGGGCCAATCTGCCATGCGGCCGGCCCGCCGCCTTGACCTAGATCAACCGCCATCCTGTTTGCAAATCATAATCTGTCGCGGCACTCTTCTGCCAGAGCGAGTCTTTGGGAGGTATCATGACAAGTCAGCCAAGTCTCTGGTTTTTGGGATTTTTGACGATGCTGATCGCCATCGCGCCGGCGGCGGCGGAAACGCATTATCTGCGTGCCGGCCGCCTGCTCGACGTGCTGCAGGGGCGCGTGCTGGACGATCGGCTGATCCGTATCGACGGCGATCGAATCACCGCCGTGACGGCCTGGCATGGCGCGCCCACGGATGGGCGGCTGCTCGACTGGTCACGCTATATGGTGTTGCCGGGACTGATCGACATGCACACCCATCTTGCCGAGTGGGTCATCACCAACAATGTCGCCGAGCCGCTTCTTCATTCGCCGCAGGAGACCGCACTGGCGGGCGCCGCCTATGCCCACGCCACCCTGCGCGCCGGCTTCACCACGGTGCATGACGTGGGCTGTTATCGCGCCTTCACCGACGTGGCATTGCGCGACGCCATCAATCGCGGCTGGGTCGAAGGGCCGCGTATGAATGTGGTAGGCGCCTATATCACCAGCCCGGGTGGCGGTGGCGAAGTCACCGGACTGGCGCCCGATCTGATGATTCCTGCCGATATGCGCGTGGGTGTGGTCATCGATGCCGACGATGTGCGCCGCAAAGTCGATGCGCTGTTCCAGCGTGGCGTCGATTCGATCAAGCTGATCGCCACCGGCGCCGTGTTGGCCGCCGGCACTGAACTCGGCCAGCAGGAGCTCAGCGATGCCGAGATCCACGCCGCTGTCGACCAGGCGGCCCGGCATGGCAGCTGGGTGGTGGCGCATGCGCATGGCACCGAAGGAATCAAGGCGGCGATCCGGGGCGGTGTGCGGGCCGTCGAGCATGCCTCGCTGATCGATGATGAAGGCATTGCGCTGGCCAAGGCGCACGGCACCTTTCTCGACATGAATCTCTATACCGGCGACTATATGGAGGAAGTCGGCGTCAGGGACGGCTGGCCCGACAGCGCCATGCGCAAGGAGCGGATGGTGACCGAGGCGCAGCGCCAGGCCTTCGGCAAGGCGGTCAAGGCCGGCGTCAAGCTTACTTTCGGGACCGATGCCGGCGTCAATCCGCATGGCGACAATGCCCGCCAGTTTGCACTGATGGTACGCTACGGCATGACGCCTTTGCAGGCGATCCAGGCCGCCACCGTCACCGCCGCCGAACTGATGGGCTGGCAGAACGATGTCGGCGCGATCGCGCCAGGCCATTTCGCCGATCTGGTGGCGGTCGATGGCGACGCGCTGGCCGACATCCGCGTGCTGGAGCATGTTGCCGCAGTAGTCAAGGGCGGCGCACTGGTCCATTAAATTCGGTGACAGTGCACTAAATAGAGGATGTCCTCGAACACGCCCCCGCCAATTTGTGCACTGTCACCGCAATTGTCACCGCAATATGCAATTTGTGCACTGTCACCGCAATACTGTCCGCAATACCTGAAATTTTAATGTCACTGTAATCCAACGAAAGTGTGGCGGACCCACTCTACCAGAATCTGCGCATCAGGTCCCAAGTCGCGCGCCCGATCAATTGCCTCGGCTTGGGTCTCGCAGACTGCGCTGGCCCGCTGGGAATTTGGACGGCGGACCGCATAGTCACCCTGTTCGCGCCGTTCAACAAACAACTGATTTTTTGACATCTTAAAACTCCATGGTGATCTTTATTAACGTGACCCCCGTCGTTTTTTATTCAATTTTGCTAAATTGATTAGCCCGGAACACCGAAAATACTGCAGCGGGCTGTCCTCTCGTTTCGACCATGTTTTCGGTCGCATCACATCGCGATCTAGGTTTCTACCCCTTCAAGAACAGCCGCTGGTCGCTCCGCAGCTATTGCATTTCATGCAGGTGCCATTGCGCACCAGCGTGAAATTGCCGCATTCGCCACAGGCGTCGCCTTCATAGCCTTTCAGGCGGGCTTCACGGATCTGTTCACTGCGGCTGTCGAAGGCACGGATCAGAGTCTCGGTGTCGCCGGTCACCAGGGTCGGCTCGGCGATCTGCGCGGCGGTCGCGGCGGCGGTCGCGCCGGCGGTGATCCCCTGCGAAAGGCCGCTTTTCAGCACCAGCAGGTTGGAGCGTACATAGCCCTTGCTGACACGTTCGGCCACATTGTTTAGCGTCGCCAATTGGCCCTCGCTGTTGCCGCGGCCGATGCTGTCGGGCGACAGATCGGGGGGCGTGACATGGGCCAGATCGTTGCGGCTGAGATAGGAAATCGCCAGTTCGCGGAAGATATAGTCGAGGATTGAGGTGGACATCTTGATGGCGTTGTTGCCTTCCACCATGCCGGAGGGTTCGAAACGGGTGAAGGTGAAGGCCTCGACGAATTCCTCGAGCGGCACGCCATATTGCAGGCCGATCGAAATGGCGATGGCGAAATTGTTCATCATGGCGCGGAAGGCGGCGCCTTCCTTATGCATGTCGAGGAAGATCTCGCCCAGTTTGCCGTCTTCATATTCGCCGGTGCGCAAATACACTTTGTGGCCGCCGACGATCGCCTTTTGCGTATAGCCTTTGCGGCGGTCGGGCAGGCGGCGGCGCGCCGCGGCGATCACCCGCTCGACGATGCGTTCGGCAACGATTTCGGTGCGAACAGCGGCGGCGGCGGGCGCCTCGGCCAGCTCGTCGGCCAATGCACCGTCATCGTCGAGCAGGCTTGCCTGCAGCGGCTGCGACAATTTCGACCCGTCGCGATAGAGCGCATTGGCCTTGAGGCCGAGGCGCCAGGATAGCAGATAGGCGTTTTTGCAATCCTCGACGGTGGCGCTGTTCGACATGTTGATGGTCTTGGAGATCGCGCCTGAAATATAGGGCTGCGCTGCCGCCATCATGCGGATATGGCTTTCCACCGACAGTGAACGCTTGCCAATGCGGCCGCACGGACTGGCGCAATCGAACACCGGCAAATGCTCGGGCTTGAGCCCGGGCGCCCCCTCCAGCGTCATGGCGCCGCCGACGAACAGATTGGCGGCCTCGATCTCGGTGCGGGTGAAGCCGAGCGCGCTCAACAGATCGAAGGCCGGATCGTCGAGTTGGGTGGGCTTGATGCCGAGCCGGTCGATGCAGAACTGGGCGCCCAGGGTGAATTTGTTGAAGGCGAAGCGAATATCGAAGGCACTGGGCAGCGCGGCCTCGATGCGCGACAGCGCGGCGTCGTCGAAGCCCTTGGCGCGCAGGGCGGCGTGGTTGACGAAAGGCGCCTGCGACAGGGTCCCGGCACCGGCCGCGTAACGGATGATCCGCTCATTGGTTGCGGTGTCGTAACCAAGGCTTTCCAGCGCCTGCGGCACCATGCGGTTGATGATCTTGAAATAGCCGCCGCCCGCCAGCTTCTTGAATTTGACCAGGGCAAAGTCGGGTTCGATGCCGGTGGTGTCGCAATCCATCACCAGGCCGATAGTGCCGGTCGGCGCGATCACGGTGGTCTGGGCATTCCTGAAACCGTAAGCCTTGCCCCATTCCAGCGCCCGGTCC
>Ga0302320_10007343_pt1 | contig 24268 bp, 20 predicted proteins | sample Bog_T0_3_FD_202130 | JGI IMG/M metagenome (GOLD analysis project Ga0302320, IMG submission 202130) | Peat permafrost microbial communities from Stordalen Mire near Abisko, Sweden - Bog_T0_3 | ecosystem: Environmental > Terrestrial > Soil > Wetlands > Peat | place: Sweden: Abisko, Stordalen Mire...
CTGCCCATCGCCTCGGCCCGTACAGTTCGAGGAGAACAATGTCAAAGAAAATTCTTGTGGTTGACGACTCCAGAACAGCTTTGATGATGGAGCGCGAGATTCTGGAAAAGCGTACGACCTACCAGTGTGTGACCGCGAGTGACGGGCAGGAGGCGGTTGAGAAGGCTCAACAAGAGCAACCTGACCTGGTGCTGATGGATGTGGTCATGCCCCGTATGAATGGATTTGAAGCCTGCAAGATGATGCGTCGGCAGGCCAGCACACGGGAGATCCCCATTGTTCTTGTGACCACCCGCGGCGAGGAGTCTTACATGGAAGCTGGATTTCAAAGCGGATGTAATGACTACATCACCAAGCCCGTGGATGGCGCTGAACTGGTGGCCCTGTTACAGAGCTACCTGGGTGAGTAGAGCGTGGAAGTGCTGGCAAGCTTTCTCCATATTGTGTGAACCGGTGCAACAAGGACCTTCATGAACGGTGACAAGAACAATGTTGGCGCGAAACCCACCTGGACCGAACCGATGAACGATCTGCGTTTGGGAGCGGCGCGGAAGAGACTGGCCGAGAGCCAAGGTCAGGAGGATGCCATCGAGGGGGTTCGCGAAATCGTGGCCAACCTCCTCGGGTGCGAGGAAATCGGCCTGTTCCGGGTCGATCGTAGAACTTCAACTTTCCAGGTTTTCTGGTCCTTCGGAATCGAACTTGAGAACTACGACCTGCTGCGAGCGTTGGGTGATACCGGTCTGCAGCGCGTGATGCGCGGCGAGTGCCATGTGGAGTTCGCGGCCCCGGACCGGTCTGCAATGGCTATGGCGCAGGCGTTTATTCCTATCAGTGTTGCAGACCAGACGATAGCGATCCTCGCAATATTGCGTCTGCTTCCCCAGAAGGCTGCTTTTGACAGGTCCGACATGGAGCTATTCAAACTTCTTTCCGACGAAGCCGCCAAGCCCTTGTTTGGAGCGACCGGACATTCGATGCCAAGGACCGAGGAACCAGGAATGAGACCATGAGAGAGACTCCCCCCAAATTCAATCCGGCAGTTCTGCCGGTGGAGTTCATGAAGAGTTTTGAGCATGTGGACTCCGACGAACCCCGGCACTTCCTCTATCCGGGCCAAGTGTTCGTGACGCGCGATCCAATCACCATCTCCACCATACTCGGATCATGCGCAGCCATCTGTCTGTGGGACCGGCACAAAAGAGTGGGAGGGATGAACCACTATCTCCTGCCGGAGGGGCTTGGTGATGGCCCGAACCGGCTGCGCTACGGCAACGTCGCCAATCCTGAACTTCTTGAGCGGGTGCTTGCACTGGGATGCGAAACCCGAAACTTGCAGGCCAAGATCTTCGGTGGGTCCAGCGCTTTCGCTGTCGACCTGTCGCAGTCGGTGGGATCGAGGAATGTGGAGCTTGCCGAAAGTTTTCTTCGCTCCGCGGGCATTCCGGTGGTGGAAAGAGAAGTGTCGGGGAAGCATGGCCGCAGGTTGTTCTTTCAGATCTTCGATGGCGTGACAAAGATCAAGAGTTTTGACCAACTGTAGAGAGAAACTAGGCCGCGTGCCGATCGTACGCGGACTGCGAAGGGAGGAACGGTGAATTCAGCGGACTTTGATCGGGAAGCGGTCTTCGCGTCGTTCCTCGCCGAATCGGAAGAGGGTCTGAACCTGATGGAACAGGCGTTGGTTCAGATGGAATCGAATCCTTCCGATCCGGAACTTCTGCACAGCGTTTTCCGCATTGCTCATACCATCAAGGGAAATGCAACCTCGTTGGAACTCGGCGAATTAGCCGGGTTTGCCCACGTTGTGGAGGATTTGTTAGACGTCCTGCGTGAGCAGCAGACGCTGCCCGGTGCGGACTTAATTTCCCTGCTGCTGAAGGCTGCGGATGAACTTCGGGCCATGGTTTCAACCGCGACGGCCGGACCGCAAGAGCTTTCCGCAGGGCAACACGACCTCAGAAAACAAATAGCGCGGGAGGTGGAAAAGCGGTCGAAAAGAGTGGTCAGCGCCGGTGAGGTCCGAGAGGGATCCGGTCCTGGAGCAAAGATGGACATGCTCCCGGGTGCCAGTCACCGCACGCTGCGCGCCGATGTCGACAAGCTCGATCACATGTTGAATCTGACCGGGGAAATCGTCATCGCGCAAGGCCGCTTGCGCCAGATGATCGAGAAGCTGGGTAGCGAGCAAGGCCGCGCCATTTTGGACATGCATCGCGAGGCCGAGCGCCTGTACATGGACCTGCAGAGTGAAGTGATGAGTATCCGCATGGTGCCGATCGGCCCCTTGTTTCGCCAGTTTGGGCGATCGGTGAGAGACCTGGCCAGAAGTCACGGAAAGCTGGCCCGTCTGGAAGTCGTAGGAGCGGACGTTGAAGTTGACACAACGGTGCTCGAACTATTGAAAGACCCTCTGCTGCACCTGGTGCGCAATGCGGTCGACCATGGTCTCGATAAGCCGGCCCTGCGCGAGAGCCAAGGCAAGAATCCTTGCGGACTAATCCGCCTGACAGCGGCGCACAGCGGTGGAAACATCATCGTGAAGCTGCAAGACGATGGAGCAGGGTTCGACCGCGCGCGGATCCTCGACAAAGCGAAACGCCTTGGACTCGTATCCGACGACGCAGGGATTCGGGACCAGGATATTTACGATTTGGTATTTAATGCAGGATTCTCAACCGCCGAATCGGTTACCGATCTCTCCGGCCGTGGGGTCGGACTGGATGTCGTCCGGCGCAACATCGACACTTTGCGTGGGACGGTGGAGATAACCAGCACGGCTGGAAAAGGCAGCACGATTATCATCCGCCTGCCTTTGACCCTGGCCATTATTGAAGGGTTCTCCGTGAGGGTCGGAACTGAAACCTTTGTCGTTCCTCTGGAACATGTGATCGAGTGCACGGAGTTACCTGCCGAACAACGCAACTCGGAAGCCAGCGGAATTCTTAGTCTGCGGGGAACGGCGCTTCCCTATGTTCGACTGCGGCGTGTGTTTGGCTTGGGCGGAGTGGCCCCTAAGAAGGAGAACATCGTGGTCGTGAAGATCAACGAGTTCTACGCCGGAATCGCAGTTGACGAATTGCTGGGGGGCATGCAGACGGTCGTAAAGCCTCTGGGCAGGGCTTTTCGAGGAGTGTATGGGATCGCCGGTTCTACGGTTCTGGGGGACGGACGGGTCGGTTTGATCATCGACGTTCCCAGTCTTCTGCGCGGAGTGATGCAGTCGACTTTGCTGGCACAAGCTTAGTTACAAAGGGAAGTTCTTTTGGAGAGGTGAAGGACAATGAAGAATTGGCAAGATCGGAACATCGGCACGCGGCTGGGCGTCATCTTCGGCGCCATCCTGCTGTGCGTGATCGCGGTAAGCGGATTCGGACTGAGCTGGCTCGGCCGTCTGAACTCCAACATGTCGGCCTCGATGCAAAAGCGTTACAACACGGTTGAGTTGACGCACCAGACCATCGAGAACTCGATCACCAATGCTCGCATCACCATGCAATTGTTCGAGGTCACCGACCCCGAACAAGAGAAGAAGCTGAACCAGCAAAATGATTCGATCAGCCAGGAAATCAGCGGGCAGGTCGCCTTGATCGAAAAGAGTCTCAACTCTTCCCAAGAGAGAGAGCTGTTTGAGATCGTCACCCAGGATCGCGATGCCTACAAGGCGGCACGGGCGAAAGCCAAGAAATTGTTGATGGACAAGAAGCGCGACCAGGCGCTGACCACTTTGAGCGAAGAAGTGATTCCGGCGCTCGACAAGTACCGCGCTGCGTGGCAGAAGTTTATTGACCTTCAGGCTGCCGCCGTGGTGCAAAGTATGAAGGAGAGCCAACAAGCCTATGCCGTGGGGCGCGGCGTTGCATTGTTGCTGTTGATTGGCACTTTGATTCTAGCCACGTTGGCCGCGGCCAGCGTTACCAAGAGCATTACCGTTCCCATCCAGCAGGCAGTCGAGCAGGCGGAGCGGATCGCCGCCGGCGATTTGACCAGGGAGATACTGGTCACAAACCATTCCGAGACCGGCAAACTGCAGCAAGCCATGCGCGACATGAGCAGCAGACTGTCGGGCATCATCCGGGACGTCCGCGAAGGGTCGGCAGCCGTTGCTTCCGCAGCCCAGCAGGTTTCTTCTTCCTCGCAGAGTCTTTCGCAGGGAACCAGCGAACAAGCTGCTTCTGTGGAGGAGATGAGCGCGAGTCTGGAACAGATGAATGCATCCATCACCCAAAACGCCGACAACAGCCGGCAAGTGGAGCAGGCGGCTGTGAAGGGGGCGCTGGCGGCGGAAGAGAGCGGCAACGCGGTCAAAGAGACGGTCGAGGCCATGAAGCAAATTGCGGCCAAGACCTCGGTGATCGAAGAGATCGCCTACCAGACCAATCTTCTAGCGCTCAACGCGGCGATCGAAGCGGCGCGCGCTGGAGACCAGGGCCGGGGCTTTGCGGTGGTCGCGGTCGAAGTTCGAAAGCTGGCCGAGCGGAGCCAGTTAGCGGCGCAAGAAATCGGCGGACTGGCTGGAAAGAGCGTCAGTGTGGCAGAACGATCTGGCCTATTGCTGTCTGACTTGGTGCCATCCATCAGGAAGACGGCCGATCTGGTGCAAGACGTTGCCGCGGCCTCCACTGAACAGTCTGGCGGAGTCACGCAGATCAACAAGGCGATGTCCCAGGTTGACACGGTTACACAACGCAACGCATCGTCCGCGGAAGAACTCTCAAGCACCGCGGAAGAGTTGGCTGCGCAGTCGGAACAACTGCAGCAGTTGATGACGTTCTTCCGGGTAACCGGAGAGCAGCACGCGAATCGCGGCGGCAACGGCCAACAGCGCGTAAACGTTCCCTTGAACCCCACGTTCAGAAACGATTTCGCGCAGCGAACCCACTCGCAATCGGCCAACGGCAAAGTAACGGAAGAGGCTAACTTCTCTCCCTTTTAAGGTGGGGATCTCCGGCCTGGTTAGGAAGTGGAAAAACCGGGCAGATGCGTCGAGGTAAACGGCAGAAATGTGAGGAGTGAGATTATGGGAGCGTCGGACCAAGGGAAGCAGCAAACTACCCTGAGCAGTGTGCAGTACCTTACCTTCTTCACTGCGGGCGAGGAATATGCGATCAGCATTGTGAAAGTTAAGGAGATCATTGAGTACGAGGCTGTCACGACCGTGCCCAACACTCCCGTCTGGATCCGCGGTGTGACCAACTTGCGAGGCAAGGTTGTCGCCGTAGTCGACCTCGCGGTGAAGTTCGGGCTACCAGCCAGCGGCATTTCCAAGTTCTCCTGCATCATCATCACCGAAGTGATGTTCGAGGGCGAGACTTTGACCATGGGGGTTCTGGCCGACTCCGTGAGCCAGGTCATCGACCTTACCGCGGACGAAATCGAAGAAACCCCGCCTTTCGGTACGCGGGTCAAGACCGAATACCTGCTTGGCATGGGCGCGCTCGGAAAGAAGTTTTGCCTCATTCTTGACATCGACAAAGTCCTCTCCACCGACGAATTATTGGCGGTTACGGATTCAGTTACCGTCGAAAGGCCTGCGGATGCCACGGCAATCGACGCGCCCGCCAAAGCGGCACACTTCGAGGCTGGAGCGTAGCTGTGCTCGCCGGAACAGCTTCCGCCAAAGATTCAGCCGCGTCCCGCCAAGCCGGACAATCCCATGCTGACTCATGCCGCGTTGACTCAGGCCACCTTGACCCAGGGCTGGAGCAGCCACCCCATCTCTCGGTTAGTCCCGCGCTGTTCCAAAAATTCCAGAAGCTGATCTACAGCGAAACTGGCATCTGGCTGGGAAGTTCAAAAACGGCCTTGTTGTGCGGACGGCTCTTTCGCCGCCTCCGAGCGCTCGAGATCACTTCACTGGCGAGCTACTACGAATTCGTCGCACAGCCGGACCAGCACGAAGAACGCTCTCGGATGATCGACGCCATCACCACCAATGAAACTCGTTTTTTCCGCGAGCCCAGGCAGTTCGAGTTCCTGGTGCAGAGACTCGTTCCGCGTTGGCTATCGGATGCCGAACACGGGTTACGCTCGCGCAGAGTGCGAATCTGGAGCGCCGGATGCTCTTCCGGGGAAGAGCCGTACACCCTGGCCATGTTGCTTGCCCGGCATCTTCCAGCGCAGGACGGCTGGGACGTGCGGCTTCTAGCCACTGACATTTCCAACCGCGTCCTGGAAAAGGCATGCAAGGGGACTTATCCCATCGCGAGAGCGACGGAGTTACCGAAAGATTTGCTGCACAGTTTTATGCTGCGCGGAGTCGCGGAGCGACAGGGTGAGATGAAAGTGAAAATCGAAATCCAGCAAATGATCGACTTTCGAAGGTTGAACCTGGACCAGGAATCTAATCTCAGCGAAGGCCCATTCGACGCCATTTTCTGCCGCAATGTTTTGATCTACTTCGACGTCGCGTCGAAACGCAGGGTAATCGCAAACCTTTACCGTCATCTCATGGCCAACGGTCTCCTGTTCGTGGGTCACGCAGAGAACCTAACCAGCATATCCACTCGGCTGCAGAGCGTTGAGTCGACCATTTACATAAAGACAGGCGACAACCAGGAACTGTGACGGCGGCATAGCAAGACCTTCTCAGACGGCACTCAGTACTTCAGGAGGACGAAAGAACGTGTCCCGCATGAATGGAAATGACCTGCAGGTCCTCGTCGTGGATGATTCGGCGATGGTCCGCCAAGTTATGCAGGCCCTTCTGGGTACCGATCACAGGATTAACGTGAGGGCGGCGGCCGACCCGCTGATTGCGTGGGCCAAGATGCAGAAGGAACCTCCCGATGTTGTCATCACGGACCTGGAAATGCCGCGCATGGACGGCCTGACGTTCATTCGAAAAATCATGCTGGAAATGCCGACGCCAGTCGTGGTCTGCTCCGGCCTGGCTGCACGCGGCACCGAACTCGCACTGCGCGCGCTCGAAGAGGGTGCGGTTGAGGTAATTACCAAACCCAAGGTCGGCGTGCGTGAGTTCCTGCACGAATCGGCCGTCATCCTCCTGGATGCGGTCTGGAGTGCCTCTCAAGCGCAGGTCAGGCCGCGGCCTCGTCTAGCGGCAGTTCCCCGCCTGACGGCCGACGCTGTCCTGCCTCGCAAGAAAAAGCCCCACGCTGCCGGAGCGCCGAACGGAGTCATTGCGGTAGGTGCCTCGACCGGCGGAACGGAAGCCTTGCGCGTCTTCCTCACAGCCTTGCCAACCGACTGTCCGCCGGTCGTGGTCGTGCAGCATATGCCCGAAGGTTTCACGCGCGCCTTTGCGGATCGCTTGAACCTAGAGTGCGGAATAGAAGTCGCGGAGGCCCGGGATGGCGACCGGCTGCAAACTGGCCTGGCGCTGATCGCCCCGGGCAACCGGCATATGCTGGTCAACCGCACCGGCGAAGAGCTTGTCGTCCAAATCCTCGATGGGCCGCTGGTCTCACGTCACCGTCCCAGTGTGGATGTGCTGTTTCGCTCGGTAGCCATTTCCGTTGGGCCCAAAGCGGTTGGGGTCATCATGACCGGCATGGGCGACGACGGCGCCCAGGGCCTGGGTGAGATGAAAGAAGCAGGAGCAGCCACGATCGCGCAGGACGAAGCCAGCTGCATCGTGTTTGGAATGCCCAAAGAAGCGATTTCCCGCGGCGCGGTGAGTCTGGTTGTGCCTTTAGACCGAATCGCCAACGCGGCCTTGAACCTGCAGAGGAAGAAGGCGGGAGAAGGGAAAAGCTAAACGACGGTTCGAATCGAGATGACCGAAGCAAGAAGATGCAAGCAGTAGGAAATAGGCCAGCCTGACTCCGGGATCCCGGATGTCACCGAGCATACCCGGAGGAGTCGCACTAACCCCTCAGCGCAGCACGGTACTTATTGGCGCCAGCCGGTGTATTCCTCGCGTCCCTGGAAAATCTCATGAACCAGACGTCCGATGCGTTCCTTTAGCGTCGCGGGCTGTGCCGTGACAGTTTCCGCCATTTCAGTTTTCGTCTCCACCTTTGATTCGGGGGCGGGAGCCGCACCTGCAGCCATGAGTATGGCCTCCTATAAATTGATTTTCACAATCCCGTCTCTTGTCATTACGGACAGACTTCGCGCTAGGCGAGTGCCGAGCTGAGGCCGGAGGAGTCCCCATTGACTCCCGAATTCTAAGGTGCTTTTAATTTGGCGAGGAGATTACTAACGGCATAGCACATCAGATTCTGCAACCTGACTCGGTCGCAATCTCAGCGCGGGCAGCGGAGGCCGCAGCAGAGGCCGCTGGATAAACAAACTGAATTTTGAACTGAATTATGGCAGCCGGACCTGTAAGCCGAATTTTGTCCGCCGGATTGCTCCAGCGGGACGGTCATTCCTCTGGGCCACGCATTGCTGCGGGGCTCTAGCGACCTACCCGAAGGTTTTACGCACCGAGCCGGCACGTGCCGAAACCTGATTCGTAAGAATCAAATCCCGGCTCCCTCCCTATTTGGTCTTGCTCCGTGTGTGGTTTGCCCTGCCCGCTGCATTACTGCCGCGGCGGTGCGCTCTTACCGCACCTTTTCACCCTTACCCTCGTCGGTGAAGACTTGGGCGGTATGTTTTCTGTGGCACTTTCCGTCGGACGGGCTTAAACCCGGCCTCCCGGACGTTATCCGGCACACTGCTCTGCGGAGTTCGGACTTTCCTCTCCCCGCGTTCGAAAACACAGGAAGCGACCGTCCGGTCCAGCTGCCAACTTGATCATTATATGCCAGAGCAGACTTCGGACCTCGGACCTCGGACGTCGGACCTGCTTGGTGGCAGCGCTACGCTGGTAGACTGGTCTAGCGACTCAGGCCTGCGGTCAGGGGTCTGAGGTCCGAAGTCCGAGGCCCGAGGCCCGAGGTCCGTTCTTGAACATCGCCGAAGCCATCCGAATCGCACTGCAGTCGCTGTGGGTGAACAAGCTGCGCTCGGTGCTGACGCTGCTCGGCGTGGTGATTGGAGTGGCGGCCGTGATCGCGGTGGTCACGTTCGTATCTGGGGTCAACGATTACGTGGCGCAGAAGGTCTTCAACCTCGGCGCCGACGTTTTTATTATCTTCAAGGTCTCGCCCGCGGTTACCAACGTTGACCACTACCTCGAAGGCGAGAAGCGAAAAGACCTGACCATGGAGGATTACCAGGCGGTCGCGGAGGCCTGCCGGCATTGTGAGTACATCGGTGCGGTCGTCCGTAACGAAAGCGGTCACGTGAAGTACGCCGAGCAATCGATCAGTGATACGTCGGTGCGCGGGATTACGCCGTCGATGGCTCCCATTTACGACACGGACCTCAGCGCCGGGCGCATGGTCAACGAGACGGACCTGAATAACCGGTCGCCGGTTGCGGTCGTCGGCACAGACATCGTCGAGCACCTGATGGCAGGCACGGATCCAATCGGCAGGGAAATCCGCCTCGACGGCTGGACTTATCAGGTAATCGGTGTGGGGGCGAAGAAAGGCACCACCCTGGGGCAGAGCGCCGACAACTATGTGATGATTCCCATCACAACGTTTCTTAAGCAGTATGGCGTCCATAACAACAGCATTCGGATCTCAGGAAAAGCGGAGAGTGCCGGCGTGCCACTGGACGAAGCAGTTGACGAGGCACGGGCCGCGCTGCGCGCCAAGAGGCACGACTCTCCCGGCGGCGGCGACAGCTTTGATATTGAGACCAACGCCAGCCTGCTCGGCATCTGGACCGACTTCAGCCAGACTTTCTTTATCGCTACCATTGGCATTGCCGCCATCTCCCTGGTGGTCGGCGGCATTGTGATCATGAACATTATGCTGGTCTCGGTGACCGAGCGCACGCGCGAGATCGGCATTCGAAAAGCCCTGGGCGCGCGGCGCGAGGATGTGCTGCTGCAGTTTTTGATCGAGTCCGTTACTCTGGCGCTGACCGGCGGCGCCCTGGGCGTGCTTTTGGGAGTGGTTGTCGCAGAGACGGTTACTCTGCTGATCGGGATGCCGTCGTCGATTAAACTCTGGGCGGTGGCGGCGGGACTGATTGTGTCAGCCGGCGTGGGGGTATTCTTCGGAGTCTATCCCGCGCGCAAAGCCGCGAAGCTGGATCCCATTGTGGCGCTGCGGTTTGAAACGTAAGGAAAGAATTTGTGATTTTGTAATCGGGTAATTTTGTAAGTTAAGGACCTCATTCCTAGTTGAAGCGTTGCGGGGTTAAATTACCCAATTACAAAATTGCCAAATTACTCAATTTCTCATGATTCACAAAGATGAATTCGGCGAGATCGTTCACATGGCCACGGATACCATTCGCGGCAACAAGATGCGTTCGTCCCTGACCGTGCTGGGAATCGTGATTGGCATCGCCATGGTGATCGGCGTTTCTTCCATCGGGCGCGGCCTGGACGACAATGTCCGCGACATGGTCGCCAGCATCGGCTCGAATGTTATTTTTGCGTTTCACATCGAGCCGTTTACCTTCGGGCGTCCCACCGAGGAGATGCGCACGCGCAAAGAACTCACCTACGATGACGCTCTCGCAATTCGCGACTTGCCACACGTGAAGGCGGTCACAGCCGGCATCCGTTATTTCCGGCCGGAACTCGGGGTGGGCACGTTCGCCGTCAAATACGGCGACAAGAAAGTGAAGAATACAATCCTCGAGGGCGATCAGGCTTCGGCCAAAGAAGTATTCGACCTGCAGATCGCGTCCGGCCGCTGGTTCGGTGAAGTGGATGAAGAACATCGATCCCCGGTTGTGCTGCTGGGGTCGGATACTGCCGAAGAATTGTTTGGCAATCAGAGTCCGCTGGGCAAAGAGGTCAACATCGAGGGCCAGCTCTTCACCGTGATTGGAGTGGCCAAGCAAGTCAAATCGGTTTTTGGCGGCGGGAAGAATCCCGAAGATAACAAGGTACTCTTTCCCCTAAGCACGCTGAGGAAATTGCACCCGGAGTTGAAACAGCATTGGATCAGCGTCAAAGCCACGTCGCATGATGACATGCCGAAGGCCATCGACGAAATCCGTGAGTTGCTAAGGCGGAGACGAAAAGTTCCGTCTGACAAGCCGGATAATTTTGCGGTCTTTACCTCGGACTCGATCTCGGATGTGTGGAATCAGCTCACCGGCATGCTGTTTGTGGGGATGTTCGCGATTTCCAGCGTGGGATTGATTGTCGGCGGCGTGGGCGTGATGAACATTATGCTGGTCAGTGTCACCGAGCGGACGCGGGAAATCGGGGTTCGCAAAGCGATCGGCGCGCGCAAGCGGGACATTCTCTTGCAATTCACTTTGGAGGCAATCATTCTGACGGCGGTTGGCGGCTTGATCGGGATTCTGCTGGGCGCGATTATTGTCTGGATTATTCCCGAGTTCTGGCCCTCGCTTCCCGCCCGCATGTCGATGTTCTGGACGATCTTCGCTCTGATTTCCGCGGCGGGAATTGGGCTTGTTTTCGGCATCTATCCCGCATGGAAGGCGGCGAATCTGGATCCGATTGAGGCGCTGCGTTACGAGTGAAAAATGGATTCCTTTCCAGACATCCCCGGCGCCGACAAACTCCTGCGGTGGTTTGCGGGTGAGCCTTCTTTCCATGACGGAGAAGTTCTGGAGCTCCACCTCGACCGTTCTGGGCCTTCGTGGATCCGCATCATGACGGCGTATAAACCCGCGATCGTCACATTTACCCTGGAAGACATCACCGACCTCGAGCTTGCCGACTTTAGTTGTCAGAATGTAATCTCGGGTCTGGATCTGGAGAAACGGGATGATGTTTTCCACCTGACGATGGGCCCCTGCTATGGAATAGCGGGCTTCATCGATGCAAGGCGGGTCTCCGTCGACCTAGCTCCTCGCGCATGATTCCTCAAATCAGCCGGGTCATCCAAATCACTGCCGTCTGTGGTGTTGTTTCCAGCGTGCTCTATTACCTCCTCTGTCTTTGGGGCGCGGCAAAGTTTCTGCGCGAGCAGAAAGCGGCGGGCGAGGGCGTGCAAGCCCTGCCGCCGATTTCGATTCTGAAGCCGCTCAAAGGGACCGATCCTGAAATCTATGAGAGCTTTCGCAGTCACTGCCTGCAGGATTATCCGGAGTACGAAATCATCTTTGGCGTGAACGACCCCAACGATCCTGCGATCGACAGCGTGAAGGAATTGCAGCGCGAATTTCCGGTCCGCAGAATTCAGCTGGTGGTGAGTCCGCAGATTTTGGGCGCAAATGTGAAGGTCAGCAATTTGGCTCAGATGTTGGGGGAAGCGCGCTACGACCACCTGATCGTCAACGACAGCGATATTCGTGTGGAACCCGACTATCTGCGGCGCGTGACTGCTTCCTTGGCCGATTCGCGAGTGGGACTGGTCACTTGCCTTTACCGCGGAGTGGCTGGCGCGACGCTGGGCTCGCGGCTGGAGGCTTTAGGCATCAGCACGGACTTTTGCGCGAGTGTGCTGGCGGCGCGTCAGGTCGAAAGAGGCATTCGTTTCGGACTGGGTTCCACGCTGGCATTCCGCCGAGCCGACTTGGAGAAGATCGGAGGGTTCGCTTCATTCGTGGACTATCTTGCTGACGACTACGAACTGGGAAAGCGCATTGCTGGCCTCGGGTTAGCTGTGAAGCTCTCGGAGGTTGTGGTCGAGACGTACCTTCCTTCTTATCGCGTGCGGGAATTCTTTGCGCATCAGCTGCGCTGGGCCCGCGGAGTCCGGGACGCGCGAGCCGGCGGTTACTTCGGTCTGGTTTTCACGTTCGGGCTGCTATGGGCACTGCTGGCTGTGGCCGCCAGCGGAGGAGCGCCCTGGGCCTGCGGCGTTCTGGTTTTCATGCTGCTCATCCGCCTCGCGGTTGGAGTGATTGTGGGCTGGAGCGTTCTCGGAGATCGTCAGGTTCTCAAGCAAGCGTGGCTGATTCCGCTTCGGGATTTGGTTGCGGTCGTGGTCTGGATTGGCAGCCTTGGCGGCCACACCGTGACCTGGCGCGGAGACCGGTTCAAGTTGAAGAAGGGCAAACTCACCCGGATGGCGCCGTAACACTCACAGGATGCTCAATCGCTCCAGCCAACAGGGGGACGCTGTTGCCGTGATGATCAAGGACTGCCCGTACTTTACTGGCCAGTTGCTTCAACGTGAACGGTTTCTGGAGGAAGTTGTTTTCGACATCGACCACATTGTGGTCCAGCACCGTTTGCCCGGCATAGCCGGAGACGAATAGCACTCTCGTCTCCGGTCGAAGCAAGACCAGTTCGTTAGCCAGTTGGCCGCCACTGATGTGGGGCATGACGACGTCCGTGACAGCGAGATGAATCGTCGACGTGTGATTCTTCGCGACCGACATCGCATCCAGCCCATCTTTCGCTTCCAGCACCGAGTAACCGCGAAGACTGAGAAATTCGGCAGCGGCTCGACGCAGGGCGTCCTCATCTTCGACCAGCAGCAGAGTTTCCGTGCCACGAAGCACGGCCTCCTCTCCGACGTCTGACGGCTCGATTGCGGCTACCCGATCCGGTACGCAGGGCAAATAGATTTTGAAGACCGTACCCATTCCACCTTCGCTGTAAGCCCAGACGAATCCATGATTCTGTTTGACGATGCCATAGACCGTCGCCAGCCCAAGTCCGGTGCCCTTGCCAAAGGGCTTGGTGGTGTAGAAAGGCTCGAAGATGTGCGGCAGATGATCCGCAGGAATACCGGTACCGGTGTCGGTCATCGTTAAGACCGCATAGTGTCCGGTGGGGATGATGGCTTTCTTCTGGCCAGCGTACTGTTCGTCGAGGTTCACGTTCGAGGTTTCGAGGCTGCACCGTCCTCCTTGCGGCATGGCATCGCGGGAGTTGGCCGCCAGGTTCATGAGAATTTGCTCGATCTGCACCGGATCCAAACGAACTCTGCCCAGCCCCTCGCCGGGGGCAAAGGTCAGTTCTATGTCTTCTCCGATGAGCCGGTGCAGGGTTTTGACGATTCCACTGACCACTGGGTTGAGCTCAGCCACACGCAAAGCTTGCGGTTGGTTGCGGCTGAAGGCGAGCAACTGCCGCGTTAAATCGGCGGCGCGCCGGGCAGCCGACAGAATCTCCTGGATGCGGGTCTGGGCGAGGCTTCCCGGCACTACGCAGTCCAATGCGAGTTCAGAGTAGCTGGTGATGATGGTCAACAGGTTATTGAAGTCATGCGCGACGCCGCCAGCAAGGCGGCCGATGGCGTCCATTTTCTTTGCCTGAAGCAGCTGCGACTCCAGATGTAATTGTTTCGTGAGATCGCGGCCATTGGAGATAAAGTGTGTGGCGCGTCCGTCGGCGTCCTTTATCGGACTGATACTCTCGTCGACGTAGTACAACTCTCCGCTCTTCTTGCGGTTTACCGTAATGCTGCGGCCCACATCGCCGGTTCGAATGGTTTCCCACAACTCGCGGTAAAGCGCTGGTGCTTGCTGGCCGGAGTTCAGAATGCTCTGGGTCTGGCCTGTAACCTCCTGCCGGGAGTAGCCGGTCAGAGCTTCGAACGCGGGATTTACATATTCGATGACGCCTTCACTATTGGTGATGAAGATGGTATCGGCCGATTGCTCAACCGCACAGGAAAGCTTGCGCAGGGATTCTTCCGCAAATTGCCGCTGCTGCTGCGTGGAGTGCAAGTTCAGCGTGCAGCGGATCGTGCGCAGCAGGTTCGCTCCGTTGAGCTGTGATTTCTCCACGCAATCCGAAGCACCCGCCTGGATGATTTCAGCGACCGCCTTCTCATCCGCGTGTTCGGTCAGAACGATGAACGGTATGGTCCGTCCGGTGTGCAGAAACTCGGAGAGAAGCTTTGTGGCGGCAGCGTCCGCAGTCTCATTTTCAAACAGAACCAGCCCGTACTGGCTTCGCTGCAACATCGCCTTAGCTTCTTCCAGGGAGCAGGCGTGGTCCAATTCCGCCGGGAGAACACCCCGGTTTCGCTCCAGGATCTCCCGAATGAGAAAAAAATCTTCCTCCAGGTTCCCCACCAGCAGCACCGGCAAAAGAGACGGCGAGAGCTCGAGTTTTGCTGCGGTCGACATGGAGGTAATTCGTTACTCTTTACCATCGGATACTCTGAGTCGCAGCCCTCTCTGCAGAGAACGGAGACGATGATTGCGGTCGCGACCAAATCCCAAAGTGGGACAAGTCCCGGATTGAACCGGAAGACGTTTCCCCCGGAACCTCCTGCCCAATCCCACTCACCTCAGCCGATGGCCGCCTCCTGGGTCGGTACCTTCGTTAACGAACTCCAGCTTCGAACGTCTAATGCACCAGGTCGAGGCTCGGTGGGTACACCTTGTGTGAGCTGAAATAGGGAACCCCTGAGTCGTTTCCTGCGTATCGGCTAAATAGCGAGACTGCGCCTGAAGAGTAGGTGTCAGGGGAGGGTTTATGCAGATCCAGGAAAGCGTCGGCGCAACGAAAACCATCACCACCAACGGGAACGGACACGTGCAGGAGGTTGTGCGGCAGGCTCACGAAGAGCTGCGGCAACTCCTGCAGCAGCGCGCTGAAGTGATGCGGCGGATTGGCACGATCAAACAAACTATCGCCGGCTTGGCCAACCTTTTCGGGGACAGCGTGCTGAGTGACGAGCTGCTCGAACTCGTGGACCGCAAGAGCAGCGGACGACAACCGGGTTTCACCAAGTCGTGCCGAATGATTCTGATGGAAGCAAACCGTGCCCTGAGTGCTCGCGATGTCTGTGATCGGATTCAGGAAAAAGTCCCGCCCATGCTGGCACGGCACAAAGATCCGATGGCCTCGGTGACCACAGTCCTCAATCGCTTAGTGGCGTACGGCGAGGCCAAGGCCGTGGCTCTGGACAACGGCCGCCGCGCCTGGCTCTGGGTAGCCGACTCAGGGCCTGAGGTGACGGCTGAGTTGGCCGTACCAGCGCCGCAGTGAGCCGATCTATCCCGGCGGCAGCAGCATCCCTTTCTCCAGATGCCGCGTGACGTGCGCATACGAAGCCGCGTGCGGATCGTGCGTCACCATCACGATCGTCTTATGGAAGTCTTCGTTCAGCCGCTTCAGGATCTCCAAAACTTCCGTGGCCGAGTGACTGTCCAGATCGCCCGTGGGTTCATCGGCGAGTAACAGCGTAGGATCACTCACAATCGCCCGAGCGATCGCGACCCGCTGCTCCTGACCGCCGGAGAGTTGCTTGGGCAGATGGTTGACCCGCTCTTCCAGGCCCACGAGTTTCAACGCAGTCATCACGTGGTCGCGCCTCTGCTGTGCGTTGAGTTTGGTCAGCAGCAGGGGCAGTTCCACATTCTCAAACGCGGTCAAAACTGGAATCAAGTTGAAGGTCTGGAAGACATAACCGATGTGCTCATTGCGCCAGTGGGCCGACTGCGAGTCGCTGAACCGGAAAATGTTCTGGTTCTGCACCAGCAGCTCGCCGGAGGTCGGCCGGTCGATAGCTGCAATCATGTTTAGCAGCGTGGTCTTGCCCGAACCGGAGGGCCCCATCAGCGCCAAAAATTCACCGGCAGCGATGTCGATGGAGACATCGTCAAGCGCTTTCACCTCGAATGCCTCGCGCTTGAAGACCTTGCTGACATTGCGAGCCTGGACGACTTTGGTTCCGGTAGCGACGCTGGTTTCGGCAACTGTGCTCATGAAATTACCCCTTCACCTTAATTGTGTCTCCGTCTTTCAGGTCTTGCGGCGCTTTGGTAATCACGCTTTCGCCTCCCACCAATCCGTCGACGAGAAATCCGTCCGTGCGCTGGCTCAACACGTGGACCTCACGGAGGTGCGCTTTTCCGTCGAAGGCCAGGAACACGACCTTCTTGCCGTCGTGGTCCCGCAACGCACTCGCCGGTACGAAAGCTCCCGCTGTCTGCTTGCTGGTGGCTTTCGGCGCATCCGCTAAGAACTTCACCGTCGCGTTCATCTCCGGCCGCAGGAAAACATCAGGATACTTGCCCGGATTCAGCACCTGCACCTTCACTTGCACCGTGGCTTTCTGCCGATTCGCCTCGGGAGAAATCTGCGCAATTTCGCCGTCATACGTCTTGTCAGGATAGGTGTCCGTAGTGACGATGCCCTTCTGCTTGGGACTAAGGCGGGCGAAGTCCGCTTGGGCAATATCGAGTTCGACCTGGAGATCATTCAAGTCAGCCAGCGATACCACCGATCCCTGAGGGCCGCCCGCCGCCGCGCTGGCGAACTGCGCGGTAATAAGTTCGCCTTTTTCGGCAGTGCGGTCGAGAATTGTGCCGGTGACGGGTGCGCGAATCATCGTGGCGTCGAGTTGAGACTTGGCGTAATCAAGCTGGCCTTGCGCTTGCGCCAGCGATCCGCGAGCGCGAGCCAGTTCTTCTGCGCGAGGTCCGATCTTCATCAGTTGGAAAGCCTTGTCCAGCGAATTGACTCGCTGCTGGTCGGAATCGAATTTGGCGGTGGCGTCGTCCAGTGCCTGGCGCGAAACTACGCCAGCAGATGAGAGTTCCTTGGTGCGATCCAGAGTCAGCTTGTCATTGACGAGCGTGGCGCGAGCTTCATCCAGGTTGTGTTGCGCCTCCTGAATCTCTTCCGGCCGGGACCCATGCTCAAGTTCATCGAAATATGCTCGAGCATTGTCCAATGCGCCCTTTGCCTGATCGTAGGAAGCGCGAAACTCCTCATCCTCCAACCGCACTAGAACCTGTCCTTCTTTAACTTTGTCGCCCTTTTCCACGCCGATCCAGGCCAGGCGTCCGGTGACCTTGGAATTCACATTGATCGTGTGATGCGCGACGATGTAGCCCGTGGCCGAAAGCACCGTGCCGCCTACATCGCTACTCTCCGCTGCCGCGCGCGTCACCTCTACCTCCGGCACGTCGCGCGAAAGCATCCGGTAGGCCAGAGCGGAGACGCTCAGCACCGCAATGACAACGATGCCAATCACAATGTAGCGGCGCGCCCAGGCGGGCGGCTCTCCATTGCTGGTGCCGCGCTCCGTGCGGTCGATTCGCAAGCTCTGCAAGTCTTCGTGTTTCGCGTCAATCGGCATAAGAAATCAATGTCATCCTGAGCAAGCGTTCTTTGCGCAGTGAAGGATCTGGGCGAGCCGCGCGTTGGGTCGCGTTCTTTGCGGCCCATGAATCGCGCGTTTGGCTCGCATCCTTAATTTCAGCCACGCAATGCAGTCAGAATATTCTGCCGCGCCGCATGCCACGCCGGAGCCAGTCCGCCGAACAAGCCCATGATCAGCGCAAAACCAATTGCGGCCCCCGCAACCTGCCACGTGATCCGCAGGCTGAATACCACCTCGCTGAACGTCACTGCATTCGACGTTCCGGTCTGCATTCCGTTAAAGGGCAGCATCAGAAGAATTCCTGCCACTGCACCCAGCAAAGCCAGCATGAGCGATTCCAGAACAAAAGATGTCAAAATCGACGGACGAGAGAATCCCAGCACTCGTAAAGTCGCGATCTCGCGCCCACGATAAGCTACTGCCGCATACATCGTATTCATCGCCGCAAAACTCGACCCAATGGCCATGATGATTGCGACCACGATGCCAATGTATTTGATGGGAGCGCCCGAACTGGTCTGTTTCGCGTAATAATCCGTCTCCAGCATTCCTTCGAGCTTCAGACGCTGATCGTCGCTGACTCGGTTCTTCAGCGCATCGGCGGCAATGGGATCGGTGGCGCGCAAGTACGCCGAGGAATATCCGCCCTGCCGGTCAAAATCCGCGGCCATCTGATTCACGTCGCACCAGATCTCCGATTCATAAGCCGAACCGCCGGCGTCAAACACGCCCACAACCTTCCACGATCCCTTGCCGAAATCCATAGTGTCGCCAATGTTGGCATGCGAAAAGCGCGAGCGAATGGATTTGCTCACCACCACTTCACGCTGCCCGGTCTGGAACCAGCGCCCCTCGATCAGCTTCGCGCTGGGCCGAAGTTCAAGGCCATCCGGCATCATGCCTCGCACCGTGACGTTCACTTCGCCCGTGCCGTCCTTGCGCGGAAGCACGATCACCACCACCCACTCGCCGGAAACCATCGGTTCGCCGTGGCTGTCTTTCGCGATGCCGGGAAGAACTTTCAAAGTAGGAAACAGCGCGGCATCAAAGCCGCCCGACAGCTCCGCTTCCGACCCTTTGCGCAGCACCAGCACGTTCTGCGGATTGCCGCTGGAGACGAAAGCACGATGCAGGCCCGCCAGCAGCGCCATCAGAAAGATCGCCGTGGTCACCGTCAGAGCGATGCCCAGCGCGGTCATGATGGTAAGCCCTTTGCGGAGCTTCAAATTGCGCACGTTGTAGCTGATCGGTATTGCCATAAGTTCACTCTCAACTCATCCGTGTACTCAGCCAATGTGGCGTAATCCCTCCACAATATTGGTGCGCGACGCGGTGTATGCCGGAAGACAGCCACTGATGAATCCCACGATCGCGGCCACCAGCAAGGATGCCAACATCGTCGGAACGGAGACCTTCATTCCTCCTGGAATCCCGATTGCGACGGGGGAGTGCGTCAACCAGCGTATCAGCAAGGTTGCGCCCACAACTCCCAGCATTCCGCCCGCCACCGACAACGCGATAGCCTCGCCCACGAACATCGACAGCACGCGCTGGCGGGTGAAGCCAAGCGTCTTAAGCACCGCGACTTCTCGTGTTCTTGCGCGAATCGACATCGCCATGGTATTGCCCGAGACCAGAAGGATGGCAAACACCACCGCCCCGCAAATCCCCAGGATGAATGCCTTCACATTCCCCAAAGACGAAACGAACGAGAGCTGGAACGCTTGCTGGCTCTCGGTCTTGGTGCGCTGCGGCGCGTTGCGGAACATTTCGTCGATGGCCTTGGAGACGGGTGCAACATCACTGGGCGACGCCACCTGTGTCAGATACCACCCCGCTTGTCCCTTGAACCAATCGACCGACTCTTCCAAATACTTGGTGTTGAAAATCAAGGAACGAACAGGTGGATCGATCGTATAAATCGCGCGGATCGTGACCTCGGGGTGCACCGGGAAATATGGACTCTGCAAGGTGAGACGGTCACCAATCTTCCAGCCGAATTTCTTGGCTAGCTCAATATCCACCATGGCTCCCGTGCGATCACGTTGCCACGCTAGCAACTGGTCCGGTGGAACGATCTTGTCTGCTGCAACCTTGGGATACTCTTCCGGGTCGGTCACTACTTGGGCGAAGGAGTTGGTCGAGCGGTCGTCCTTGTAGACGTTCCCGAAATAAGTCATCGGCACCACGGCCACAACGCCGGGCACCCGTCGAATCTTCTCGCGGTAATACGCCGGCAGAAAAAATGCCAGCGAAACCCGATCCCTGGTGATGATTCGCTTCACCGCATCGGGAGGTCCCTGGTCGATGTAAAAAGTGCGCCAGATTGACATCATCAGCGTCAGCAACAGCAGCGAAAAGCTGATGCTCAGCATGGTCAGCAAGCTGCGCCGCTTGTTACGAAACGTATTGCGCACCACAAAACTGCTTAAAGTCATATCAAACCAGATTTCAACCGATGTAGCGCAAACCCTCAACAATATTTACCTGCGCGGCGTGATAGGAAGGAATCAGCGAACTAAGAAATCCCACGAGCGCCGCTACCGCCAAAGCCACGCCCAACGTACCGAGCGTAATCTGCATTTGTGCCAGGAAAAATCCCATGGGTGATTGTTTCATGACGATCAGTAGTAGCCACGCGAAGGCGCAGCCAAAGATTCCGCCCGCAAGCGAAAGTGATACGGCTTCGCCCACAAAGAGGCCAAGAATGGTCCGCCGCTCAAAGCCCAGCGTCTTTAGAACGGCCACCTCGCGGGTGCGCTCGCGGATCGACATCGCCATTGTGTTGGCAGATACCAGCAGCGTAGTGAAGACGACCGCCACGCAGATGCTGAGAATGAAAGCTTTCACATTCCCCATCATGTTAACGAAGCTCAGTCCAAAGGCTTTCTCGCTTTCGGTCTTGGTTGGCTGCGGCGCATTGCGAAACATATCGTCCACCGCACTGGCGATCTTAGGCACATCGTCGGCTGAGCCAGACATGATGCTAAACGTACCCGCCTCTCCCTTGAACCAGCTCACTGCCTCTTCCACATACTTCGCGTTGAAATAAACAGTTTTGTTCGTCGTCGGCCAGTGGAAGATGCCGCGAACCGTGAGTTCGGGATTGACGGGATAGATTGTGCCGAGCAGAACGATGCGATCTCCCACTTTCCAACCATACTTTCGAGCCAGTTCATCGTTCACAATTACGCCGGCACGGTCGCGCTGCCAGGCGGCCAGTTGGTCGGGCGCGATCTGCATCTCCGGGTAGACCTTCGGAAACTCGTCGGGATCGGTAGCGAACTGGGCGAAGAAGTTCTCCTGTTTATCGTCTTTATATAAGCCACCGAACCACGAGTTGGGAACCACTGCAACGACGCCGGGAATCGCCCGGATTTTTTCGCGATAGAATCCGGGCAAGAAATTGGTCAGCGAAACCCGGTGACGCGACACCAGTCGGCGCATAGATTCCGCGCTCCCCTTGTCGATATAGAACCCTTGCCAGACCGTCATCATGAAGGTCAGCAACAGCAGGGAAACGCCAACACTGGCAACCGTCAGGATGCTGCGTCGTTTGTTGCGGAAGGCATTCTTGGTGACAAACCGGCTCAGAGTCATGGTTGAACCCCAGGAGTAACCAGAAACGGAGAACAGAAGGCAATCGTGCCACGGACTGGCAACAAGGATAACCGAACCAACTTATCACCGACAACTGCGCCCGTCGTTCTCCCCCGCATCTTCATGAGGCTCAATTCAAGAAATACAACCACTGTTTCCATACTCCCTCACCCCTGGCGACCTCGCCAGTGGAGATCGTCACTCCGTGCGCATGACAAATGTCACCCGCCGACAGCCCTATAAATACAACCGCATGCCCGGCCGTGGAGTTACGGTATCGAGCGCCAGTTTTCTGGCCGGAATAGCGAAGGACAGACGCCCGGGTTTTCTCTCGATGTCTTCTGCCTTTGAACACTCCAATTCTTCAGTACTTTGGTAACTCGAACCTTAGTCTCGGGAGCGATATCCTAACCTTTACCTGCCCCGGGTTCTAACCCACGCTGCTCCCAGCTGGAAGCTGCGCGGCTTTTCTCTGTGATGAGGCACGGAACTATGTCCACGAAAATCGGCCATTTCGAAATCCTGAGTGAACTGTCAAAGTCCGCCACCGGCGTTGTCTACAAGGCCAACGATTCCGAAACCAGTCAAACGGTCGCTTTGAAAGCGATCCAGTTGTCCGCTTTCGGCGAGCAAGCTGCCGAACTGGAGAAGTGTCTCCTCGCAGAGGCCGAGGCTACAAAGGTCTTGAGCCATTCCAACCTCACCACTGTTTCCGGCGCGGGAGAAATCGAAGGCCAGTTCTGCGCCGCCATGGAATACATCCAGGGCAACAGCGTCGCCACCATGCTGGCGCGCAAAGAAGGCTTCTCCATCTGGGACCTGCTCGATATCGGACGACAGGTGTGCAGCGGCCTCGACGACGCTCACTCCCACAACGTATTTCACTATAGTTTGGAGCCCGCCAAGATCATGTGCGGGTGGGATAGCACAGTTAGGGTTTTGGGATTCGGCGTTTCTAGCGTGGGAAAGTTCACCGCCGCCATGCCCGGAGTTCCGTCGATTCTGCACTACATGTCCCCGGAGCAGGTTCGCGGCGAGAATATCGATGCGCGGTCGAACTTCTTCAGCCTGGGCGCAATGTTCTACGAGATGGTGACCGACCGTAAGGCATTCGATCGCGAAGATCCTGAATCTCTGCGCCAGAGCATCCTTGAGAGCACTCCCGTGCCCCCCATGCACGTGAATCCCAAGCTTCACCCCGTGCTGAGTGATCTCATCATGAAAGCGCTTGCCAAGGATCCAGCCCAGCGCTATCAGACCGGAAGAGAACTGCTCGACGATCTCGAGAAGTGTAAGGAGTCCAAACCGCAGGCCGCGAAGCAGGCTGCAGCCCCTGCGAAAGCCGCAGCCGTTCCCGCCGCAGTCAAAGCAGTCGCCCAACCCAAGTTCGCCTCGGCTCCTGCAATGTCAGTCGAGAGTCAGCCGGTCGAAAGCAAGCCCGCCGTCGCGCAACCGCTAGCCGCGTCCAGGCCCGCAGAACCCAAGTCAGAAGTAGCCAGACCGAACCCCGCTCCCGCTCGCAAGGCGGCAGCGGCCGCAGCGGGATGGGGAGGCGGCGATGCGGCTTCTTCCGCGCCCAACTCACCCAAATTCGAAGCGTCCAGCCCGGCAATCGCTCCACGCGCCAAAGCGAACATCGGCGCGTCGCAGCCGCCTTCAGCTTCCATGTCGTCAGCCGTCCTCGATGAGCCCGCCGTCGAAGCTCCCGATGCCGGCCAACCCAGGATCGCTGTCGATCCCATGATGGCGGAAGGTGGCCCGTCTCGCGGCAGCAGCGTGAGCTTCTCGGAGATGACCGAACTGCCTCCGCTCAAGGAAGTTTATATTGCACCGCCGCCACCACCTCCGGCTCACGACCAGCCAACTCCTCAGTCGCACGATTTCACGGTCCGCGAATCTGAACAGGAGAAACCCAGAATCCAGCCCCGGGAGGTTGCCCAGAAGGCAATCAAGGAAATCAAGAACGTTCCTCCCCGCCTGGTGATTTACTCCATTGCCGGCGCGGCCGTATTGATTCTCGTCATCGCCATAGCCCTGGTCCTCCATGTCAACAGTTTGAATAGTGACGGCGATACTCCCCGCCCCGTACCGGCCGAGTCGACCGCGCAGCCGGCAGCGCAACCTCAGCCTGTGCAATCGCAACCGGCGCAAGCTGCCCCGGTACAAGCCCAACCCTCCGCGCCCGTGGCTGACGCTGAGCCGGCGCCCACTCGCGCGGCTGCCGCGGCCGCTAGAGGAAAGAACGCCAGGAAGAAGCCCGCACCCGTAGTTGCCGTAGCCGTGCCCGGACAGATGGCCATTGATTCCACTCCGCAAGGCGCGCAAGTTCAGCTCGACGGCAAAACCGATCCTTCCTGGGTCACTCCTTTCACTCTGTCGGGACTCAATGCCGGCCAACACACGGTTACGGTCAGCAAGACTGGCTACTCCAGCGATACCCGCACCGTGGATGTGGCTTCCGGCGGCAAATCGTTTGTCGTGACCCACCTTTCCCAGCTTATGGCGACGCTCGCCGTCTCCAGCACTCCGTCCGGCGCCAGCGTCTATGTCGACGGCAAAGACACCGGCAAGCTCACTCCCGCCCAAGTCTCCGTGGATAAAGGCCAGCACGTCGTGCTGGTGCGCAAGTCGGGCTTCATCGACGAAACCACCAGCTCGCAGTTTGTTCTCGGCCAGACCATCAGCTTCTCACCCGC
>Ga0302320_10007346_pt1 | contig 24265 bp, 15 predicted proteins | sample Bog_T0_3_FD_202130 | JGI IMG/M metagenome (GOLD analysis project Ga0302320, IMG submission 202130) | Peat permafrost microbial communities from Stordalen Mire near Abisko, Sweden - Bog_T0_3 | ecosystem: Environmental > Terrestrial > Soil > Wetlands > Peat | place: Sweden: Abisko, Stordalen Mire...
AGTCGAAACATACAAGATCGATTCGGCCCATAGCTTCGCCTACTTCGGCGCGCGTCATCATGTCGTGGGGTTGGTGCGCGGCAGGTTCGACAAGGTTACAGGAACGATTAATGTGGCGAAGGAACCGGCTGATTGCAGTGTCGACGTCACGATCGACGTATCCAGCCTCAGCACGCAGAACACGCAGCGCGACGACGATCTGCGCAGCGCCGAATATTTTAATGTGAGTAAATTTCCGACGATGACCTACCAAGGGCACGGCATTCGGCGGGTGTCGGCGGACACGTGGATCATGAACGGCTCGCTGACCATGCATGGAGTGACCAAGGTTGTGCCGCTCACATTCAACTTCAACGGGGCGTTCACGGGAGGCGATCCTCACGATCCGGCGCGCGTTGCGTTTCATGCGACGGCTGGGGCGAAGCGCGCTGAATTCGGAATGGGGGCGAGGGATAATCTGGAAGAGCTCGGTATGCTGACCTCACCGGATGTTGCGATTGAGATCGATGTGGAAGCAGACGCAAACGCGCCGACAAAGTGAGGGGCCGATGCTAAAACGCGGCGTTCTGATTGCGCTGCTGGCGGTGGCCCTCGCGACTTTTAGCAAAGAGGCTGCCGCACAACAGGTCCTCCAAAGCTGGACGGTTGATCGAATTCACTCGCGCATCGGATTCAGCGTCGCGCATTTCACCATTACACAAGTGACAGGATACTTTCAGGATTTCGATTCAAAGGTTAAATGTATCTGTCCGGGGGATGATTTTACCGGAGGAACGGTAGACTTTACGGCAAAGACCGCCTCAGTATTCACAGACAATTCGGACAGAGACGGTCACTTGCGCTCGGAGGCTTTCTTCAGCGCCGATAAGTATCCGGCGTTGAGATTTACGGGAACCCTGGTAAACGTCGATGGCAAAAAACTGCTGAAGGGCAACATGACGATCCGCGACGTGACCAGGCCGGTCTCATTCGATGTGACCTATGGCGGCCGCATCAAGGACAGTCATCTTGGCATCGAGAAGGCCGGATTCAGGATTACGGGTAAGCTGAATCGGTTGGACTTCGGGCTGAAGTGGAACGAAACATTTGAAGGCGGCGGTGCGATTGTTGGTCAGGAAGTTACGATCGACATCAACGTAGAGATCGACCGGAAGAGCCTGGCAGTTCACACGCAATAAGGAAATTGGCTTGCGCGTAATCGCGCAAACCCAGGTCTCAAAGTCGAGACCTGGGCACCCAATTTTGAGTTGGCTTACGGCTTGTCTGCTGGTGGCGCGGGTGGTGTCGGTCTGTTTTCCAAGTGCTGGAAGTTGAGGATGGCGTTGAAGACCATCGCGTAGGTCCCGACGGTTTCTCCGCGGTAGACGGGGTTGTTGCCGAAGAGCAGTACGTTGCCCTGGCCAAGATGCGCGTCTACTACGACGGCGTGTTCGGCGATCGAACCACCCTTGTCGAGCAGGCCGTCGAGCAGCAGCGATTTGTTTTCAGAAAAGCGCAGAACGACGTCGGGTCGCAACTCGGCGGGAAGGACGCTGAAGTTATTGCGCATTTCTTCTTCATTCAGCTTTTTCGCTTCCCATGGCTGTTGTTTGACGAGCGGCTCGGCTTCAGAAATTTTGCGGCCTGTTGGCTCATCGCTGTCGTCCACGCTGCCGCGGCCAGTGGGGCGTTCGGCGTAGGGGTCCATGAGCAAGCGGCCACCGCGATTGCCAAGAGTGTTGCTGACGTTGAAGGCCAGGCCACTGGCGCTGATGACAGGAACGCCTGTGCCATAACCAAAGGCCACGGGGCTGTCGCGGTCAACGAAGACCGTATTGAGAATCGTGCCGACGACGCGCGCATCTCCTCGAGCTGCGACGCTGACACCGGGAGCGAGTCCCATGTCAATTGCGAATTGGGCAGTGTCTTCGCAAGTGATGAGCAGGCCGCCCTGCTCGATGAAGTGCTTGAGGTGGTCAAGGCCATCGTAGCCCAGGCCGGGACGAATGTCGGTTGTGGAGTCGAGGAGTTCGATGTTGGGCGTGAGGTCGGACTTCTTCCACGGCATGGCGTTATTCCACATCGGAATGCCGTTGATGATGCTCTGCGAACCGCCGCCGCCCACCGGAGCGAAGATGATGACGTCGTACTTTGAGCGCAAGTCGGATTCGCCAGCGACGGTTTGCGTGCTGATGTAGTCGAAAGGAACTCCGGCTGTATCGAAGGCGTAGCGCCACCAGCCTTCAGTCTGAGTAGATAGCCATGTGTGCATAAATGCTACGCGCGGCGCGGTTGCCGCATGTGTTGGCACGGAGGGTGCGGCGGCAAGGTGTGCGGCGTCGAGCGAGAGGTCGTGGAGGATGGGCGTGATCTGCGCGTCGTCTGTTCCCGTGATGAGAAGCGAACCGGCTGCGTAGTGCTTGCCGTCAGCGTCGAAAGCTTTGTCGGCAATTTGGATGCTTGTGCCCTTGAGTTTATACACGAGTGGCAGCAGAGAGACTTGCGCGGTATTGGCGACAGCAAGCACTGATCCAGAGCCGGAAACCTTTCCGCTGATCGAGGCGGGATCGTCGAGTGGCGACATCTTCGCCTGCAAAATAGTGGGATCGACGACGCGAACGGTCTTCAAGTTGAAGAGGTGCGTGAAGGACCAGCCGGTATCGTCGTAGGGATGTTTCTGCGGATCATCGGGAGCCCAGTATTGGCGATCGAGCAAGGCGTCTGCAATGCGGGAGTAAGGCTGATCCATGCGGATGACAAGGCTGCCGGCGGGGAACGTCTGCGATGCGGGCTTGTCGCCGCGCTTGGTTGCAGGGACCGCAGAAGTGGCCGCCTCAGAGAGCTGCTGCACTTCGACATGCTGGCGCTTCATAACCTTGAGCAGCTCAACCTGACGATTGGCGTCGGCTGGATCGGCGGGGATCACGTAGGCTGCGGGGCCTTCGAGCGTCGGCTTCTCAATTGAGCGCTTGCTCTTGAGGTAGTAGTTCTCAAGGAAGTGATGCGTGTGCTGCGAGAAGTAGGAAATAGTCGTCAGCAGCGCACTCTCTTCGTAGTTATTGTTGTCGCGCTGCGACCAGGTGACAATGGGGAGCGGTGGATTCTGGCGGTACCATGTGCGTGAGTATTCTTCCGGAGTTAGGATGCGCTTTTCGGTGTCGGCGCCGCCGTTGCCGAAGGTTTCGTAGAGGCGGCTGATGCCATTGTGCATGCCGGCCATGAACATGAGATAGCCGGGGCTCCAGGTGTCGAAGTCGCCGTAGGTAAATACGCCCGGCATGTTGAGCGACTGCATCTGCGCAACGTTGTTCCAGCCCAGTTCCGCCCATTCATCGGCCAAAATTGGATCGACCCAGGAGTTATACGGCCCGTCGCCGACAGTGTTGTCGTAGAGGAAGGGGACGGATTCGTGCAGGTCGTGGAGAACCTGCGCATGCCAGTCGAGATAGGTGTTGAGCACGTTTCGCGAGAGTTGGAGTGTCATGCCCATTGCGTCGCGATTGTTGTCGTGAGCGACGTAATGGCCCCAATAAAGCAGGCGGGGATATTTCTGGTCTGGATGGGCCTTGTGCCACTTATAGAGATCGACCATGCGGTCGCGACCATCCACTTCAACCACCGGCGTGATGAGCACAATCATGTGGGAGCGGATGAATTTGATGTAGGGCGAATTGTCGACGGCGAGGCGGTAGGCAAGTTCCATCAATGCAGTGGGCGCGCCGGTTTCAGTGGAGTGAATGGTGCCGGTGATGTAGTAGACAGGATAAGATGCATCGACGAGTTGGCGGGCAGTGGCATCGTCGAGCTTGATGGTGCGCGGGTCAGCGAGCTTCGCGAGGCGGGCATCGTTGGCCTTGGCGCCGGCCAGCAGCGCGGGGTCGGCAATCGCGACGGCAATCATTTCGCGGCCTTCTTCCGAGTGGCCGATGGTCACAACTTTCACACACGGGCTGGTGGATTCAAGCGTGCGGAAATACTTGTAGACATCCTCCGCGTAGGGCAGCATGTCGGGCGCGCCGGCTACATCACCAAGGGCTTTTGCTGGCGTGGGGACGGTTTTGGAGGCCGGCAAATAATCCACTAGCGGCGAGATGAAGGATGGGTCAGTGGTGTATTTGTGAATCAGATCGGTGTATTGCTGATCGATGGGCTGCGCGGGGTCGCGAGCGAAGTTCGAATTCAACTGTTGCGAAAAGAGCGGTGCGGCAATGAAGGCAGCGAACAGGGCGGCGCAACAGCCAAATGGAGCGGCGAAGGCAGGCAGCTTGGTAAGGCGCATGGTACCTCAGATTTAGTTTTGGGTGCGGGATTACCGTGACAGCCAGTGTCACACAAAAGGGTTGGTTGGGGGAATTTTGCGGAACAGCGGATCGTATACCAAAAGCAAATGGGCCGGCTGATGAGGCCGGCCCATCTACTTCAATTCGCCGCGGGAGCAGCTGCGGCTGGAGGTGTCGCAGCCGGTGCTTCGGTGCCAATGTAGTGCGCTAGCCATTCCACCCAGCGGCGGCGCACATCGCGCGCGCGAATGGGATCTGCCGGTGCATGACCGGAGATGGGATAGGCGATGAACTGTGTCGTGACGCCGTTGTCTTTGAGGGCGCGGAAAAACTCATAAGAGTTGGCGATGGGGACGCGCGTATCCCCGGTGTCATGCAGGATGAGAGTCGGTGCGTGTGTATTTTGCGCGAAGGTGATGGGAGACTGGTCGCGATAGGACTGCATGTTTCCGCCGACAAACGGTGACGGGCCAACCTGGTCGCTGACCGTAACGTTGCCGTCGGCGGTGGCATACATGGTGAGCCAGTCGGTGACCGATGCTCCGGTGACTGCGGCCTTCCATACGTTGTAATGGCCGAGAAGCCACGTGGTCATGTAACCGCCATAGCTCCAGCCAGAGACGGCGAGGCGTCCGGTATCGATGAAGCCGCGGCCTTCGAGCATGGTGACGCCGGCCATGACGTCGCGGCCCGGTCCTGTGCCCGCATCTTTGTAGATTGAAGAGTAGAACTGGTTGCCCAAATTGTCTGACCCGCGATAGTTGGGCTCAAAGATGACCCAACCCTGTGCCGCCATGAACTGCACAAAAGGATTGAAAACTTCCTTGGATGCGGAGTTTGGTCCGCCGTGAATATAGAGAACCAGCGGATACTTTTTCTTATCCGAAAAGTCTGGCGGATAAGTGACCACACCATCAAGCGTCGTCTTGGCGCTCGACTTGCCGGGCAGCGTCCAGGTGACAGTCTCCGACTTGCCGCGTTCCAATGAATCGAGAGAAGCGTTGAACTCGGTCAAGCGAACCGGAACACTCTCAAGGGTGGGCATGTAGTAGAGTTCGGTGGCGCGGTCGGGAGTGGCGCCAGTAAACGCAAGCTGGTTCTTCGGTCCGAGGTTGATGTCGACCCAGTAGGCCGTTGACGGTGTGATCTTGCCAAGGCTCAGGCGCTTAGCCGGGCCGTCAATGGGCTTGAACCATAAGCCGACGGTGGTGGCGTCGTTGGCGCCCACGATAAGAGCCTTGCTGTCGGAGGTCCAGAGAACGCGCTCGATATTCTTATCGATGTCCGCAGTCTCAGAGCGGTCGCCGGTGCCGGCGGTGGAGACGACGCGAGCTTCGGTATAGAACCATTGCTTCCCTTCTTCCGGGTACCAGTAAGCAATGCTGGCGCCGTCCGGCGAGATGAGGGGATAGCTTTCGAGCGACGTCCGCGTTGTCAGCGGATGGAACTGGCCCGTCTCTGCGTCGAGCAATTCAATCTGTGTATGCTCTGCGTCGCCGGAGAGTGGAGTGACGGCCTTCACGAAGACAATCTGCTTTCCATCCGGAGTCCAGTTGATGGGGGATGCAGGCGATCCGGGAGGGAATGCGACAGGCAGCGACCATGTGCCGGAGGTGAGTCGCTTGGCATCGCCGCCGGCTGCGGGGATGATCCAGATATGCGTAGATGGCGAGGGGCCGTGAACCAGCGAGTCGTTGGCGCCGACTTCGAATGCGTCGAGGAATTTATCCTCGCCCTCGCGCTTGGGCAGTTCATCTTCCGCGGCAAAGGCGATGGCAGAAGCGTCAGGTTTCCAGGCGAATTGGGTAACCGGACCGGCCGCGTGAGTGAGTTGCTGCGAGTCTCCGCCAGCCAGGGGAAGAATGAAAATCTGCGGCTTGTGGTCGCTGTCCTGTGCGATGTAAGCAATGCGATCGCCGGAGGGAGACCAGCGCGGATAGCCGCCGACAACGCGGTCATGAGTCAGGACGTGTTCAGTGGACGTAGCGATATCGACCAGCACCAGCTCGGAATCGATTTTGTCGGTCTTGAAGTTGGGATGGCCGACCACGATAACAATTGATTTGCCGTCGGGCGAGATTTGCGGGTCGGAGACACGGGTGACGCGGACCACGTCATCTGCGGTGAAGCGGTTGGCACGAGCTGGAGCGGAGGCAAATAGCAATGCGAAAAAAAGCAGGATCAGAGACACTTTGGCAGAGGGCATATTTCTTCTCCGTAGGAAACGTCTATTTATTGTCTGAGGGTGCAAGTTTCCCACAAAAGGGTTCGCGAGGGGAAGGAAGAAAATTTCTTACTAAGCCGGAAGAGCCGCATGGTTGAAACGAATATCGGGGTTTGAAAGCTCGTGGCCTCATCATCGGCGTGTTTTGGCGAGGTACTGAAGAAAAGTGGCTCACGGGTGATAGCAGCCTTCGATTATGCCGATATATGCCGAATGTGCGAAATAGCGGGCCTGTTCCTCCAGGTACTCTGGCACCGAATTCGTAAAGGCAGGCGATGACGAGCACTCACAAGCGACACTTTCTGGGCACGCTGGCGGCTGTTGCCGTTGCCGCGGCAATTGGCGTTGCTTTGGGATTTCTGCTCGAAGGCGCATTCGTCTTGAAGTCGGCGGGAAAGCGGCTTGACCAGGACGCGTGGCGATTGGTGGCGGAGGTGGATGCCATTCAGGGCGAGTCGCACGCGCTGCTTGGTGCGTTGAATTCGTCTCCATACCCCTCCTGTTCCGAAGCAGAGGCGGCGTGGGTTCGCAAACTGATCTTTCATTCCGTCTATTGGCGCGACGCAGGGCGCATGGTGGATGGAAGGATTATCTGCTCAGCCGATCTGGGTAGAGAGAATCTCCCTCGAGCGCAGTTCAAACCGTCCGTGACTCTGGCAGACGGGACAAGCCTTTACAACCACTTTGCTCCTTACGAAACACACGGCGAGGGCGCAGTGGGTCAAAAAATCGGCGATGTTTATGTGGTCATGGACAATAAAACCATCGACCGTTTCAACCTAATCACCAAAGACCGTGCTATTTCATCGGTCGACGCGGTTACGCATAAGCCTGTTCATCCGTTTCATCAACTACCGATAACAGATGGAGTAGTCTCCGACACGAACTGGCAGGGCCGCGTGGGGAAGTGGCTGATGGTCACACGCTGCTCGGCCAATTACCCCACCTGCATGACCACCTATGCGAACCTTCCTGAAATTCTCACTGACAGGTTCATCCCGTTTATGGTGTACGCCGCCCTTGGTGGAATGACCGGAGCCCTCTTTGGCTTTGCGTGCTTCCTCCTGCATCGGCGCAGGATCAGCCTGGCGCAGCAGCTTCGGCGGGCGATTCGCAAAGACAAGCTGTGGGTGGTTTATCAACCCATTGTTCAACTGTCGAGCGGCCGCATCACTGGGGCGGAGGCGCTTGTCCGTTGGAAAGATGAAGAGGGTTTTCCCGTCGGTCCCGACGTGTTCGTGAAGATTGCTGAGGAACGCGGGTTTGTAGGAGAGATTACCCGGCTGGTTGTCCGTCATGCCCTGCACGATTTCAGAGAACTGCTGCTGAGCCGGCCGGAGTTCCACCTCAGTGTCAATGTGGCGGCAGCCGATCTCAGCGACGACCGCTTTCTGCCCATGCTGGAAGAGACCCTGAAACTGGAAGGCGTGCCGGCGCAAAGCCTCGCGGTTGAGATCACTGAAACCTCCACCGCGCACAGCGAAAAGGCGAAGGCGACGATCAAGCAGCTTCGCGAGAGGGGATTCAGCCTGCACATTGACGACTTCGGCACGGGCTATTCCAGCCTGTCCTATTTGCACGCGCTGGCAATCGACGCTATCAAGATCGACAAGTCGTTTACGCAGGCGATCGGTACGGAGGCAGTCACCGTAAGCATTCTTCCGCAGATACTTTCGATGGCTGCAACGCTGAAGCTTCAGGTGATTGTGGAAGGCGTGGAGACGAAGGCGCAGAGCGATTATTTTCTGGCAGCATCGCAACCCGTGTTGGCACAGGGTTGGTACTTTGGGCGTCCCGTCTCGATTGAGCAGTTTCAGAGCCTGTTGGACGAAGAGCGGAAGACATTGGCCGCGGAATCCGATTCCGCGGAATTGAGCCATGTCCAGGTGGCTTGAACCGAAAAAGCCTGAAGAAATCACCGACCAACTCAATCCGGAACATTTCATGTTGTGCCAACGTATGGTTATCGCAGCCACGCTGAGGAATTCGTTCGCCTCAAAGAAAGCCGCCCGAAAAAGACACATTTAACGGGAAATGAGGAGCTCCGATGGGCATGTTCGGACAGAATCTCAAGTTCGCCGTGCGGCAGTTGCTGCGCAATCCCGGATTCACTTTGACCGTAATCTTTACGCTGGCGCTTTCAATCGGCGCCAACACGGCCATTTTTTCCATTGTGAATGCGCTCATGCTGAAGAACCTGCCGTATCCTCACCCGGAGCGGATGGGCGCAATTTTCTCGAACATCTCGGGAGCCGATCCATACGATGGGAGAACCTGGATCGCCGGAGAGCAGTGGGAAGGGCTGCGCGATAATGTGCCCAGCCTGCTCTCCGCCGTCTCCAGCGGGATTAATTCGGGCGTGAATCTACAGGCCGGTCAGCGGATTCAGTATCTGCACGCGGGGCGCATCTCGGCGCATTATCTTGACGTGCTGGGAATTCATCCCGCAGCCGGTCGCAACTTCACTGAGACTGAGGACCTTCCGCATGGTCCGAAGAGCGCGATTCTAAGTTATGGGCTGTGGCACTCCACCTTCGGCGCTGACCGCAACCTGATCGGTCAGTCCATTCTGCTGAAGGGTGAACCGTACACGGTGATTGGAGTGCTGCCTGAGGGAGCTATCACCCCTTTGAACGCGGACATTTATACAGCGCTGCAACCCAGCCGCGAGGGAGAAGGCGGCGGCACCAACTTTGCGGTCATTACGCGACTCAAGGACGGGGCCAACTGGCAACAGGCCGATGCAGAAATCAATCGCGCCTGGGCCTCATGGGCAGCGGGTCATGCCAAGCGGCATCCCGGCTCTCAGGTCAGATACTATTCGGTCTCGCTCAAGCAAGGTCAGTCAGCTGAACTGCAACCCAAGGCCCTGGCGCTGATGCTCGCGGCTGGATTCATCCTGCTGATCGCCTGCGCCAATCTGGCCGGTCTGACACTGGTGCGCATGGTGCGCCGCACTTCTGAAGTAGCAACGCGGCTGGCACTGGGCGCTTCACGCTGGCAGATTCAAAAGCAGCTTTGGATCGAGAATCTAGTGCTCGCGTTAGTGGGTGGATTGGCGGGCCTTGGGGTGGGCTTTGCCGCTCTGCGCGGGCTGTTATCACTGCTGCCTGTAGGCTTTTTGCCGGTGGCCAGTGTGCCGCTCGATGGCCGTGTGCTGACATTTACGCTGCTCGTTTCTATCATCACCAGCATACTGTTCGGGATGCTACCGGCGTTCGCGACACGCAAAGTGGATCTGCGTTCTTCCATGGCAAGTCGCGCCATCGCGGGCGGCGATAAGCTGCGTTTGCGTCAGGCTCTGATTGCCGGCGAGGTGGCCCTGACCGTGGTGCTGCTAGCCGGCGCGGGCTTGCTGATTCGCACCCTGGTGCACCTGCAAACGCTGCCCCCTGGGTTCAATCCCGCAGGAGTCATGACGGCAAAAGCATCGCTGGACGACGCACGCTACCACGATCCAGCAGTCTTCAATAAACTACTGCAGTCGAGCATTTTCGCGATGAAGCAAATCCCTGGCGTCGCGAATGCCGCGGTCGGGCTGACGCTGCCGTTTGAGCGCACCTTGAATGACTCCGTGAAGATGCACGATGGACCGGAGGCCGGGCAGGATGTCCAAACCGATGAGGTCTACGTGTCACCGGGCTACTTCGATACGCTCCAGATTCCGCTGCTTCAGGGGCGCGATTTCAGCGGTGCAGACGGGCCCAACGCGCAGCCGGCGGTGATCGTAAACCGGACTTTTGCAGACAAATACTTTCCCGGGATCAATCCAGTTGGCCGAACACTGAACAAGAATTTGGTGATCGTAGGAGTGGTCGGCGATATTCAGCTTTCGTCGGGCCTGAACCCGGTGGCGCCATTGCAGAGCGAGGAAACCATCTATGCGCCTTCCGCACAGATGAGTCCTCAAATGTTGGCGCTGGTTCACGTCTGGTTTCAACCCAGTTGGATTGTGCGCACTGGCGGGCCGGTGACCGGTCTGACGGCGCAGATGCAACGGGCCCTCACCAGTGCCGACCCGGGATTGCCCTTCTCCGGCTTCTACAGCATGAACGAACTGCAGGCGCAAACACTGTCAACGCAAAGAATCGAGGTTGCCCTCTTCACCGCAATGGCCGCGCTGGCGCTGCTGTTGAGCATGGTGGGCATCTTCGCGCTGGTGGCCAACATGGTGGCGCAGCGAACCCGCGAAATCGGCATCCGCATCGCCCTCGGCTCGACCATACGCCAGGCCATGGTGCATGTTGCAGGGACGGGCGTGCGCGCTTCGGCGGTGGGACTGGTGTTGGGGCTCATCCTGTGCATCGGAGCGCTGCGAGCGATGCGCAGCGTGCTTTACGGGGTCGGAGTTTACGATGTCACGACCATTGCGTCGGTCGTGATGGCGCTTGCTGTCGTTACTTTGCTCGCCGCGACCATGCCAGTGCTAAGAATTGCGCGGATCAACCCAGCGACGACCCTGCGCGACGAATAAGCGCCCTGGGTGTTGAGGCGGAAAAGGCGGTAGTATCTCTCCTGTATCGGAACACGCATGTGTTTTAGGGAGAATTACCGATGCCAAAAGTCAAAGAAGACTCTTCAGCGCCGAACGCACCGCGCACCAATTTTCGGATTGTATTGGCCATGCTCGGTATGGTCGCTCTTCCCGCGGCCCTCGCGCTTCTAACGGTTCGACTGCCGGCTTCATCCAGTCAGCCGCAGTCGAACGCGTCCCCTTACGGCTACACAGTGAGCTTGCTTCTTTTCGTCATCCCGATTCTGGTGATCGGGTTTTGGCTGGTGCCGCGCGAGAAGGTGAGGATTTCGAAAAAGGCCTTCGTCCGTACTATCGCGATTCTGTTTCCGCTGGGCGCAGGATTGGACTTCTTCTTTGCCCGCTCGTTCTTCACGTTCCCCAATGCTGGAGCTACGTTGCGCATCACAGCGCCTGCTCGCGGCGGCGGAGTGCCGCTCGAAGAATACTTCTTTTATTTCACAGGATTCGTTGCGATCCTTCTGATTTATATCTGGCTTGACGAGTATTGGCTGGCCGCTTACGGCATTCGCGCGGACGCAAAAGAGAGAGCGGAGTTCGACCGGCTGCTGCGTTTTCACTGGCAGTCCGCGGTGTGGGCCGTCGTGTTGATCGCCGCGGCCATCCTCTACAGGAAAGTCTTCGTAGCGACGCCAGGCTTTCCCGGCTATTTCACTTTTCTGGTGATCGGTGCGCTCGGCCCCTCGGCGGGCCTGCTTCCATCGGCCATGCCGGTTATCAATTGGCGCGCGCTCAGTCTGACGGTGTTCATCATCCTGTTGACCAGTTTGCTTTGGGAAGTAACGCTGGCCGTGCCTTATGGATGGTGGGGTTTCCAGGACGCTGCGATGATCGGCGTGCGGGTCACCGCTTGGAGCAGGCTCCCGATTGAAGAGGTGTGTCTCTGGATCGCCGTGACATACGCAACTGTAATTGTGTATGAAATTGTGCGACGGTGGCAGGCCTCAGGCAAGCGGATTGGACGCGCGATGCTGGGCTGAATAACGGACCTGAGGAATCGGAATCACGAATGCCCGGTTGGCTTTCGGCAAAATCAGGACAGGTATCCAGCATCCCAGGAGGGAGAGCCGGAAATCTGGATGCTCGCCCTCGTTCCCAAATGGTGTTTCCGATGCGAGAGGGGCGTTGCCATGCAGCTCAATTCTCGGGGTTTGACGTTTTTGAGGGAGCCGGTGGCAACTCATGCGGGATAAGGGAAGTAGAGCTCGTTGCCGTCCAGGTCTGCGATGACCATGAGCCGGTAGCCCCATTGCCCGTCCTTTACATTTACGCCGCGCCCCTCCAGTTCCGTGCGCAGGGTGTTAAGCACGCCAAGATCGAGCGAGATGAACATCAGGCCTTTGCCGACCTTGCCGGGCCATTGAGAAGAGAGAATGAGCTCGCAACCCTGCCGGTCAACTTGCGCGACATACGCTTTCCCCTCCTCCTCATATCGCCACGCTTGCGTGAACCCGAGCTGCTTTACGTAAAAATCGACGGACCTGTCGATATCTGCGACGAACAGCACAGGCCTCGAGTACCAGTCTTTGCTCATGACGCTCCATCCTCTGCTTGCGGCGAACGAATTTGAGGTTTCGCCAAAGGCAAGCAATAAGAATAACTTCGCGAAATTTGACCGCGCAAACACCACCCCCGGCATTTGAAAGAGTTCGAAAAAGGTAACCTCGATTTTTTGGCAGGAATTGCACCACCTCGTCATATCCCTACAACTTAAGAGCAATTCCAACAAAATTGAACTGGAGTTACCTTTCTATCTGAAGGCGACTCAATCGCCATTCGGAGAGGAAACACCATGAACACCATGCTACTCAAGCTCTATGTCAAGTTCCAGGATCTGGCCAGCCGCGAAGAGGGTCAGGATCTGGTTGAATACGCCTTGGTCGTTGCTCTGATCGCCTTCGGCGCCACCGCCGGCATGAAGGCTCTTGCAACCGGCCTCAACACCGCATTCAGCAACATCAGCAGCACGCTCGGCTCCTACGTCAGCTAGTTCCAATTTCTGTTCCGCGGGAGCGAGCCTGCCCTCAGCACGTTCGCTCCTGCGCGGCACAGAAATATGAATGCCGGAACCGTCAATTTCACACGGCCTTTCTCGGAAAGGCTATTTGAGAGTAGTCGTTGCGGACTCCATTCAATGGAGATCCGCTATTTTGCGTTGAATTGGATTTAATTAGCTAGCTCACATTTACATAGGTGCTGTACGGACGCGACCCCAGCCATGTGAACGGAAGCAAAGTGACTGGACCGTTTGCTGTGCCCGCCTGCCACTGCCGCTCGCTCACACGCTTGGCGGCCAGCAAATCCTCACGCGTAATCTTTGGCGGTGCAGCAGCTTGCGAATCTCTCACCGCCATCAGCACCAGCGGCCCCCGCATCAATGCCACTGTGTCTGGATGCTGCGCATCAATGGGCTCAAGCCGCATCTTCAGCGGCAGCTCCAGCTCGACGCGGTCTCCGGTCTTCCAACTGCGGCGTATCGCGGCAAATTTGCCCGGCACAGCCAGGCCGGCTGATCGAGTCCCGTTGACAAAAATCTCCGCCCCCTCGGCCCACTCCGGAATGCGAAAATGAAGCGTTTGGGCTGTCAGATCACTCGGCTGCGAACTCGTCAACGTGAAGGCTACCCGATCCTCATAGGGATAATCTCCCTCTTGCGTGAGCGAGAGCGCTGTTCCGTTTTCCGCCCAACGCAGCGTTGAAGGCACGTAGAGATTTACGTATACCGCCTGCGGCCCTCGCAGATAGATGTTGATTCGATAATCAGCCGCCACCTGCGGCAATGTACCTGAACAGCAAGCCCAGCGTGCTTCCTTATATACGCGTTGCCCTTGGAAGTTGTAGTCGGCGTAGTAGAAATTCTTGCCGTTTTCCTGGAGCGGCATCGCACCCAGCACCGTGTTGTACATCATGCGCTCCATGCTATCGGCGTAGTGCGAATCGCTGGTCGCGCGCAGCAGGTACCGCGTCAGCTTGAAATGGGCATAACTGCCGCACGGAGTTTCAAAGCTGTGATGAGTATTCGTCAAGCTGTTGTAGACGTCGTTCGAGCCGGGCGCGCGCAGCGTCTCGTCCGGACCCCAGCCACCGGTTGCGAAACTCTGCTGCTCAAGCATGGCGAAGGCGTTGCGAGCGGCGTGCAAATGCTTTTCGCTTCCCGCAACGAAGTACGCCATCATGGCCGAACTCAGCGAGTTCACATAGCTGTACGCGTGGTGCCCATTGAGCACATTCTCATTGCGCGATAAGGGATCGAACCATGTTTTGTCGTCGAGATACGCATGGGCCAGATCGTAATAGCGTTGGCCCGCGCCGCGCTTGTAGGCCAGGAACAGGTTCTCGGGCATTGTGTAGGACTCGTCCCAGGTCCACGATGCGTCGCTGGGGTCCTTGTCCGTCCGCCACGCGTGGTCGTGTTCAACGGCATGGCCGGGCAGATGAGGCAGCGCGGCGTTCGTCGTCTGTTCCAGAATCGCCAGCGCCTGCGGATCTTTCACATAAAGATGGGAATCGATAAGCCCCAGCAGCAGCTTGTCGTAGGTATAGGCGGGAAACTTGTTTTTATCGTAGAAATCGCCCGTGATGGTCTGCGCATAAAGGCGATTGAGCCGCAAAACCTTCTCGCGTGTCGCCTGATCTCCGGTGATCGCATAAACACGTGCCAATGCCGACACCCATTGTCCGAAGTTGCAGCCAGGAGCAAATCCCTCGTCGAACCCCTTGCGATAGTCGTAGTTCGGGTCGTAGTTGTACCAGCCGCCAAGGTCCTCGCCCGGAGCCGCCATGCCGGACATCTGGCGGAAGGGCTTCAGCAGGCTGTCTTCGCTGAGATTCATGAGCACCGAATGCGTATTCATCAGCTGTGACTCATGCGCCTCGCTGGCCATCGCTACATCGCCGTAGCTGAATTCAGCGAGAGGGGCGGGAAGAGGTGGTTCGCCAGCCCAGGCGTTAGGAGTCTTCATGCGCAGGCCCGCGACCGCTGCCAGGGAACTTGTTTTCAGAAATCGTCTGCGCGAAATCGCCGCTGGTTCATGAAAATCTCTGCGCATAGGAATCCCCTCCGCCTGACCTCAACAATCATGCATCGGGAAGGTCAAGCATGTCACCCTTGAACGACTGGATTTAAGAAGCTGCCGGCGAGAGAAAGTCTCAGGAACCCGCGGTCGCGGCTTCCAGCCGAGTTCCCGCTTCGGCGATTTTGGCACGGGCAGTCGTCAAATTGATTCCGATTCTTTCGCGCAATCGCCGCCGCGACTGGATCGTAGCATCTGTAGGCAATGGACCGTCTGGATGCAGCGCCGGATCGCGATCCCGCAGCACCCTCACATCCAATTCCGCCTTAGCGGTGAAGTGCGCGGCGGAGGCCATGTATCCCGCCACCATCTGATCGATCCTCTCCGCATTTGAAATTGTGTTGCTGAAGTTTGCAGGCAGGATTTCGATAATGTCGGGCAGGTCCAGAGTCTCCGCATTGATGCGTTCCAGCCAGTCGTCGATCAACTGCGTCGCGGCCCGAAGCTGAAACTTGACAGAGAAGGTATCCAGGCGCGCCTGCTGTTCTTTTTCCTTGAGCAGGATATCCAGGGTTCGCATGGCTGCATCGGCCTGACGGTTCGAGGCGTCCACCTGATCTCTGCTGGCGTCGGCCTGGCGTTTGGCGTGGGACGCATAGTAGAGCGTCACAACGGCCAGCATCAGCGCCAATAAAACATTCGCGATTGCCGCGTAGGCCGTGATTTGGCCCACTGATAGACCGAACACCTGTTGGGACATATCTTCTTTTACATCCCCCGGCGTCAGTATATATAGGTAGATTGCGGCGCCGAAGAACTGTCCCAAGTAATTGGTGCGACGGCCGAACGTTGGACAAAGAAAAGGGGCACTCGGCTGAACCGAACGCCCCATCTTTCAATAGCGAATCCTGTCCGACACGAGTTTAGTGCGACGCCAGATGGTTCATGGCCACTTCGTACCCGCGACGAAAGCCTTCCCGGTAGTCTTCACGACCGCTCGGAGAAACATGCGGATGGCGGTATTCATCGCGATTGTTTACGTTGGGAGCGCGGTGGTTGTCGAAGTCCTTGCGCGCACCCTCGATCCCATCATGGAAGCCTTGGCGCTGAATTTCGCGGAATTCCGCCGGCGGTCTGTCCCATCCGTCGGGTGTCTGCATATACCCAGGGGATGGCGGATCCTGAGCGATTGCTGGGGATGCGAAAACCGAACCAGGAATTGTGATTGCTAGTGTGAGAGCTAGACCTGTTGAAGCGAGCCATTTGGTTTTCATCTTGTACCTCCGATTCCATTGCTTTCAGATGAGATGACTTTTAGTTTTGTTGCCTGGGACGACCCAAGGAGATTCCCATGGGACCGCCGCTCGCCTGATGTTTCTGACGTAACTGACTGATTATGCTGCGCTCACAGTCTCGTGACCCCTGTATTCTCTGAATCTTGTTTGCGTTTCGATAGAACTTTCGATAGACTCAATAGATGTGTCCGGGAGAAAAATCCGGACAGTCATAAGCACCACGGTTCCTGGGCTCGTTCGAAGGTGAGGCAGTAGGGCGCTTTTTAGTATTGCCCATGCGGCCAGCACTTCCGAGTTCCCCGTCAAAGGGGCTGGCAGGGGCGGTGGGAGACGAGGAAAGAATGGCAAAAAAAGACTCGAAGAATATTACGAAGGCGCGCGCGGCTGTGTCCAAGCCGGCGTATGCGCTGCCTGAGGCCGTTGGGCTGCTCAAGCAGGTGAAGTATGCCAAGTTCGACGAAACGGTCGACTTGACGATGCGGTTGGGTGTTGACACCCGTCATGCTGACCAGATGGTGCGCGGAACAGTTGTTCTGCCGCACGGGCTCGGCAAGACAAAGACAGTGGCCGTGATCGCGTCAGGTGACCGGCAAAAGGAAGCCCTTGCGGCAGGCGCCGATTTCGTTGGCGGCGAAGAGATGGTTGAGAAGATCCAGAAGGAAAATTGGACTGCCTTCGATGCGCTGATCGCCACGCCGGACATGATGAAGGTGGTTGGGCGGCTCGGTAAAGTGCTCGGGCCTAAAGGTCTCATGCCGAATCCGAAGACCGGTACCGTAACCCTGGACGTGGCTGCGGCAGTGAAAGAGATCAAGGCCGGCAAGGTGGAATTCCGTGCAGACAAGACCAGCCTGGTGCATGTGCCGGTGGGCAAGCTGAGCTTCGATCCGCAAAAGCTGATCGACAACGCGACCACGGTGATTGGCGCGATTGTGCGCAGCAAGCCGTCGGCGGCCAAGGGCAAGTACATCAAGAGCGTCACGCTGAGCTCGACGATGGGGCCTGGTGTGCCGCTGGACTCGGCGGTTGCGGACGCGGCGGGCAAGCACTAAAAGCAGGGATTAGGGGTTAGAGGTTAGGGATTAGCAAAACTGCCCGGACACCTCGTCCTTGGTCTGATCGGTCAAGATGGGATTTCAGCTAAACGCCCTTGAAGGGTAAGAAGGGGCCTGGGAGAAGAGGGACGAGGTTGGACGCGCAACGACGCACTAACCCCTAATTCCTAATCCCTAACCCCTGTCGAAGCGGAGCGAAGACATGGCAATTTCAAAAGCGAAGAAGAATGAGAAGGTCCAGTTGCTTGCAAGCGAACTGTCGACCTCGACGACGGCAATTGTGGGCACGTTCAGCAAATTGACCGTGGCCAAGGATTTCGAACTGCGCAAGGTGATCCGCGAGGCGGGTGGCAAGTATCGCGTGGTGAAGAACAAGCTGGCCGCCGTTTCCGGCGCAGGCACGCAGGTTGAGGCCGCGCTTAAGGGCCTCAAGGGCGTTAATTCAGTGGCGTTTACCGCGGGCGACCCGGTGGCGCTGGCCAAGGTTTTTGCCAAGTGGGCAGGCGACAACGCAGCGGAGTTCCAGTTCAAACTGGGAATCATCGACGGCAAGCTGTTGGATGTGAACGAAGTGAAGGCGCTGGCGACCATGCCGGGCAAGGAAGAGCTGTTCTCGAAGCTGCTGTTCCTGATCAACGCGCCGGCACAGCGGCTGGTGACGGTCCTGAACGCAACCGGGCGCGACCTGGCTGTGGTGATTGGACAGGGCGTCGAGAAAGAAAAGTTTGCCGGCGAGACGGCAGCGGCATAAAAGCTGCTAGCCGCTAGCTCCTAGCTTTTCTCGCGGAAGTCGAGGCCGTTGGATTGACCGCGGTTCAGCTAAAAGCTAGAGGCTGGAGGCTGAAAGCTGTTTTTAAGAGATTTGGCCGTAACACAGGCTGAAAGTGCGCGGGTCTGGCGCATCGGAAACTTTCAGTTTTGAACGACGGCCGGGAACATCAATATCAAACGATTCTGAATGGAGAAGAGAAAATGGCGGATCAAGCACAGTTGGTAGAGCAGATTGTAAGCCTGAGCCTGTTGGAAGCAGCAGCTTTGGTGAAGGTTCTGGAAGAGCGCCTTGGCGTATCGGCAGCAGCAGCGGCCCCGGTGGCTGTGGCGGCCGGCGGCGGCGCGGCGGCTCCGGTGGTTGAGGAGAAGACAGAGTTCCAGGTCATCCTGAAGGACTTTGGCGCGAACAAGATCAACACCATCAAGGCCGTTCGCGAAGTCACTTCGCTCGGCTTGAAGGAAGCCAAGGACCTGGTCGATGGCGCCCCCAAGGCGATCAAGGAAAACGCGACCAAGGACGAGGCTGAGGCGATCCGGAAGAAGTTCGAAGGCGTCGCGACCATCGAAATCAAGTAGTTGCAGCCTTGAGGGCGACACCCGCGCAGAACCGACTCGCATCGGCGGACCGGTTCTGCGCAGGGTAAGCTCCAAAGGACACTTGCAACTACGGCCAGGACGCGCTAAGATGTTCGTTGCGCGTCTTTCCGGCTCATCCCGGCTTTTTGAAGGGAACGGAGCGGGGCTGGCTGACGCGTCTTTGAGGACAAGCGGAGTGGCACACAAGCATTCGTGGCCGGGCGGAGATAAGAACTCTGGCGACGGTTACTGTACTGCGGTCAAGTGCCTTAGTGTCAACGAGTTGCTTCGGATAGGGTGAGCACGAGTTGACGGGTGGCGAGCGAGCGGCAGAAGCGAGCTTTGGGATCGGCGAGAGTAGTGACACAGAATTCGGATGGGGGCACAGGCAAAGGGCCGCGCTCGTGAGGCATTGCGTCCTTACGGGCTATTCGTGTCTCCCACCTGCGGCAGGTTGAGCAGTTTTGCTCAAAGTCTGCCCGAAGCGCAGTAATTTCTTATACGGGCTTACCCGTTGCGCTTACTTCTCTCGATTGTGCGCAGCATAGCGCACTTGCCGGATGTACGGCAATGCCCAAATCGCGATTTTGTCGTGACTCTCCCGAAACATGCTTGGAATGAGTGACGTCCTGGTGCGCCTGGGTTTGATTTGAAATGGCGGACCGGGGTTGCATGGGTGGGGACTGGGTTTTAGAGAAGTTTACCAGTCTGGAAGTTTTAGTTTGAACCAGAAACAGCCGTTGCCCTGAGACTCGGGCGGCGGCCCGGAGCCGGCCTTAAAAGGTGTGCGGACCCGGAGTGATGAGCCTCAGGAGTGAACATGCCTAACGAGAAGCGCGCGATCCGCAGCCGGCTCGATTTTTCCAAGATTCCCACCGCAACCCAGATTCCTAACCTGATTGAAGTGCAGCGGCGCTCTTATGAGCGTTTTCTGCAAATGGACAAGCTGCCAAACGAGCGCGACGACTCGGGGCTGCAGTCTGTGTTTGTTTCTGTGTTTCCGATTACCGATTTCCGTGGCATCTCACAGTTGGACTTTGTCGACTTCTCGATCGGCAACTGGGAGTGCAAGTGCGGCCATTTGAAGGGCCTCCATCACCTCCGCACGGCCTGCGTGCATTGCGGCGCGATGGTAATTACCGATCCGTTCCTTCCCGGCGATGTGCTCTGCCAGAAGTGCGGCACGTACAACAAGAACACGCCCGACTTCTGCAACAAGTGCGGCGACCCTGTCAGCCTGCAGTTGAAGTACGACCAGCAGGAGTGCGAGGAGCGGGGTATGACCTTCTCTGCACCTCTCAAAGTGACGGTCCGCCTCACCATATATGAGAAGGATGCGGAGACCGGCAACAAGACCATTCGCGACATTAAAGAACAAGAGGTCTTTTTCGGCGATATTCCCTTGATGACGCCGAACGGGACCTTTATCGTGAACGGCACCGAGCGCGTGATCGTTTCGCAGTTACATCGTTCGCCTGGCGTCTTCTTTGAGACGGCGAATAACCGTACCTACTTCCTGGGCAAGATCATTCCATACCGCGGCTCGTGGGTGGAGTTCGAGTACGACCAGAAGAATACCCTCTATGTGCGTATCGATCGCAAGCGCAAGTTCCTCGGCACCATCTTCCTGCGCGCGCTTGGTTTGCGTTCAGACGAAGAGATTCTGAAGACGTTCTATACCGTGGATCGCATCCATGTTGTGGACGGCAAGCTGCACTGGGCGGTTGTGCCGCAGGAGGCAGGCAAGTCGACGCACCTGCAAGGTGCCAAGCCTGCACATGCCGTGCTGCACAAGGGCGAGGAAATTGCTCACTCGGGACGCAAGATCACTGCGAACATCCTGAAGCAGATTCGTGCGGCTCAAATCGACCGCATTGAGGTTGAATCGGCGGAGTTGGATGGCGCGCTTACCGCATCCGACGTTATCGATCTGAACACCGGCGAAGTGATTGTGGAAGCCAACGTCGAGCTAACGGCCGATCGTCTGCACAAGGTGCTGTCGAGCGGCGCGGCCAGCTTCGAAGTGTTCTTCCCTGAGCGCGACGACGTAGGCAACATCATTACCAATACGTTGAAGCGTGATTCGGTGCGCAAGCCCGAAGAGGCGCTGATCGAAATCTACCGCAAGCTGCGGCCAGGCGATCCGCCGACGCTCGACACCGCGACTGCGCTTTTCGAAGGAATGTTCTTCGACGCGCGCAAGTACGATTTCTCGCGTGTGGGCCGTTTGAAGTTCAACATCAAGCTCTACGAGAATCAGGACGCGACGCACCTGGATCATCGCACCTTGACGCCGGAGGATTTCTACGCAACCATCCGCTACCTCCTGAAGCTGCGCAAGAACATTGGCATGGTAGACGACATCGATCACCTGGGCAACCGGCGTGTGAGAGCTGTCGGCGAGTTGATGGAGAATCAGTTCCGCATCGGCCTGGTCCGCATGGAGCGTGCCATCAAGGAAAAGATGAGCGTTTATCAGGAGCTTTCGACCGCTATGCCGCACGACCTGATCAATGCCAAGCCGGTGATGGCGGCAATCCGCGAATTCTTCGGTTCATCGCAACTGTCGCAGTTCATGGATCAGACCAATCCGCTGTCGGAAATTACGCACAAGCGCCGTTTGTCGGCACTTGGGCCGGGCGGTTTGTCGCGTGAACGCGCAGGCTTCGAAGTCCGCGACGTGCACCCGACGCACTACGGCCGTATCTGCCCGATTGAAACGCCGGAAGGTCCGAACATCGGCCTGATCAGCTCGCTCAGTTGCTTTGCGCGCATCAATGAATACGGCTTCATCGAGTCGCCGTATCGCAAGGTGAAGGACTCGCGCATTCTCGACTACGTTGAAATCGTCAACGCGGGCGAGAGCGGTTTGCGCGTGGGCGATCACATCGAGAAGGAAGAAGCGGGACGCCTGAATGCCGGCTTGAAGAAGGCGGGCAAGCGGCCCATCGATCACATGCCATTCAGCTTTTATCTGTCGGCATGGGAAGAGGACAAGCACACCATTGCGCAGGCCAACATTGAGTTCAACGACGAGGGCGTGATCACTGAAGACCTGGTGAATGCGCGCCGTCAGGGGAACTTTGTGCTGGTGAACCGCACCGATGTGGACTACATCGACGTGAGCCCGAAGCAGCTTGTATCGGTGGCCGCATCGCTGGTGCCGTTCCTCGAACATGACGATGCGAACCGCGCGCTGATGGGCGCAAACATGCAGCGGCAGTCTGTTCCGCTGCTCGTTGCCGAGGCTCCACTCGTTGGCACGGGCATGGAAGGCGTGACTGCGCGCGACTCCGGCGCGGTGATTCTGGCCAAGCGCAACGGCATTGTGGATTCGGTCGACTCCGAGCGCATTATCGTGCGCGTCGAAGGGGAGCATCATCCCACACAGTTGTCGCGTGAAGTTGGATCGGACATCTATCAGCTGATCAAGTTCAAGCGTTCGAACCAGAACACCTGCATCAATCAGAAGCCAGTTGTTCGCGAAGGCGACCGCGTGGTCAAGGGTCAGGTCATCGCTGACGGACCTTGCACGGAGCAGGGCGAGTTGGCACTGGGAAGAAATGTTCTGGTGGCCTTCATGCCGTGGCGCGGATACAACTTCGAGGACGCGATCCTGATTTCGGAAAAGCTGGTTCGCGAGGACTATTACACCTCGGTGCATATCGAGGAGTTCGAGATTGAAGCGCGGGACACGAAGCTGGGTCCGGAGGAAATCACGCGCGACATTCCGAACGTGAGCGAGCATGCACTGCGCGATCTGGACGAGAGCGGCGTTATCCGCATCGGCGCCCAGATCAAGCACGGCGACATTCTGGTTGGCAAGGTTACGCCGAAGGGTGAAACTCAGCTGACGCCGGAAGAGAAGCTGCTGCGTGCGATCTTCGGTGAAAAGGCCGGCGATGTGCGTGACGCTTCGCTGACATGCCCTCCGGGAATCGAAGGCACGGTGGTTGACGTTCGCATCTTCAGCCGCAAGGGTCAGGAAAAGGATGAGCGCGCCAAGCTGATCGAGGCTGAGTATATTGCGAAGCTCGAGAAGAATCTGGGCGACGAAATCCGCATTCTGACGGACGAGCGGTTGAAGCGTCTCGACGGCATTCTCGGACAGAAGGAAGTGTTGGCCGATCTGCACGATGAGCGGACCAACAAACGCCTGCTGACCAAGGGCGCGCTGCTGGATCGCGAGACGATCGAGCGCATTTCGACCAAGAACCTCAAGCGTATTCGTTACAACGACAAGGACCCGCGGGTGAACGAGCAGATCGACGAGATCGAGGAAATGACCTCGCGTCAGATCGAAGTGCTCCGCAAGATCACTAACGAGAAGATCCTCAAGCTGCAGAAGGGCGACGAACTGCCTCCCGGCGTCATCAAGCTGGTCAAGGTATACGTGGCCATGAAGCGCAAGCTTTCCGTCGGTGACAAGATGGCCGGTCGTCACGGTAACAAGGGTGTGATTGCCCGCATTCTTCCTGAGGAAGACATGCCATATCTGCCTGATGGAACTCCGGTCGAGATTGTACTGAATCCGCTCGGCGTGCCTTCTCGTATGAACGTCGGTCAGATTCTTGAAACGCACCTCGGTTGGGCGGCACATGCTTTGGGCGCGAAGATTGCGGCGTTGATCAAGGAAAACACCAACGCCGAATACACGCGCGAGCTGTTCAAAAAGGAGTTCGCCGGTACAGCAACGTTGCGTCAACTGCTTGATCTGGACGACGAGATGATCCTTCGCGTGGGAGCAGGCATGCAGCGCGGCATCTGGTTCGGCACGGCGGTCTTCGACGGCGCGCAGGAGAGCGAGATCAAGGCGCTTCTGGCTTCGGCCGGTCTGCCTTCATCGGGCAAGACGCCGCTGTTCGACGGCATGACGGGCGATCAGTTTGAGCAGCCGGTAACGGTGGGCTACATCTACATGCTCAAGCTTTCGCACCTGGTGGACGACAAGATTCACGCGCGTTCCATCGGGCCGTACTCGCTGATTACGCAGCAGCCTCTAGGCGGCAAGGCGCAATTCGGCGGACAGCGTTTCGGCGAAATGGAAGTGTGGGCACTGGAAGCTTATGGCGCCGCATACATCCTGCAGGAATTGCTGACGGCGAAGTCGGACGACGTGTATGGCCGTACCAAGATTTACGAGGCCATTGTAAAGGGCGAAGCGGCCATAGAGCCGGGCGTGCCGGAGTCGTTCAACGTGCTGATTCGCGAATTGCAGTCGCTGTGCCTGGATGTCGAATTGATCAAGCGGGCCGACTTGATCAAGAAATTGCCGGCACCCGATCTGGCTGCGGTAGCTGACTAAGGTTCGAGGTATCCCAGGTCTCAAAACCGAGACCTGGGGCACCCAGGGTCGAGCAAGTCGCAAAGCTTTTGTTCAGGGTCCTTCTTGAAAGCGGTAAACGCCGCTTCCCGGGAAGGAAGGATCCTTCAGAAATCCCGGGAAGAGCCGCGGCAGGCGCCAAAAAGCCCGCCAAGGAGGGTCGCCTTGTTCCGTTCAAACCCGTTTGAACTTTCCAGCCCCATCACTGATTTTGA
>Ga0302320_10007349_pt1 | contig 24260 bp, 25 predicted proteins | sample Bog_T0_3_FD_202130 | JGI IMG/M metagenome (GOLD analysis project Ga0302320, IMG submission 202130) | Peat permafrost microbial communities from Stordalen Mire near Abisko, Sweden - Bog_T0_3 | ecosystem: Environmental > Terrestrial > Soil > Wetlands > Peat | place: Sweden: Abisko, Stordalen Mire...
TGTGCTATCCCCGACTTCGGTCGGTTTTGCCGCTCACGCGGCTGTCGGGCTGCGCGCGGCCAAGAGGCCGTGCTCGCCCAAAACCTCCCTCGTCGCTGACGCGACAAACGGGTTCACCCACGGACGGAAATAAAATTCCCCGCCGTGAGGCGGAAAACTTTTCTCACTTCGCGTCAATCTTGCTGACAAGATTGTTCACTTTGACCGTTGCTCTTGTGGTGCCAAAGTCGTGTCCCAAAAGAAATTCGATTTGCAGATTGCAGACTCCCGGCATCGCCTGTCTCGCGCCGTCAAATGGCGTGAATTTAACGGTGGCAGAAATCGAGTCGTGCGGATTTATTTCCAGCGCCGGCGAAAAGCCGCCTTGTTGGTTTCCATACTGCCCATACGAGGCGGATTGAATCCCGGTAAGACCGACACGATCCATCACGAATTGAAATCCGCCAGCATCCGTGAGGCTCCCTTTGGGGCTTATGCCATCGCTGCTGTTCAACGCAACCCAAATGCTTTTACTTGGATTTTGATTGGTCAATGTCATCGCCAATTGGAATCGTCCGTTGTTGACGATTTGCAGCGTTTGCAACTCAACACTCAAATCGCCAAACGTTTTAGCCACCTTTGGCTTATCGTCGCTTAAATCCGCTCCTGGGCCTGTGCTGCTCGGCGCATTCGTGGCCGAAGCGGGAGTGGATTGGAGCTGCTGAACAGAGGCGTCGGCTTTGAACGTAGCCTTTCCCGCGCCCATGATTTCAGCTGTGTCAGTCGAAATGATTTTAGCGGTGAGGGATATGTTCTGGTCTTTTGGTGTTACGGTTCCCAAAATGATCGCATCCACTCCGGAGAACTGGCCGAATTTTTTGGCCGTGTCCGGGTCAATGAGGCCGGTCGCCGCCAGTTTGTGCTCGGCCAGAATGCTGTTGAGGTTTGCCCGGTCCAAAACCGAAAAAGCCTTCCTGCTTATCACCAAGTCCACCGTCAATTGTTCGGCGACATATTTGCCAAGTTCGCTCGAACCGCCCTGCAAATCTGTGAAATCAAGCACGGTCACCTTTTTCTTCCCTTGGTCTTTGATCTGGCCTGCAAGATTGTCGGCGAGCTTGGAAAGCTCTGTGTCCATGTCCTGTGCGCTTGCTCGCATGCAGCCACACAAAACAATGCAAACGATAATAACGATGAAACGTCTCATATTTTTAGTGGATTTGAAAAACCGACATGTTGGTATCCGTGTTGATCTGTTTTATGATGCGTTCCTCGGCCTGCTCACGCGCTTCTGCGGGGCCGATTCCCGCTCCGTTTGCCATAAATTTCCAGTCCTGACTTTGAATCTTCCCCGCAATCGGCAACGCAACTATTTCAAGATGCATGTTGGCGGTGACGATATTTGCTAATGTTGTGTTTGTTGAATACTGAACATCTTGCCGCGCCAGTAAGATTGCATTGAGGGATTTCGCGAGTTCCAACTTGTTAAAAAGATCAGATGACCCGTTAAAGGCGGCATTGAAAAGGCCGTCTGAAACCAGTGCCGGTTTGAAAAATGAATCACTAAAATCGTGACGTTCACCCTTGAAACGGTTGACGAGGGCAGCGCCAATGGCGTGATTCATCGTTCCGCTTTCGCTGGCGACTGCCACGGCAGCCATTTCAATTCCGGGATTTCTTGAAAAATTTGTGTCTGTATAACGAGCCAAGAATTCAGCATGTGCATCAGCAGCTTCTTTGGCCGCTTTTTGTGTCGCGGTAGCCATCTCCTGTGCCGCTTTCTGCGCCGCGTCGGCAGCCTCCTGGGCTGCTTTTTTTGTCGCGGCAGCGGCATCACTTGCTGCTTTTTGCGCTGCTGCCTCGCGTTGCTTTTGAAGTTGTTCCTGTTCCTGTGCCGCTTTCTGTGCCGCTACTTGCTTGTCAATTTCAAGTTGATGTTGCTGTCGCTTTTGTTCGGCATTTTGCCGCCAATGGTCAATGGTGGCATGTATGGTAAGGGCAGCAATGACGAGAACGGCGATGAATATCGCAGTGCGTGTTCGGTTTAGCCTGTTCATAATCTGCTTCCCAAATTGCCTGTAAAAGTTTGCAAGAATCTATTGAAGACACAATCCTAAAATCGTCAAGCTCAACGATAAATGATATGATTTATCGTGCGTGGCTGAAGCCATGTTTCCAGCCGAGCCTCTATTACCTTGGCGGCTCGTAATCAACCGCATGTCGTCAACGCGATGTTCTCGTCGTCAAGAAGGCCGATGAGAACGTCCTTTTCGGAGTAGAGGCCCGCTTGAAAACATGGAGAATTGGCATATTGTTTTGGGCGTTCGTGAGGAATGGGGGCGAGAAACGCCCTTTGTTCTTTCCCCGCGCGACCGGCGGCATCATCTTTACGCCATCGGGAAAAGCGGCACGGGCAAAACGACGCTGCTTCGCAATTTGATCCTTCAAGACATAGTTGCCGGGCATGGCGTCGCCGTCATAGACCCGCACGGCGATCTGGCGAATGACATTCTCGACCACATTCCCAGCCATCGCATCGAGGATGTGACGTATTTCAATCCAGCCGACACGGAATTTCCGGTCGGCTTCAATCTTCTTGGCTCCACCCCGCCCGCAGAACGGCACCTGGTCGCCTCCGGCGTCGTGAGCGCGTTCAAGGCCATCTGGCCGGACTTTTGGGGGCCGCGCTTGGAATACATCCTGTATGCCGCCGTCGCCGCCATTTTGGACTGCGAGAATGTGAGCTTGCTCGGCGTCCAGCGGATGCTTACTGATGGGCGGTATCGGGCCTGGGTGGTGCGGCAGATCAAAGACCCGATGGTGCGGTCGTTTTGGGTAAATGAATTTGAAAATTATGACAGGAAATTCTTGCATGAAGCCATTGCCCCGATCCAGAACAAGGTCGGTCAACTGCTCATGTCGCCGCATGTGAGAAACATCCTGGGCCAGGTGCGCAGCCGGATTGATGCCCGCTTCATGATGGACAACGGCCGCATTTTCATCGCGGATGTGTCCAAAGGAAAGCTGGGGGCGGACAAATCAAATCTCATGGGGGCATTCCTCGTGACGCAATTCCAGCTTGCCGCCATGTCGCGGGCGGATGTGCCGGAAGCGGAGCGCCGGGACTTTTTCCTGTATGTGGACGAATTCCAGTCGTTCGCCTCTGATTCGTTCGTGTCCATCCTTTCGGAAGCCCGGAAATACCGGCTCTGCCTCACGCTGTCGCATCAATACATCGATCAACTGCGCCCGGAAGTCAGGGATGCGGTTTTTGGTAATGTCGGCTCAATCGTCGCGTTTCGCGTGGGCCAGCGTGACGCGGAAATTCTTGAACGGGAATTCGGGGAAGCATATCCTGCCCGCCGGTTTGTGGATTTGCACAATCACGAAATCTGCATCAAGATTTTGAAAGACGGTGAACATGGCGATCCATTCGTGGCGCGGACGTTGCCGCCGTGGGGCGACCGGCATAATCTTCGCCAGAAGATAGTTTGCAGGTCGCGGGAAAAATATGGGTTGCCTAGAAAAACCATAGAAGACAAAATCAGACGATGGCATCGAAAATGAACATACAGGGCTGCACTCCGTTGGAGGCGCGGAAAGTTTTCTGGATCAGGCCGTATAAGAATTTTGCCTATGGCTTTGCCATCTTCGTTCCGATTTGCTTCGGGTTGATGTTTTTCACCCATGACTGGATTTTGGCGGTGAGTGCGGCGGTGTTTGCATTTATACTGGCGTTTTGGTTTTTTTACGTTCGGGAGAAACGTCTCATCGTCATTGAATGCCCCTCCTGCCAGAAAGACATAAATACAAACACTCCTTGGGAGTGTGGCTACAAGGGATGTCGGAATGAGAATGTTGACGAATACCCCTTCATACATGAATGCGAAGTGTGTCACCACATTCCCAAAGCCTATGTGTGTCATCACCATGACTGCCAAAGACTGATTTATCTCACGTCAGACAGGCAGCAAGAATTCGCGGCAAAACGTTTGGAACCGCCCAAGCCGCCGCCCCCGCCGCCGGCCCCGGTTAAAGATTCAGTCAAAGAAAAAACGACCAGGCAAGTCGAAGAAATTCGGGATGTGCAACACGAACTTGCCATAGCGAAATTAAAGAAGGAAATGGAGATTGTGAAAAACAAGCCTGCAACTCCGCCTCCGGTCACTTCAGAAACTCAAGCGATTATGGACAGGGTTCGCAAAGAGGTCGCAAGAGGAAGAACTCTCCTCAATATGGAAGCTGAATTGCTAGAGGAAGCGCAAAAGGAATGTGGAGATGACAAAGACAAGTTTTCTGAAATGAAGAAAATCATCTTGCAGGTGATGTGGATGGAAAAAGAGCGGATGGAGCGCAACTCGCAACAAGGCGGTTAAAATTCATTTAATGATAAAGCCCCGTTCTTGCGAACGGGGCCGTGTCATTTTGCAATCAGGCCGGCATTGCCGCTGGTTGCGGTTCGATGGGCACGCGATGTTCTTTGCGCGCCCGTGCGTATTCAAGATACGCCTTAACGCGATCATTGAGGTCGCGATGGGCAATGTATAGGAACGCATTGCACTCGTTCTCGGGCATTTTAAGGCCCGCAATGTGCAACTCGTGCAGCGTATCCGACAATTCAATCGATATTTCAAGCCGCTTTTTATGCAACTCGTCCTTTGACGAGAATGGGTAGCCGTAATCGGCGCGACCCTTGATTTGCGGAGTGATTTTCGTCTTCATCTCCCGCTCGATTGTGTTGAAGAATACTTGCCGGCGAATTGCGGCAAAGAACTTTCCGATATTGGTCATATTGCTCCTGTGGTTGGCAGTTAGGAAAGCCAATTGCACCATGCAACAGGCTTCGGCCAACTGCCAATCGGAATGGATCGGAAGAAAACTGCCGGTATTATAGCACCAAAAATATCAAAAAGTCAATAGCCACGGCCTGAAAACGAGGCGGTGGCATTGACGGCTTTGTTGAGCCTTGCTTTAATTGTAGGCGGAACTTTCGTTCCTTACACCCTCAACAAAGGAGCTACCATGTTTGATGTATCCAAAGTTGCGCCCAAATTTTCACTTGGGCAGACAGTGGCGACGCCAAACGCGCTTGCCAACATACCAAACGACGAAATTCTGAACGCCCTGTCCCGGCACATCCGGGGCGATTGGGGAACACTGGACGCGGAAGATTTGCAGTCTAACGAACGCGCTTTGCGTTCCGGTGGACGATTATTTTCCTCGTATCACTCAAGCCAAGACGTAAAGTTTTGGATCATCACAGAATGCGACCGCTCGGTTACGACCGTGCTGTTGCCGGAGGACTACTGAATGAAAACAAACTGGATAGACTTCAAAGCCCTGCGCGCGAAACTGGATTTCGAGCAGGTGCTTCGGCACTACGGCGTCGAGGTCAAACGCAAGGGCAACCAGCATCAAGGCTTCTGCCCGCTGCCAAACCACAACGGGAAGAAAAATTCACCGTCGTTCTCGGCACAATTGGAAAAAGGAATTTTCCAATGTTTCGGCTGCGGTGCCAAAGGCAACGTCTTGGAATTCGCCGCCTTGATGGAAAAGGCGGACCCGAAAGACGGGGCGGCATTGCACAAAGTGGCCGCCGATTTGCAAAAGCGGTTTTGCCCTGAAATCGGCGATGTTGCCTCGGCGGAAACGAAAAAAGCCGTGGCAAAAAAGCCGGAGAAAACCGAGCCGAAAGACGAACTGCCGGTTGTGATCAATCCGCCGCTCGGTTTTGAACTCAAGGATTTGGATGCAGAGCATCTTTATCTGTTGAGCCGGGGCTTCACGCCGGAAACAATCGCGCATTTCGGCCTTGGCTTCTGTTCGCGTGGGCTTCTCAAAGACCGCGTTGCGATTCCTCTGCATGACGTGGCCGGCGCACTCGTCGGATATGCCGGGCGCGTGGTGGATGATGCCGCAATTGGCGAAGACAATCCGCGCTACCGTTTCCCCGGCACCCGCGAGCGTGACGGCATGGTGTTTGAATTCCGAAAGACGCTGTTTTTATACAACGGCTTTCGCATCAAAGCACCGGTTGACGATCTAATTGTCGTCGAGGGATTCACCGGCGTCTGGTGGCTGCATCAAAACGGGCTGCCAAACGTGGTGGCGACGATGGGGGCGGACTGCTCTGAAAAGCAGGTTGAACTCATCGTGTCCTTGGTCAAGCCAAACGGCCGGGTGTGGATTGCACCGGATGGCGACAAGGCGGGCGAGCGGCACGCTCAAACGCTCCTGTCTCTCATTTCGCCGCATCGCTTCATGCGGTGGGTGAAAATGGACGAGGGGAAGCAGCCAACGGACTTGACGGCAGCACAACTGAAAACCAGCTTCACAACATGAAGCTCATGCGACCTCGCAAGGGGTCGCATTTTAATGGTTTGAAAGGTAAACGGTAACGTTTTTACCTCCAGCACGAGCCAACCCCTCGGTAGTCGCAGGAAGATAGCGACTTGCGTTTAGGATTGAAATATTTGCTCCGACACTTTTCGCAGCGGATATTATTTCATGCACTGTTTCCGGTAAATAGTCGTTAGCATCGATAACAACATTTGCTCCTGTTAATGCGATCCTTTTTACACTGTCTGGTAGATAAGTCATAATAATAAGTTATTTAGAGTAGAGTATTGACCTTTTTGAAAAACTCTTCAAATCTGTTTAACGCATCATTTAATGAACTAATTCCGTCAATGGACAAAGGATTCCTTAGGAGCCATTCAGCGGGGGTAAAATGGTCAAATTCTGGAAGGTGTGCATTTTCTCTAAAATATGCTTCAACCAGTTTAACAATGCGAAGAGACTTTTCCGTCACTCCTGCCAGCTTTGCCGGCGTTATCTCGGACGCTCCAGTCAAATTAAATGCATGATTTACTATTGAAAGGTAAAGTGCTGTTCCCCAGAAATCTTCTATATCCGCTTCTGTTTGACGCGTGAAATCAGCGGTCGTAAAGACCTTACCGCGCTGAAGTATTTCTAATTGTTTGAGGTGCTCCACCTTTCCCTTTTGCCCGACTGCATAGTCAACTAAGACAGCAATGTTCAAACCGTGGCCAGAAAATAGACTAAGGAAAGCCCCCACCTTGTCAATGCTACCTGCTGGACAGAGTGTCCAACGGCCGTCAAGGCAAATACGCTTTTTGTGTTTCAATAAATGCGATGCCACTTGTAAATACAGGATGTCTGACGGCCCTTCCACGAGCAAAACATGAGGACCAACCCATAAGCTTTGAGAAATCTCGTAACCAAGTGCCGCTTGAAGAGGAAATAGGGTATCTCGACCAACCTTGAGAACATCAGTTGAAACTTTTGTGCCAAGAACTTCGATTTCCTTGTCTTGCTTCTCAATAACGACGTCTTCAACCGTTCTGACTGTTGCCAACTTATCTGATGGCACCATAAACGGCGAATGCGTTGTGTAAATTACTTGGTGGTGCGGTTTAAGTTCTTCATCAATAAAGCGCAATAAATCAGCTTGGGCTTTCCCATGCAGACTTAGGCCGGGCTCATCCAAAAGAATAATGACATTTCCATGTTTCTTCTTTACCTGGGAAAACTGGACAAGAAATGAAAAAAACCAAGTAAAACCGGCGCTGCGCTCATCGAAATCCAAGGTTGCTTGATGGAGTCGGTTGAAGATACGTGTATGAAATACCTTTCCCGAATTAAATGGCGCAGGGTCATCGGGATGTCCATCTGTAATAACGAACCGAACTTCAAGATTTCTGTTCTGTCGCCAATACTTAAACACTTTTTTTGTTATTACATTTCCCTTGCCTTCCAATTTTGCAAAAAATTCTTCAGCCTTTTTAAAACTCGTCAGTTGCTCCAATGTTGTTTCCGCGAACTCTAAAAACGTTAAAAATAAGTTTTCGCTTCTTGTAAGTTGCTGGCTTCGACCTATTCGGTTGCGAAGATCATCAATTGATACTTTGCCACACATCCTATCGTAGCTTTCAAAGTAAAGTATTTTAGGCATGCGTTTCGCCAAAATATCTATTGCGTGCAACGCCGGGTCAGTTTTTCGGTATCCTTTTAAGCGCTTCAAAAGCGCAGCTATGCCGGGAAGGCTGGCAAGCTCTTTCCCGTCAATGGACTTGGAGATTTCTGAGAGTGTGCAATCCTTCAAAAGCTCTTCTTCTGCAGCACTAATTCCACAGGCAATAAACAGATTCTTACGAACACGCTCATTATCCAATGGAATATCGACCGTCATGCTGCCAGCATATGCGCAATTGTATCCAACTTCGTTGCCCTTTACGCAATTCTCCCCGAATTCAGCTACCAAAGCGTCAATGTCTGATTTTTCTAATAACCAGATCATCTGCAAGACTTCGGCGGCTTCGCTGAAATTGTCATAATGATTTCGAGGCCAGTCCCGTTCTCGATCAAACGCGCGTTTTACGTTTGAATCTGTAGAATTCACTCGTTCCAATGCCCGCAGAACTGATGTCTTGCCCGATTCGTTTTTGCCAACAAGGCAAGTGACTTGATCTAAAGGGAATTCTCCTGTGTCGTCAATACAACGGAAATTTTTAATATGCGCTTTGATTAGTTTCATATTTTGGATCTGTTAAATTGGTGGACAACCTATGAATCAAAGAATCCAGCCGAAAAAGCATGGCGCTTTGAAACCCGGATTTTCCAACCATTCATTGAATAAAAAGATTTTCAGGCCGTGTCGAGATATTTTTGAATAAATACTGCATACGCTTTCCATCGACAGTGTTTCTGATGATGTTTGCACTCGCTCTGTTTGAATCAAATCGAGTCGTAATCGCGCTTTAGAGATCCCGCGCCAAGTCGCTCAAGCGGATTTTCAATGCCGCCGCGATTCGCACGAGCGCGTCAACGGAAACATTTTCCTCGCCGCGCTCAATGTCGCCGATGTAATTGTGGTGGAGATCGGCTTTTTCGGCCAATTTCTCCTGGCTCCATTTCATCGCCCGGCGGCGCGTTCGGATGTTTTCGCCCAGAATCTTTCGGTGCTTTGGGATTTTCACAATACCAAAGGAAACCTGAAACCGCATATACGGACTACCGTATATGCACTGTATTTTGTTCTTGCATTTTTCCTGCGTTTCGCCGATTGTTGGACAACATGAATACGCCAATTGAATTTCTCCGCAGAATCGGCCCTGCTCTGCGCGCCAATGACGCGCAATGCTCCGGTTGCGATAACTGTCCCGACATTTGGGAACTGGCAAATGGGGATTTCGCCGTTATTGGCATAGACATTACAGTCTCGGCCCGCGCGAAACTGCCGCCGACTGCCGGTTGTGGGCCAGACGAACGGATTGTCCGTCTGCCACGCAAGCTTCTGATAAACGCCAAACGGGACATTCCTGACCGGCTTTGATTTGTGTTAAAATTGCGGGATGGAAATTGGGGGATGGGTTTCTCAAAACTGGTTCAATCTTTTTAGTGCAATCGGCATCATCGCCGGCCTGTGGTTCACGGCTGTATCACTGCGTTCGGATACCAAAACACGCCGAATTGCCAATCTGCTTACTATCACTGCAAACCACCGCGAAATCTGGAAAGAATTTCTAAACAATCCAAAACTGGAACGTGTTCGCAATCCAGCTGCGGACACCATAAAACAGCCAGTCACCGATGCAGAGCGGGTGTTTGTCAATCTGGTGATACAGCATGTCAACGATGTGTATCACACCATGAACGATCAACTTGTCATCAAAATGGAAGGATTGCGCCGAGACATTTCACAATTTTTGTCGTTGCCGATTCCGAAGTTGGTCTGGGAAAAAACCAAGCTGTTCCAAAACGATGATTTTGTCGCCTTCATGGAATCGTGCCGGAATTGGAAATAGCCACTATTCGTCCGCAAGGATGCGCTGCTTGCGCACTTTTTGTTCCACAAAAAGTTCGCGGGCGGTCTGGCGCTGGTATCCCCATGTTTTGGGCTGCTTCTCCGGGGCGAAAGGCGTTCCCTCGGTCGCCTCGCGGTAGTCGAGGGGGCGGACCCAGATTGCGCCCAAAGGATCGCGGGTCACTTCCTCAAATGTGGAAAGATATACCATCGTCAATATAGGCGGGGTGCATTGAAGCAGTCGTTCCGCCGTGTTGTTCCGGCGTTCGGCGGTTTTGAACACCATGAGCACCCGAAACGGGAATTTCTCAAAATCGTCGCGGTTTGCGCCGCTACGAACGGCAAATCCGCCTCGCCGGTAGTAATCGCGATAACACCCGGCTTTGGCGACAAGCGTTTCCTGAACTTCGCTGGAACGGTCCACTTCAAGAAAAAATGCATGCTCAAACTTGCCGCCAGCGGCGTCCGTCTCATGGATGCGGATGAAACCGTCGGGCTTCACGGTCACTTCCGCGCCGTCGTAACCGGGGCGAAATGCCGTGAATTCATTCAAAAGCGGCCATGTGCTGAATTCATCAATTTTGAATGATGGTGCTGTTTTGATTGCCGAATCGAACGCCGCCTTCACGTCCATGACTTCAAGTTCGTGGCGGATCGTGAGGTCGCTCACGCGGGCACGCCGATCAAGCGCGGGCAAATCAAATGAGGGATACTTGCTCAAAACACCCTTTTCCTGAAGCAACATCAAGCCTTTACGGGTTAAAAAGAGGACGGATGGGTCAAAAGCGCGGCGGGGTCGTTCGGTGATGAGGCCGGCGGCTTTGATTTTCTGCAACCGCTTTTTCGCCGGGTCGTAGTTGCCGTCGAAGTAAAGTGCCGTGGCATGGTCTGTCGTCATCACACGGCATTCAAACAGGCCGCGCAAAAGGGCAAGGTCACGATCTTGTAATGAGATTAGCCCTGACGACATTTTGTTGAATTTTACTCCCGGCTAAAATGATAGCGTCGCTCGCGCTGCAGAAACGCTTTCTTTCCACCCTCAAGGGACAACAACTTCTCTCTGTGATCAAGATTCTCAATTGTCGTTGGTGTTATCGTCGTCCTGTGTGTAGCGTCCATTGATAGCACATGAATCAACTCTGCATCACCATTGATTACAAAGTTTGCGTTGTGCGTGGCAAATATAATTTGTCTTTGCCGTTTAGTGCCTTTGACCAAATCCACCAAATAATTTGCTATTAAGGAGCTATCGAGATGCGCTTCTGGCTCATCAATAATAATGGGGGTGTTGCCCAGCAATAACAAAACGACGATTGCCGCAGTGCAACGCTGACCAAAAGACGAATTTTGAAGAGGCTTTGAATCGTAGGAAACGATGATCTGCTTATATTGATCTACATCCGAAAATACCCTTTTTATCAAAAGCTTGTAGATTTCATAATTCGTCTTATCTGTAAAATAACGTCCTAATACCTCACCTGTCTTACGTTGCTGTTTTTCGCTGGAAAGAATTTCGAGAAACTTATTGTGTGCCAAAGACTCAACTTTATCTGGCATTACCTGAAATAATACTGAAGCAAGGTGGTCGTTACGAATCGCTCGCGATGTTTCCTCATGGGGAAGCAAAGCAAGGATGGCATCCACGAGAGCTACTTTTGCCTTTTCAAAGTCATAGTCATATTTGAGTTCAATTGGCTTAACCTCACCGTTCAAGGCTTTTAGGCGCAGATTGATTGGCTCAAGCTGGCTAATAATTGCTTCGTCATAATTGTTTTTGAGTTTTGCGTTGAATGAAAACGCCTCAATTTTTTCTAAAACTTTCTTTGATTGCGCTTCGTCCAAACGAATCTTTTCTTCCAATTCAGCAATTCGCTTATTTGCCCGGCCAATATCTAAAAGGTTTTCGTTTGATAGCCCCTGCTTTCTTAAATAATCATCTAATTGCACCTTTAATGCCGCAACGTCGCTTTCCAGTTTTATTTCTAAAGCGTTTGACTCTGTGAATCTCGCTTCGTCTTTCGACTTATTGATGTTTGTTTGAATAGCCGTGTAGATTTCCTCAATGAGTTCGTCGTAGATGTTCTGTGCTTTGTCAGCCAACGGAACACGGTTGTCCATAATAGTTTGTAGTTCTCCAATCAAGTCTGCCAAAGACTGCTTTGAGCTTTGTAGCACCTGTAACGCTTTTGTCTTAGTGGAAAGATCATTGCTGATATTCTTGTAGTCTTGGCTTTCCAAAGAAGCGATGAGGTTGCGATTTGTTTGAAGTTCTTTTTTTGCTGCTTCGATTGATTGTTCAAGAGTTGCCCGGCTGCGAATTCGTTTAATCTGCTCATCAATATCGCTCAAATGTGTTTGCAGCTTTTTGGAGGAATCAGCAAGAACGTTTTTTGAATCGAGTTTTGTAAGACGTGAAAATATGGCCGTAGTGAAGCGGTCTTGATTAAGGGCAAATTCCACAACCTCGTTCTGGCTTAAAAATTCAATTACTTTCTGCTCTGAATCTCCGTCAATCGAAACGCACGTTGAAACATCCAGCCGTTTATCACTCGAAATGGAATTGTCTTTAAAGAATCGGTTTTGTCCGGGATATAGTTTTTCGTGAATAAGATTGAGTAACATGCTTTTTCCGGTGCCACGTCCGCCAATTATACAAGTGAGATTTGGACTTAAATTGACTGTGTGAGTTCCACGAAAACAGAAATCGTCATTACCGATTTTCGCATTTGCCGGAAAAGTGATTGTGACACTCTTAATTGTGAGAGGTGGATCAAGGGGGGCATTGTCGCCTATATGCACCCTGCCATCGAATTCAAAAAATGCCTGACGCAGCCCTTCAAAAGTTGGGTCGCCTTTTATCCATGTAAAACATTTCCCTAGTCTGTCTTTATTTTCGGTTTTTGCCTGAAAAACATGCGCATCGCTACAATCCAGCAGGCGGTCGTTCACTTGCGATTCTGTTAGTGAATTTTTGGCTTTTTGGCAAACTCCAACATTTGCTCCCGAAATAAAAACCCAGTTGGCACCATTGATTATCGTTTTTTTGTCGGCAATTGTGTTGTCATTCCATTTGATGTCTGCCCATTCTGTTTTTCCAACAGCCGTCATCGTCTTTTCCTGAAAGTAATGCGATTCAAGAACCTCACGGATGTCATCAAGCTTAAAACAAAGATTATTAAAACCTTCGACGATTGGACTGCCGAAATCCTTTCTTTTCTCCGCCGGAACAGAGCCAATGATCAGATTTCCCAAATCTTCCAGACTTTTCTTCGTTGCCAACGCGTTCCACTTGCCGCCGGTCCTAAAATGCTCATATTCGGGCGACAAGATGTATTTTGTCGGCAGAGCGTTTAGAAATTGAGCTTGAATTATATCAGGGTCAATTTCATCCGAAAAAATGACGTGATAATTGACTCGGCTAAAATGGCTCTTGCTGCCTCCAAACTTATCAATTCTCAATTCGATCACCGGAAGAAGTAAATCAATATTTTTTAGTCGGCCTTTCTTTTTTTCCTCGCGCAGGCGACGATAGCCGTCAATAAAGATATAGTCATTGATTCCAAGAACTTTAAATTCGGGCGGCAAACTTTCCAAATCCTTCAGATATTCCTCCCAAACATCCTCACCCGTATAACCATTGATTAGCGAATCGGGCGTATGCACGTGCAAATCCCACTTGCGCCACTCTGAACCTTTTGATATTGGAGTGATTTTCATAAAATGTTTTGGTGGTTACATTATAGCAGTCCGTTAAAGGCCCGGTGCAACATGGATTGAAAGAGGGCGTCCAAGCGGGTGCGGCTGGTGGCTTGAGCGGCCTCAATCTCGCGGATTTCTTTCACGCGCTCGGCAAACTCTTTTTGCAACGCCAGTGGTGGAAGGAGTAATGGAACATCCTTAACTTCTCCATCACCAACAGCGGGGTAGTTTGCTCCCGTTGTCCTAGCAACAAGATGGTTAATAAAGAATTGCGAGCGGACGAATCCGAAAATGTAATCGCTCGTCACTTTTTCCATAGGCCTAAGAACAGAAAAACCTGTCGAGCATATCTGGTTGTCCATACTTGCGGGCACCAAAGCTACGGCGTTAAGATTTGGGCGGACCATAGACACAATCACATCACCCTTGCGGATGACTTTCCTAGCTCTACTTGGCGCATCTGCTCCACGAAGCCGTGTGGAAGTTGTTATGGCCTTAGTCTTATTATCAATGCTCGCAATGTCGGCATAGATAAATTCAGCGGCTGGCTTATCAGAGGGATTTCGCTGCTCGGTTGACAACACAACATCGCCCAATCGAGTTTTTAGCCATCCTTGAGAATTTGAACCAGGGTCGCCAAACATCTTGTGAAATAGAGCAGAAACAAAATTAGTTGTGCGGTTGTCGGCTTGGGCGCGAAGCTTTCGCACCTCATCCGCTTCGTCCAGCAGCTTCACAATACGCTTCTGCTCTGTCAGCGGCGGAAATTCAATCGGCACAGTCGCCAACCGATCAAGGCTTATACTCATGTTCGCCGCACCAGTCATTAGTGGGACAATGAGTCTGTCTTTATTGAACATCAGATAGCGTGTCAGATATTTAGCTGAAAGAACCGAATGGTCTTTGACGATTGCAGCGGCAAGAAGATTCGCGAGCGCGAATTTTCCCGAAATGTAATGCACCCGCTTGAGGCTAGCGTGACCGTGGCCTGTTGAAGAAATGAGCGGAATGCAGACTGCCTCACCTTCAAGCTGAAAGCTGTCTGCTGTCTTGTGCGTCTCACCCGTCGTCACTAAAGTATATGGGCCGGGCAGAGTCTTTGAGATTGGCGATGTGCCTTTGACTAAAGAACAAATCTCGCCAAGTGATGCTCGTTGCCGCTTCATTTGTTTGTGATTTGCTTTTTCAGACCCTGCAACTTCTCTACAATCTGTTCTTCCGTATTGAGAATATCGCCAATAATTTCGTCCGGGGTATCATGGTCAACAATTTCAGCGTTTTTTTCGCGATAACGTCCAGGTGTCAATTCGTCCTCATGCTTCGCCAGTTCTTCGCGGCTAACCTTGAATGAGTGAACACCCTCTTCCCGTCCCGGCCATTTCTGGTGAATATCTGGAATGTCATTTTCATTTACTGGGGCGCGGGTGTCGCTCAACGAAAATCCATCGGCGGTCATTTCATAAAACCAGACCGATTTTGTAGAGCCGCCTTTTTGGAAAATCAAAATGGCCGTGGCAACGCCCGCGTAAGGTTTGAAGACTCCGGCGGGCATTGTGATAACCGCTTGCAGGTCGCACTCATCGAGCAGAATTTTCCGAACCGTCCGGGCTGCTCCAGTTGAACCGAACAGAACGCCGTTTGGCACGATTACACCGGCGCGTCCATTTGTCGTGAGATGATCAATGAACCATTTGAGGAAAAGCAATTCTGTGGCACGAGTGTTCAACTTATAATTCAAGTCAGCCAGAATGCTTTCCTCCTGAACTTTACCAGAGAACGGCGGATTGGCGAGAATGACATCAAATCGCTGGCCGGGATAGATGCCGCCAAAGCCAGTCGTAAGCGGATTGAAATGGTCAATCTTCGCGCGTTCCAACTGGTGCAAATAAAGGTTAAGAATGGCGATTTTCACCATGTTGGCGTCATTGTCAAAGCCGGTGAACGCCTGTTCCTCAAGAAATTTCCATTGCGCCGGTTTGAGCATCGAGCCGTCCATGTGTCCGCGTTTAAGGTCGGCTGCTTTCGTGTTCTGGCGCAAAATGTGCGTGAATGCAGAAATCAAAAATCCCGCCGTGCCGCACGCCGGATCGCAAATACGCTGGCCGGGCTGCGGGTTCACAAGGTCAACGATGAGGTCAATGACGTGGCGCGGTGTGCGGAACTGTCCGTTCGTGCCGGAAGCGGCGAGTCTGGAAAGAAGATATTCATACATATCGCCCTTGAAATCGTGTCCATTGTGCGCGGCCAAATCCATTTCCTGAATGCCTTGAACTACGGCGCGGAGCGTGGGGCGGTCATAAATTTTGAGCGTGGCGCGGCTAAACAAAAGTTTGCCGGTGTCGGTCAAGCCGGGTAGTTCGTGCAAACTTTCGATGGCGTTGCGGACAGCATCGAAAAGTTCGTCACCGGCAAGCGTGACGAAATTGCCCCATGCGAAACGCGCCCACTTGCCAGAAAAAATGCGGGTGTATTTTTTATCGAGTGTGGCAAGCGTTTCGTCTTTTTCGGTAAGCAAACGGAGAAAAAGCAGATACGAACACTGCTCAATCGAATCCATCGGATTGTTCACGCCGCCCGCGTAAAGGATGTTCATGAGCTGGTCAACTTTCTGACGCAAACCCGATGAAAAGAAATTTGAGCCGTTGGTTGTGATTTGAGGTTCGGAAGCCATGATTTTAATTTTAAGCCGCAAGCGAGCTTGCAAGCAAGGACTGCCGGACAAGGCTGGACTGGCGCAATGCCTCAAAGACGTTCTCGCGCGCGTCAAAATGCGACAGGGCGTCCAGCCCGCCCAGCGTGCGGAATTGATTGGCGTTGAACATGGTCATGTCGCCGTCAATGAATTTGCGGAGCGAAGTGGAATCGTCGGCGACCAACTGCGCGGTGGCGTCGAGCCATTTCTGTTCGTTGTAACGGAGATTAAACCGCGCAGCGATTGAATCCACGGTGTCGGAAACAATTGTATCACGGGTTGGCAGCGGTTTCCGCCCGACGGCGTTATACACAAATGCCGGTGTGCTGGCCGGCACGCCATAGGAAATGATGAGTTTGTCGGGCGAGTAGAACATTTCTGGGCGGTGATAAAATTTCTCGTTGACGATGGTTTCAACCGCGTCGTCGTCCTCGGCTTCAACGGCGGCTTTAAGCTCCGGCGTGCTGGCAACGAATTCGCGGATGTCGCGCTCGTATCCGCCGCGAAACGTCATCACGTCCACTTTCTCGCCATCCGGCCCCACATTATGAATTTCCCGACTGATGAGCGTGTCCACGCCCTCCCATGTCGGAATTTCACGCGGCGGCGGGAACGGACCCGGTTCGACGGTGCCACCGTCGCCTTCGTGGATTGCTTCGCCTTGCCCGCTGATCGGCGGATATGTCGTCGGCGTCGGCGTTTTCTTCTCGCGCGGGATTTTCAGCGGGACAGTGTAATCGTATTTTTCCTCGAAGTATTCGGCCACCGCGCAGAAATCCAGCATGAAGAAATTTTTCTTTTCGTATTCGGTGTTGCCGATCTTGAACGTGAACAAGCGCGTGCCGCGTCCCTTGATTTGGATGTATTCGGTCGGGGAAAAGATTGGCCGCATGAGGGCGATGTTGAGCAAGTCGCGGCAATTGTAGCCGGTGGAAAGCATGTCCACGGATACGGCGATGCGCTCGGGGCGCTTGCCGTCGCGAAATTCCTTGGCGATGGATGAGGAGTCAGGAATCCGGCTCGTGATGGTGACGGCGATGCCTGGCTGAATGAGGTTGAAAATTTTGGTCAACGCCGTGGCGTGGTCTTGATTTACAGCGAACACAAGCGATTTGCCGATAGCGCCGGCCGGATCGCGTTGTGCCTCTTTCAAGAACGCCTCGCACATGATGCGATTGCGGGCGGGCGTGAAAATCTTCCGTTCAAGGTCTTTGATTTTGAAATTTTCCTCCTGCTCGTTGATGACAACCGCCCAGCCAGATTCATCAAGCGCCTTCGTGGTGATGTCAGAGCGAAGATCAATGATTTTTGGCAGACACAGAAACGGGCCTTCCGGGTCTTTCACCGCGTCAATGATGTCGTAGCGGAACGTTGGGAATCCCGGTTTGCAGCCAAAATAATTGTAGGTGTCGCGGAGCAAGCGGATTTCAAGGGCTTTCGGGTTTTCCTTTTGAAGCTCCTCGACATTGACGTTTTTCAGATACGCCCTCGGTGTGGCGGTCAAGCCGATGCGCGTCGCTTGGAAAAACTGAACCACTTCGCGGGCATCGCCGTATATCGAGCGGTGCGCCTCGTCATTCACCACGAGATCAAAATGAAACGGCGTGAATTCCTCGCGGTAACGGCGGTCAACCATGAGGGATTGCAGAGTGGCGACAACGACGGATGAGCCAAGCAATTCACCCGGCCTACGGCGGGCGGTTTTGTAGAGGACGGGCTTGTATTCGGCGAGAATGACGTTGAAATCTTCAAGCGTCTGCTTGGCGAGTTCAATACGGTCAACGATGAAAAGCACACGCTCGGCGTTGCGGGTTGCCAGAAAACGGCGGATGAGCGCGGCGCAGAGGATGGTCTTGCCCGTGCCGGTCGCCATTTCCAAAAGGAATTTGCGGATGGCTTTTTCATCGAATTGCCGCGCAATGGTGTCCATTGCCTCAATTTGATAGCGGCGAACGGTCAAGTCGGGGCGGAATTTTTTGAGATAATCGGACTTGATGATTTCGCTGCCAAGCGGTCGCGGCGGCTGGAGATTTTTGAGGCGCAGCCGTTCCAAGTCGCGCTGTGACGGCAACCGCTCAATGCGGTAGGCGTCCTGGTCTTTGCGGGTGTAATTCCAAAACCAATGCTCGCGGCCGTTGGAAAGAATGATGAACGGAGCTTTGACGTTTTCGGCGTAACCGCGCCCCTGTTCCTTTGCGTCGTAGGGGTCAACGTCCTCGCGCTTGGCTTCCAAAACACACAATGCGCCGCGCTTTCCGCCAAGCAAATAGTCGGCGCGACCGGTCGCGGTGTTTAATTCAAAGCGGACTTGATGGGGGTCGAGCAAATTCCAGCCGCTAAATTCTAGCGCCTTATCAATCAGAACACGCGAAAATGCTTCATTTGCCCCGGAGTGCATTGCGGCGATTATACAATGAAAATTGCCAGACGAGCAAGGATGTCAGGAAATTTTCCGCTTCGCCGCAATCGGCTCGGCTTTGGCGGCTTTCACTGAACCGGCGATGATTTTTTGTTGACGGTCTTCGATCTGCTTGTGTGCGTCCGCACTCTTTAGCGCAAAAGGCAATTTCTCATACACACTGGTTAAAAATGAAGCGGCCATTGCCGGTGACGTGGGTTTCTTTTCGACAATGGGCGTCACGATGTTAAGCGGGGCGCGCATTCCAACGAGCCTGGCCACGCCGTGGCGCTGGCGCTGATCAGATAGCGCAGCCATTGCCCGGTGCAACTGTTCTTCAAGACTGCGGTAAGTGATGCTAGAAACTTCCTCGCCGAAAATCGGCATGAGATACGGCACCTGGCTTTCGCTGCGTCCTCCGCCTCTCATGCTGGTTCGCGATGTGCCGCCTGAAACGGCACCCGACAGATTCCATATACGCGCCTCTTGTTCTTCACCGTCGCGCGTCGCGCCGCCCTCACTTTCGGTGGCTGTTGTTCCCTCAAATTGTCCGACACCATCGCTCCAATTTTCGCTTTCGCTCACGACCGTCCAGACTTTCTGGACATAATCCATCACCTTGCGCGATTTCAGCTTCAACTTGATTTCGTCTGGATTGAATACGCCCATGAACAAGGATTGGGCGAGCGGTTTCAAGTTTTCTTCGCCCTCAAGACTGAACACGATTTTACTGCGGGCATTCGCCATGACGGAATCATAGACCTGCGCCCCATTCGCTCCGGCATGGAGAAGCTGGCGGGGGAATTGATTGGCGAGCGTCAAATGCAAGCCAAAGCCGCGCGCCTGGTCAAGGCCCTCGGCAATCGTCGGGGTGACGAAACGCTGAAACTCATCAATATAGACGTAGAATGGTTTGATGTCCCCTTCCTCCATGCCCTTGCCGCGTTCTTCCGCCGCTGTCCACAAATCGCTCAAAAGCAGCGTCCCGAACAACGACGCATCTTCTTTTGACACGCGGGCGCCCTCGGTTGAGGCGTTCACGATGATGATTTGTCCCTCGTCGAGCGCCTTGCCGAGATCAAGGGATGCCCCGCTTTGGCCGAACATGAGGCGCAATTTTTCAGCATCGAGGAAAGAATAGAAGCGGTTGACGGTGCTGGAAAATTGAGTGTTAAAATCCTTGGGCGAAAGAATGTTTGAGAATTCCCAACCTTGCTTAACGGAATCTTTTGACAGCCCTTCGGTGAGTTCGGTGCGGATTCGTTTATTTACGGAATCAATCAGGTATTTGACCTCATTCAACGTCATTTTCTTCTCATACACGGCCCACAAAACTTCTTTTGCCAGGCGCGCAAACAGTGGCGTGCCTTGGGTTCCATCAACGCCCCACACATACGCCATTGCCTGCACGAAATTACTGATGACGACAGCAGGATCGGCGGTTGTGCGGGGTCGCATGACGTTGTAGCCAATCGTCCAATCCTTTTGCCGCAAATCAATCGGCACGATGGGAACGTCTTTCAGATACGGTTCGTTCCAAGCGATCCAATTGATGAGCGAATTGTAAAGCGAGCCGTGGGGGTCAATGATGAGCGCGCCGCATTTGCTTTTGTGCCATTGTTTGATGTCCTGCCGGACCAGGCTTTCGAGCATTTTTGATTTGCCCGTGCCGGTCGAGCCGCAGACGTATAAATGCGTGGAACGCATTTGGGGCGTCATTTCGAGGGGAACGCCCTTGCCGTCCACGATTCCGAGTTCCAGTTTGTTTCCGGGAATGCGACGCATAGCGGGGTGAATATATTTGAAAAATGTTTTGCTGTCGAAAAATATTGCGGTGATTCGCGCGCCTCAATTGAGTTCCGGCCAATATTTTCGGGCGGCGATGTCCAATCTCAATCCGGCGTCTGCCAATCGCGACAGGCTTTCGATGATTTCATCATAATTATCGCCGATTACCCACGGATACGCGATGGCAACGGCGGTTTTGCCGCTGGCTTTCGCCTCGGCTAATAAATGGATGAAATCCGCAAATTTCGTTTCGTAGTTTGCCGGTGTCGTGTGCATCGCAAGGGGAAAATATAACCTGCGGATTTTTCAGCAACTTCAAATTTGATTTCGGTGCAAGAAAATTTATGCGGTGGAAATCAGGATTCGTAAAATTCGGCGGCGACTGAATCCCGCTGCCGGTCAATGAAAAGCCTCGCGGCGGGAATGGTGATGTCTTCCCCTTCCCACCATTCGCGATTCCGTGGACCGAAATCGGTTGCTAGATTGAACGTCCTGCCGCGAATTGGCGTCCGGTAACGTTTTGACCTGCGGCTGAATCCTCCGGCTGTGATTTTCTTCCCCTTCGGTGAATACCACGATTTTTTCGGGACTGATTTGAAATGCGGGTCGAAATGATAGCTCACTACCGCTTGCCCTCCGGTCCAATAATACACACGCCCAAAATATGCGGCGTGAATCCATTTTTCCCACAGCCGCGGGGTGTATCGCTGTGCATTGAGGCCGGGCGTCCATTGCAAGAGCCACAGGACGTAAATGCCTTTGCGGGCGTATTCCATCGTCCGTTGCGTGATGGTTTCAAGCGAAAGCGAACTGATCTGCACTTCAATGGCAACCGGCACCCCGTTTATCTCCGCGCTCACGTCGGGGCGGTTGGTTCCGAGCGGGCGTTCCAACGCGACATTGCAAACGTGCGGTTCCTTTTGGAGTGCCATGAAGATTTCCATTTTGCAGCGCCGGTGTTCGTCGCTTTCATTTTCGGCATACAGGCACGCAAGCGGATTTACATGGGCGAAATGATTCACCGTGCGCCTGCCGGTCTTCAAAATGACTTCATCGCCGCAATCAGGACATTTGAACGGGCCGTGCGCTTTGGAGGATAAATATGCGGTGACGATCTCGCCGGTGAGTTTTCGTTTGGCGCAGAGCATGGGGAAAAAATGTGCCGATTACAGTTCCTTCCAAATTTCAAACGCTTCCTCTGGATCAAGGTCTGACTGGTCGGCAAATTCTTGAAGTTCTTCTGCTTCTTCGAGGCTCAAGTCGTTCTCCTTTGCTATCTCAAAAGTTTCCTCGTCCATACAGGATAGTTTAGCAAAAATATACTGCGCTTTCCAAATTTAAGCCCCCTGGGGGAGGCAGACGGCAACGGCAGCCGTAGGCAGGGGGTTTGGGGGTCGGGGAGGCCGTCCCCCCGCCACGCACACAACGAAAAAGCCCCGCTCACGGCGGGGCTTTCCCTGCGGAGACGCTACGCGTCTTCCGCCATGTCTTTGATGTCCTCGCGAACATCGCCGAGCTTGTCGTCCAAATCCTGTCGCGCCGCCTCAATCTTGTCCTCAACTTCGGCGAGACGGGAATAGATGCGAGATTCGGCGGCGTCAATCCGTTCCTCAAGCCGCTCAAACGAGCGACCGATGGACACGGCGATGTCGTCGCCATTCTTGTAGATGACACGCTCAATCAATTCGAGGTCTTTTTGTTCTAAAGCCATTGTAATTTTGTTAGCTGGTTAATAATCGGCGGGCAGAAGCACCGTCGTCGTGTTCCGGTCGGCTTCGGTGATAATCCAGAACTTCACGCCCTTGCGGTCGTGATATACTGAAAACAGCCGAGTGCCGTTCCAAAGCCCCGATTCGTTGGCGTCCCTGTCCTCTGCGCAAACGTCGCCCCAGTCGCCTCGTGCATGGCGCAACAGGGCAGTGCCAATCTCGTGAAGCGAAAGCGTCTGCGAAACGCTCTGCGTCATCACAATCCGTCCGAGCGAGAACTTCGGCAGTGGCGCGGTGTAGCAGTTGGTCATGGTGTGGAAGTTTGCTGATAATAAAGCCGTGCGACTAATCGGCCTCCTGTTCTGGGCTAAAACCGCGCCTGCGGCTCTGCCCCTTGCGCTTCACCGTTGCCCCTTTCTGGCCTGCGGTGATTCCGTTCCTGTAGCTCTCCAAGACTTTCTCGGAAACCCAGCGAACCACGGATGCTTCGTCCTCTTTACCGTTGAGCTTTGCGATTAGCTCCTGCTCGAACGATTCGATGTATGACATGTGAGTTTTAGTTGGCTGATAATGCTCGACCTTTGTGCGTGGCGTCCGTGAGACGCCTGCACTCTTGACACACCGCCCGCAGTCAAGGTTGGGCGAGCGCGGTGGAACGCCTTCGACCGGGCTGGGCTGGAACGACCTTGACGGCTGGGGCGGTATAATGAAAAGAGGGCGGCGGCGAACGATGCGATTTGGGACGGCGGGGGGAAATAACCATTGGCATCCGGCAAAGCCGGATTCCACCAGACGCGTAGCGGCAAACAAAAAAGAGGCGATTTCCTGAATTGGAAATCACCCCTTGTGGGTGCGTTTAGGCATAGAAATAACCAAGCTCTCGTAACGACGAAAAATCCTTCGTCCTGTCCACTGTCGCGCGACCGAGAATGACGTGGTCGAGCACTTCGATTTTCAGAAGTTGGCCAGCCCGGATGAGGTCGCGCGTCACCTTGATGTCCGCCTCGCTCGGCGTCGGGTCGCCGCTTGGATGGTTATGGACCAAAACCACGGCGGCAGCTCTTGCTGAAATTGCCGATTGAAACACCTCTCGTGGATGCACGAGGATCGTGTCCAGCAAGCCTTGCGACACCTGCTCGACGCGGATCAAGCGCCGCCGGGTGTTCAAGAGCAATATCTGGAACGTCTCCACGTTCTTGACGCGGTTCTGCTCCCGCAAAAGTCCGGCGACTGCTTCCGGGTTGTCGAGCACGGGTGATTCGCGCTGCAATTCCTCCGCGATCTTGCTTCCGAGCGTGAACGCGGCAACAAGAGTCACGGCCTTGTCCCGGCCGATTCCCCGGATGCACTGCAAGTCGTCAACTGACGCCCGTGCCATCGCTCCCAACGAGCCGAATTTGCAAACCAACTGTTTGCCAATTTCGACTGCGTTGACGCCGCGCAAGCCGGTTCTGACCAGAATGGCGACCAGTTCGGCGGGGCTTAATGCTTGTGCCCCGCATTCGATGAGCCGCTCACGCGGCCTTTCGCCTGCTGGCTGGTCTTTGAGCCTGCCGCTTGTTCCTGCGGTGTGTGCGTATGTTGTGTTCACAATCGTCGTCCTTTCTTGGGTTGTGGTTGTTCGTAACGGGTTAAAAAACTGAAGCTCTGGCGGACAGTATATCCGAATGACCGCCTTTTGCCCAAAATCGGTCTGTGGAAAGAGCGGTCTTCCTAACCCGTTCAAAACTCGTATGAGTGGATCAGGCGAGCGGGCACGGGATTCCGAGCAAGAGCAATCCCATGCTGGCTCGCCCGCTCATTCCTCCGGCCAAAGTCTTGGGATGTTTCAAGACGAACGGGCTCCCGCCGGAGTGGGTAACGGGGGCATAGGCGGGATTCCCGACAGGCGCAGAAACTCTCAAGTCTTTGGCCGCTTCCGCGTCAGCGAGTTCCATACCTGTTTTACCCGTCCCGGCTCTGGCCGGAACTCGTCAAACCCGTTTTACCCGTCGTAAAACCCGTTCTTCTGAAAAAGGACACCTGTCCTTTAACGATATAAACCGTCCGTGGGTGAACCCGTTTGTCGCGTCAGCGACGAGGGAGGTTTTGGGCGAGCACGGCCTCTTGGCCGCGCGCAGCCCGACAGCCGCGTGAGCGGCAAAACCGACCGAAGTCGGGGATAGCACA
>Ga0302320_10007351_pt1 | contig 24254 bp, 24 predicted proteins | sample Bog_T0_3_FD_202130 | JGI IMG/M metagenome (GOLD analysis project Ga0302320, IMG submission 202130) | Peat permafrost microbial communities from Stordalen Mire near Abisko, Sweden - Bog_T0_3 | ecosystem: Environmental > Terrestrial > Soil > Wetlands > Peat | place: Sweden: Abisko, Stordalen Mire...
CACATCGCCGATCACCTTCCCGCCATTGGCCTCGACCGCCTTGGTGGTCAGGGCTTCCAGCGCCGCACCGAAGCTAAAGTCGACAGTGATGAAGAACCAGGTGCGGCCGTTCGGGCCGGTCATCAGATTCGCCACACCGGTGGTCAGGGCATGGGTGTCGTCGGCCCAGTGACTGCTGACCGGTGCGCAGGTCTTCGAGGTGAACTCGCTGACGGCCGAGGCGGTGATCATCACCGAACGGCCCTTCTCCACAGCGATGTGTTGCACAATGGCAGCCACCGGCGTGACCGGCAGATCGATGATCACATCGACACCGGAATCGTACCAGGCGCGGGCGTTGGAGGCGGCGATGTCGGGCTGGTTCAAGGTGTCGGCGTGCAGGATCTCGATCAGGCGGCCAAGCACCGAACCGCCAAAATCCTGGACGGCCATGCGAGCGGCGAGGACGGAGCCGGCGCCGCCAGAATCGGCATACGGGCCGCTCTCATCGGTCAGGACCGCGATCCGAACCAGGTCTGACGCGGCGGCCGGGCGGGCTGCGGCCGTCGCCGCTCCGGCAAGCACGGCCCGCCGTCCGAGTGTTCCAGGTGTCATGCGTTCGTCCTTCCAGGCGGCGCAGTATCGCGGGCTTTGGCCAGGGGGATCAATCGTGCGGATCAATCATTGAGCGGGCTGCGATACGGTTCGGACGGCGATGATAGCCTGGCTGGTCAGAACCCGTTACATCCCGGATGCGTTCACGGCTGCAGCCGGATGTGGCCCAGGACCATGCCTGCCCGACCTTCAGGAGCCTTTCGCATGACCCGCAGACGATCGAACGTGTTGCTGAACGCGTTCCGAGCGCTGATGCCGCATGACGACCGGTTCATTGCGCGGTTTTGCGAGCACGCGAAGCTGATCGTCCCGGCGGCGGAGGAATTTCGCGCCCTGATGTCCGGCGACGGGCAGGCGGAACAGCACGCGCGGGAGATCAACCGGCTGGAGGACGCCGCCGACCACATTGCCCGCGAGACCGTGCTTGCCATTCACCGCACCTTCGTCACGCCATTCGACCGTTCGCAGATCCTGGATCTGATCAACGCGCTCGACGATACGATCGACCTGATGAAGGAAACCGGCGGCCGCATGGTCCGCTACGGCGTTGACTTCACCCCGGAAATGCAGGGAATGGCCAATTGCATCGTCCGCGCCGCGACCGAGTTGCGCGACGGCATGCCCCTGCTTGCGGCGATCGACAAGAACGTCGACCGTCTGAGCGCGATGTCGGTCGCCGTCCGGCACATCGAGGGTGAGGCGGACGACCTGCTGGAGCACGGTCTGCGTGTGCTGTTCGCCGGCAGCACCTCGCCGGGCCACAAGCTGACGGTCGAGAAGGTCTACGACCTGGTGGAAGCGGTGGTCGATCGCTGTGAGGATGTGGTCGACGTGATCGACGGCATCGTGGTCGAGCAGGTCTAACGCCCCAATGCACGCCGTTTTGGTGAGCACGCCGGTGCTGGTCTGCCTGGTTGCGACCGCGCTGGTGTTCGATTTTCTCAATGGGCTGCACGACAGTGCCAACTCCATCGCGACCGTGGTCGCGACCCGTGTGCTGCGGCCGTTCACCGCGGTGCTCTGGGCGTCGTTCTTCAACTTCATCGCCTTCACGGTGTTCGGTCTGCACGTGGCCGCGACGATGGGCAGTGGCGTCGTGGATGCCAATCTGGTCGATCCGGCGGTCGTGTTCGGCGCGCTGAGCGGGGCGATCGTGTGGAATGTGCTGACCTGGCGGCTGGGCATTCCCTCCAGCAGCAGCCATGCATTGGTGGGCGGCCTGATCGGCGCGGGGATGGCCAAAGCGGGCCCGGCGGCGGTGGTCTGGCACGGCGTCGGCGTGATCGGCGCCGCGATCGTGATCTCCCCGCTGATTGGCCTCTTGCTTGCCATGACCCTGGTGCTGGCAACGTCGTGGCTGGCCATCCGGGCGACGCCGTTCGCGGTGGACCGCCGCTTTCGGGTGCTGCAGTTTGTTTCGTCCTCACTGCTCAGCCTCGCCCATGGCGGCAACGATGCGCAAAAAACCATGGGGATCATCACCGTGCTGCTCTACTCGCAGGGCCTGCTGAGCGGCAGCTTTCACGTGCCGCTCTGGGTCGTGCTGAGTTGCCAGAGTGCGATGGCGCTTGGCACGCTGTCCGGCGGATGGCGGATCGTGCGGACCGTGGGGACGCGCATCACCCATCTGACGCCGATGCAGGGGTTCTGTGCGGAAACCGGCGGGGCGATCGCACTGTTTGGCGCGACATGGCTTGGGATCCCGGTTTCGACGACCCATACGGTGACCGGCTCGATCGTTGGGGTCGGATCGGCGCGGCGGCTGTCGGCGGTGCGCTGGGGAGTTACGCAGGGGATCCTGGTGGCATGGGTGGTCACCTTGCCGTCATCTGCCCTGGTTGCTGCTGCGCTCTACTGGCTGACGAGGCTGGTGTGAGCCGGAGGTGCCGGATCAGAGTCCGGACGCCATCGATGTCGATCTCGAAAACTATCGCTAGGAGATGAACCCTTTGACGATACGAGACCCCAACCGGCCGCCTGTTCATTCCGGGGCCATACTGCGCGAAGACGTGCTTCCTGCCCTTGGTCTCAGCGTCGCGGACGCGGCCAGGACGCTGGGCGTGTCGCGCCAGATGCTGCATCGCGTGCTGACCGAAAATGCTGCGATTATCCCCCAAATGGCCGTGCGCGTCGGCAAGATGTGCGGCAACGGACCGCAGTTCTGGCTGGATATGCAGCGCACGCGCGATCTGTGGCAGGCGGAGCGCGACCTTGCGGAACAGGTCAAGCAGATACCGACCCTGCAACCGGCGTGAACGCGTACGCGGCATCTCTCCAGGCCGACCGATACTCAAGATTTCAGATTAGGAACCCTATTGCCGCCCGTGTCCCAGCCAGACAACCTCTACGTCCGAACGGCAGCCGCATCATTGCGCGATCCCTTCGCGCGAGGCTAGTGCTTCCGCCATGAGCAAACGGTCGCAGCAGATCGACGCGTTCTTTCGCCAAGGGCAGCAGTTGCACATGGCGGGCCGTTTGGCCGAGGCGGAGCAGATCTACCGACAGGTGATCGCGGCGGCGCCCCGCCATGCCGATGCGCTGCATGCGCTGGGTGCGCTAGCGCTGCAAGCGGGCCGTCCAGCGATGGCCGAGGCCCTGCTCAGTCAGGCGATCGGATTGAAGCCGGCCGCCGACTTCCAACTCACCAAAGCGAACGCGCTGCTGGCGCTGAACCGGCCGGAGGAGGCCGCGCAGACCGCGCGTCTTGTGCTGCGGGCGCGGCCGCACAGTGCCGAGGCGCATCAAGTGCTGGGTCATGCGCTGAGCGACAGCCGTCAGCCGGACCCGGCGATCGAGGCGTACCGAACCGCGTTGCGGCTGAAACCGGGGTTACCGGACATCCGCAACAATCTGGGCACTGCGCTGCGGCAGGCCGGGCGGCTGGCGGAGGCGGTAGCCGAACTGCGGCAGGCACCGCCGGAACCGGAGGCGCTGGTCAACCTCTCCAGCGTGCAGAAGGAACGCGGCGCGTTCGCCGATGCCGAGGCGACATTGCGGCAGGCGCTGCGGATCGCGCCCGACAACGCGGTGCTGCGCTACAACTGGGCTTTGCTGGTGCTGCTGCTGGGCCGCACAGAGGAAGCCTGGGACGGCTGGGAGCAACGATTCCGCGCCGGTGCGATCCCGGCGCGGCCGTTCGGCGAGCCGCAGTGGCGGAGTACGGCGTTGGGCAACCGCACGCTGCTGGTGCACACCGAACAGGGGCTTGGCGACGTGATCCAGTTTGCCCGCTACCTGCCGGGGCTGCGGGATCCGGCGATCGGCGGGCACGTCGTGTTCGAGGCGCCGCCGCGGCTGATCCGGCTGCTGTCCAGCAATCCGGCGCTGCCGGCGATGACCCCGGCCGAGGCGAAACTGCCGCCGTTCGACACGGTGATTCCGCTGCTCAGCCTGCCGGCACGCACCGCTCTGCCGGCCGCCCAGCCGCCATATCTGTTTGCCGAACCGGACCGCGAAGCCGCGTGGGCGGCGCATATCGGATCGGCCGGATTTCGCGTCGGCATAGCCTGGCAGGGCAATTCCGGCCGCTTCGAGGACAAAGGCCGCTCGTTTCCGCTGGCGCTGTTCGCGCCGCTGGCCGCTGTGCCGGGCGTTCGCCTGATCAGCCTGCAAAAGGGCGAGGGCGAGGAGCAAATCGCCGGCGCCGGATTCCCGCTGCAACGACTGAAGGGGCTGGACGCCGGTCCTGACGCGTTTCTCGACACCGCCGCGGTGATGGCGAATCTCGACCTGATCATCACCTCCGACACCTCGATCGCCCACCTTGCCGGAGCGCTCGGACGGCCGGTCTGGGTGGCGCTGCGGTTTGTGCCGGACTGGCGCTGGATGCTGGACCGCACCGACAGCCCCTGGTATCCGACCATGCGGTTGTTCCGGCAGCGTCGTGACGGCGACTGGCCGGCGGTGTTCGCCGACATCGCCGCAGCCCTGATCACGCAGGTGGGGAGAGAAACATGAGCAGCCCGGTCATTCCCGTGTCCTGGGGTGAACTGCTCGACAAGATCGCCATTCTGCAGATCAAGACGAACCGTCTTCGCACCCCCGAGGCCCGCGCCAATGCGGCGCACGAACTGGCGCTGCTGCGCCAGGTGGCGACGCTTCCGCTTCCCGTGCCGGAGCTTGAATCGGCGTTGCTGGCGGTGAACACGAGGCTTTGGCGAATCGAAGACATGATTCGGGAGAAAGACGCCAAAGGCGAATTCGATGCCGCGTTCATCGCGCTGGCTCGGTCGGTCTATCGCGAAAATGACGAGCGCAGCCGCATCAAACAGGCGATCAACCGCGTGCTGGGTTCGGCCCTGGTGGAGGAGAAGCAGTATTCGGCGTATTAGGTCCCTCCCGTGACACGACCCCGCAAAGAAACCGGACCATGACCGACCTGATCGCCGAAAACCTCCGCCGTGTGCAGGATCGTATCGCTAACGCCGCGATTGCGGCCGGCCGCAAGCCTGCGGACGTCACGCTGGTTGCGGTGTCGAAAACCAAGCCGATCGAGGCCGTTTCTGCTGCCCTGGCGGCCGGTCAAACCGTGTTCGGCGAAAATCGGGTGCAGGAGGCCGCCGGCAAATTTCCGCTGTTGCGCAAGCAATATTCCTTGAGCCTGCACATTATTGGCGGGTTGCAGACCAACAAGGCGCGCGAGGCGGTGCGGATTGCCGATGTGATCGAGACGCTGGACCGGCCCAAACTCGCGGATGCGCTACAAGCCGCGATCGCGCGGGAGGGCCGCACGCCCACCTTGCTGATCGAAGTGAACACCGGGTCGGAGCCGCAAAAGTCCGGCATCGCCAGGGATGCAGCGGACGTCTTCATCGATGAATGCAAGGCGCGTTTCGGCTCGGCCCTGGCGGGCTTGATGTGCGTGCCGCCGCACGACGAAGATCCGCGCCCGCATTTCACCTGGCTGGCGGACCGGGCGGCTCGGCATGGGCTTACGACGCTGTCGATGGGCATGTCAGCGGATTTTGAGATCGCCATAGCCTGCGGCGCGACCTGGGTGCGCGTCGGCAGCGCGATATTCGGATCGCGCTGACCGGATTTTGCCTGTTGGTGACTACCGGTTGATCGGCGCAAACGGCGCCGGGGTCATCAGGTTGTTTCTTTGCGCAATCAAATAGCCGGCTTCGCCGGTCTTTTGCAGATAGACCTGCCATTCCGGATCGGCGCTCATTGCGGCGCGCTTGGCGGCGCGGTCGGCGGCATCCTGGTAAACCCAGATATGCACATAGGTGTTCACCTCACCCGATTCGGTCACCAGCCAGGCCAACGGTTCACCAAGGTGACGCTTCTGCGGCCCCAGGCCGAACTCCTGATACAGGGCCATTTGCCGGGCCATGGTGCCGGGCTTCACCGTGTAGGTGCGATGATCAACAAGCATGTTTTCTCTCCCCGAGTGTTGCGTCCCCAATGCTGCGTCGCGGACCCGCGCGCGGTCAGGCCGGTGACCCGATGCGCAGGTGGCGGACAATCACCGCCGCCACCGCCTCGCAGCCCGTCTGATCCTGCGCATCGAAGCGCGCCAGCACCGGGCTGTCCAGGTCCAGCACGCCGATCAGCGTCTCGTCCCGGATCAACGGCACGACCAACTCGGACAATGAGTCGGAGTCGCAGGCGATGTGACCGGGAAAGGCGTGGACATCCGGCACCAGGACCGACCGGCGCTGCTGCGCCGCGGTGCCGCAGACACCCTTGCCCAGCGGGATGCGCACGCAGGCCGGTTTGCCCTGAAATGGCCCCAGCATCAGGTCCGGCCCGTGCAACAGGTAGAAACCCGCCCAGTTGAGCGCAGGAAGGCCGTGATAGATCGCGGCTGCGGCATTGGCGAGATTGGCCGTGACGTCATCCTCGCCGGCCAGCAATCCGTCGATCGCATGGGCGAGATCATGATAGTGCTGAATCTGACTGTCTCGGTCCACGGACTTCCGCATCGCTGCCCCTGCTCTCAGGTCGATCGAATAGCACTGTCGGGGACAAACGCGAAGCATCCTCCCCGGGAGGATGTCAGCCCGGGGCATGGTCCATTGCTCCACCGAGGCACAGCCCCGGTTGAAGCCACCAGCGAAGGCCGCCGGGCCGCGAGGTGCCGCGGCCCGGATGTCAGTGTGTCGCTCTTGCCGGTTCGCTGCTGCGCGCGCGGGACGGCGCCGGTTCGGCGGTAATCCGCAGTGTCGATGCGGCATCACGCAGGATCGTCCGCATTTCCCGCAGGAACGCCATCCCGGTTGCCGTGCGCTGCACCAGCACGCTGCGGCGATCCAGCGGATCGGTCTTGCGGCGCACCAGATCGAACTCCGACAGCCGATCCAAGGCGCGGGTGATCGCCGGCTTCGAGACGCCGAGCTTGGCGGCCAGTCCACGGACGGTTTGCGCCTCTGTCTCCAGATAGCACGTCAGGAAAACGCCAAGTTGCCGCGCGGACAGATCAGGTCCGTCGCGGCGGACGAGTTCCACAATCGCGGTTCGCAGGATGCCGGCCAGACCGTCGCTGACCTCGTTTGTGATCATACTCCTTTACCTTTCCTGTCAATTGGCCGCCATCCCGGACCTGATCGATGACTGCCATCTGATAGTTGTCATGCGGGCGAGTTCGTGTCGCGTAACGAAGTGGTGTACCAACCACTTTTGTTCCGGGCTTTCGATTATAATTCCGTAATTATACTCTTCGGAGACATTGTCCGGCTGCGTAGCGAGCGGTGCAGTGACCGGCTGCCGATGAAGGGCGGCGTTCTGCGGGTTGCGTCCGGGCCTGAAGCGGCAAGACGGCGGCGGCGGCTGCATGTAGAAATGCAACAGCGAGGGGCGTTTGGCCGATTAAACGAGGAAGATTGCAAGACATTACGATTGCCGTTTCGTATTGCTGAAATGAAGGGGAAATCATTAATTAAAGTGCGGATCGGGGGATTTCAGAACAATTTAGAGCTCATTTCTCTCGAACGAGATCGGTGAACAGGACGAGCAACGCCTTCCGTGGGGTCGTTTCGCGCGATTCCATCCGCAATGCGGAACGGTTACTCAGCGCAGCGAACGGCCGCGGGCGATCGCGGTTTCGCCGAAACGCCGGCGCAACGCGTCGATCGCGGCCTGGGTTGCAGCCCGCTTCGGCGTGACCGGATCGGCCAGATCGCCTTGATCCGCGGTCGAACCGGGGACCAGCGCACTGGCGCCGATGCCGATCAGGCGAAACGCCGTGCCGGTGGCCTCTTTGGCCAGCAAGACACGAGCCAGATCGAACAGACGGTCAGGCAACACAGTCGGGCTGGACAACCGGGCGGCCCGCGTTCGCGATGCGAAACGCGACGTTTTCAGCTTCAGAACCACGCCGCTGGCCGCCAGTTCATGCTCCCGCAACCGCCGCGCCAGCTTCTCGCACAGGCGCCAGAGATGCGGCTCCAGATCGGCGACGGCGGACAGATCGCGATCGAAGGTGGTTTCCGCACTGATCGATTTGGCTTCACGGGCGGGATCGACGGGACGCGTATCCTCGCCCCGCGCGCGCCGGGTCAAGGCCGGCCCGTCATCGCCGAGTTTGCGCACCGCGTCGCGGTCGGCGAGCGCCTGCAACTGGCCGAGCTGGGTGATACCGAGTGTCTCGAGCTTGCGTGCGAGGGCGGCGCCGACGCCCGGCAACAGGCGGACCGGTTCGGGGGCCAGCAGCGCAGCGGCTTCCTCGGCATCGATCACGGTGAAACCACGCGGCTTGCCGCGGCCGGCGGCGATCTTTGCCAGCAGCCGGTTGGCCGCGAGGCCGATCGAGACGGTGACGCCGACCTGCGCCTCGACCGCATTGGCGAAGCGGGCCAGCACGACGGCCGGGGCGGCGCCATGCAGCGCCTCGGTCCCGGTCAGGTCGAGCACCGCTTCGTCGATCGACAGCGGCTGCACCAGCGGCGTCAGTTCGTTCATCAACGCGCGCACCTGGCGGGAGGCGGCGGTGTACTTGGCAAAATCGGGCTTGATGACGACCGCGTCAGGACAGGCTTTCAATGCCTTGAACATCGGCATGGCACTTTTCACGCCGTATATACGCGCGACGTAGCAGGCCGCGGTGACCACGCCGCGGGTGCCGCCGCCGACGATCACCGGGCGGGACTGCAGCTCCGGCCGGTCGCGCTTCTCGACGCTGGCATAGAAGGCGTCGCAGTCGATATGGGCGATGGTCAGACGCCACAGCGAGCAGTGATGCACCAGCCGGCCGCGGCCGCAGACGGGGCAACGGGATGCGATCGTGTCCGCGGCCAGATAGCAGTCGCGGCACAGCGCCGGCATGTCAGTCGGTCGGCCAGAGCCACGCGGCGCCGCGCACGCCGGACGAGTCACCGTGCCTGTTGCGCAGGATCGGCGTTGCGATGACGTCACTGAACGCGTGCGTCGGGATCAGGCGCGGCAGTTCGGTATAGAGATGGTCCATGTTCGACAGCCCGCCGCCGAGAACGATGGCATCGGGATCGAGAATGTTGATCACCACTGCCAGGCCGCGGGCCAGCCGGTCGGTGTGACGGGCGAGCGCATCGATGGCGGTCTGCTCGCCGGCGGCGGCTCGGGCCGGCAATCCGCTCGCGTCGTGGGCGCCGGGCCCATCGCAGTCGCGGGCGAGCGACGGTCCGGACAGGTATGTTTCCAGACAGCCATACTGGCCGCACCAGCAGAGATTTCCGGGCACCTCCGGCCCGCGCGGCCAGGGCAGGGGGGTGTGGCCCCACTCGCCGGCGACCCGGTGCGGGCCCTGATGCACCTTGCCATGTATTACGATTCCGCCGCCGCAGCCGGTGCCCAGAATCACCCCGAAGATGACGCCGTAGCCGGCGCCCGCGCCGTCGGTGGCCTCACTGAGGGCGAAGCAGTTGGCATCGTTTTCGACGCGCACGTCGCGTCCGAGCGCCTGGCTGACGTCGAAGTCGAGGCGGTGACCGTTCAGGGTGATCGAGTTGGCATTCTTGACCAGCCCGGTGGCGGGGCTGATCACGCCGGGAATGCCGATCCCGACCGTGGCCCTGATGCCGAGTTTCGCTTCAGCCGAACGGATCAGTTCGGCGATGGCCTGCACGGTGTCGGGATAGGCAGGCGGTGTGGGGATGCGGTGGCGGTACAACCCGGCGCCGTCGGGTCCGAGGACTGCGATCTCGATCTTGGTGCCGCCGAGGTCGATGCCGATACGGTACTGGCTCATGATGTCCCGGTTGTGCTGGCGGGCCCCGAGGCGAATCCGGGACCCGGCCGGTGATGATATGTTGGGCACAGCAGACTGCCGCGTCGCTGTGCTGCTCGCAACGACAAACGAAACGGCGTGCCGGCTTGCCCAATTGCTCCGTCAAACGCATGTTCCGGCCATGAGCGAAACTTTGCTGGACGTCAAAGGCATGAACTGCCCGCTGCCGGTGCTGAAGGCGAACCGGACGTTGCGCGGCATGGCGGCGGGGCAGCGGCTGCGGGTTCTGGCCACCGATCGTGCCGCGGTTGCTGATTTCCAGGCATTTTGCCGCGAAACCGGCCATGCCCTGCTGGCGTGGAGCGAGGAAGCTGGCGTATTCAGTTTCGTGATCCGCCGGCGCGCGGATGAGTCCGACAAGAAGGGGAGCTGACGTGACCACGGCGTTGATAACTCACCCGGCGTGCCTGGAGCACGACACCGGGCCGTATCATCCGGAAAACCCCGAACGCCTGCGAGCCGTGCTGACTGCGCTGGAGACGCCGGAGTTTTCCGACCTGCTGCGCGAATCGGCGCCGATGGCGACGGTGGAGCAGCTCAGCCGTGTGCATCCCAAGGCCTATGTCGAGGGCATCCTGTCGATCCATCCGGATCTGGGTGAGCCGGTGCAGCTCGACGGTGACACGGTGATGAGTCATGGCAGTGCCGAAGCCGCCGCCCGCGCGGCCGGTGGCGCGTGTCTGGCCGTCGATGCGGTCATGGAAGGATGGGCGCGGGCGGCGTTTGCCGCTGTCCGCCCGCCGGGGCATCACGCCGAACCGAACCGCCCGATGGGGTTCTGCCTGTTCAACAATGCCGCCGTCGCCGCCATGCACGCGCGCGGCCGGTGGGGCGTGCAGCGGGTCGCGGTGGTGGATTTCGACGTGCATCACGGCAACGGCACGCAGGCGATGTTCGCCGCCGATCCGGACCTGTTTTACGCGTCCTCGCACCAGAGTCCGTGCTATCCCGGCACCGGCGAATCGTGGGAACGTGGCGTTGCCGAAAACATCGTCAATGCGCCGCTGCATCCGCGCGACGGCAGCGCCGCCTTCCGGTCCGCCTGGACCAACATCATCCTGCCGGCCCTGGACACGTTCGCCCCCGGTCTGCTGATCATTTCGGCGGGCTTCGACGGGCATGTCGCCGATCCGCTGGCACAGCTCCGCCTGGAAACCGCGGATTATGCCTGGATCACGGCGCAACTGGTCGGCATCGCGGACAAGCACTGCGGCGGCCGGGTCGTTTCGGTCCTGGAAGGCGGCTACGACCTGAACTCGCTCGCTGCCTCGGCCGCCGCGCATGTCCGCGGATTGATGCGGTTGTGAAGCAAGGCCCCGGGTTTTTCGCGCCCGCCGTCACTCGTCATTCTGCACAAAGGCCGCCCCCATGCCGGAAACCGACATCGATCAATTGTCGTTCGAGGATGCGCTGGCCGAACTCGACCAGATCGTCCGTGGTCTTGAGGGCGGCGCGTTGAAGCTGGACGTCGCCGTCCAAGCGTTCGAGCGTGGGATCAAGTTGCGCCGCCACTGCGAGGCGAAGCTGGCCGAGGTCGAAGCCAGGGTCGAGGCGCTGGTGCGACGGAGCGACGGATCGTTGGGGACGCGACCGCTCGAAACGTCATGAAGCAGCGCGCCGATCAGATGCTGGTGCTGCGCGGCCTGGTGGAAAGCCGCACGCGGGCACAGGCGCTGATCCTGGCCGGCAAGGTGTTCACCGGCGAACGCCGGGTCGGCAAGGCGGGCGACGTACTGGCGGACGATGCGCCGCTGGAGGTGCGCGGGCAGGATCATCCCTGGGTTTCGCGCGGCGGGTTGAAGCTGGCGCATGGCCTGGCGCATTTCGGATTTTCACCGGCCGGACGGGTTTGTCTGGATATCGGCGCCTCGACCGGCGGGTTCACCGATGTCCTGCTGGCGAATGGCGCGGCCAAGGTTCATGCGGTCGATGTCGGCCATGGGCAGCTTGCCTGGAAGCTGCGCTGTGACGAGCGCGTGGTCGTGCACGAGAAGACCAACGCGCGATACCTGGATCGTTCCGCTGTCGCCGACCCGATCGAGGCCCTGGTCTGCGATGCCAGTTTCATCGGACTGACAACGATTTTGCCGGCACCCCTGGCGTTATGCGCGTTCGGCGCCTGGGCGATCGTGCTGATCAAGCCTCAGTTCGAGGCCGGGGCCGCGTTGGTGGGCGGCAAGGGCGTGGTGCGCGACCCGGCGGTCCATGCGGCGGTTTGTCAGCGCGTGGTGCAATGGTGGAGGACGGCGTTGCCCGGCTGGTCGGTCGCCGGAGTCGTCGAAAGTCCGATTACTGGTCCGGAGGGCAACAAGGAGTTCCTGCTGGGAGCAACCTTGGCGGAATCGCCGTCAGACTAACCGGTTCGGCCGTTCTAGCTTCTTTCGCGAGCAATTTCATCAGCCTGAGGCGCGCTCCGCGAGTCGGATCAATCGATTTGGAAGTCCGTATGTCGACCCACACTATGACGGACGTCCGAATCGGGACACCAGCCGCGACGGCGGCGAAGACCCATCGCTTCGCCTTGCCCGGTCAAAGGGGGATCGAACGGACCTGTGCAGTCCAGGTTCAGACAGACTTTTTCAGCACCGGCGAAGCCTTGAAGCGAACCGTCTTGCCAGCCTTGACCTTGATGGACTCGCCGGTCCGCGGATTGAGCGCCTTGCGCGCCTTCGTCTTGCGCACAGTGAAAGTGCCGAAGCTCGGGAGGGTGAACTTCCCCGATTTTTTCATTTCCTTGACGATCGCGTCGATCAACTGGTTGGTCGCGCGATTGGCAGCCGCGCCCGTGACCTCGGTCGATTGCTGAAGGACCTTAGAAATAAACGCTTTTGACATCAACGTTCCTTATAGGTTCGAGATCAAACGTTGCGTTGACCCCCTTAAGGACCGCCTTGTGCTCCCGATTCACGCAATTCGTCAACAAATTTGCACGTCACGGAATGAATCGGTTCACGTCATAAAAAGGGATTTTGTCCTTATGTGATGTTTTCGCTGGCTCGGGCTACGACGAATGATACCCGCGTCGTGCGAATCGGCGCTGACGCCGACTAGTATGCCTGCAGGATTGGGGCGGCGGTTGCGCGCGGACATAGCGGCGATTGTGCGACCCTGTATCTCAACCGGAGATACAGGGTCATCGGTGGATGCGCCGGCCGGCTTATTCGGCCGCTCCGGGCAGCGTCGTCGCCGCACACGCTGTCTCACCACAGGATACATCTGCCAGTAACGACCAGATTCGATCCGGCTGCATCGGCACGTCGGGGTCGTTCAACAGACGGTCAATTTCGTCAAGCTTACGGCAACACTCCGCCGGGGACATGCTCACCTCTCAAATGCCGTGTATCACAAACCGGAGTCCGCCGCTTAAAACGGCGACCTCGCGGCTGCATCATGAATATGAGTTGGCGTGGCGTCCACCGTATCTATTGGACGATCACACTGACGACATCACGGCGGGCGCCAGGGCGGCGAACCCGGCGGCAGGATGGCCGGGGTTGCGGAACCGCAACTCACCGCCCGGCGCTGCATCCGGTTCGGCAACGCCGAACAATTCCAACCGGGAGACAAAACTCACCGCCACGACCGGGCGGCCTGCCGGATTGGTCATGAACTGCCGGGCCTCACCTTCCAGTTCCAGGCGCTCGCGCAGGCCGCGCCATTCCAGGCGGTCGGTGTCTTCCACGAACACCGAGAGAATCCCGGGCCGCGTGCCGGTCAGCCGGGCGGGTGCCAGGGTCGCAAGGCGCCGGCGGATGGCGATCGCCACCTCGTTTTCCTGGCCGGCCCGCGCCGCCATGACGAAAATGCCGCGGCCGGCGGTGGTCACCGACAGATGCGCCTCCGGGCCGAATTCGCGCCGCAGGGATGAGATCAGGCCGTTGTCCTCGGCCTGGGCGCCGGCGAGCAGCAGCGGGTCGAGGCGCAACACGATCGCTTCGTCATGATCCTGGCGCGACCGGGTTTCCAACATTGCGCGGATGCGTTGATGCAACCGGGCCAGCGTGTCGCCATCCGGTTCGGAGTCGTGCAGGCCGCCACGCAGTCCCAGCGGCAGGGTCATCTTCAGCAAATAGCGGCCCGGATGGTCGGCCAGCCAGGTCTGCAGGTCCGGATCGATCCGGTCGGCCAGGCGGAACCAGGCGCCGCGATGCACCAGCCGGCCTTCCTCGGCCGTCACCACATCGCAGGCAACTTCGGCCTCGATCTCCTGGCGTCGCAGCAGAAGATCGTGCGGGGTGTCGTCTTCCAGCCCCGAAAACCCGACAGCAAAGCCGCGCGAGCGCTGCATCATGGCGGTGCGCATGAGATGGAAGACCGGAATCAGCGTGTTCTGTTCGCTGAGCCCGAGGTGAAGCCGGTCGATCAACCGGTCGCGCCCGCGCGGTGTCAACGCGGCAATGGTATGCGGAATTTCCGCCGCGATCTGGCCCAGCAGCACGTCCGCGGCAGTGCGGCTGGACGCCGGCTGGCGGCGCAGTTTCTCCAGCGTCAGTTCCACGCCGTGCCGCTGCAGGATCGCCTGCCCGGCGCGCGGGCCAGAGGCTGCGAGGTCGCGGATTTCCGTCAGCCGCGACCTCCAGCGTTTCGCGCCGAGCAGCGAGAAGAACGGGTCGAGCGTCTGATGGACGGGGAGCACAGCCATATGAGAATGCATCACGACAATGAGAACGTCATTCAGGCGCGAAAATTCCCGACCGTCAAGCTAGGTTATTGCGCGATGCGGTATCACGCATGCGTGATTCGCCTGTTCGCCGGGTTATAGCGCGAGAATGACCGCCTTCAGCCGCTCCGCCGTGCGCTTCCAGGTCATGTTCGCCATCGTCTCCGCCGCACGCTGGCCACGGCGCTTTGCAGTCTGCCGGTCGGCATAGACCTGCTCCAGCCTGTGCAGGACCTCGTCCACGCTGCTTTCGCCCCATCCCGCCACGTCGCCGATCCCGGCGTGATTGCCATGCAGCGTCGCCTGGTGTTCCAGCGGGAAGCAGTTGTCGCCGCCGATGAGATCGAGATGGCCGGTATTGCGTGACAGGATGACGGGCAGGCCGCAGGCCATGCATTCCATGGCGACAAGGTTGGTGCCCGGCTCGCAGCGGTTCGGAAAGACCGCGACGTCCATTTCCCGCAGCACGGCGGGCATCTCCCGATTCGGCACGGCGCCGAGGTCGAGAATCTGGGTTGGATCGATACCGTTCGCGGCAGCCCAGCCAACCACGTCGATCCGGCCCTGCGCATCGACCGGCACCGGTTCGGCGATCGCTGACGCATCCAGGGTTCGGGCCAGACCCTGCCAGGGGCAGTGCCACGCGGTGACCAGCACGGCGTCCCGATGCCGTGCGGCGAACACGCGAAACGCGGCCAGCACGATATCCTGGGCCTTGCGATACTCCAGCTTGCCGCCGCTGAACACGCAGAACCGGTCACTCAGCCATCCAGCGGCGGGCGCAGGATGGAACAGCGCGGGATCGATCCCTTGCAGGATGGTGACGACATTGTCGAGCCCGTGCGCCTGCAGGATGCGTTGGTTCCAGTCCGATCCGGTCACAATCAGCGGCAGGGAGCGCACCCGGGCGATCGCGTGCGGACTGAGACGCGTGGACTCGAAGAAGGTCAGGCCGACCGTGGGATGGCCCGAGATCGGGTGATTGAACACGGCCGGGCCGAGATCGATGTCGCTGAGCACCGGACATTCCAGCGTGTAGCGAGCCGAACCGAGCGGCGGGAGCGAGGCCTGCAAGGCGGTGGACAACGCCAGGAATGGTCCCAGGGCGTGGCGCTGCAGCGGGTCCATGACGATATCGTCCTGGATGAGCGGAATCGAGGTTAGCGGCTCGATGTCGGGATCGTTCGCCCATTGCAGCGCCAGATTCAGGCCATAGACGCCCCAGCCGAAGAAGCTTGAGAGCGCCCAGTTGATAACGACGCGCTGACGCATGGCCGGACCCGTCCTGATGGCGGTGCAGTTGTATTCGACGCGGGGTTAACAGGACGTTAAGGCGGGCGTTGCGGTTGGCAGCGCGAAAGTTACAAACCAGCCGGCTCAGAGCCTCCTTTCGTCAACCTTTTCTTAACGTTTGACGGCTACGTTCCGTGTTTGTCCGAGACGGCATGCGCACCCGGCGATCGTCGGAACATGCAGGCCAACTCGGGACGGAGCCGCTTTGCGAAGTGTCCGTCAGCCGGCCCGCAAAAAGCTGGGCAGTAATCGAAGCAGCCACGCAACGGCGCCATTCCGGCGTCACGCGCAGGCAAAGGAGGTTATCATGCTCACGTTCCAAACGTTGCCACGCGACAAACGGGGCGTCACCGCGCTGGAATATGGTCTGATTGCAGGCCTCGTCGCAGTCGTGATCGTCGGTTCGGTGACCGCCCTGGGCACCACGCTGTCGGGCACATTCGCCACCATCGTCGCCGCGCTGCCGTAAGCATCAGGTCTTTCTTTCGGTCGCCTTCTGGTCCCTTCCGTCACCCGCGTCGTGCGGCGAACTTCGGCGCCAGGACACCGGCGCTCGCAGGAGTTCGCGCGGCCGCCGGGTAACGCGGGCCCGAAGGCGGACCTAATTCCGCGGCAGGCGGGTCGTCGTTGGCGCGTCGGGGTTCTGCGCGCGGTGCCGCAACAGGTGATCCGCCAGGACACAGGCCATCATCGCCTCGCCCACCGGCACCGCTCGGATTCCCACGCAGGGGTCATGGCGGCCTTTGGTGACGATCTCGATATCATGACCGGTTCGGTCGACCGAGTGGCGCGGCGACAGGATCGAACTGGTCGGCTTCACGGCGAAGCGGGCGATGACCGGCTGACCGGTGGAAATCCCGCCCAGAATGCCGCCGGCGTGGTTGGAAGCGAACGCCACCAGGCCATCGTGCATGCGCATCTCGTCGGCATTGGCCTCGCCGGACAGGGCGGCGGCGGCAAAGCCCTCGCCGATTTCGACGCCTTTCACGGCGTTGATCGACATCAGCGCGCCGGCCAGGTCCGCGTCCAGCTTGCCGTAAATCGGCGCGCCCAGGCCCGGTGGCACGCCGTCGGCCACGACCTCGATCACCGCGCCAGCCGAGGACCCGGATTTCCGGATTTCCGACAGATAGGTTTCCCATATCTGCGCGGCGGCCGGATCAGGGCAGAAGAACGGGTTTTCGTCGATTTGCGCCCAGTCCCAGCGATTGCGGTCGATCCGATGCGGCCCGATCTGCACCAGCGCGCCGCGAATCCGCACCGCAGGCCCCAGCACGATCCGGGCAATGGCGCCGGCCGCGACACGCATCGCCGTTTCGCGGGCCGAGGACCGCCCGCCACCGCGATAGTCGCGAATACCGTATTTCAGGTCGTAGGCCAGGTCGGCATGACCCGGACGGAACTGCGTGGCGATGGCCGCATAATCGCGGGACCGCTGATCCTGGTTCTCGATCATCAGGCTGATCGGCGTTCCGGTCGTCATGCCCTCGAACACGCCGGACAGAATCCGCACCTGATCGGGTTCCTGTCGTTGCGTGGTGAACTTCGACTGGCCGGGCCGCCGCTTGTCGAGCCACGGCTGGATGTCGGCCTCGCTCAACGTCAGACGCGGCGGGCAGCCGTCAACCACCGCGCCGATCGCCACCCCGTGGCTCTCGCCCCATGTCGTGACCCGGAATAGGTGGCCGAAGCTGTTGTGGGACATGACGCCGCGTCGTCAGCCTTCTGCGGTAGCGATGTCGGGTGCGTCCGGATGTTTCATCCCGACAACGTGATAGCCGCAGTCCACGTGGTGCACCTCCCCGGTGACGCCGGAGGCCAGGTCGGACAGCAGATACACCCCGGCGCCGCCGACTTCATCGATCGTCACGTTCCGCTGCATCGGCGAATTGAGCTGGTTCCAGCGCAGGATGTAGCGGAAATCGCCGATTCCCGAGGCTGCCAGCGTCTTGATCGGCCCGGCGCTGATGCCATTGCAACGGATGCCGGCGGAACCCAGATCGGCCGCAAGATAGCGCACCGACGCCTCCAGCGCCGCCTTGGCCACGCCCATCACGTTGTAATGCGGCACCCAGCGTTCCGCCCCGAGATAGGTCAGCGTCAGCAGGCTGCCGCCCGGCTTCATCATCGGCACCGCCCGCTGGCAGACAGCAGTGAACGAATAGCAGGAGATATCCATCGCCTGCAGGAAGGCCGCCCGCGGGGTATCGAGGTAGCGCCCGCGCAGATATTGTTTATCAGCAAATCCAATGGCGTGGACGAGAAAATCCAGACCGTCCCAGCGATGCGCCACCGACCTGAATGCCTCATCGATGCTGGCCTCGTCGGCGACATCGCAGGGATAAACCATGTCCGAATCCACCTGCGCGGCGAGTGGACGCACCCGCCGCTCCAGCGCATCGCCCTGAAAGGTGAAGGCCAGTTCGGCACCCTGCGCGGCGCAGGCCGAGGCGATCCCCCAGGCGAGCGAACGGTCGTTCGCGACACCCATGATGATGCCGCGCTTGCCACGCATCAAAGTGCCGTGGACGGGAAGCTGTGCCGGAGCACTATCGGCCATGATGATCCTCTCGCTCGCGGCGCGTCGTGACATGCGCCGATTGATCGTGGTGGCACAACGCAGCGGACTCGGGCAAGAGGCAACGATTGTTTTGTTGATCGCAGCGAATGGGCTTGTCCTTCAAAGACCTGACGCGGCGAGACGCCGAACCGGCATCGGTTCGCTCGCCGGTCGCGGCCGTTGGACTGCCGGCTTCGGGCGCGCCGGCTTGCTGCGGGTTGGCCCCGGTGCCGGTTCCGCCGCCGGCGCAGGATTCTCGCCGGCCAGCCGGCCGATCAGATTGCAGTACGAACTCAGGTAGTCTGCCATCGCCAGCCGCTTTTCCGCGTAGGCGCGGGCATTCGTCCGCAGCTTGCGGGTCAGGGACTTGTCGTCCACCAGCGCCAGAATCCTTTGCGCCAGCGTGTGCGGCTCCAGTGAGGGCGTCAGCAGCCCGTTTTCGCCGTGGGTGACGAATTCCCGCACCGTCTCGGTGTCGCCGCCGATCACCGGGCAGCCAATGGCGAGCGCCTCGCGCAGCGACCATGAGGCGACGAACGGATACGTCAGATAGACATGCGCATCCGAACGGCGCAGCGCGGCAAGGTAGGTCGAATAGGCAATGCGGCCTGGAAAGACGACCCGGTCCCGGTCGATATGTTTGCCGACCTCGGCCAGCATCACGTCCCGCCACGTCCCGCCTTTGTGCGGCGCGGCGCCGTAGCTGATGCCGTCACCCCCGACCATTACCACCTTGATGTCCTTGCGGGCCCGCATCAGTTCCGGCAGCGCCCGCATCATGACGTGAAACCCGCGATACGGCTCCAGATCGCGCGACACGTAGGTGACCAGCTTGTCGGTCGGCCGGATCGTCATATCGCCGATCTTGATCGTTTTGCGGTGCGCCGTTGGGTCCGGGCTGCACATCGCCAGATCGACACCTTCCCACACCACGTCGATCTGCGGGCGGGCCCAGTCCGGATAGGTGGACAACTGCCACTCGGTCGGCGTCTGGCCCGCGCCGCCAAGATTGAGCGCGATATGATTGATCGCGTTCTTCGCCCGAATGCGCGGGAAATCGAGCGGATCGACCGGGAACTCAGGGTCGAAGCCGACATCGGCTCGGTCATGCTGGTAGTAGAACTCGAAATAGCCCAGCATCGGCGAGTCCGGCCATAGATCGCGCAGATTGAGCATTTCACCCCAGCCATGGTGGCCGATGATGATATCGGGCTTGTACCCCAGATGCTTCAGTCCGAACGCCGTCCGGTAAACCGTCTCCGCCCGCCTGATGCCGTTATCCAGTTCACGCGCGCCGATATGGGTTTCCGCGACATCGAGCTTCGGACGCACATAGGGCACCTTGCGGACGCCGACGATCTCATTCGGGTTCGGTTCGGTGATGAACACCACCTCGTGCCGCTTCGCCGCAACCAGGTGGCGTGTGATGTGGAGGAATTGTCCGGGATAGTTCTGGTGGACAAACAGGAACTTCAATCTTTTTACCTCGCCTGATCGCGCCGCCGCCGCAAACCCATGGCGGTATCGTCAACATCCTGGCCGAACGGCCTCAGGTGCAAGCCGAACACCTGGCCGGGACGATACAGCATGATGCACCTGCGGCAGTACGCCCGTCTTCCCCGCCTTTTACAGAGCATGACAGCGGCGCGATACGTTGATCATTCCTTGCAATGTCCGATATCGTTGAAGCGCAGCCGCAGACGCTTCCCGGCGATCGGATCTAGGACTTCGCGCGCGCTGTCGCCAGCCTCGCAGGCTTCCCGCCCGAGGGCTTTCCGCCAGCGGATGGCTTTGCCGCAGGATCGGCGGTGCCGGCGCCCGGCTTGACGCCGGCGCCCTTGGCCGCCCGCGGCTGGATGACGATCTGAAACGATTCCAGCGCCGCCAGGCTTTCCGCTTCACAGGTTTCACCCGCATTGACCGGCCCGACCGCGCTGCCATCGACGAAGGTCGCGGAATAGGCGCATTCCAGGGTCTTCGCCGCAGCACCTTTCAGCCGCACCTTCAGGCCGAGCAGAGGCAGCGCCATCCCGCGGCTGCCGCAGAATTTTCCGGCTTCAACCCAGGGCGAGAGCCAGTTGCGGCCCAGCACCGCCTGGTATTCCAGGTCCTGGGCGGGGATGCCCGCCAGCGGTGCCATGCCGAAGCCCTCGACCCACTGGCGGCTGCCCTTGGTGCCAAGCCACTCCCCAAACGAGCAGCCCACATCGCCCATTCGCTGGATATGCGCCATCACGTCCGGATTGGCCGCCGGGGCCGCCGCTTCGCCGGCAGCCGTCCCGGCCGCTTGCGCATTGGCCGCCGGTGCGGCCGCCGGGGGCGGGACCGCGACCGCGGCCGTCGCCGCGTTCGGCTCGCCGCTCAGGCGCAGCACCTGCAGCCGTGGCGCGGCGTCCTTCCCCTTGTGCTGATAAATGGTCACCAGGATCTGCGCCGAACCGTCGGTCACCCGCACCAGCGCGGCGGTTCCGTTCAGCCAGCCATCTTCGCGAAACGTGCTGACGCTGACCGCTTCGGGCCGGCCGGCGAGGCCGGGCGCCGGGGTGATCCGCACGCCGGGCAGCCCGGTCGCCGGATCGGACTGTGGGCTTCCGGGCGTCTGGAACACGCAGAACAGGCCGGTTTCCAGTGTCATCAGATGCGCCGAGACCTGCAATTCGGCAACCCTGTTCGACGTGTCGGGCGGCGGGCTGGCCGGCGGAACCGCCTTTGCGGCCTTCACATTCGGTCGTTCCGCGCTCGCGGCTTCGGACATTCGGCTTACTCGCTCTTTAGGGGTTCGTGCCATTTGGACTGATATGACCTGGTCAGAAAGATCGGGGACAACTGAATCGTGTGGCCTTCCGACGGGCACGACTGACACATTTGCCGTCCGCCTCGTGCGGTCCTGCCGTAAGTGTCGAACATTCGTGCGCCGTCGTCCACGTTGCTGCAACCAGTGCGTTATTAATAGCACTGGCCGACAGCCCCAATGGAAGCACAATTCCGCGCCCTGTGGTGCGGATCCGCTCTGCCGGCGCACCGATGTCGAACGCCGCCGCAGGCAGTCCGGCCCGCCAGATTTCGCCCAGACTGAGACACCATGTTTCGGGGCAGATCGACGCAACGAAACCGATATCGGCGTTTTGTTCGGCGATCAGGTCAACCGCCTCATGCGGTTCGAAACGTCCAGTCACAAACACCCGCCCGGTGGCCAGCATACGGGCATCGTCGATGGTGTGACCGACGACGACAAACTCCAGATCGAGGTCGCGCCGCGCCGCATCGCGGGCGCAGGCCAGGAGCACATCATACCCTTTGTGCATGCCGATCGCGCCGACCACGCAAACGCTGGTTCGGCGGCGTTCATTGCGCCCGGCGGAGGACGGCGCCGCAACCGGCAGCGCGGCATCGTCCTCATGCGGTTCGGTGAGCGTTGCCAGCGCCTCGAAATGCCGCCGCATCCTGAGGCCGGTGTCGTCGGAGGGCACCACGACGCGACGGGCCGCCGCGAGAAACGCCGCCGAACGGCTGCGCAACGCGGCGACCGTGATGTCCTCTTGCAAGAAATGGCCGTGATCGGCGACGCAGGCTTCGCAGTCGGGCAAGTCGGGCTCTCCGCAGTAGCGGCCGTTCGCCCCCACCAGCGATACGCGCGGGCAGAACCAGGCGTAGTCGTGGACGTAGACGTCGTATGGAACGCCCAAATGCCTTACCAGATCGTAAACGGCCGGCGCATAATCCGCGAAATGATGCGCTTCGATCACGCCGGGCTTGGCGGCGCGCAACAGGCGGAGCAAGGCCGGCAGGTCCTGCGGCATCGCATAGACCAGGTTGGGCAGGTCGTCCTGCGCACCGTCCCGCACCGCGATGGCGGGATCACCCTGCACGGTTTGCGACGGTCGCAATACGATCGGGCGGCGTCCGGCCTGTTCGTGCCTGGCGATGCTGAGACTCAGCCGCTGTTCGACGCCGCCGCCGGCGTCGTGAGTGATCAGGATCGCCGAACCCGCCCAACCGCGTCCACGCGCCCGCCAGCGGTGCAGGTCGATCCGCCGGCGCGCTTCAGCCAGTGGATCGCGGGCGCGGACGTTTTCGATCAGCGCCTGGTAGCCGGGATGCAACTGTTCGATGATGCGATCATTGCGGGCCTGCAAATGCATGGCCCCGGCGTCCGGCCTCGTGCCGCCGGCCTGCGCGACGAACACCCCCGCGGCGGCGACGTTGCGCCAGCCAAGCCGGCGGGCGCGCAGGCAGAAATCGGTCGCTTCGCCGTGACCCTGCGCGAACCGATCGGCGCGGAACGATCCGACGGCGTTCAGACAGTCGCGCCGCAGATAGAGGCAAAAGTGTCCGCCCACCGGAATGTCGATGACGGCGCCGGGGTTGGCGCCGGCCGCGGTGCGGTCAAGCTGGTTGGTTGCGGTCTGGTCCGGCGCGGCCATGCCGGCCGGTCCCGGGTAGCTCAACAGGCCGGCCTCGTTCGACAACGGCGTCACGGTGCCGATGTCCGGTGCGCTGTAGGCCGCGGCCCGCAGCCGGTCGAGCCAGCCGAACGGCACCAGCGTCGTCCCGCTCAGCAGCACCACATCGCGGCCTTTGGCCGCCCGAATGCCGGCGTACGCCGCCGCCGGAAGGCCCGGTGTCCGGGTCTGCCGCAGCACGGCAACGTTCCGCCGTCGCCGCAGGCGGTCGAGCGCGGCGGCGAAATCCGGATCGGCACGCCCGCCGCCAACCACCAGAACCCGCGCATCATCCGGCAGCGATGCCAGAACGCTGTTCAGGCTCTCCAGCGCGGCCGGACCGCCGTTATCCACTGCAATGACGATCGACACGGCCCGTTGGCGGTGATCGGCACCAACCGGCTGAGCAGGCGCCGGCGCATCCGCGCGCAACGGCAGGACGGTCGGCCGGGACGGCGATCCCCCGCGTCCCGAATGGCGGGCGTTTGCCGCCGGACCGGCAGGATACAGCTTTGCCAGGTGCAGGGCGCCGGCGATGTGCGACGCCTCATCGATCCCGGGGTCGAGCGGGCTGCCCAACAGATCGGTTCCGTCCGGCCCGCCGATATGGACCGGCCCAGCGATCCCCCGCAGATCGGTTCGGCTCAGCCGGAACGCCCGCGAACGCGCCAACGGTCCCGTACCGCTGACCGTCGTTTCGTCGGCCGCGCAGACCTGCCGCAGCCTGCGTCCGGATCCATCACGCAGTTCGAGCACCGGCGGCGTGTCGGGATCGTGCGGGTGCCAAGCCCAGCCGCTGATACCATCCGCGCAGGCCTCGACGCAGCCTTCGATGCGGCGGATCGCGCCGACCTCGATCGGGCTGCCGAACAAGGGCACGTCGCCGGCCCGCACCTCGATCGTGCGATGGCGCTCCCAGCCCGCGGGCAATGCCACACCGCGCAGACGCTTGCCATCCAGCAGCACGTGAGTCGGGGCCGCGGCGGCGGCATGGATTTCGAGCCGGCCGTCCGATCGCAGCGCGCACCACCCGGGTGAATCGGGTCGGCCGCCAACGGCCTCGGCCAGCGCGACCGAATCCGCCGCGAAGGCAAACCGGGACAGCAGTGCGGCAACCGGGCCAGCGGCAGCGTCTGCGCCAGCCAGGCGCAGACGCGCAACGCCCAGCCCCAGCCAAGCCTGCCGCACGTCGTGCCGATCCGCAACGCCCTGGAACAGCGCGGCGGCGCGGGCCGGATCGTCTGCCAGACACGCACTCGCCAGGGTCAGCATCACGTTGGGGTCCTGCGGCGCCAGCCGGTGCGCCCGTTCCAGCCAGCGCAGCGCCTCGGTCGGGGCGGCATCGGATGCCAGCGCCGCGAGCCCAAGCGCCATGGCGTCGCGCGCCAGTTCCGCGACCGGTGCGGGGGGCGCCGGGCCGCCGTCGCGCATCAGCCTAGTCGCCGGCCGCGCGGGTCGATTTCTCCTCGGCTGCCGCGGCCTGGCCCGGCGCCGGCGGCA
>Ga0302320_10007352_pt1 | contig 24253 bp, 24 predicted proteins | sample Bog_T0_3_FD_202130 | JGI IMG/M metagenome (GOLD analysis project Ga0302320, IMG submission 202130) | Peat permafrost microbial communities from Stordalen Mire near Abisko, Sweden - Bog_T0_3 | ecosystem: Environmental > Terrestrial > Soil > Wetlands > Peat | place: Sweden: Abisko, Stordalen Mire...
GGTGCGCAGCTTCAAGGAGATTATCTCTGGCAAGTACGACGACATCCCCGAGCAGGCCTTCTATATGAAGGGCGCCATCGAGGAAGTACTGGTAGAGGCCGAAAAGCTGAAGGCGAGTGTTTAAAGACAGCTGACAGTGGACAGCTAACAGCTGACAGTTTCAAGGCTTCGTGCTCTTAACTGTTAGCTGTCCACTGTGAACTGTCCCGAAGGGACATTATGGCAGACGACACAAATCAACTTCGCGTGCGGCTGGTGACTCCCGAGCGGACGCTCTTCGAGCATCCGGCATCGGCGGTCGAGTTGCCCTCGAAGTCGGGATACATGGAAGTGCTCTATGGCCACGCCCCGCTGGTTGCGGAACTGGGCGCGGGGGACGTGATCGTGCACGGCGGCCCCAATGGCGATCAGCACTACAACGTCAGTTGGGGATTTGCCGAAGTCCTGCCGGACCGCGTTACCATCCTTGCCTCCGATGCGCTCAAGCCCGAGGAGATCGATGTGGCCCGCGCCAATCAGCAACTTGATCGCGGCCACAAGCAGTGGAACGAGGCCGGCGAAAGCGAAGAGGCCTACACGAACGCTCTGCGCGTGATCGCCGAGGCCGAGGCCAAGCTGGCCACGGCGGCGGAGAAGCATTAACCTCTCCTCAATTCGCAAGTTGTGCTTTGATTTGGAAGGGCCCTGTTCTCGCGAGCAGGGCCTTTCTGCGCTGGGCGGCGAGGAGTGATCGCCGGTTTGCAGCCGATTCGCAAACGGTCTATCTTGATGGGTGCACAGGGGAACAAGCGCAAGCGCGCTTTCAACTGCGCGGAAAGAAGCTCGCGATGCAGCTTGCACGAAGGGGTCTCTGGAGCGGTTCCGTGCGCTGGATAATTCTCATTTCGATGATGGCCATCTTCTGGTATCCGCAAAACGTCTTCGCGGCCGATAAGGTGCTGACCGACGCGGACAAGGGCGGGACGATTCACTTAAAGACCGGAGAGAGCTTTGAGCTACGGCTGAACTCGATTCCCTACACCGGATACATGTGGTATGTCAGGAAGGAGTCGACGCCTCTGTTGAAGCTTGCTCACCAGTCGCAGGCCGACCTTCCCGACTCCGACGAGCCCGGCGGTCCGCTGGTCGGCAAGCCGGTGTACCAGGTTTTCAAATTTGAGGGCAAGCATTACGGGCAGGGAGTTCTGCTGCTGCACTACGTCCGCTCCTGGGAGCCGCCGACCCCCGATGACAGGCAGTTCGATCTGCATATTGTGATCGATTGAGCCTGCACCGAATCACGGCCAGCAAGCGGACAAGGCACACAGCATGCGCCGCGAACCTCGCAGGCTGCGATCCCGACTTCCCCGAAATGGAAAGGGCGCAACCGCAGCCGCGCCCTCTCAAACCATGAAGCTGCTCGGGTACTCTCTAGTGGCTATCGCCGTCGTGGTCAACATCCTGCGAGGCCTGAGCTGCCTGACGCCCGGCATCACTGATGGTGACCGTGTCAGGAGCCGTGGCACGGTCGACTGTGGATGCAGCTGCGGCTGCGGGCGGAGCAGGGGCGCTGGCAACTGGCGCCTGGGTAACGAGGGTGCTTCCTGAGAGCGCGATCATCATCGTTGAGGGTCCTCCTTGAACCGTACCCCCCTTATCGGCAGGACACAGGGCAGCGTGACGGTCAACACACGGTAAGGTTCGATTTCTCCCAATTCGGGCCAAATTCCTTGAACGGGAACGCCGCAGCCGCATGCAAGGCGAATGCAGGCGGGCGGCTGCCGCGTTTCAAGACTGCGCCCCAGTTTCAGGTGCGCGGGCCGATCATGTCCCGCCAGGACAGATACAAGGCTGCAATCGGTAATCCGGCGGTTGCCGCCGTTGAATACCAGCGCACCGACTTGCGAATCTCCTGCTTGCGCGCCTGCCACAGGCCGAAGGCGCATTTTTGATAGGCCCGCCGATGAGCCAGATTCGCAATGTAAAGGCATCTTGTTCCCAAATGAGGGCCAGTTCGACCTGAAAAACGGCTGTGCGCAAGCCCCTGTGCAAGGCGGCCCGGGTGCGCATACAATTCTCTAAGGAAAATGGCCAAGGCAAAAGACAAGATATTCGAAGTTGCGTGCCCTGACTGCGGGGCGATGCTGAAGATTGATGCGGCTACCGGAGTGTTGGTGAGCCACACGCCGGCTCCGCGCAAGCGGATGTTTGAGGACCTGGAGACGGCGGCGAAGGCCATGCGCGAGCAGGACGAGCGCAAGGAGTCAATCTTCCGCCAGTCGATTGACGCGGAGAAGAACAAGGAAGATTTGTTCGAAAAGAAGTTTGCCGAGGCGCTGCGCAAAGCCAAGGACGCGCCGGAAGGCAAGCCACTGCGCGACTTCGACCTGGATTGAGAGCGTGCGCAAGGGGCAGCGCCCGCAGTTTGCGATGAGCTGCTGAAGGCGCCAGGCCGGGCGGGTGCGGAGTTGTGGCCCTAATCGCAAAGACAGAGTCAAGGCAAGAAGGGAAGGCTCGGATGCGAGCAATCACGACGTTGAGCGGCAAGGCGTGGAGCGCGTTTTTCGCGCTCCTTTTGTTTGGTGTTTGCGCGGCGGGAGCGGCGCGGGCGCAGGGCGGCGACAAGGCGCTGCCGTGGATGAACACCAGCCTTTCGCCGGATGAGCGTGCAGGCCTGGTGCTGAAAGAGCTGACTCTCGACGAAAAGGTTCTGCTGATCCATGGGCAGGGGTGGCCTCCGAGCTGGCCCTACTTCAAGCCAAATCCAAACGCTGTCTTGAGCAACGGCGGCGACGGCTTCGCGCTGGGAGTTCCGCGGCTGGGTATTCCGCCGCTGCAAACGGTTGGTTCGGCAGTGGGCGTGCGCTTCAGCGCGGTCAACGGCCGCTATTCCACGGCGTTGCCCTCGACGCTGGCCTCAAGCGCAAGCTGGGATGAAGATGCCGCCTGCGAGTATGGCGTACTGATTGGCCGGGAACTCCGCGCGCAGGGCTACAACATGAGCCTTGCGGGAGGCGTGAACATCACCCGCGAACTGCGCAGCGAGCGGACGTTTGAGTACTTAGGCGAAGATCCCATTCTGGCTGGAACCATGGTGGGGCACCGCGTTCGCTGCGAGCAGGCGCAGCACGTGATCGGCGAACTCAAGCACTTTGCCGTCTACGACCAGGGAACCGCGGGCGCGGCCGACTCCGTTATCGGCAAGCGGGTGATGCGCGAGACCGATCTGCTGGCCTTCGAGATTGGCGACGCGATCGGTCACCCGGACGCATACATGTGTTCTTACAATTCAGTGAACGGCGACTATGCGTGCGAGAACCGATACCTACTGGCCGATGTGTTGCGGAAGGAGTGGGGCTTCAAGGGATTTGTGATCTCCGACTGGGGCGCAACGCACAGCACCGTGAAAGCCTCCGCTGCCGGCCTGGATATGGAGCAGCCGGACGAGGACTACTACGGCGATGCCATGAAGAAGGCCGTGCTGGACGGGAAGGTTCCCATGGCCGAGCTGGACGAACATGTGCATCGGCTTCTGCGCACCGAGTTTGCCCGCGGGGTGATCGACTTCCCGATGCAAAGGAGCGTGGTGGATGTGGAGGGGGGCCTCGAAATCGCGCGCAGCCTTGCCGAGGAAAGCATTGTGCTGCTCAAGAACGCGCATCATGTGCTGCCACTCGACCCTGCAAAGGTCAGCTCGATTGCAATCATCGGCGCGCACGCCGACACGGGCATGATCTCCGGCGGCGGATCGGCGCAGGTTGATGCACCGGGCGCACCGGCTCCCTTGATGATTCAGAAAAACGCCGCGACCGATGCTGTCTGGTTTCCGACTTCACCGCTGAAGCAGGTTGCCGCGTTGGCTCCGGGAGCGCGGGTACGATTTGCTTCAGGCCTTGACCCAGCCGCCGCAGCAGCCCTGGCAAAGGAGTCGCAGGTGGCCATGGTCTTTGCCAATCAGTGGACGGCCGAGGGCTTTGACCTGCCCAACCTGTCGCTGCCCGACAAGCAGGATGAGCTGATTGAGCAGGTGGCGGCGGCCAACCCAAACACGATTGTGGTGCTTGAGACTGGAACCGCGGTGACCATGCCCTGGGTGAACCGGGTGAGCGGGATTCTGGAGGCGTGGTACGCAGGCAGCAAGGGAGCCGATGCCGTGGCTAACATACTCTTTGGCAAGGTCAACCCGAGCGCCAAATTGCCGATTACTTTTCCGGTGAGCGAGGCCGATCTGCCGCACCCGCAACTGGCGGTTCCGCCGGCAGAAGGCAGCGGGGCGCATCAGCGTTTCACGCTGACCTACGACGAAGGCCTCAAGGTCGGCTACAAGTGGTACGACGCAGAGAACAAGCCGGTGCTGTTCCCGTTTGGCTTCGGGCTGTCGTATACGACGTTCAGCTATTCCGGGCTGACCGTGACGCCGGGGAGCGATGGCAGTGGCGCCACAGTAACCTTCAACGTGAAGAACACCGGCAGCCGCGCCGGAACGGAGATCGCCGAGATTTATGCATCGCTGCCTGAGAGCGCCGGCGAACCGCCGAAGCGGTTGGTGGGCTGGAGCCGCGTGCAACTGGAACCCGGCCAGGCGAAAGACATGAAGGTGACGGTGCAGGCAAAGTACTTGTCGGTCTTTGACGAGCAGGCAAACGGCTGGAAGCTGCTTCCCGGCGTTTACAGGTTCCGCGTGGGCGGCTCCGAGCGCGATCTGCCGCTGATGACAAGTTTGGGTCTTCACTAAGCGGTGCACTTTCCACGGCGCGGCTGTTCGCGCGATACTTGAGTGACCGTCTCCCTGATTCGGATGGGAGCGGGAGGAGATTCCATGCTGATTGTGCCGCGCCCCAGGCAAGCGAATGAATTCCGTGCGGAACCCGTCGCCGAGCAGGATGAAGCGTTGAATTGGGTGGGATTTGCCGCCGGCAGCGCACTCATTGCCGGCGGATTGCTGCTGCTCACCGGCCAGCGCCGGGCTGGCATGGTTGCGGCGTCAGCAGGTACAGCGTTGGCATTGCTTGACCAGCAGGACACGCTCCGCTCCTGGTGGAACGTGTTGCCCGCTTATCTGGATGACTTCCAGGCCACGCTCACCAAAGTGCAGAGCACGGTGAGCGACGTGTCCAACAAGCGCGAGACGCTGCACAGAATTCTGGGGCGCTAACGCCTTTCAAATCCCCAACTGGCGGCGGCCCGCTTCGCTGATGCGATGGGCCGTCCACTTGGGCTCCCACACCAGATCGACTTCGACTTTGCTGATGTGCTGGATGCCGGCGAGGCGGTTGTGTACCTGCTCGAAGATCAGGCCCGAGGCCGGGCACTGCGGGGTGGTCAGCGTCATGGTCACCTTGACCCACTGGCGCGGCCATGCCGGGGTCGAGTCGGGATCGGGACCGGTGGAGATGGAATAGATAAGGCCCAGGTCAACAAGGTTCAGCTTGACCTCGGGGTCAAAGCAGTCGCGCAGGGCGGTCAGGATTTCAGCTTCAGAGAGCATCGGCTAGTTTTTCCGCTCGACCAGGTAGCGGGCAACGGCCTTGAGCCCATCGGCCCGGCTGCCATAGTGCGCCAGGGCGGCAAAGGCCTCTTCAATCAACGCCGCGGCGTCGCGCTGGCTCTGCTCAATGCCGAAGACGGCCGGCCAGGTGGCCTTTTCCGTGGCCAGATCCTTGCCCGCGGTCTTGCCCAGTTGGGCCGAGTCCACGGTCATGTCGAGCACGTCATCTACGATTTGAAAAGCGAGGCCGGCTTTGCGGCCGAAGATGTCCAGCCGGGCAACATCCTCGGCAGTGGCCCCGGCATAGACGCCGCCGGCCACCACGCTGACGCGGATGAGCGCGCCGGTCTTGGCGCGGTGAATGGCGTCGACCAGTTCCGGCGTGGGCTTCTGGTGTTCGCCTTCAATATCGAGCACCTGGCCGCCAATCATGCCTTCCACGGTGCCGACGGCGTTGGCGATCAGGCCGATGATCTGCACGGTTGCGGTGGGCGGCGCGTCGAGCCCGGCCAGCACTTCAAAGGCGCGGGTTTGCAGCGCGTCGCCGGCCAGGATGGCGATGGCCTCGCCAAAAACTACGTGACTGGTGGGCTTGCCGCGGCGCAGATCGTCGTTGTCCAGGGCGGGCAGATCGTCATGGATCAGCGAATAGGTATGGAGCATTTCCAGGGCCGCGCCGAGATTTTCAATGCCCTTGGGTACAGCGCCTGACATGGTGGCGGCGGCCTGGTAAGCCAGCAGCGGGCGCAGCCGCTTGCCGCCGGCAAAGACGGAGTGGCGCATGGCGCCGTGGATGGAGGCGGGCACCGTTTCCGCGCTGGGAAGCAGCGCTTCCAAGGCGCGGTCGGTCCGCTCCGTGGCTTCCTGACGCAAAGCTTTCACATCGACTGACATTGCCTTTATTTTAGACGAGGCCGGTTGAGCCTGCGTTCCAGCAAACAGAGGGCCGTGAGCAGCAGCACGGCCAGGCCGCTCGACCATCCGCCTGCGAGCACATCGGGGGTGGTCGTCCAGTCCACGGCCACGTCGACGCGGCCCTGCGGGACGGGGATGACCATGAGCGGGTCCTCGACCTCGGTGTTCGGGGTGACGGGATGCCCGTTCACGCTCACCCGCCATGCCGGGTAAACAAAGAGTCGAATGAGGAGATTACCGGACCGATGGGTGATGGTGGTTATGCGCAAATGCTCCGGGTTTGAACCGGCAAAACGAAATGCAGCGTCGCACAGCTCTTCGGCGATGGTTTGGGTGGGCACAGTATGTGCCGCTTCCCTGAAAGGAATTGGCTTCGGGGCGAGCAAGCAGGCGTCGGGAATCCCCGGTTGAATGAATTCAGCAGGGTCGAAGCCGCGAGGATAATACTCATCGGTTCCGGGAAAGCCGGCGCCATTCTGGTAGGCGCGCGTCAGAGCGGAAACCGATTCTTCGTCCTCGCAAGCTTGAAAGCTGAGATCTACAGTGCGGAGTGAGGCCGCGAGGAGGAACAACCCGCTGGCAGCAATCACGGCCCAGCGCTTGAGACTGCGTGCGGATGGGGCAGGCCAAACGGCGGCGGCAAAGAGGATGGCCATGGGAGCTTCAAGAGCCACCAGCCAGCGCCAGGGGAATTGCAGAAAGCGGAGTTTGGGCAGCAGAAGCCAGAGCGGCAAGGAGCATGGCAGCAGAAGAAAGAGGATTGCAAACGGAAATGCGGCAAGCAGAATTCGCCACTGGCGATTTGCGGGCAGCGTGCCTCGGCGCCACGCTACCAGCAGCGCGGCAAAGGCGAGGAGTAACATGCCTGTGGCGATCCACGAGACCTGCCGCAGCACCACGTCGTGCGCGGCCAGCTCCGGGTCGGCATGGTGCGCAAAGAGCCAACTGTTGCGGAACTGGAAGGCTGCGTCTTGAATGGTTTGACCCAGGCTCACCCATTGTTGCTCGAGCACAACGGGAACCAGGTACACGGCGGCCAGGGCCAACCCCAGGAGCATGGCGACAGCGGCGCGCAGGATAGGCGCCCAGGACCGGGAGAGCAGTGCCGCGGCCAGCGCAACGCCGGCCAGCAGGTAGGCGGCCATCAAGCCCACGGGAACATTCGAGAGCCATGTGCCGGCGACGACCAATGCCAAGGGTACAGCAGAGCCATCGAGAGCGCGGCGCCAGGTTGGGCCGGACTGGTTTTGTTGGCGAAGTGCAAAAAGCAGCAGAAGTGGAATCCAGAAGCCCCCGGTAAGCTCTCCGAAGGCGGTGCGCTCGTAAGCGGTGAAGAGGGCATAGCCGGAAAGAAGCGCCGCGCAGCCAGCCAGTGCCGCAGCCCCTTCAGGCAGCATCTCCCGCGCCAGTGCCCGGGTCGCCAATCCGGTGGCAGCCAACAGCAGGAGGGTGAGCGCAATCGGAACCGCCTGCCAGGGAAGCGCCGCGCCCAACGCCGCGCCCAGCATCCAGGTCAGCGGCGGATAGAAAACAAAGCGCGGTTCCCCTGCGCCGTAGTTCGCGCTGGGCGTCCAGTGCGGGTAGAGGATTCCATGCCGCCAGGCGTTGAGGCAGTCGAGCAACGAGACAAAATGGAAGTCGAAGTCGTGGCCGCAGGAGTTGCCCCAGACCAGTTGCGGCCCAACGGCCACAGCGGCGGCCAGCAGGATGAACCCAGGACCTCGGAGACCTTTCCAGCGTGATCTCTTCTGAATGTTCAGGGATTGCCCGGGGATCATGGGGCCAGCCGCTGTTCCCTGTTCCCTGTTCCCTGTTCCCTGCATTTTCATGGCAGCAGGCGCAGCGTGTGGCGGGTTTGCGCAGCCACGGCTGGCGGAGTGAAGGGAAGAGCAAAGGTGGTTCCGGCGGAATAGTCCTCCCACTGGTCGCGAAAGTACGGGCTGAGCGGGTTTCCGCTTTCGCCGAGGAGGATGTTCTCAGTCGAGCCGTCGACGTTGCTCCAGTCCATGGTGAAGCGCTGAGAGGGGGCGAGGGATTCGCCCGCCTGCTTCACTGTGGTTGTGTCGCCACTGAGCGGTTGGGCCCCAGTTCCGGCCACGCGGCCGACCAGCGGCAGAAAGCTGGCCAGGGGATGCTCGATATCGAGAACGTGCCAGTTGCCGTACTTCCATCGAGCCACATCGCCGGGAGCTTTGCCTGCCTTCATCCCGCGGCGTACGGCCTCGGTCAGCAGCGCGTCCCAATCCTTGTAGCCGAGTGGCAGCCAGTCGCGATTGGCGTGCATCACGATCTCTTCTTCGGCAAAGTTCGACTCAGCCCACTGGTAGTCTTTGGCATCCTTGCCAACCTTGGGCTCAAGAATGAGCGGCCACAGTGCTTCGCGCGTCTGGGTCACGAGCGATGCGGCGGCGGAGTCTGTGGTGAGCTGGCCGTCCCAACTGCGCATCAGGTCGGCAGCCTGCTTCAGCCGCTCGCTGGCATCGGCTGCGTGATCGATGGCGTAGGCAAAGCGATGGCCAAGCTCCTGGTCCACTTCGCTGTAGACGTCGGTTTGCAAAGCCAGCATGTCGGCGGACGTGAGCTGGTCGCGGCCTTGCAGCGATTTGTAGATGCGTTCGACACGGTAGGGGTCGGCCCATTCGTCGGTGATGGGCGTGGGGAACTTATCGCTGGTAACGCGGGAGTTGGCGGTGGCCAGAAAACCGGACGGCGGATCGTAGGCGCTGGGCATCTGGTCGAAGGGGATGTAGGGAGAGTTGCGTTTTCCGAAAAAGAAATCTGCATCGCCCCACTCAAAACGCAGGTTCCCCGGGTCGTGTGGCAGAGGCTTATATGGGTGCATCATCCTGAAAGGCACGCGGCCCACGGCATGATAGGCGATGTGGCCCTGGTCGTCGCTGTAAACCACGTTCTGCGTGGGCCACGGCCAGGCGCTGAGCGCCGACGAAAACTCCTGCCAGTTGCCGGCAATGTTCATCTGGAAAAGCGGCAGCGCATTCAGGGTGGCATCGTAGAGGGTCCACTTCAGCGCCATGGGGTGGATGGGCTTTTTGAACAGCGGATCCAGCAGCGGGCCGTGCGCGGTGAATTGCACATCGAGGCTTATGTCTTTGCGCGCGCGGACCTTAATGATCTCGTGATCGACGCCCAGCGGCTTCCAGCTTAGGTCGCCGGCTTCGTAGTTGTTGCCCTGAAGCTTTTCGATATAGACGTCCTGCACATCGGCGTAGAGCGCAGTAAAGCCCCAGGCCACGTGCTCATTGTGGCCGGCGACGACAAACGGCAGCCCGGGCAGCGTGACTCCGGCGGCGTGAAAGCCCGGCGCTTTGAGGTCGGCCATGTACCAGATGTCGGGCTCGGCGGGCTGCAAGTGCATGTCGTTGGCGAGCAGCGGCTTGCCGCTGGCGGTGTGCTTGCCCGCGATGACCCAGTTATTGGAGCCGAACGCGCAACCGGCGCAGGCGGGCAGGTCCAGCGCGGCGCGCAGGTCGGCGAGGCCATCCAAATGCATGGGGCGCGCGGCGCCGGCCTGGGTGTTCTCGTCCTCGTCGTCGGGGTCCTGTGTCGCGGGTTGGAGCGGATGGGGCTGGCTCAGGTCCAACTGGATGCCTGTGGGTGGATGGTCGCGCCACGAGCCGACCGGGTAGAGTTCGGCTTCAAGCTCTGAATTGTTGAGACCGGCCGCGATCTCCTCGCGGGCCAGCTTCGTGTACCAGTGGGTGTCGAGCATCTCCACCATCATCATGACGATGCTGACCGAGTCCACGCCGGTCCACGGCTGGGGCCGGTACATGAGCAGCTTGAACTCCGGCGGCAGCGTGTCCTGATGCTGGGCGATGTAGAGGTTCACACCGCGCGCATAGGCGTCCAGGCGGGCGCGATCGTCGGCGGGCAGGTTGGCATAGATGCGCCGAGCCGTGTTGCGCAGTTGAAGAACCCTTTGGGTCTTGTCGTGGCGGACCAGGGATGGGCCCAGAATCTCGGCCAACTCACCATTGGCATTGCGGCGGAAGGCGTCCATCTGCCACAACCGGTCCTGGGCAGTGACATAACCCTGGGCAATGAATAAGTCTTGCTGCGTGGCTGCTTCGATGTGGGGGACGCCGTGCGCGTCGCGGCGAACCATCACCGGTGCCGAGAGTCCGGCAAGATGCAGATCGGCATCCAGCACTGGCAGCGCTGCCTTGGCGGCCGCACGCAGCCAAAACACGCCAACGAGCGCGGCCAGAGCCAGAAAGGCTGCAAGGGCGCACGCGGTCAAGAGCAGAATGCGGAGTCCACGCCGTTTGCGGCCGTCGGCAGACGGTACGGCGTTGGAGGCTGGCGATTTGGCTGCACGATCGGCGTTCGGCATCTGTCCTCAACAGGATAATCCCAATGCGTCGCCGCGGCGATGCACTGCGAGGCTCAGCCTTTTTTCAGACTGAGCCTCGCAGCGCTTTGAGAGTTAACCTGCCGCCGGCTCTGGGTCGGGCGCGGGCAGAGCCGCTGCCTTTCTGCGGCCGTAAATCGCGACGACCGCAATCAGCAGCAGAAGAATCACGCCCAGCACCAGCACACTGCCCTCGGGGCCGTCTGACCCGCCGCTCCAAAGCACATTGCCGACGGGGTTGGTGGTGAGGTAGTGACCGGTGGCCACGTTGCCGCTGTCGATTGCGCCATAGAGATAGGTCTCTGCCCAGTCCCACCCGGCGTGGCAGCCGATGGCCCACCAGGCCGAACCGGTTACCCGGATACTGACCACGAAGACAAAGCCGATGGCCCCCGCGGCGAAGATGCCGATCCAGTTTTCTCCGTTGTTGCCGGTGTGCACAAAGCCGAAAAGCATGGAAGTGATCCAGGCCGCCTGCCAGAAGCCGGAGCTCTCAGCCTTCTTCAAATGCAGCCAGAGGCAGGGAGCCAGGCCAAGCAGCACAAGAATGTAAACGCCCCAGGCGCCGTTGCCCTTGTGGGTGAGCAGCAGGAAGGTGCAAACCACGGCGCTGATGCCCAGCGCCCACCAGAAGTTGAGGCTGCGGGTAAGTGTGAATTGCAGGTAGCAGCGGAAGATGCCCTCTTCCACGCAGCCCACCAGCAGAAAGGCGCCGCCCCACAGCGCGCCCATCCTGAAGATCTCGGCACCGGTGAGCGCCACCGGGCCAAAGGTCATCCAGCCACCCCAGGCCATGGCGACAATGAGCGCGGAGAGAGCCAGGATGCCGGCCGCGATGCCGCTGAAGAAGTGGGTGGTGCGGCGCGGTCCAATCAGGTTAAAGGCCAACAGATTGCCGCGCCGGCGCTCAACAAGCGCCACAATGGCTGCTGCTCCCAGAACCCCCAGAAACTGCATCAGCTCGCCGAAGAACACCGAGCCGACCGCGAAATGGCCCTTGGGAGCAATGAGGTGGGATTTGATAAGCACAAATCCCACGCCGCCGGCAATAAGCACCAAGAGGACGACAAACAGCACGACCGACCAGCCGGCGCGCAGGCCTTGATTGCCCAATAGCACCCACTTGATGGCGCGTGTTTCCCAGGGTTCAGGGGCAAGAGCAAAGGGTTTGGTTGCGAGATCTGCTTCCGCAGGGTTCTCGACAGGCGTCAGTTCAGTCTGCTGTGGTTGGTTTTCCGGCTCCATTGAGCCTCCTTCAAAAAGCGCTTGGATTTTGGATATTGAGTTCTACTGTTGGAAAGATACTCTACGGCTGGGAGGGTTGGGCAGTTCCATGGCTAGAAGGATTCGGGCCACTCCTGCGCACCGTGCCAGATGCCAAGGATCTCCACTGTCTGGTCAGAGAAGCGATACACAATGATGTAGGGCGTTCGGGGAACAACTGCCTCGCGGGTTCCGTCCACGCGACCAATCCGTCCAGAGAACGGCATTTGGCCAATTAGCTGCTTCGCTTCCAGAATCCTTCGACGCATGGTCGTGGCCGCTCCATAGTTTTCGCCCTGAAGGTATTCGGCGATCTCGTGGAGATGTCTCAGCGAGGCTGCGGACCAGAGGACTCTCATTTAGTTTTGCTTTTGGCCTCGCGTGCCCACTCATCAACCATGCGCTCCACCTCCTCGTCGGTGAAGTACCTTCCGCTGCGCATATCCTCCAGTCCCTCTTCGACCATGGCAATGAACCGATGCTGCTCGCTGAGGTAGTTCTCCACTGCTTCATTGAGCAGATAACTGCGGTCGCGGTCCATGGACTGGGCGATCTTATCCAACTGGGCAACCTTCTCTGGGGCGATGCGAAAGCTGATGGTGCGGGGGGTACTCATAATACAAAAAAATACGCCATAATATGCCGTATTGCAAGCGTGCTGAGAGGCGTCAGACTGGGGCACCGGGCAAGAAAGCGGCTCAACAGTTCGCGGAATCGCTGCCCCGAACGCGCTACCGGCGTTTACTCATCCCGCAGCGCCGCCATGGGCTCAAAGCGCGCCGCCCGCCGCGCCGGAATCCAGCTCGATCCAACCGCAATCGCCGCAATCGTGATCGTGATCCCGGCGAAGATCGCGGGATCGTCTGGGCGCACGCCGCGTAACAGGCTGCCAACCAGGTGGGCCAGGCCGTAGGCCAGCACCAGCCCAATGCCCACTCCGATTCCGGTGAGCCACGACGCGCGGCGGAGGATCATGTGCAACACATCTTCGCGTCGAGCGCCCAATGCCAGCCGCACGCCGATCTCGCGGGTGCGCTCGCCCACCAGGTTGGCCATTACGCCGAAGATACCGATGGCTGCCAAAAGCAGCGCGATCAGTCCGTCGAGGCTCAACGAGCCCGCGGCGTACATCAGGCCGGTTAGATTGTCGCGAATCAGTTGCTCGTAGGTTTCCACTGTGTTCAGCGGCAGGGCCGGGTCAAGCGAAGCCAGTGCCTTGCGTGCGGCGGGCGCCAGGGCGAGTGGATCACCGTTCGTTGTAATGGCGTATTCGACGCCGTCAGGTGGAACCTGCATGGCGTCTATGTAAACCGCCGCGTGGGGCGTCTGATCCCACAGCGAGTAGCTGGTCTCTTTGGCAACGCCAACGATGGTCAGCCATGGCTCACGGCTGTTCGGTCCGCCCATGCGGATGCGATGTCCCATCGGGTTCTGGCCGGGAAAATATTGCAAAACGAAGCGCTCACTGACCACGGCCACCGGCGTTGTTTCAAGTGAATCGCTCTGGCTGAAACCGCGGCCGTTGAGAATGGGGATGCGCAACGCGTCAAAGTATCCTGAGGTGACCGGCAGGTTCAACGCGCTTTGGAACGCACCCGGTGTTGTGGGCCGGTTTTCGATATCTACATCGCGCAGCCAGCCGTTGTCGTCATAAGGCAGTGCCGAAGTGAGCTCAGCGTGGGTGACGCCAGGCAGGGCGCGCAGCCGGCCAAGACTGTTGGCGTACCACGCCGCCTGCTTCTGCGGGGTGTCATAGCGCATTGCGGGCAGCTTCACGTTGAAGGTGAGCATCTTGCCCGGCTGGTAAAAGTCGGCGGCGTGCAACCAGGCATTCATGCCTTTCGACATCAGAGCCGCTCCAATCACCAGCGCGAGCGCCAGGGCAATCTGCGCTACGGCGAAGCAGTTTCTTAGCCTGTGCGTGCGGCCAGAGCCGATGGAGGAGCGCGAACCGGCTTTCAGTTGGTCCGCCAGATTGATGCGCAGCGCCTCTGCCGCGGGAACCATTCCCGCAATCAACGCAGCCAGGGCCGCCAGCACAAATGAGAACGCGAGTACGCGCCCGTTGAGGCTGGTATTGGACCAACCCGACATGAAACGCGCCACCCGCTCCGGCATGGTAGCCACCAGACAGTGCCCGTAGACCTGCGCCACTCCGATGCCGCCAAGCGCGCCCACCACGCTGAGCAGAATATTTTCTGTGAGCAACTGCCGCAGGATCCGTGAGCGGCTCGCGCCCAGCGCGGTGCGCATGGCGATCTCAGGCCGGCGGGCAATGCCGCGCGCAAGCTGAAGATTGGCAATGTTGGCACATACGACCAGCAAAACAAAGAGCGTGGCGCCCAGGACCATCCGGTAGTAGAGCGGTGTATAGGGCCCGTTGATGCCTTCCAGCAGCGGCTCAACGTGGATGGACCAGCCTGCATTGGTGGCGGGATAAGCCTGTGCGAGGTGCTCGGCCAGTGTGCGCATCTCGGCCTGCGCCTGCTTCACCGTGATGCCATCGCGGAGACGCGCGGTCACCAGATAGCTATGCGCGCTGCGGTCGCCAAGCTGCGCCGGTGTTGGCGCGAAAGGCAGGTAAATGTCGGCAGTGGAGGGGTATTGCAGGGTCTTCGGCATCACGCCGACGATGGTGTACGTGCGCTGGTCGAGCTCGATGGTACGGCCCAGGACTGCGGGGTCGGCAGCAAAGCGCCGCTGCCACAGACCGTAACTCAGCACAGCAACGGAGTTCCGCCCTGGGCGGCTCTCATCTTCCCGATACACGCGGCCAAGCTGCGGAGTGGCGCGCAAAACGGTGAAGAAGTTTGCCGAGGTGAGCGCGGCCTCGACATGGGCTGCATCGCCCTTGCCGGTCATGGTCAAATCTGCCTGGGTGCGGACGGCCAGCGATTCAAACGAGCTGCTCTGGCGCGCCCAGTCTTCGTAGTTGGCCAGCGTTACCGCCTCGTAGAAGCCGTCGGAACGGCTGTGCACCTGCTGCTCGTCCACCGTCACCACGCGATCCAGCCGGGGTACGGCCAGCGGATGCAGCACCACCGCATCCATATTGCTGAAAAGCGCGGTGTTGACGCCGATGCCGATGGCTAGACTCAGCACCGCGATCGCGGTGAATCCGGGGGACTTCCACAACTGGCGTATGGCGTAGCGCAGGTCCTGCAGTACGGTTTCCACGGCAACTCCCTCGCTTTTCGAGCAATCTGTTTTGAGAATGTCGCCTGGGTACCTGCATTCTCCAGGCCAAACGTCTGAAAGATCTACCCGTTCATTCTAAACAGGTTAGAATGCGTTCGGGAGTAAGGCCGCTCGACTCGTTGTTCATGTCCGCCCACCCTTGTTCACAATCGGACACTCCCCGCTCGCGGCCGATGTTTGCGTCTCCCAGCCAAAGCGTTCTACAGGCAAGAATGCGTCCACTTCATTAACGTGGCCGATGGGAAGCTGCGGCAATTTGGCAGTTTCTGCACAACGCCGTCCCATTTCGCAGGCACTCCGCCTTGACACAAACGGCAAAGCCCTTGATGCTTAACAGTTCCGGCTTCTCAACTTTTTCACGCATGGGATGGCAAGTTTTGCGGGTTTGCGTCTTCTATCACGACAAATGCTTTGACGGCGCCTGCTCGGCCTCGCTGTTTACGCGCTTTCACCGGGAGTGCATCGCAGACGATGCCGTGTATGAGTACCACGGCCTGGTCCATCGCGCCGGCGCGCTCTTTGACGAGCGCGAGTTTACCGGGGACGAGAACGCCATCGTCGACTTCAAATACTCCGCCTCCCCCCGGATTACCTGGTGGTTCGACCATCATCTGTCGGCGTTTCTCTCGCCCCAGGATCAGCAGCACTTTCTCGATTGCCAGAAAGACCCTGTCTGCGGCAGCCGCAAATTCTTCGACCCCAATTACACCTCTTGCACCAGTTTTCTGGCCCACATCGCCCAAACCCGCTACGGCTTTGACGCGGCGCCAGTGGCCGAACTCATTCACTGGGCCAACATCGTGGACGGCGCGCAATATGAAAGCCCCGAGTCAGCCGTGGAAATGGCCGCCCCGGCCATGAAGCTGACCCTGATCATCGAGTCCTCGCAGGACCCGGCCTTCATTCCGCGCCTCATCCCGCTGCTCACGGAGATGCCGCTTGCCGACGTGCTCAGCCAGCCCTTTGTGGCCGGCCTGCTGCCGCCGCTGCTCGAGCGCCACAAGGCGGCCATCCAACTGATCGGGAGCCGCGCCGAAGAGCGCGACGGCACCATCTTCTTCGACGTCACTGACCAGCCACTCGAGGGCTACAACAAGTTCATCCCTTACTATCTGCATCCCCAGGCCACCTATTCCATCGGCCTGTCCAAGTCCAGCTTCCGCACCAAAGTCTCGGTCGGTTCAAACCCCTGGACCAAGGCCGATCCGGCCAAGATGGTGAACCTTGCCAAGGTCTGCGAGCGCTACGGCGGCGGCGGCCACGCCCGCGTGGGCGCCATCAGCTTCCCGCCCGATCAGGCAGACCAGGCGCGCGCGGCCGCGGCTGAGATTGTGGCGGAGCTCAGGGCGAACAACCCGCTGGCGTAGAGAGGTTTGCCTGCTTGACTCCGCGTGGGCTACAATGTAGCTCAGGAGTCCAGAATGCCCGCCAATGCCGTTGTCCGCGCCCGGATTGACGCACGTGTGAAAGAAGAAGCCACGGCCATCTATGCCGCCGCCGGTCTCACCCTCTCCGACGCCTTCCGCATGATGCTCATGAAGACGATTGCCGAGCGGGCACTTCCCTTCGAGCCGCTCATGCCCAACGCTGAAACCGTCGAGGCCATGAAGGCCGCGCGCCGGGGCGAACTGGTCAGAGTAGGCAGTATCGAGAATCTGATGGACGATCTTCATGCGGACGATTAGCCGCACCAGTCGCTTCAAGAAAGACTACAAGCGCGAAGCGAAAGGCCAGCATCGCGAGACATTGGATGCCGACATGCGTGCGGCTCTTTCCCATCTGATCGAAGACAAACCTTTGCCTGAAAAATTCCGCGATCATGCGCTTGCCGGCGAGTGGAGCGACCATCGCGACTGCCATATCAAGCCCGATCTCGTGCTGATCTACCGTGTGCCGGATGAGGAATCGCTTGAGTTGGTAAGGCTCGGATCACATAGTGAGTTGAGTTTGTAGATGCTTTCCGGTAGCCGTTACACCTTAGCCCGCATGCTCGGCCAATCGGCCCGCCGACGCTCGATGAAAGCCGTTACGCCTTCCTTGAAGTCCTCGGCCGAACGCTGCTGGGCGTTGATCAGAATTGCGTCTTCCAGTTCATCGTCCAGCAGCCGACGGCCATGCTGGGCCAGCAGCCGCTTGATGGACTGCATGGCCTGGGGGCTGTTCAGCAGCAGCGTCTGGGCCAGCGCCTTTGCGGATTGCAGCAGTTCCTCAGCGAACACAATCTGCGTGATCAGACCCATCTGCAGCGCTTCCTGCGCCTTCATCAGCCGGCCGGTCAACAGCAGTTCGCGGGTGCGTTTTTCGCCCACCTGGCGCAGCAGGAATGAAGCCGCAATGGCGGGCACAAAACCCACCCGCACCTCGTTGTAGCCAAACTTCGACTCGGGCGTGGCCAGCGTGAAGTCCGGGATGGTGGCCAGGCTCATGCCCCCCGCGATGGCCGGGCCGTTGACGGCGGCGATCACCGGCTTGGGGAACTCGTAGAGCGTGCGCAACACCCGGGCCATGTTCTCCGAGTCCCGGCGGTTTTCATCCGGTGTGCGGGCATGCGTGGTTTCCAGATTTTCCATGTCCGGCCCGGCGCAAAAGGCCGGGCCGGCCCCGGTGAGAATCACCACACCGCATGAGCTGGTCTCGGCCTCGTTGAAAGCTTCGGTGAGCTCTTCAATCAGAAGCGGACACAGCGCATTCCGCTTCTCCGGCCGGTTCATGGTGATGGTCGTTACACCATTGGCGGACTCGATGACGACATGATGGAAGCGGGCCATGGGTCCCTCCTTCAGAGCGGGTGACAGCGAGAGGCCTTCCGCGGTCAATCATAGCGCGGATTTGAGGGGACCGCACGGTGACTCGGGTCACTGGTCCAGTTGGAACTTGAGGGCCTCCGGCTTATTGGCCCTTTTGCGCCACAAGCCACATCACAAACAGGCACAGTGCGTGAAGAAAGATCAGTTGCCCAAGGGCTGCGCCTAACTTGGTTCCGCGGCTGAGGCTGAATCCAGTCAGCAGGCCCTCCAGGGGGAACTGGAGATAAAGCATCAGCTGCGGCAGCGATTGCGTGAGCTGTTCGCTAAAACCGAGCTCTCGCATCCCGACGATCTGGGCAAAGGGAAAGACCGCACGCATACCCCAGGGCTGGTACGGTTCCAACTGCGCACTCAGTTGCGGGATGACAAGGTCCAACGCGATTCCGGCAGCAAGCGGCCACCAGGCCATCAAGCCAGATGGACGCGGGCTCTTCCTCTTGCCTGACGAGCGATGGCCCTCAGCCGTCCCACGCTCAGCGCCGGCGGGGATCTGCTTCTTCTCGCTCTGTTCGAATTCAAAATGCTCAGTCATAAAATGAGTACGCTAGAACCGTAACCCTATACTGCCACACGCCTGCTGGTCACAAAGTTAAAAGGCAATGAGCGGGCCGGCGCGTCCTCACAACCCAATCTCGCCGGCACGATTCTTCATGGCTTCCAGGCAAAAAGCGATGTGCGCGTCCAGATCTACGCCAAGTTCCGCGGCGCCCTGCACAATGTCCGTGCGGCTCACCGCCCGGGCAAAGGCTTTGTCTTTCATTTTTTTGCGCACCCCAGCCGCCTCTACCTCGGCGATTGTTCTGGTGGGCTTGACCAATGCGCAAGCGGTCAGAAAGCCGGCCAGTTCGTCGCACGCAAAAAGGCTTTTATCCAGGTGCGTCACCCGCGGCACGCCGGAGTATTGCGCGTGGCCCAGGATGGCGGTGCGCAACTCCGCAGGCCAGCCCAGCCGCTCCAACTCGCGCACGCCAACAAAGGGATGCTCTTCCGCCGTGGGGTGCCGCTCGTAGTCGAAGTCGTGCAGCAGGGCAGTGGTCGAGTAGAGTTCAACGAACGCGGCGCGAGCGGCGCCCGCCAGTCCCAGCCTGTCAGCCTCTGCCTCGCCGCAAGCCACCACGCAAATCTCCACTGAGAGCGCGTGCTTGCGCAGGCTCTCGCCCTGCGTCCATTGTGTGAGCAGTTGCCAGGCCTGCTCGCGGCCATAGGCTGAGCCGGCGTTCATTTCTTCGGGCACCGTGATCTTCCCTTCGGTCAGAGATTGTAGGTCCTGCTCAGCCTTCGATACGAATTTTGCCTCCCAGGGCAATGAATCCGCTGCGCAAGCTGACCAGGACCGTTGATCAATTCCGATTCTAGAATGTTGCGTGTGCCGGCGGAATCTCCTCCAGCCGATCGCTTTCGAATCCCCGGCGGCGCGCCACGATCCGGTAATCGAAGGCGACATTCGATTTGCCTTTGTTCAGTTCGCGAACCTCAAATCCGCTGGGTGTTTTTTCAACCACGTACAGACCGCGGCAGTTACCGCTTGGCGTCACAAACACGTGATACTCCATTCCCGTGTTCACGGTTTGCGCAAAGGTCGAATCAAGTTTGATGGTTGCGACTCCGTGCTCGAGCGTTGCCGAACCGAAATCCTCAAACCAGCTATCGGGTGACTCCACGGCGTTCAAAGCGACACTTCTGCCGTCGGGCAGCGTTTGCACTGCGTGCTTCGCTCCCGAGACATTCAGGGTGCCAGCCACATTCAGGGTACCCGTCACCGTCACGCCAGTATAAAACTGGGCGCCCGATGCGGAGTTCACCGTGAAGACGGGCGTCTGCCCCGACGATCCGGTGGAGGTGTAAAGCACGTATCCGCCTGCGGTGTTGATGAATTCGCCGGCAGTGCCCCCAGGGCTGTGGACCTCGCCGACCACGCCTGTTGTGCCACCCGAGGTGGCAAACGCGACCCCGTTCACAGCGGTTCCCTTGGTGCTGAGCGCTATGCCGACCACTCCATCTGATTTGGCGCTCGTGTTTGTATTCAATCCCACAACTCCTCCCACGGCCTCATTCGGAGCTGAGCTGATGCCCACCACGCCGGAAGCGTACCCGCTGGTGGTTGTGGCATTACCCAGAATCGCGGCCGGCGGTAAGCTGCTGGTGCTGTTGAATGTGCTGACAGACCCATTTTGCGTGGCACTGAGAATGCCCGAGTTCATTGCCGTTGTTGAGCCGGAGTAGGCTCCCTGCCCGGCGGTCACATTGCCCAGCGTATCCACTTTGAAGACGTCCGCCGGCGAGGCGCCAGACTGGCCGTGAATCAAGAGATTGCCGGTGCTCCCCGCCAGCGAGGACTGCAACAGCAGGCCATCTCCTGTGCCCTTCTGCTGGATTTCAACCAGCGCAGCCGGTGCGGCGGTGGTACCGGTGAACAGTGTCTGGCCCGACGAAGTGAGCTGCGGCTGCCCGGCCGGCGCATAAGTGGCCGCCAGGCTCTCAACCGCCGGATGTTCGCTCCATGGCGATCTCGCCAGGGCAAAGGCAGAGGCCGGCAGGCCGCCCAGTGTGTCGGAGTCAGAAGCTTTCAGCGCATAAGGCACGGCCACCAGCAGCACGCGCGGCATCTCTGCCGAGCCCGCCGATTGCGTCCTCACTCCCAACCAAAGCGCCTTGCCGTTGGTGAACAACTCGCGGGGCACGCCTGCCGCTGAACTGGAGCCAAGCAGAACCGTGTAGTGGCCCAGTTCGTCCAACTGAACTTGCCTTGGCTCGGACCAAAGCGGCTCGCCACCTTCCTGAGATTCGTAAAGGGAGAAGTCGGCGATGACTGTGTCAGGCGAAGTTGCGCCGCCGGTTCGATTCTGGCCCCCCGGCCTCATCATCGTTCCAGTGAACGTGACGATCGAGGGGACCACGGTCGCCGAAGCTGCGACCGTATCCTGGCCTTTAAGAGTTGCCGTGGTCATGAACCCGGTGGACAGAGCCAGAGCAAATCCGACGAACCTGCTGCCAGTGAAACTCCTCACGAGAATCTCCTTTGCCGCGGAAATGTGATTTTCCTGCCGAATCCTACCCCGCGCTGACATTCGGCCCCGGTGGCGGGAGTGCAAAGAGAGGTCCCCTGGGCCAAGCCTCAACATCCGCTTCGGACGAGCCCGGAGACACCTGTCAGGGTTTTGATACTACATCAGGCCTCATACCTTGCACGATCAGAAATCTGGCTTGTCCGGGGCGAACGACACAAATCCTCCTGTGTCCAATAATTTCTTTATGCTCCTGTTGCTGCATTTGGTTCGTGATTGTTCGGGAGTTTCCGGGTATGATAGGGAAATCTTAGGTTTGACCCTAAGTTTGTACTTGACAATTATGGTTCACTTCCTCGAAAGTAACCCATATCGCGGTGCGAGTACGCACCCCGGAGACCAAGCTCTGGCGCTCCGCACACAGCCGATGGCTACGACCTTAGTGAGCGTGGATACACGCGAAGTAGTGCGCTGTGATTACTGCAAGCTGGTGCAGTATCGAACCGTTAACTCCCTTTGCAGAAAATGCCACAAGCCCCTCGATGTCGAGGAGCCGGTGCCGGTTGGCCCGGTCGTCGTGGGCATTCATGCGGTTGAACCGTCTACCGAAGCCGGTTTGCAGGTTGCCGGCCAGGTGCGCGACATCCGCAAAGCCCGGCACCTGAGCCAGCGCCAACTGGCCGGGCGCATGCAGGTGCCCCGCACCTACATCTCAAAGATCGAGAACGGCAAAGCCATCCCAACTCTCGGGTCGCTTGAGCGGCTGGCCGCGGCTCTTGAGGTGGACATTTGCCAGTTGGTCCGGGATGCTCGCAGTTGCCGTGATGAAGAGGTTGCGGCCATACTCGGCGACCCGTTCCTGGCCGAGATTGCCGCTCTGCTGCCGCACCTTGACTCGCTCCACCGGACTCTGATCTCAAGCCAGATGCGCGACATGGCCACGGGCCGCCGCCGCACAGCATAAGGCGGTCGCTCGAAGGTTTTTCTTGCCCGGCGGGCCCGCGCCACCAGCCCGCGCAAGTTTGCTCAGCCTCGCTTTCCTCCAGCGCCGTGGCTGCGATTGCGGCGCTTGGGCGCTTGTGCTACGGTCGATGGTGCAGGACTTTTCGATAGCAGTTCAGTCTGCGCGCGCTTGCCAAAGTTCTGCAAGACGACTCCGGGGCTCCATTCCGGGACCTTGAGTTTAGAAGTCGTATGGGCGCACAAACAGGAAACCCCAAGAACCAGGTAGAGGCGAGTCCTTTGTATCCTTCTGGCACGCTGCGCATCCACGATTTGACCGCGGAAGAGCGCGCCGTTTATGCGACGCTGAAACCGGAACGCCTGCCCGAACATGTGGCCATCATTATGGACGGCAATGGCCGCTGGGCCGGCCATCGCTCGCTCAAGCGCTTCCTGGGCCACCAGCAGGGAGCCAACGCTGTGCAACTGGTCACTGAGACCGCCTCGCGCATCGGGTTGCCCTGGCTCACGCTCTACGCCTTTTCTCTCGAGAACAACCTGCGCCGGCCCCGTGCTGAGGTCAACTTTCTCATGCGCCTGCTCAGGACCTATCTCGACAGCAATCTTGAGCGCATGATGGACAACAACGTCCGTATGAAATACATCGGGCGCACCCATGAACTGCCCCCCGAGGTGCAGGAGAAGATGCGCTGGGCCGAGGAAGCCACTGCCGCTAACACTGGCACCACCCTCACCCTGGCCCTCAACTATGGCGGCCGGTCAGAATTGGTGGATGCCTTTCGCGGGCTTGCGGCCGAGATGAAAAGCAAGAACCTCAGCCCCGATCGCATTACTGAAGAAGATATTCACCGCCACCTCTATACCGCGCACATGCCCGATCCCGACCTGCTGATCAGGACCTCGGGCGAGATGCGCCTCTCCAACTACCTGCTCTGGCAGGTTGCCTACACTGAGATCTTTGTCACCGAGCGGCTGTGGCCGGACTTCCGCGGCATCCACCTGCTGGAAGCTATCGCCGACTTTCAGCGTCGCGAACGCCGTTACGGGGGCCTGGGTGAAGGCTGTGGCGAGGTGGAAGAGAACCCGGAACGAATCAAGATCGCCGCCAGTTGATTCCCCGCGCCTAAGTTCCTGCACCTCAAGAGTCGACACCCACTCACCCCCCGGCAGTGTATCCTCAACCCTGAATGAAACGTGTCCTTACAGCTTTAATCCTGATCCCGCTGGTCCTGGTCATGGTCTTTCTGGGACCCAGGTGGCTATTCACCGCAGCCACCGCCGCGGTGGCGCTTCTGGCTGCCTGGGAGTTCATCTCTCTGGCCGAGCGCAGCGGGGCCAGGCCGCCCCGCATTGCCATCCTTGCCGCCATTCTGCTGCTCTTTGCCGGTAGCTACCTGTGGATTGACCTCACCTTGATCCTCATCGGCGCGCTCAGCCTGGCGTTGCTGGTCTATTGTGCCTTTCGCAGCCCGGTTGAACAGGTCCTGCCAGACGCATGCACGTCGGTTCTTTGCCTGCTTTACGTCGGCTTCACCCTGATTGCCCTGCCAATCCTGCGCGGTGAAGAAGATAGCAACGGCCCGTCGCTGGTCACGTTTCTGCTTTGCGTCGTGTGGGCGGGAGATATCGCAGCCCTCTACGTGGGCCGTGCCTGGGGCCGCCGCAAACTGGCGCCTACCCTCAGCCCCAACAAGACCTGGGAGGGCGCGCTGGGCTCGGTTGCCGGCAGCCTGCTCGCTACCGGCGCCCTGCTTGGCGTTGCCAACCTGTTTGAGATGGCGAACTCTGAGAGGCTCTCCTTCCACGCTGAAGCCTGGTACTACTGGCTGGGCCTCGCGGTGCTCGTGAATGTGGCCGCGCAGGTGGGCGACCTGGTTGAGTCTGCCATCAAACGCTCGGTCGACGTGAAGGATTCTGGGTCGCTTTTGCCCGGCCACGGCGGCGTTCTCGACCGCATTGATGCCCTGCTGCTGGCCGCTCCCGTGCTGTGGTACGCTCAGGTTATTCACCTGCGGTTCTGACGATCCTCAGAGCCCTTTGATTCGAACCTCCCGCTCAACGGGCTCTCTGCTGGCCCTGGAGTCTGAAGAAAATATATTGAAACGACTCGCCATTCTCGGTTCCACAGGCTCCATCTGCCAAAGCACCCTCTCCATCGTCGAGCAGTTTCCCGATCGCTACCGGGTGGCCGCGCTTGCCGCCGGACGCAACGTCGATGAGGCTTTTGCCCAGACCATTCGCTGGCGGCCGCAGTTGGTCTCCC
>Ga0302320_10007353_pt1 | contig 24252 bp, 19 predicted proteins | sample Bog_T0_3_FD_202130 | JGI IMG/M metagenome (GOLD analysis project Ga0302320, IMG submission 202130) | Peat permafrost microbial communities from Stordalen Mire near Abisko, Sweden - Bog_T0_3 | ecosystem: Environmental > Terrestrial > Soil > Wetlands > Peat | place: Sweden: Abisko, Stordalen Mire...
CATGGAACCGGCACCACACCCCCGCCCGCCTCCATCACCAGCTTTGTCGCTAGCCAGGCGACCATTACCGCCGGTCAAAGCGCCACGCTGACTGGGGTATTTGCAAACGGCACGGGCGTCATCACCCCAGGAAATTTAGCCGCTACCAGCGGAGTCGCGGTCTCGGTGAGCCCCACGGCAACCACTACCTACACGCTCACCGTGACGCCTACCAGCGGAACAGCAGTCACTGCCACTGCAGCCATCACCGTCACCCCGGCCGTCGTGGCGCTGACTGTGAATTCGGCCAACCCCGACAGCGGCGTAACAATTGACTACAACAATCCCCTCAACAACGTCATTATCCCCGGCGTCACAAGTTTTACGGTGAACGAACCGGCCGGGACAACACTCAATCTGACGGCGCCGCCTACCGCGGGCGGCAATAGCTTTGCTTCGTGGACCGGGTGCACCTCCTCAAGCACCGTTAACTGCAGCGTGACCTTGAATGCCAATATGACCGTCACGGCAAATTACAGCGTGCCGACCACGGTGACAGTCGACCCCTCCACCCCTGGCATTCCCGTCACCGACCAGCTTCTCGGCATGAACCTCGCCGCATGGTACGACTGGCCCGACAACGCGAGCTCGATCACTTCGGCATTCAATGCGGCGGGAATCAAGGCGATCCGCTGGCCGGGTGGCTCCTGGTCCGACGACTACCACTGGGGGTTCCAACCCGGCGGCAGCACACTGATTCCGTCGTATATGTGCCAGACCGCATCCCCCGTCGCCGGTGGCTGGGGCGGCTATAGTACTTTTGCTGACTTTGTGAGTTCGATCCCGCTGGCAGGCCCTTACGACCTGGCTCTAACGGCCAACTACGGCACCAATGAGGCCTGCACCGGAGGCGGCGATCCCAGCGAAGCGGCATCCTGGGCAGCGGCCGCCGTCTCTGCCGGCATCACCGTCAGCCACATGACTGTGGGTAACGAGGAGTACGGAAACTGGGAGACAGATCTGCACGCGAATCCGCACGATCCTGCCACTTACGCCGAGGCAGTAACCGGATCAAGCGGCTACTACGAGCTGATCAAGGCCGCTAGCCCCAAATCGCTGGTCGGCGTTGTTGTAGATGCCGATAACACCGACGGCGGTTGGGACAATACCGTCCTCGCCAACGCCAAGGGCTCTTACGACTTCGTGGAATTCCACTACTACCCCGAGGCCCCGGGGCAGGAAGACGATACTGCCCTGGTACAGCAGTTAGCGCCCAACCTCACTACAAACCTCAACATCCTGAAAGCCGAACTGGCCAAGTGGGGAACCCCGAACACTCCCATCTATGTAGGCGAAATGGGCTCGGTCTACACCAACCCCGGAAAGCAGAGCTGGTCCATCACCCAGGGCTTGTTTGCCGGCCAGGTGCTGGGCGAAATGATGAATGACGGAGTATCGCGCGCAACCTGGTGGATTGGCTTCGGCAATTGCAACGGCTCCGCGGGAAACGATAGTTCGGCCCTCTATGGCTGGCAGGACTTCGGTGCTTACAACGTCTTCTCCGACGGCCCTTCCGACAACACCTGTCCGGATGCAGGCCCTATCGGCACCATGTCTCCCACCGCGCGCGCCTACCAGTTATTCAGCAACATAGCCATCAACGGCGAATCGGTACTCACCCCGACCGTCACCGGCGACACAACAGACGTTCGTGCCTATGCAGCCACAAACAACGGAGGCACCGCCCTGTTCCTGTTCAACACCAATGGGACCACCAGCCAGCCGGTGACGGTGACCGTGACGGGCGAATCCACGTCGCCAGGCGTCACCGTTATCACCTACGACAAGGCCGTCTACGACCAGTCGCAAACCGACGTCTGGGCTGCGCCAACCGCCACCAATCTCGGCCAGCAAACCCTGCCGCTGACCCTGACCCTGACGCCGTGGAGCATGAACGTCGTCCTCATCAAGTAGAAAAGCAAACTGAAGTTTCCGGAGGGCGCAGATGGCTTCAAAGGTTGCGGAGGGACCAACATCGGAGGGAGGCGGGGGTTTCAACCCCCGCAAATTCCCACCGGAATCAATCTCGGCTTTAGCCGCGGCCGGACTTCTTCATCTAGCCGCCCGGCCCTATCACCCCGCTCATCGCCATTCGAACGGCCACCGTGGTAGAGTGAAAATCCACGGAGGACAGTAAGCAATGGCCACAGGGCTGCATCTCCCTGGCAATGAAGAGACGATCGACCTGCAGCAGCAGGTTGCTCGTTTGCAGGCGCTGCTCGAGGCTTCGCGGCAGGTCCACTCCACCATCCGCGAAGAAGAAGTATTGGAGCAGGTGCTGCGCATCGTCGTGCGGGAGCTTGAGATGGCAGGCGCGTCCTTCGCAGGCACCTCGCACGTTTACGGCGACGAGCCGACCGACGATACAGCGGGCGTCCAGCGCTACCCTCTGAAGGACCGCGACGGCAAGCGGATGATCGAGCTGCTGGTTGCGCCTCCCGACGGGCGCGAGCTCACCCTTTACGAATCCGACTTTATCGAGGGCCTCTCGCTCCAGGCCGCCGTCGCCCTTGAAAACGCCCGCAACCACAAGCGCAACGTGGAATTTGCCCGCGTGCAGCAGGACCTGGACGCAGCGCGCCTGATCCAGCGGTCTCTGTTGCCCCAAACTCTTACAACCATCCCTGGCTACTCGCTGGGTTTCCGCTCCGCCACCTGCTACGAGGTCGGCGGCGATTATCTCGACATTGTCGAGCTGCCCGACGGCAGTGTGCTCATCGCTGTTGCCGACGTGGCCGGTAAGGGCCTGGCCTCGGCCATCGTCTCCACCAGCTTCCGTTCGGCATTTCGAGCCATGGCAGTGACCGGCATGCCTCTCGACGAACTGGCCAACCGCATTAATCAGCACCATTGGGAAGAAGGCGAGGAGTCGCGCCGCCGCTATGTGACCGCCATCTTCATGCGGCTGCAGCCGAAGACCGGCGAGATTGAAGTGCTGAACGCCGGTCACAACCCGGGCTTCCTGGTTGAGCCCGGTCGCAAACCGCACGAGTTCAATGCCGCCGGCACGCCGCTCGGCTTGCTGCCGGGCATGCGCTACTCAATCGAAAAGCATGGCTTCAATCCCGGCTCGCGCCTCCTTTTCTATACCGATGGATTGACCGAGGTCTTCCAGGGAGATGAGGAATTTGGGCCGGAACGTCTTTTAAATGAATTTTCTACGTGCCCGGCGCAGAAAGCGGATGGTATTCTCGATGCATTGTGGATCGCCCTTAAGGAGTTCTCCGCAGGTGGCCCGCAGGCGGATGACATGACAGCACTGGCGCTGTGCCGGTGCATGAGTATCCCGGAGATGCCGGCATGAGCAATCTGAAAACCACGAACGTCGAGGTCAGGCTGCCGTCGCGGATGGGCTTCGAGAAGGTGGCCATGAGTACGGCCGCCTCGGTGGCCAAGCTGATGGGTTTCCGTGAAGATCGAATTGAAGACCTGAAGACTGCCGTTGCCGAGGCCTGCATCAACGCCATCGAACACGGCAACCGTCTCAATGAGAAACTATCTGTAGGCGTAGTCATGTCGGCCGGCGAAGACTCCCTGGAAGTGAAGGTCATTGACGACGGCAAGGGTATGAGAAGCCATCCCTCAAAGCCGGATATCGATCGCAAGATGCACGGTGAAGAAGACCCCCGCGGCATGGGCATGTTCCTCATCCAGGCCCTGGTCGACGAGGCCGAATGGGTGGCCGGGGCCAACGGCAAAAGCAGTTATGTCCGGCTGGTCATCCGGCTGGATAAAGAACAGGCTTAAACAAAGAATTACGGAGATCATCGATCGTGCAGAGCGAAACCAAGTCACACGTTGACCAGCTCACCTCCCCAGCCGGACACCCGGTGACCGTCCTTCGTTTTGAAGGAGATATAGCCAGCACGTCGAAGGACGCGGTTCTGGGAACCTACCAGGCGCTGCCCAAAGCCACGAACAAGCTCATCCTGCTGGACTTCACCAAGGTGGACTACATCAATTCGAGCGGCATCGCGCTGGTCATCCAACTGCTCATCGAAGCCTCCAACTCTGGCCAGAAAGTCTACGCCTACGGTCTCTCCGCGCACTTCGTCAAGGTATTCACGATGGTGGGCATCACCAAATATGCCGGCCTCTTCCCTAGCCAGGCCGAGGCGCTGGCGGCGCTGTAAGCGCTCCCGTAGGGAGCAGGTGAGAATAGCCCAGGGTGAAACCCTGGGAAAGCTCGCAGCCACAGACGTAGCGCCCCGTAGGCGGCGCTGTGAACCCCCGCCTAATCCCCTTTCCAAATCCGCCGCATCGGTCCATGACCATTACCGCCCCGCGCGCGTTATCATGGCCCCTATGAATCTCGATGCAATCCAGGCCGCACTGCGCGAGGCCGGCTTAGACGGCTGGCTCTTTTACGACCACCATCACCGCGACCCCATCGCCGCAGCCATCCTCGGCCTCGACCCCAGGGCCCACATCACCCGCCGCTGGTACTACTACATCCCCGCCACCGGCGACCCCCGCAAGCTCGTCCATCGCATCGAGCAGGGCCGCCTCGACACGCTCCCCGGCGCCAAAGGCCAATACTCAAGCTGGCAGGAACTGCACGCCGGCCTCGAAGCCATGGTCTTCGACGCCCGCCGCATCGCCATGCAGTACTCCCCCAACAACGCCATCATGTATGTCTCGATGGTGGACGCCGGCACCGTCGAATTCCTCCGGGGTATCGGCAAACAGATCGTCAGCTCCGCCGACCTGGTCAGCCAGTTCGAAGCGGTGCTGAGCGAGGAGCAGATTGCCAGCCACACCGTTGCGCAGGTCGCCATCGACAACATCCTCGCCGAGGCCTGGCGTGAGATGGCCCGCCGCGTTCGTCCCCCCGCGGGCGGCGCACCCTATCTGACTGAATTCGAAATGGTGCAATGGCTCAGCGAGGCCATGCGCCGCGAAGGCCTGGTGTGGGAGAACGGCCCCAACGTCAGCGTCAATGCCAACAGTTCCGACTCGCACTACGAGCCTACAGCCGAACGCTCCGCCGCCATTCACGAAGATGATTTCGTCCTCATCGACATCTGGGGACGGCAAGACAAGCCCACTGCCATTTACTACGACATTACCTGGACCGGCGTAGTCGGCCGCGAGCCCACCGAATTCGAGCAGCACATTTTCGAGACGGTCCGCGACGCCCGCGACGCAGCCATCGCAACCGTCGAGCAGGCCTTTGCCGCAGGCCGACCCATTCGCGGATATGAAGGCGACGACGCAGCGCGCGCGGTGATCGAAGAGGCCGGCCTGGGCAAGTTCTTCACCCACCGCACCGGCCATAACATTGCCCATGAGATCCATGGCCCCGGCGCGCATCTCGACAATCTAGAGACCCACGACGAGCGCCGCATCCTGCCCAATACCTGTTTCAGCGTTGAACCGGGTATTTATCTGCCCGAATTCGGCATCCGCAGCGAAATCGACATGCTCACCTCGAAAGACAAGGCCTGGGTAACCGGGAAGATCCAGACGGAGCTGGTCAGAATCTAAGTGCAGGGAATAGGGACTAGGGAATAGGGAATAGAAAATGCCCGGATCGCATTGATCTTCGGCATTCCACGGCCCACGGTGCGCTCCGGTTCCCTATTCCCTATTCCCTAGTCCCTATTCCCTGCCCCCAGTGCGATATATTCAAGAAGGCATGGCAAATCCCCAAGACAAGAAGAATCAGGCGGAAGGCGGCTTCGTTTATCTGCCACTGATCGCCGGCTGGCTGGTGCCCGGTGCGGGCCATTTTCTGCTGCGCAAGTGGGGCCGCGGAGCGCTGCTCGCGGCGTCCATCCTGGGCATGTTCGGCACCGGCCTTGCCATGGACGGCCAGATTCATACCGGCGCTCACGACATTCTGGACATGTTGAGCATGGCTGGCGACCTAGGCACAGGAATCCTCTATCTCCTGTCCAGGGTCATGGGATGGGGCACCACCCTCGTTCAGGTCACAACAGGCGACTGGGGCTCCCGTTTCATCGTCGTCGCAGGCCTCCTGAACGTGATCTCCGCCGTAGACGCGCATAACCTGCGCACCGGGAGGAAAGCCTAGTGTTCAGGCCCTCTCATTTCTTAGCGGTATTGCTATTCGCATTGTTCGCGTCGGTAGTCTTCGGCATCACCCAGCGAGAGACGCCGCCCAAGATGGTCCGCTACGGCATTTACTGCTTTGTCCTCTTCGTAGGCTCCGCGATCGTCCTCAGCTGGCTCATGTACTTCATCGCCCGCTAACCTGCCGTCTTTGAAGCCCGGGTGCCCCACCCTTCGCCTTTTTTTAAAGCTTGTTTCATAAACCTGCTTTGTGTCAGGGCACGACTTTAGTCGTGCCGAAATGGCCTGTAAGAGGATGGGTTTTAACCCCTGCGGGATGAATGCCCAGTGCGCTTGCGGCCATTTATGAAACACGCTCCAGCGAAACGGTGGGAGATCACGACCCAACTCCACTCAATAGGCGCGTCCCCGCTCCCAAACCGCGGCGTCGAACGTGTGCGCGCAGACATACCCCTCTGAGAGGTAAAGGTCAATCGCCTTTGAATTCGATTCAGTCACGGTCAGCGATATCTCCGTAGCCCCATGCCTCATAAAGTGAAATGCCGCCACCGAAAGAAGCATGCGCGCCAATCCGAGCCGGCGGTAGCGCGGATGGACGCACAGCTGTGTGATGTGCCCGCTCTGTGCGCTCACCCGCGAGGCCAGCACCATGGCCACCAGTTGTTTGCTATGCCGGTCCACCACCACATGCGAGACCGGCGCCGAAAAAGCTCCGCAGCCCGAGTACCGCACAATGTTATGCAGGAACCGCTGCGAGCCGTGGATGGAGCGGTACTGGTCGTTGATCACGCTATCCGGATGATCGCTGTACGCCTCAAAGATAAGCTGGCCGGCAGGAGTTAGATCCTCGTCGCGCCATCCTCGCATTTCCAGGCCGTGCGGCAGATCTACCTGCGGCTGGTTCCAAATGCCGTGTAGCTGCTGCACCAGAAACAGCCGCCGGCAAACCTCAAAACCCGCCCTCCGGAAGATGCCGGAGTGAACTCCCGACGGATGCAGCAGAAGCTGCGACTCGATCCGGTCCACATGCGGTGAATTCAACAGCGTCTCAAAAAGGTGCATTAGCAGTGTCTGTTCAATCTCGTGCGCCGAAGCTGGCGCCATTTGCCCATCGGACGTCCCAAACTCAGCAGCATCCGGGCCTGCCGCGTTGCTGCTCAGGGCAAACACATCGCCAATTACAGCTTTGGTTTCTTCATACACACAGAAGGCATACCCGGTAACCTGCCCGCCTTCCAAAGCCGCGTACCCCGGCAACATATGGCTGTCCAGATACTGCATCAGCAGCTTCGAAGAAGCCCGATAGTCCCAGTGCAGCCGCTCTTTCCACACCTCTCCCTCGGCATCCAGCACCGGCCGGAGCACCGGCGCCGCGAAGTGCCGCAAGTCGAGAATCTCAATGGAAACACCGGTTGCCAAGAATCCTCCCTCGGATGTTGGACGGCTAGCTACTAATCCTGAAAGCGCTTAGGACAGGGTCTACAAGGCCGGAAGGGCAGTCGGAAACGGAATGCGCCTCCCGGTCACTGTGCCATTTTTTCACGTCGAAAGCAAGTTGAATGCGGCTAAATCAGCCTACCGGCTACCTACCATATAGACAACGAGCCCCTGTTCAGGCCAGGTAAATAGCTGTTCGTAATGGCGGCCCTCCAGGTATTCATCCAGTTCGGAAAGCGAATGCAGGTCAACGCCATTGCGGCCCGTCACCCTCACCACGAGCAGATGCTGGCCGTCGGGCACACCGTCTTGCTTGTAATTGATGACCTCGCGATTGCGATAGAACGAGAGGCCATACTCCACATCCCGTCGTACCTCGAAAACTGCGACAGTCTCATCCGCAGGGGCCACCGTCGCAAGCCTATCGGCCAGCGGGCGGGCGGAGTAGGCGCGGTCCAGCAGATGAATCACGCGCTTGGTTGCGTCCACCGCCGGAATGCCAAAGAATGGCCCCACGCCATACAGAAAAAGCATCAGCACCACCAGGATGCAAGTCGTGACCAGCCGCAGCCTGGCCACGCCATAGCCCTTGACCACAATCAGGATCAGCAGCGCCGCACCCGCGGCGGACAAGGCCGCGATAGCCAGCGCGTGGGTTGGCGGAATCTTGGCCCCGTGCGCCACAAACCACGGCATCAGCAGTGCGAACATCGTCATCACTCCGCACAACGCCGAATGACCGATCAATACCCACCGGTTCAGCCCACTCTGGCGGCGCCGGAAAAGGAAGTCCCCCGTAAGGATGGCCAGCGGCGGAATCGAAGGCAGAATATATCCCGGCAGCTTTGACTTGGAGAAAGTGAAAAATACGATCGGAATCAGCGCCCAGAGCACCAGAAACTCCGGAAAAGCGTCTCCCGGCCGATTGGGAACCCGGCGTCGCGGATTCAGCCGGCGCAGCCGCCACTCCGCCACCGACGTTTGTATGCCGTCCACCAGCGCGCGGACTGCGAGCACCGTCCACGGCATCATGGCCAGGACAACCACGACCAGGTAGTACCACGGCGGCTGCGAATGCTGGTACAGGTCCGTCGTAAACCGCTGCAGGTTCTGGTGCATGAAAAAATCGTAAAAGAACGTTGGATTCTGCACCTGGACAGCGATAAACCAAGGCAGCACCATGGCGAAATAAAGCACCACCCCTGGCCACCAGAACGAACGCGGAATAATCGACCACTCCCGCCGCAAGAACGCAAACGCCGCAATAATGACGAAAGCCAGAAAGGGCGCAACCGGCCCCTTGGCCAGCGTCGCAACTCCCGTGAAGAAGTAGATATCGAACAGCCAGAACTTCGACCCGGTCTCATACCACGCATACCAGCCAAGCAGCCCAATCGCCAGCGGGGCCGCCATCTGCATATCCGTTGACGCCCCGCGCGCAAACCCGATAATGCCGGCGGAAGCCACGGTGATGATGGCTGCGTCCAGGTGGCCGCCGCGACGGAAGCGCCTCATGTGCAGGTAGATTAACGCCGCCATCACGAAACCAAAACTCGTCGACGGCAGCCGCGCACTCCAGTCGTGGACGCCAAAGTCCTGAAACGTGAACATCGCGCGCCAGTAGTAGAGGGCCGGCTTCTCCAGCCAGGGATGCCCATAGAGATAAGGAGTCACGCAGGCGCTCAGACGGTCGCTCAGCGTGTGCGCCTGGTCGAACCGGTCCAGCATCTCGTGTGCAATCTGCGCATAGCGAGGCTCATCCGCGCCCACCAGGCCCAGCCCGTCGCCTCCCAGCAGAGGCGTCAGCCCGTAGGAAAGGAAAAAGACGGTGGAAAGAAGAAATACGGCTCCTTCGGCGATGGTAGCCCAACGGGCCTGCCGTTTGCGCCGGTCTTCGCCAATCTCTGGAGCAGTTGCTTGCGGTACAGTCTCCACTTCGAGGGTTTCTCCAATTACTGCGTATCCGGTACAGTCGGGCTCAGAGCCTGGCAACGGCGCTGGAGCTTCGGGCTGAACCAGCTCTCCCGGCTTCGGTCAGGCTTTGGGGAAGCCTCCTTGCCGGTTTTTGGCCCGCACAGAAACGCGGAGGTAGTGCTCGGTTTCGACAGGGACAAGGCTAACAGATTTGCGTGCAATCTCAAGGCCCTCATGCCGCAAGCCGCTTCGGAAATCTCTGGCCAACCCCGAATCAGGTCCTTTGGGTGGGTCAGAAATTTACAAGTTGCGGAAAAAAACGAACGGAAGCGGCAAGAAGTGTCAGGGCACGACTTCAGTCGTGCCGCAAATAGCCGAAAATAAACTTGGGCTTTAGCCCCTGCGGGATCCCGTTCCGATCTGCCATCAGATCACAAACGCCTATTGCGTCGAGGTCTTCTCTTCCGCCCCCGTCGGCTCCGCAACCGGCTCCGGCTCCTTGGCATACTTGTTCCGTTTCCGCGACCGGTCCATAAGCTCTTCAATCCGCGCCTGGAACCGCCCTGAGCGGTCCGCCAGAAACGCCAGGTCCGGCACATTGCGCACCCCCATCCGCTCCTTCAACTCATAGCGAATGTAGCCCTTAGCCGCTTCCAGCCCCGCAATGGTGTCCTTCTCCGCCTGCACAATGTCCTTCACCGCGCTGTCGATGGCCACATACACCCGCGCCGATTTCCCGCCCGGATTGAGCGCCACCTCGCTGACGTAGCAGTTGCTGATGCGCGGGTCAACGAGCTCGCCGTCGATCATGGTCCCAATTTCCAGCCGCAGCGTCTCCGCCACCCTGTCCTGATGATGCTTCCGCGCCCGATTCTCCGGCATAGCCACTCCTGGTAGACGTAAACGGTTAAGGATACCAGAGCGCAGGCGTAAGGCCCCCGGGCTGACGCTGTCTTAAAAGTGCGTCGATGACCCTTATCCCCCGATTAATGAACTTCCATATAGGTCGTCGGGGAATCGGAACTCTTCGCGTTGCCATTCCGGTATTCGGAAGATGCCGAGGATTTGCTTGTGTTCTCGAACGCAGATTTGAATGTGTGTCTTTTCCCAAAAGCCGGCATCTATATAGAGCTCGCCGCCCTCCGGAAAGAGCGCTCGAACTGTCTGAAAAGAGTGGCTATTGGGGTCTGATTCCTGCGCGGTCTTTTGAATCTCGAATAGATAGTTCATGACCGCGCAATCCAAGCGTCTGAGGATCTTGTCGCCGGTGAGTTTCATGGCTGGGTCAACATTCTTTGGGAGAGCACTTCCTGTTTTTTCAGCCATGGCGACGAATTGGTTATAAGCGACCTTCACCGCGGCTACTCCGGATTGCGTCGTCAGGTCGAGACAATTACCGAGCTCGATAACGGTGCCCACAACTGAGGGATGGTCGAACTTCAAGCGTGGCTCAATTGCCCATTGATAGGCGCGGAGCGGATCGTTTTCCCAGAAGTAGCTCCCTTCACCCAGCCAATCGTAGTCCTTCGCGCTCGGCTTGAACGACGAACCGCCCAGAAGCTCCTGGGCGGTTTCAAGGCTACATCCGTGATATGCAAGAACTTGAGGCAACTAGTCTCGCTTACCGATACTTCTCAGCTACTTCGCCATCCGAGTTCAGGTAGCCAATTTTGGTGAGGAGTTCCCTAGCCTTTTCAGGAGTGTCGTGTTCGCGTGCAATCTTTGCAGCGGCTTCTTTGAATTTTTGCAATTCTTTGCGACTCATGGCACCCTCCTGCTTCACTGGAATTTAAATTGCCGACATTCATAGTTTGCGCTCTATGGCAACCGTCGTCAATCAAATGTGGCGGGCAGCCTACCCCAACCTTGCGAAATACGAGTGCCCCTAATACAACCGGAAATTCACCTCCACGCTGATCGTCGACGCGACCGGCTTCCCGTCCTTCATCGCAGGCTTGAACCGGTATCTCTGCACAGCCTCCACCGCCTTCTCATCCAGTCCCATCCCCAGCGACCTCACCACGCGCGGATTCCGTGGATACCCCTGCGCATCCACGATGATCGAAATCATGCACACTCCCTGGTACTTGCTGCGCCGCGCCTCATCGGAGAACTCCGCTTCCGGCGTCACCAGAGGAACCGGATTCGTCACGCCTCCAATCCCCGGCCTATAAATCGAGCCGCCAAAACCACGATCGTAACCAGGTCCATATCCAAGACCTTTTCCCGGCCCATCTCCGCCATCCGACCCCATACCAATCCCAGTTCGCGTGCCGGGCCCAGTCGACACCAGCGTCACGTTCGGCGATTTCTGCACACCGACATTGGGGAACGTTGCGTTTTCCGGCAGCTTCAGCTCCAACGGAACAGCAACCGCCGGATCAACGGCAAGCGTCGGCCTCTCGAGCACCGGAACCTGCAGCGGCGCCAGCGGCATATTCTCCTGCCTGGGCGCTCTGCCCATGATCGGGTCCGTCAGCTCATTAGACCCGCCGCCACCACCCCCGCCCGCGGCGCTGTCCCTGGGCGGCGCAAACAGAGTGAAGTCCTTGAGATGGATATTCCCGTCCGTTGCCTGTGCCGGAAGATGGTTGATGGTTGTGCGCCATCCCAGCAGGATAAGGAGCACCACGATGCCGCCATTCGCAAGAGTCGCCGTGCCAATTGCCCACGGATTCGTCTTGACCGCCATGCGATCGGGAGTAGGAACCGGCGTCGAAGTCAATTCCAGAGGCGGATATTTCTGCGGAAACAAAACATCGCGGAAATTCTCGTAAATCCCAGCCCAGATAGGCTTCTCTTCAAAGCTCTTTCCCAGAAAGTCATTGAATGGATCATCGAATTGACCCTGGCCCGCGCCATGAGCCTTATCGGCGGGCGACCGGGCAGACACGTGCAGACGAACACGTCTCATACAACCTCATTCCGGCCCATTCATAGGGCCATTGCAAGAATTGTGATTTCGCTGCCCAGGCGTCGATACCCAATAGACTCGCCGCGCGCAGAGTAGTAATCCTGAAAATCGAGTTTCTCTTGCGCTTGACAAGCGACGTAGGCATAATTATCTTATGCCTATGACAAATACGCCTAAAGATGAAATGCCTAAACCTGGAATGCCTTCCGGCGCCCTCCCCATGCTCATCCTCCGCGTCCTCCAATCCAGCTCCCTGCACGGCTACGCCATCGCCCAACGCATCCACATCCTCTCCAGCGAAGTACTCGGCGTAGAAGAAGGCCTCCTCTATCCCACCCTGCAGAAAATGCTGGTCAAAGGCTGGGTCACGGCCGAGTGGGGCATCTCCGAAACCAACCGCAAAGTCCGCTTCTACCGGCTCACGCCCGACGGCCGCAAGCATCTCAAGGCCGAGTTATCCGACTACGATCGCGTCACCCAGGCCATTCAGGACATTTTGCGTACCGCCTGATCCCGCTCCACAGGAGGCCCATCATGGGCGAGCTTTTCCGCCGCATCCGCTATCTCATCAACCGCCGCCGCTTCGATCGCGAACTCGAAAGCGACATGGAGTTCCATCGCGAGATGGCCGCCCGCGCCGGCCGCAGCAACTTCGGCAACACGCTCCGCATGCGCGAGCAATCCCGCGAAGCCTGGGGCTGGACATGGCTCGACCGCCTCATCCAGGACCTGCGCTACGGCGTGCGCATCCTGGCCCGCTCCCCCGGCTTCACCATCATGGCCGTGCTGGTCCTCGCCATCGGCATCGGCATCAACGTCTCCGCCTTCAGCCTGTTTGACATGGTCGCGCTCAAGCCGCTTCCCGTCCGCGATCCCGATTCTCTCGTCCGCCTCGAACGCCGCTCGCCCACCAACTACACCAGCGAGATGCCCTATCCCTCCGTCCTCTTCTACGGCGAGCACGCCAAGTCGCTCTCCGCGGTCATGGCCGTTCTCGGCGTGCCGGGCATGCAGGTGGACGACGACGTACAAACAGCCAGCACAACCTTTGTCACGCCCAACTATTTCACCGAGCTCGGCACGCCCGCTGGCCTTGGCCGTCTCCTCGATCCCGAGCGCGACGGCTCCGTGAGCAATGCGCCGGCAGTCGTTCTGTCGTGGGGTTTCTGGCAGCGCCGTTATGGCGGCGATCCCTCAGTTGTCGGCCGCGTCATCCACTTGAACAAGAAGTCCGTCACCATCGTCGGCATCACTCCCTACGCATTCGCCAGCCTTGGCGGCCAGCATCCCGACCTGTTTCTCCCCATCGCGCAGCAGCCCTACTTCATTGAAGGAAGCAACGTCCTCACCGGCGCCGGCAGCTCGGATGTGCGCATGTGGGGCCGGCTCGCCCCCGGTGTCTCCGCGAAAGCCGCTGAGCAGGAGCTGCGCGCCCTGACCAACGAACTCCGCCGCCAGCACCCCAAAGACATCTGGGACAACGAATATATCCAGAGTTCCCCCGGCGGCCACCTCCAAGTTATGCAGCCCGAGATGTACCAGGTCGCAGCCATGGTCGCGACGCTGACCCTGCTGATTCTCGCCGTAGCTTGCGCCAATCTCGGCGGCCTGCTGCTGGCCCGCGCCGTCACCCGCGAGCGCGAAATCGGCATCCGCGTCGCCATCGGCGCCAACCGCGCCCGGATCTTCCGCCAGCTTTGTACTGAGAGTCTTTTACTAGCGATGCTGGGCGCCCTCGCCGGCCTCGGACTCGGTTACGTGGTCGTGCGCGTTGCCCTCGCCCAGCTCGATGCTCCCAAGTGGCTCACAGCCGATCCCGATTGGCGCGTTCTAGTCTTCACCTTCGCCGTTGCCCTGGCTTCGGCCATCTTCTTCGGCCTCGCTCCCGCCTTGCAAATCGCCCGCCAGCGCCAGCGCAAGACCATGGTCCGCCAGATCCTTGTAGGCGCCCAGGTCGCCGCAAGCTGCGTGCTGCTTATCGTCGCCGGCCTTCTGGTCCGCGCCACGCAGCACGCCCTCTACACCGATCCCGGCTTCGGCTACCAGCAGGTCATGTCCATCGATTCGCAACTCCGCCAGCACGGTTACGCTCCCGCCGCCGCCCGAGCCTATCTGGACCAGTTGCAGAACCGCCTGCGCTCTGTTCCCGGCGTCAAGTCCGTGTCCCTCGTCATGCTGCCGCCCATGGGCCACGCGGTCGACCGCGAAACCTCCGAAATCAACGGCCGCACCGTCACCATCTACCCCAACTGGATCGACCCCGGCTTCTTCGAAACCATGCGCATTCCCATCCTCCTCGGCCGCACTTTTTATCCCGGCGAGAAGAACGCCATCATCGTCAGCCAGTCCTTTGCCCGCCAACAGTGGCCGGGCCAAAACCCGGTCGGCCAGCGCATGACCGATCAAGACACCAAGCCCCTCGTCGTCGGCGTGGTCGGAGACGCCCGCATCAACGCGCTCAACGACGACGATGCCACCGAGCAGTACTTCCCCGCGCAACCAGACGACATGCCGGAGATGGTAGTGATGGCCCGCACCGCCGGCGACCCCGCTCCCGTACCGGCCATCGTCAAGTCCATCAGCGAAACTCTCGATCCGCGCCTCTTTCCAGAGATTCGCCCGCTCCAGGCCCTCTATCTTGACAGCGTCAGTGGCATCGAGAAAGCTGCCTCTGTAGTGAGCCTCATCGGGCTCGTCGCCGTGCTGCTGGCAGGCGTCGGCATCATCGGCCTGGTCGCCTTCACCGTCTCGCAGCGCACCAAGGAGATTGCCATCCGCATCGCCCTCGGCGCCAAACGCGCGCAGGTTCTCGCCTCAGTCCTCCACCAATTCACCTGGCCGGTCGCCATCGGCCTGATCGCCGGCGCAGGAATCGCGGGGGCGGCCTCCAAGGTCCTGCGCAAAGCGCTCTACGGTGTCAGCAACTTCGATCCCGCGGGATATGCCCTGGCCATTGGAGTCCTGATGGCAATCGTCGGTCTGGCCGCCCTGCTCCCGGCCCGTCGCGCTCTGAGACTAGACCTGGCTAAAACCCTCCACTACGAATAACGCCCGGCTTCAATCTTGCTCTCCCCATGTTTGTGCGTAGGTCTTTCCATAGGGATAGAAGAGCTCTTTGCGGCCTTCCTTCCAAGCGGCCTTCATTTCCGGTGTCGTGATATCCCAATCGGGCCGGCACTTTCTGGTAACTGCACGCAGGTCCTGGCGGAGATCCTCAATCGTCGGGCGGCCGAAGAACCAATAACCGTTGTAGACCTTGTAAACGATGAGGCCCGGTTCCAGAACAACGACATGGGGAATCATCGGATTGTGATCCGGATCGGTGTACTCCGCGATATCGAGATCCTTTTGAATTACTCGACCCGCATCGGAGAGGAACGGCCAATGGGCGCCGACGCCCGAACGATACTCGTTCGTCACGGTGATGTTGTCGGTGCTGATCGTGACCAGGCGGCAGTATCCAACTTCCATCTCGCGGTGGAACTGAACCAGGAGTTCGGCTTGCCGACGGTCTTTCGGACAATATCCTCCACGGCTGAGCACCAGAACCATGGGATGCTGGCTCTGCAGTTCGGAAAGTTTGCGGCGCTTCGTAGTGTGATCTGTCAGTTCGTAATCGGGGAAGAGCGCACCGGGAACAATGTCGGATCGCATGGCTGGAATGCTCCTTTCGCCTGGTTATCTGAGCTCGAATCGCGGACTTTCATGCATCGATAAAGTAGAAACCAGGACGCCCTGTCAGTCAAAGTCCATCAACGTCGATCACGGCTTGTGCAAACGCTTGGGGAGCTCGGCGGGTGGCCCCGGTCCCGGTGCCTTTTCCTGACCACGATGAGGGTGCCCCCGGTCCCTCGCACTTGGGGACCGGGGAGACTGCGAACCTCAATTTGCAGCACGGCGCCCGCAGTCAAGCAAGATCGGTCCCGGCAAACCCCGTAACGTCCTGAATCAAAAAGGGAACAAGCCCGCATGACCTGTTTGCATATAATTACCCTTCCCTGGCGCACAATCAGTAGTGCGGTGAGAAAAAGACCGCAAGCGGAGAAACCATCATGATCCAAGCCCTCCCACTTTCCACCACCGCGAGCCTCGAAGCCCTCGCAACCATGCCCAAGGAGTCCAAAACCCAGTCCCGCGCGGAGCCTTCCTCGGAGGCCAAACACCCCACCCCTCCCCCACTTTTGCCGCAACCCCCAAAAAAGAACTTACAACCTCTGCCGACGGGTGGGGCCGACCCTTCTCAGCCAATGCTCCTCCGTGTGACCCTGCTCACAGCTTGCATGGCTTTTCGCCGCTAGGGTTGCAACTGGGGTATTAGGAGATGCGGGCGAAGGAGACTGCGGCGAGGGTCCGGAGAGGGTGGCTGCCTCCTGTAGGGTTGGCGCTGCTCGGGACCGGACTGCTGACGGGCTCCTTTCTGCGGCTCCAGGGAGTCTCCGGCGCAGTCAGACCGGCGGCGCTTCCAACTGCAAGGCTAGCAAGCTCAGTGATGCAGGCTGCGGCGTCGGTAAAACCGGCAATCACCGTGGACTATCCGCAGGACGGCGCAGTTTTCCCTCCGGACATCGCCGCGCCGACTTTTCTCTGGCGCGATGCGGAGCCTTCCGCGCGATCCTGGCATATCGATGTGCGATTTGCCGATCGTGGCAAAGCCATCCATCTGACTTCGCTTGGCGAGGGAATGAAGATTGGCGCGATCGACCCGCAATGCGTTTCTACGGCAAACAAGCCACCATTTCTAACGCCGGAGCAGGCAGCGGCGCATACCTGGAAGCCGGAAGCGGATGCCTGGGCGCTTATCAAGAAGCACTCGGTAAAAGGCCCGGCAACCGTGGAGATCACGGGCCTTGATGAGTCCGGCCACGCAGTGAGCCAGGTCCAAGTGGCGCTGTCGACTTCCGCCGATCCGGTCGGCGCTCCGATCTTCTACCGCGACGTCCCGCTGATGCCGTCCGAAGGAGCCAACCATGTAGTGCAGCCGCTCGCGCCCTCCAAGTTGAGCCTGATTGCCTGGCGGTTGCGCGACATCGGTAAACCGGAGAGCCAGCTCCTGATGACCGGTTTGCACACCTGCGCCAACTGCCACTCATTTTCAGCCGACGGCAAAACGATGGGCATGGACGTGGACGGCCCTGGAAACGACAAGGGGCTTTACGCCGTGGTTCCGGTCCAGCAGCACATGGCCATTCGCAATGACGATACGGTCTCCTGGAACACCGATCTGCGGGTGGGCCAATCGCGGGTCGGCTTCATGTCCCAGGTGTCTCCCGATGGAAAGTATGTCCTGACCACCTTTGCGGGACGCGACCAGTCCATTGGGAGTTCCTACTTCGTCACCAATTTCAAGGACTATCGATTCCTTCAGGTCTTCTATCCCACGCGCGGAATTCTGACCTGGTACAACCGGGAAACCGCCCGGCGCGAGCCGCTTCCCGGAGCGGACGATCCCCGCTACGTTCAGACCGACGGCGTCTGGAGTCCCGACGGCAAGTCCATCGTCTTCGTCCGCGCCGAAGCCAAGGAGCCGCATCCCGAGGGCGTACCGCTGCCCACCGAGGCCAACGACCCCAACGAGGTGCAAATCCAATACAGCCTCTACCGCGTCCCCTTCAACGAAGGTAAGGGTGGGGTGACGGAGCCCGTGCTGGGCGCTTCGAACAATGGCATGAGCAACAGCTTCCCCAAAATCTCGCCGGACGGCCGCTGGATTGTCTTTGTGAAATCCAAAAACGCGCAACTCATGCGCCCCGATAGCGAGCTCTACATCGTTCCGTCCACCGGCGGCGCGGCACGCAAGATGCGCTGCAATACGTCGCTCATGAACTCCTGGCACAGCTTCTCTCCCAATGGGCGGTGGATGGTCTTTTCCTCCAAGAGCCGTTCGCCCTACACCCAGATGTATCTCACCCACATCGACGCCGATGGAAACGACTCGCCACCGATCCTCATTGAGGATTCGACAGCCGCAAACCGTGCCGTAAATCTGCCGGAGTTCGTCAATATCGCGCCGGACGCCGTCCTCGATATGACGTCGCCGGCTTCGGAGCTGTATCGCCTGATCGATGAGGCAGGAAGTCTGCAGGACGCGGGGAACAAGGACGAGGCCTTTGAGACGTGGAAGAAGGCCATCGCCATGGACCCGGAAGACGCGCGCGTGAACAACGGCATGGGGATGGCGCTGACAGACGCGGGCAGACTGAAAGAGGCCGTCTTCTATCTAAAGAAGGCCACGCAGGCGAACTCGAACTTTCTTCAGGCCTTCTACGCTCTCGGCTCCGTGGAGATGCGGGAGCACCAGGTCGAGGACGCGATCGACGCATGGCAGAATGCTGTGCGCATCTACCCTGGATTTTTCCAGGCCCATGAGGGACTGGGATTCGCGTACTACATGCAGGGGAAGTATCGGGAGTCGCTAGCCCAGTTGCGGTTGGCGCTGGATGGAGAGCCGGACCGCGTCTCGGTGCTCAAGCTAGCCGCGAGCCTGATGGCCACCAGCGCCGACGCCTCCCTGCGCAACGGCCCCGAGGCGGTGATATTGGCAGAGCGGGCCAGGGATTTGACCCAATCGCAGGACATCTCCGTTCTGGACACACTCTCCTCGTCTTACGCCGAGAATGGCCGCTTCGACCAGGCCAAGGAAGCGGTAAACCAGGCTCTGGCGCTATCGGAAAAGCAGGGCAACGCCGATCTCGCAGCCCAACTCAAAGCGCACCAAGCCAGGTACGAAGCCAACCAACCGCTAAGGGAACCCGACGACCATGGGATACTTTAGCCGTTTGCCCCCGCCGAACGAAAACTGGCCCTGAGATCCGTAGTCGATTTGCGGTATGCAGCTCAGGGCTGATAAACCCAGAGGTCGTTAAGATCGCCCTCGTCTCCTGAGGAATCCAGGACGTTCCCGCCGAAGAGCCAGAATCTACCGTTTTGGTCCGTCCAACTGGCGGCTCCGGCGCGAGCTCCGGGAGCGTTGGATGTTGCAAACTGGTACTCCATGCCGTAAGCACCGCTCACATCAGCTGTGGTGCTTCCTTCCATCCAGGCCCACTCGCCCCTCCCACCGAGGGAGCTGTCGAAGACCCACAGGTCATTGAGAACGCCGTAGTTGCCCGAGGCATCGTATCCAGTACCGCCGAAAAGCCAGAGTTCGCCGTTCTGGTCGGTCCAACTGATGCCTCCGCTGCGGGATCCGGGAAAGCCTGTGAACTGATACTCCGTGCCGTAAACGCCGGGCTCGCCGCCGCCCGGTGATGGAATGGTATTGCTTCCTCCCATCCAGGCCCACCCGCCATGTGCGTCCTGGTAGGACTCGAAGAGCCAAAGATCGTTGAGCGAGCCCGCATTTCCCGAGGCATCGATCCCAACACCCCCAAAGAGCCAGAATCCGAGTTGGTTGGTCCAGCTGACGGCTCCACTGCGAGCTCCGGGAATATTTGAAGCAGGGTACAGAACCCCCATGTCGTAGACTCCACTCGCATTGAACGTGTTGCTTCCTCCCATCCAGGCCCACTGGCCTTGTGCGCCCTGAGAGGGGTCGAAGACCCAAAGGTCGTTGGTTTCATTGCTTCCTGAGGGTCCGCACCCTTCACCGCCGAAGAGCCAGAGTCCGCCGCTCGCGTCGATCCAACTGGCGGACCCGGTTCGCCCTCCGGGTGTGTTGGAAGCTCCGAACTGATACTGCGACCCGTAAACACCGGGCTGACAACTGCCTGGCATAGGAAGCGTGCTGCTTCCTCCCACCCAGGCCCACTCGCCATGCGCCCCCTCAGAGGGATCGAAGACCCAGAGGTCATCAAGACTGCCATTATTTCCGGAGGAATCGTACCCGGAACCGCCAAAAAGCCAGAACCTTCCGCTTGGGTCGGTCCAGCGGACCGCACCGCTGCGAGCTCCGGGAATGTTAGAGGCCGCAAACTGATACTGGGTGCCGTAAACGCCTGGCGGGCCGGCGGAACTCACTGGAAGCGTGTTGCTCCCTCCCATCCAGGACCACTCGCCCTGCGTGCCCTGGGAAGGATCGAAGACCCAAAAGTCGTTGATTTCGCCTGAGTTCGTTGCGGAATAGGTTGCATTTCCGCCAAACAGCCAGAATCTACCGCTCTGGTCAGTCCAACTGGCGGCGCCCGAGCGGTTCCCAGGAGCGTTGGAAGCGGCAAATTGATACTCAGTACCGAAAACTCCGCTTGCACCTGCCAGATCGCTTCCTCCCATCCACGCCCACTCCCCGACGCACCCAATCTGTACATTCGTCACAATGGAGTAAGCTGTGCCGCTGCCGTTGGTCAAAGTGCAGATTTGGTCGGTGGGCTGGGTAAGGACCGTGACAGCGTAGGCCGCGCCCGTCGTAACGGTATTCGAGAAGGTGAAGGCGCCATTTACATTTACCGGCAGGTTGTTGCCGCCGTTATCCTGCAGCACTAACCCTGCGCCGGCGAGGCCAGAGACTACGCCCCCGATGGTATAGTTTGTTGGTGGAAGATTCGAGCATGTGACCTGCACGTTCGCCACATTGGCGGTGACCGTGCCACTGTCGTTGGTCACAGTGCAGCTCTGTCCGGTGGGCTGCCCCAGAACCGTGACGCTGTAGGTTGCGCCACCGGGAACGGAAGTCAGGAGGGTTACGGGGCCATTTGCGTTCACCCCCTCAACGCCTATATATCCTGGAGAAGGATTCCAGCTGGAAAGATGATTTGCCTGCACCAGCCCTGCGATCATTGCGCTTGCGGCCGCCGATTCATGAATACCGTCGGGCTGATAACAAGCCTGATTCCCCTGAGGTCCACAAAGCATGCTCCCAGGGCCATTCATGAAGCTGAGTGTGTTGACGATCCATGTCACTTGCATGTTAGCGCCCCCTTGACTCAAAGGCGTCATATAAGTATCGACATCGTTGCGCACTTGGTTTTCAACAGCACTCATGCGCCCCGCCGCCGGCCACGAAAGCACGTACTCAAGTTGAAAACCATCCGCAATCGCCGTAGCCATAAAGGACGATAGCCCCGCTTCATAGCTAGCTTCGGTGTACTCGCATCCACTAGGACAGATATTGGAAATGTCATTCACAAGCATAGAGAAACTTAGGATTGCCGGTTGTCCAGTAACAGCAGGAGAGTGAGGGTGAACTAACGGCCCATAGATTGAGACCATCCCTGCTAGAATTTGCCCGCCTATGCACTCATTCTGCAACTCACTGCGATTGAGAAAAGGCGCATTATTGATGACAATAGTTGGATAACTTTGTGCCGTCGTTAGACCATACACCACGCAGAGACTGTCACCCGTGGTCACATAGTTCCCAATGAGAGACGAGTCAGTCTCGCCTTGAGTACACAATGCCAAAGACCCCGAAGGGCACACATAACTAGCCTGCAAGACCAACCCGGTGCCGGCGAGTCCGGAGACCGTGCCGCCGATCGTATAGACGTTCGAACATGTCACCTGCACACTCGTCACATTGGCGCTTGCGGTTCCGCTGCCGTTGGTCACCGTGCAGCTTTGCGCCGTGGGCTGGGTAAGCACCGAAACGCTATAGGTCGCGCCGCTGGCGACGGCATTCGAGAAGGTGAAGGCGCCATTTGCACTTACCGACAGGTTGTTGCCCCCATTATCCTGCACCACCAACCCGGTGCCGGTGAGTCCGGAGACCGTGCCGCCGATCGTATAGACGTTCGAACATGTCACCTGCACACTCGTCACATTGGCGCTTGCGGTTCCGCTGCCGTTGGTTACCGTGCAGCTTTGGCCAGTGGGCTCGGTAAGCACCGAAACGCTATAGGTCGCGCCGCTGGCAACAGTATTGGAGAAGGTGAAGGTGCCATTTGCACTTACCGACAGGTTGTTGCCGCTATTATCCTGCAAAACCAACCCTGTGCCGGTGAGCCCGGAAACCGTGCCGCCGATCGTATAAAGATTCGAGCATGTGACCTGCACATTCGTCACATTGGCGCTTGCGGTTCCGCTGCCGTTGGTCACCGTGCAGCTTTGCGCCGTGGGCTGGGCAAGCATCGAAACGCTATAGGTCGCGCCGCTGGCGACGGCATTCGAGAAGGTGAAGGCGCCATTGGCACTTACCGACAGGTTGTTGCCGCCGTTTTCCTGCAAAACCAACCCTGTGCCGGTGAGCCCGGAAACCGTGCCGCCGATCGTATAAAGATTCGAGCATGTGACCTGCACATTCGTCACATTTGCGCTTGCGGTTCCGCTGCCGTTGGTCACCGTGCAACTTTGGCCCGTGGGCTCGGTAAGGACCGAAACGCTATAGGTCGCACCGCTGGCAACAGAATTCGAGAAGGCGAAGCCGCCATTTGCACTTACCGACAGGTTATTGCCGCCGTTATCCTGCAAAACTAACCCGGTGCCGGTGAGTCCCGAGACCGTGCCGCCGATGGTATAAGTGGTCGGTGGAAGATTTGAGCACGCAACCTGGACACTTGTCACATTGGCGGTAGCCGTGCCACTGCCGTTGGTCACCGTGCAGGTTTGGCCCGTGGGCTGAGTACGCACGGACACGCTATAGGTCGCACCGCTCGGAACAGAATTCGCGAAGATGAAAGCGCCATTAACACTTACCGACAAGGTATTGCCGCCGCTATCCTGCAAAACCAACCCTGTGCCGGTGAGTCCGGAGACTGTGCCGCCGATGGTATAGGCGGTCGGTGGGAGATTCGAGCATACAACCTGAACATTCGTAACGTTGGCGCTTGCGGTTCCACTGCCGTTGGTCACCGTGCAACTTTGGCCCGTGGGCTGGGTAGAAACGGACACGCTATAGGTCGCACCGCTGGCTACGGTATTGGAGAAGGTGAAGGCGCCATTTGCACTGACCGACAGATTGTCGCCGCCGTTATCCTGCAACACCAACCCTGTGCCGGTGAGTCCGGAGACAACGCCACCGATCGTGTAGGTAGTTGGCGGCGGGGGAGTCGACCCGCCTCCACCCCCGCCGCAGCCTATAACAACGGTCGACGGCATGGCCAACATCGTGAAGACGCACAATTTCCCCCGGATACTCATCCTTCGAGTCCTTCTTTCAAAGAGTAGTCGGATTTTATAAGTAATGGCGGGGGGTCCACCCTTCGCCAAGGAACTGGTGGGCACATTCAAAGTCCAAGTGCAACAAATAGCGTGAACAGAATCAAACAGATCGTCGCAGCCGTGCCATGGGAAAGTGGGAAACCACGGACCTTAACCGTCTGCCCTCGTCCAGCCCCGGACTCGTCCCGGCAAACGCTTTAGCGTCCTGGATCAAATAACGCACAAACCCGCGTGACCCCTTTTGCAGATAATTACCCTCCCCCGGCGCACAATCGAGAATGCGGTGAGAAAAAGGCCGCGACCGGAGAAACCGCCATGATCCAAGCCATCCCGTCTTCCACCACCGAGCGTTGCGTCGGCAAAGCCTTCCGTCTGGCCATGCCCCCGCTCTCAGGTTACCGGAATATCTGCGACTTCATCGCCTGTGCCGGTTACGGCATGCTCATGGGAGCCATCAAGGACGAAAGCGGGACCAAGCTCCTCTACGCCGCGCAGGCCGCCCTCGCAACCGAGCCCAGGGAGCCCAAAATCCACGCCCCCACCGAGCACGCACCGGGGACCAAACACCCCACCCCTCCCCCACTTTTGCCACAACCCCCACAAAAATAAAGGGATTAGCTCGAAAAAACCCGTTTCGCCCCACCGAAACAAAGAACTTACAAACTCCGCCGGCAACCAGTCGAAACAATGCGATTCGTCAAAATAATCTAGAACCGCTTGTCCAGTCCCGCGGAGAAGGCCTTCAGGTGGACGCCAGTCCAGCAGTGAGGATTTGAAGATTCGTTACCGGTCGCATCGGAGGCATCGTGGCAATCGGTCGTCACGCCGCGGCCGCCGGCTCCCAGGTCGTAGTGAGCATATTGGTCGTTGTACGTGCCCGC
>Ga0302320_10007354_pt1 | contig 24252 bp, 22 predicted proteins | sample Bog_T0_3_FD_202130 | JGI IMG/M metagenome (GOLD analysis project Ga0302320, IMG submission 202130) | Peat permafrost microbial communities from Stordalen Mire near Abisko, Sweden - Bog_T0_3 | ecosystem: Environmental > Terrestrial > Soil > Wetlands > Peat | place: Sweden: Abisko, Stordalen Mire...
TTGACGAACTTCTTGTCCATCCGATGCCCGCCAACTACCTGGAGTACCTGCGTCTCAAGCTGAACCGCATTGCTGCACCGCCCGCTTTGCCGGTCCAGAAAAATACGTTTTCAGATGATCGCTAACAGCCTGGATTCGGGGTCGCTCCACCAGGATAGGGCATTGAATTGGTCTGTCGCAGGCACAGAAACGAAGTAAACGCCTGGACAGAAAAGCTGAAAGACGATACTGGCGCGCCTGGAGTGTGAGCCGCGAGTCACCAGAATCGCCCGGTGTATGTTCAGCCGGCGCATTTCAGGAGCAAGGGCAATTGCTTCCTCGATGGTCGATCTGGCTTGGTGGGGTAAACTAAGGAACAGCGTCTTTGGGTACCCCTTTCCAGCCAGGAATTCGATCGCGAGTTCGCTTTCAGGCCGGTTCTGATAAGGAGGTCCACTGATCAGTACACGGGGCGCGAAGCCCTGCATGCCCAGTTCGGCGCCCTTCAGCACTCTTGGTCCCCAGAAATCGCCACCCAGGACCAGAATCGCGTCCGCGTGCTCTGGTGTGTCACTTCGCACGAGGAATTGACCCAGGGCTGCCAGGGTAACCGGATAGAATCGCCAGCAAATCAGAGCCAGGCAGGCAACCACAACGGTTGCGCGTGCGCTCCGGAATAGCTGTGACGGATTCGCAACTTTCATAAAGCGACCCCTGCAAAGGAAGGCTGTGTGTCCGCCAAAAACCAGGCGGTCCTGCTAGACCTAGGGATCAGCGGCCGGCTCGGTGCAGCGTCCGCTGCCGGTATGCTTCATGTACCGCGGCAAGATCAGGGCCGGTGAGCACCTGCGGATCACAACTGGGTAGGCCCTTCTGGCAGTTTTCGAGATTCCGGCGTTGAAAAGCACGACGAACCTCTTCAACCTCCGAGACGGACAGCAAAGAAAGGTTACAAGATGCAAGCCCGCCCTGACAATTCAAAAGATTTCGCCGTTTCAGGTTCGCCTGAATCCGTTCCAGTTCGGCAGGAGAGAGGCGGGTAGGATCGCAGGCGGAAGAACCGTCCATGCATTTGTCGAGATTCCGCCTCTGCCAAGCCGCCTGCACAGATACCGCGTCTTTGGGGGTGAGAAGCAGGGGATCGCAGGTCACTGACCCACCAAGGCATTTCTCTACATTACGCTGGCGTCGAGCCTCCGCGACCGTCGATGCCTCACTTGCGGTAAGGCGAAGCGGGTCACAAGAGGGGGAGCCATCGAGGCACTTCTGCAGGTTGCGATGCCGGCTTTCCGCCTCGACAGCCGTCCGACCAGCCAAGTCGAGCAGGAGGGGATTGCATGCCTGGGCTCCGGCCATGCATTTGTCGAGATTGCGGCGTCTCGTGGCCTGATCGATGGCCCGAACATCGTCGGGGGAGTCAATACGGGACGGGTCGCAGGCCAACGAACCACTCAGGCACGCACTAAGATTGCGTTTTTTCGATTCGGCTGCGACCTGGCTGATTTCCGATGGCGACAATGCGGAGAGGTCGCAGTCGGTTGCTCCCTTGACGCATCCGTCGAAATTGGCCTTTTGTTGGGGCGTATCGGCGGCTGGAGCGAAGGTACTCACCACTAGCGCCACCATGGCACCGGCAAGAAAGCGTACTCGATTATAGCGCTGGCTGCTCATAACTGCGAAGGCGAATTCAGCCTTACGGGAAGGCATTCAGGATACCAGTTTCAATGCATCACGCTGAACCGGAGTCCGGGGAAATCGGTACCGGTACGGACCGTTGACAAATGTACTGGCCGTTGCTTGATAATAGTCACAGGATTCCCCATAATCAAACTTCCAAGTGAGGCACCGATAATTTGCCTCGAACGGAAAGCTTAATTCCACTGGTGGTGGAAGTGAGAATGCGGTAGCATGCCTTACACTACATCCTCGCTTCGCTCAAAGGTGATCCCTCGAGTGCCGGCATCAGCCCGTAGAACACGTTTATGGCCGTTCTGAGTCCTCGTAATCGTCTCATTTATTTCCGTGTTTCGGAAGAGGAGTTTCGGCGCTTCAGCGAACTATGTTTATCGGAAGGCGCAAGGAGTCTTTCGGAATTCGCTCGCTGCGCTATCCAGCGAATCATGGATGGCTCCGTTTCCAGTCGCGAGGACCCCGTCAGCATCCGGCTTAAGAGGCTCGACAGCCTGATCGAGGAACTGGAGATTCGAATCCGGCAGCTCAATGAGATCGTGGACGAGAATGCAAAGCTTCATGGAACAGTAAAAACACGTGCAAAATCCGTTTAAAATCATCGTGATGGTTCTGGCAGCGGCAATGTTTGCGCCGGCGCAGCAGAACCCAACAACCCCGGACGACATGATTCGGCCAACGTATGTTCTGGGGCCGGGCGATCAGATCGTCCTGCGGGCAAATGAGGTGGAGGAAATCAGCGACAAGCCATTCAGAATCGATGCGGATGGGTTCATCACGCTGCCCCTTCCCCAGTTAGGCCGTATAAAGGCCGGGGGGATGACTGTCCAGGCTCTCGAAGCCGAATTGGTTGAGCGGCTGAAAACGCTCGTCAAGGTGCCGCAGGTGACCATTACTGTCGCCCAGTTTCGCAATGAACCGGTGTTTTTCGTAGGGGCTTTCAAAAGTCCGGGGATTTACGGGCTGCTGGGGCGACGCACTCTGGTGGAGATGCTGGCCAGTATCGGAGGGCTTCAGCCGAACGCAAGCAGGAGGATCAAAGTCACGAGGCGTGCTGAATTTGGCAAGATTCCACTGCCCAACGCCATTGAGGATCCAACCAATAAGGTCAGCTCGGTTGAAATCAGCATGGGCAGCCTGCGTGAAAACGTGAATCCGGCCGAGGACATCGTTCTGCAGCCGTACGACGTAATTTCAGTAGAACGCGCAGAACAGGTGTACATTGACGGCGCGGTCGGAAAAGCAGGTCCAGTGGAACTCGGCGAGCGAGATTCTATTTCGGTTGCACAAGCTATTACGCTGGCTGGTGGCTTGGCAAAGAACGCGCAGGCCAAAAAGGCCAGAATTCTGAGACCGATTCTGAACTCCTCCCGCCGGGCGGAGATTGACATCGATCTGACAAAAGTCCTCAAAGGCGAAACCACCGATTTCCCGCTACAGGCGAACGATGTTCTGTTCGTGCCTGAGAGCGGCAGTAAAGAGCGAGCTATCACAGTCGCAACTGCGGTGGGTATTCCGCTTATTTCGACGCTGATCTACCTGGTCGTTAAATGAGCTACGAGAATCGTATGCAAGAATTTGCAGATCCACCCGAGCGCCAACAACTGAGCCCCCCAAAGGAACGAGGACGGCGACTAGGGGATGTGCGCTCTAATGCTATTCCGTTCGTTACCGACAATGATCAAGGATCAGATGGCGATGGCCCCGACATTGGCCGTTTAATTCGCAAATATGGTCCCATCGGTCTGGTTCTGGCGGTGCTCGGCGCCGGAGCGGGCGTCGCATCGGTTGTGCTTTCCGAACCTGTTTACCAAGTGAGGGTTCTGCTTGAACTTCAGGGCATTAACGAGGCATGGCTCAAAAACTCACTGGAAACCGCAGCCAGCTATGACTCTAACCAAGTCAACATTCAGACGCAAATCAAACTCCTCCAGGGCGGACCATTCCTGCGTCGCGTTTCTGATCGCCTGAGCGCCGAAACGATCCCCCCCCCTCCACAACAAGTGGATTTTTTCGCTCGGTTGAGAAAGAAAGTTCACACCCAGGATCAGGATCCCATGCAGATAATGAAGCAAGGGCTAAACTCTGCATTCGTCAGTTTTGACGCCCGGCCGGTGAACGGCACGCGCCTGATCGAACTGAGTTGCGATTCGACTAGTCCCCAAATGGCGTCGGAGTTTATCAACGCGATGGCGACAGAGTTTGTTGAAGAGACTGCACGGTCGCGATCGCAGAATTCCCAGAAGACGAATGACTGGTTAAGCGCCCAGATCGAGGAAACGAAGATAAAACTGCAGGAAGCTGAGGGGCGCTTGCAGGAATATGCCAAGAACTCCGGGAATCTCTTCGTCGGGCAGGCGAGTACTCTGGACGATTCGAAACTGAAACAACTCCAGGATGAACTCGCCGGTATCCAGGCAGACAGGATCGCAAAGCAGGCTCGGTACGAAATGGCCTCCAAGAGTTCTCCCGGAAGCGTCCCGGAAGTTCTCGATAACGAGGCATTGCGAAATTATCAGACTGAGATCGCAGAGCTTCAACGGCAAAAGGCTTTGCTTGAGACGACGCTAACGCCAACCAATCCGAAGGTCCAGAAAATTGCGGCGCAACTGGCAGTTCTCGAGGAAAGTCTGCGAAAGGAAACGGCGGACACCTTGGGACGTATTCGGACCGATTACGAATCGGCGCAACGGCGTGAAAGGCTACTTGCTTCGGCCTATGCTGCTCAGTCGCAACGAGTCGGATCGATCGCGGGGAAATCTGCGGAATACAACTCACTGAAGCGGGAAGTGGACACCGCGCAACAGATGTATCAGTCTCTTCTCATGCAGGCAAGTCAGGCTGATGTAAACAGTTCGCTTCCCATCAACCCCGTCCGCCTCGTCGAGCCCAGTACGCCTCCGCAGAAGCCTTACAAGCCGCGGCCCCTTCTGAACATCAGTTTCGGAGTTATCGCTGGATTATTTCTAACGGGCGGGATTGTCGTTCTCGGCGAAAAGCTCGACCAGAGTGTCCGGCACCCGCGGGCGACCAGAAGAATGTTCAGTGCTCCGCAGTTAGGCGTAATTCCATCAAATCTTCAGCGGGAAAGCACGGGTCTTCTGCGGCGCATCCGCAGGAACAGCAACAAGTCAGCACCTGGCGAAATACTATCGATAACCGCCGAGCCCAACGGGGCTCTTGCGTCGTGGGGGGGAGGAGGTTCTATTGTTGCCGAGTCATTTCGGGCGACTCTGGCGTCAATGATGCGAGAAGCCAACACGGGCGCGGCGGCTAGGATAATCCTTATAACCAGCCCTGGCCCGGCGGAGGGAAAGACCACGATCGTGTCGAACTTAGCGATCGCGCTTGCTGAAACCGGGCGTCGTGTTCTGCTAATTGACGCCGATTTCCGGCGCCCCCGTCTGCATACGATATTTGGCGTATCGAATGAGCGAGGCCTCGTGGATCTTTTGGGCGATAAATCGCCCGTTGCGGAAGGGCTAATCGCTCAGACCAACATCCCGAGCCTTAGTCTGCTGCCAAACCGACCGACTTTGAATAACGTTTCGAGGTCGCTCTACTCGCCACGCCTGCGAACCTTGTTCGAGAATTTGCGAAAAGATTTCGAGATGGTGCTGGTAGATGCGCCGCCGCTGCTGCACCTCGCCGATGCGCGGCTGATCGCTACTCTTACTGATGGTGTTGTTTTGGTTATTCGCTCAGGCGTCACTGATCGCGAGAGCGCGCTCGAAGCATGCCAGTTGATTCATGACGATGGGTACGCGCTGCTTGGTACCATCCTGAACGATTGGAATCCAAGTAAAGCCCGACTTAAAAAGCATTACTACTACGACTATAAGGACTCGAATAGGACATGACCTCGGCTTTTTCCAAAAACGAGACAGCCTTGAGTGCCGGTAAAACGGAGTCGTTTTCATCGCTCTGGGTGGCTTTTTTGCTGGCTATCTGTTTCGGCCCTACCTTGGCAAGCATCGCCGGGAGCTGGTTCGACCCCAATGCGGATATGGGTCATGGGCTCGCGGTACCTCTGGTCGCCGGCTGGATCATCTGGAGCAAGCGGGAGTTTCTGGCTCGGGTTCCAAAGGTTCCGAACTATTTCGGCCTGCTGCTCGTTTTGTGGGGCACCGTCCAATTCACGATCTCATCCGCTGCTGATTGGATTTTCGCAACGCGGTCTTCGTTTCTGATCTCTTTGGCCGGATGCGTTCTGGGTTTGGGTGGTACGCGAATGTTACGCGCTCTCGCTTATCCGCTTTGCCTGCTCTGCCTAATGATTACTCCCCCAACATTTGTTCAGGAGAGGCTGACCTTTCAGTTGCAATTGATTGCAAGCCGGCTGGCTGAATGGTCTCTTGATGCTCTGGGTTACTCGGTATTGCGGGATGGCAACATTCTGGAGATGGTAGGCGAACGGTTGGCCGTCGCCGAAGCCTGCAGCGGAATCCGTTCGTTGTTCTCTCTCGTTTTCTTCTGTCTTACTTACAACTACTTCTTCGTATCGGGGACCGCGATGCGCTGGATCATGCTGGCAGCCGTAGTTCCTCTGGCGTTGTTTGGAAATGCTCTGCGGATCGTTGCGACCGGCGTAGTGGCGCAATACAATCGAGAACTTGCGCATGGGATACTCCATGAGGCTTGGGGATACCTGACCATTCTGCTGGCGGGCGGTCTTATTGTTCTCCTGCACGTGAGCCTGACCAAAATTCAACTCTCCCTGCGGAGAAGTCATGCCATCTAATGCAGCGGGGAGGCGAACACGCGTTGTCCTCGGTTTGACGATCGTTCTTGCGATGCAGATGGCGGCAGCGTGGGGGATTAGGCTCGGTGAGCGCCCCCCGTCGGCGCCGGATCTGCAGTCGCTGCCGACCCAGATCGGAGCGTGGGTCATGAATGGGGAGCAGGTGCTCGAACCAGAAGTAGTGGCTTATCTTCGACCCGACGACTATATTGATCGCAATTATCTGTCAAGTGGTCCGGCAGGGAACGTCAATGTTTTTGTGGCATATTTTAAGTCACTGAAGAGCGGCTATGGGCCGCACTCCCCCGGAACTTGCCTTCCGGGGGCAGGCTGGAAACCGGTGCAATTCGGAGTTGTGCAGGCTCCAGTACCGGGCACATTGGGAAGTATCCCCGTGAACCAGTACGTTCTTGAAAAGGCGAGCCAGAAACTATTGGTATTGTACTGGTATCAGAACGAGAGGCGGATCTGGGCCGAGGAGTTCCGCGCCAAGATCTATATGCTGCCGGACCTGCTCCGTTATCACCGCTCCGACGTAGCACTGATTCGCATTATTACTTCGCTCGATCCGAACGCTGTAGAGGCGACAAAGTCGGGTTTGTTCAAATTTGTGAATGCCGCCTATCCGTCGCTGGCAGAGCGGTTTTCAACTATCCAGTAGATCGTTAAACACGTGAGAATTCTGTATCTTAATCCGTGCGCGCAGATGGGAGGCGCTGAAACAAGTCTTGTCGAGTTGCTGGCCAGCATTCGATTCGTCGAGCCGGATTGGGAGCTCACGCTTCTGCTCAACAGCGACGGCCCTCTGGTCCCCAAGGCTCGAGCTCTCGGCGTAAAAGTTCGCGTGGTCTCGATACCCGCCGCACTGGGAAATGCAGGCGATTCCGGTTGGGGTGGACGGCGAGCGATTTTCAATGCCCTCCCGGGGGCCTTCGATTATCTGCGTCGGCTAAGGCTAGCTATCCATGACGAACAGCCGGATCTGGTACATTCTACGGGTTTCAAGATGCATCTGGCTAGTGCGCGGGCAAGCGTTGGCGGCGTGCCCGTGATCTGGCATATTCACGACTATGTGCGCCCCAGACCCTTTATGAGATGGTTGTTGCGATGGCATGCCGGGCGTTGCTCAGCGGTAATTGCGAATTCGCAAAGTGTTGCCGACGATGTGCGGGCAGTTCTCGGCACCCGACCGGTAATCGAGACCATTTATAACGCTATCGATCTTCGGCGCTTTGTTCCAGTGGGGCCGGAGTTCGACCTCGACGTCCTCAGCGGTCTTGCGCCCGCGGAACCCGGGACGATTCGTGTGGGTCTGGTCGCAACCTTTGCCCGATGGAAGGGGCATTACACCTTCCTGAACGCTCTTGCGATGTTGCCATCTTCGCCTCGTGTGCGCGGTTACATCATCGGTGCCGCAATTTACCAGACGACGAGCAGCCAACACACGATCGATGAACTGCGGACCGAGGCTGAGAGGCTCGGACTCGATGGACGAGTTGGGTTTACCGGGTTCATTGATAACACACCGAGCGCGATGCGCGCGCTAGATATCGTAGTTCACGCAAGCACGCAACCGGAGCCGTTCGGGATGGTGATAGCGGAGGGCATGGCGTGCGGCAAGGCCGTTATAGCCGCGAATGCCGGCGGAGCGCTGGAAGTGTTTGAGGACGGGGTTAGTGCTCTGGGGCATTCGCCCGGAGATGCGGCTGGACTGGCGGATCGCATCATGCAACTTGCCTGTGATGAAGGCCTGAGAGCTCGTCTGGGACGAGCTGGGATCGCCAAGGTTACAGCCTGTTTCAATCGGCGGCGGCTCGGAATGGAAGTGGTCCAGGTCTACCGCGAGGTTTGGCGGAAGCCCGTAATCCCTTCCGCCACAGCTGCCGCGCATCCATAGAGGCGGACGCAAATCTGTCCACCTCAGGAGCGTAACAAGCTTTTGTGACCGTTTTCGAGTCATAGCTTCACCGCCGAGACACAAGATCAAAGCCGTAGGCGCAGCGTCATTTATATCACAATGATGCGGCATTCGAATCCACGAAAAGTGTCTTCCATTCCCAACCGTTCCGGAGCAGAGATGTTGATCATGTATTCAGCGACACGACCCAGCAGTCGAGTCACCAGATCAGGCAAGCAGCATCGCGTGCGTCGAGACAGAGAAGGAGTGGCGTGATGACGCGGGTCCCGTCCGTCGCTATTTGTATAGGATGCTTTAACCAGGGCCACTATCTCGAAGGCGCTATCCAATCCGCATTGTCGCAGACATATTCTAATGTGGAAGTTTGGGTGTCCGACGATTGCAGTACCGATGATACGCCCCGGGAAATAAGTATACTAAGTAAGACCTACACTAGCGTAAAGTTCTTTCGCCAAAAGGTAAATCTTGGTATCGCCGGAAATTATAGTTGGTTGTTCGCACAGCCAACGACCGAACTTATTGTGCGCCTCGATTCTGATGACCGACTTGAGCCTGAGTATGTCCGTGTGTTATCTTCGCTGATGGCAAAGTACCCGACCGCAGGCTTCTCGCACTGTCACTCCAACGAAATCGACGCCGACGGGGCCAAGAAGCGAGTTCTGCGGATAAGGCCGCGCCCCGAGTACGTGGCAGCCGACTGGGCCTTAAGAGACTCCGGGTCAGGGATGCGCGTTGCAGCCAATATCATAATGTATCGCGCCGCAGCCCTTCGTCAGGCCAATTATTTTGCACCCGGGCCGCGCTATTACTTCGAGGATTGGGACCTGCTCGTAAGGCTCTCCGACCTAGGGTGGGGGAATGTTTATTCGCCCGGCGTCCTCGCCAATTACCGAGTATGGTCTGATGCGAATGGCTTCAGGGCCGGGCGTAAGATGACGGAAGTGAATGCCACGATTCAGGTTTACCAACAGACACTGACTCCGGCCTTTCAACGGCGAAACTGGGATATCGAAACCCTCATGACGTATCGGAGGCGAAAGGCGATCCGGTTTACCGATGCACTAGATTCGCCATTGTTCACCAACACTGATCGATCCGACTATCAACGAGCTCTGATTCAACTTGGCGACTCCCCTGGTCTCCGCTGTCGGATTCTGCTCTTCAGGCTGGGTGCTCTCCCTTTGATCCGCCTCACTAGAAGACTGATTCTTTCGATGAAAGATGCAGTTAAGAACGTATTAGATAAACGGCGCGAGTCGTTTACGGCGAGGGCTGAATCCCAGGCGGCCAGTGAGCGTAGTCTCAATGTGAAGTCTTCGTCTGAGACATGGCATATAATTACCCCTGAATATCCACCGACTTGTGGCGGAGTCGCAGATTATTCGAAGCATGTCGCTTGTGGCCTCAGATCCAAAGGTGACGAGGTTGTGGTCTGGTGCCCGACGCCGGGGTCGTCTCGGGATGTGTGGGTCCGGCCGATTTCGGGTGGCATGGGACCAAGGGGCCTGAAGGATTTGGACGCAAAACTGGAGAAATTTCCGCGGCCACATCGACTGCTTGTGCAGTGGGTTCCCCACGGGTATGGATACCGATCTTTGAACGTGCCGTTTTGTCTTTGGTTGTGGTGGAGAGCTCGCCGTGGCGACCGAATCGAAATCATGCTGCACGAAGCATTCCTGAGATTTGGGGAAGGCGGCTGGAAGCAGGACCTTGCCGCGGTAGTGCACAGGGCTATGACCATCGTTCTGCTTCGGGCAGCGACGCGAATCTGGATGTCCACTCCAGCATGGGAACGGCAGTGGAAGCCCTACGCGATGGGCCGCTCGATTCCGTTTTCGTGGTTACCGATCCCCACAACAATCCCGGTCTGCCGCGCCGATTCTCACGTTCATCTAAGAGCCCGGTTAGTGCGTCCCGGCAACAAGCTGGTCGGGCATTTCGGAACGTATGGCAAGAATGTCGCTCCGATGCTCGAGCGAATCGCCCTCCCGCTCCTGGCAAGCCGAAGAGATGTCGTGCTGCTGCTCATGGGTCGATCGAGCAAAGAATTCCGCGAACGACTGATCGCAAGAGATCCTTCAATAGCAACGCAGGTTCTGGCTCCTGGGTATATGGAACATGCCGCGATCTCGCAGCACATCTCTGCATGTGATGTCCTTATTCAGCCATTCGTGGACGGTGCCAATGCTCGCAGAACCAGCCTCGTCGCTGCACTCGCGCACGGCGCGGCTGTTGTCACAACCATAGGAAGGATGACCGAGCCATTCTGGCAGGCGACGAATGCAATAGTCGCAGTGCCTTGCGATAATGAGGCGTTGTTTGTCGACAGAGTTAAGGGCTTACTAGGTGACCTTGACGAGACCGACCAATTACGAACTGGGAGCCGAAGACTCTACGAAGAATTCTTCGATGCTGAGCGTAGTCTTCGAATGCTGCGTGAGGCGTCATGACTATGATAGGTGAGGTCACGGACCGGATGCGGGCTTTCCGATCGCTGTATCGAATACAGTCTCTCTGGCTCCGTAATGCTTTCCTCATGGTATTACCCAGATATCTGGGAAGCCGCGTGCCGCCCGGCTGCTTTCAGACAATTCTCTGATCGACAAAGAGCCGAGAAATGCAGCTGCAAATGTTGGCTAACATCCTTTGCCCCGCAATCCCGCTCGATATCTGAACGAGCTGCACAAAATCCTCTTCTAGTTTTTCCTGTGGGCTGCGGTTACTGAGACAAAGCCCGATTAACTCCCTAGCTGATGAATGTGATTGCTATATTTGTATGCGTTCTTGCGTTCGCCGCAAGCCTATGGGCCGCTCGAAGGTCGTTAGTATCCGGACTGGTGGTCGTTCTCGCGACTGGCTATCTTTTTGGCATTGTGCGCGCCAATATTATTAGCCCTTTCTCTCATTTCATCTTCGATGCCAGCCTCGCGGGGTTTTATTGCGCGCAGTGGTCGACAGGAATGACTGCGGACACGAAACGACGTTCATCGGCGATTCGAGGTTGGTTGATTGCGCTGATTGTATGGCCGGCTTTGATATGCCTTCTTCCTTTTCAGACGCTGATGGTGTCACTGGTGGGCCTACGTGGCAATATTTTTTTCCTGCCACTTTGTTTAGTTGCAGTTCGCATGAAGAGCCGGGACTGGTCGAGTCTTAGCCTGGCGTTCGCCGCTCTAAACTTGTTCGCCCTCTCCTTCGCAGCAGCGGAGTATTTCCTCGGAGTGGAGAGATTCTTTCCGGTCAGCCCAGTGACAGCTATCATCTACGCTAGTCGGGACGTGGCTGGCTTTGAGTATTTCAGAATCCCTGGTACTTTCAGTAACGCGCACTCCTACGCAGGCACGATGGTCGCAACGCTGCCTCTGTTGATTGGGGCGTGGAGTCAGCCTGGTCTGAGCGCAGCCCGCAAGTACTTTCTCAGTGCCGGCCTGACGGCGGCAATTTTGGGAATCCTGGTGGCGAATACTCGGGTTAACGTTGTCGCGACTGCAGCTATCGCGCTGGCCGCCTTGCTCCAGGGAAAGATGAGCCCTCGCATGCGATTAGTTTTGTGTGGAGCGATCGTGGCGGCAGCCGTTTTGGCGCTTTCCAATGAACGGCTACAGCGATTCACAAGTCTCTCAGATTCAGAAGCCGTTGCAGGACGCATTCAGGGCAGCGTGAATCGCACATTCTTCGAAGTTATGGTTGAATATCCCATGGGGAATGGCTTAGGTGGAGGCGGAACCAGCATTCCAAGCTTCTTAGAGGGCCAGGTAGTCAAGCCGATCGCCATAGAGAGTGAGTACGGTAGAATTCTATTGGAACAAGGCATCATCGGCCTGCTGTTCTGGATCGGATTTATCTTCTGGTTCTTAACCTGCTCCCGCGCGTCGGCTCGATCTGAGTGGATTGTCGCGCGAAGACTTACGTGGGTAGGCTGCGCCGTCTCATTCGGGCTGTCGGCGCTTGGTACAGGCATGCTGACCAGCATTCCATCGACGGCTTTGATGTTGCTCGGGCTCGGGTGGGTGATGGTACCCCCTTCAGAGGATCAAGCTGTTAGGCTCCGCCCAACCGTGCCGACGGATCGCGTCGAGGTTTACGCGTGATCGGCTTGCTGCATACTTAGTCGTCGCTCAAATGAGCGTGAAGCGCTTTTCAACGAGCGAACCACGTATAACGTGCACCGCGTATCACACAGGCCCCCGATCATAATATGAGCTCATCCGCGGTTGTCCTCGCAACAGGCGGACCGGGCATATTGGGGGTCATGCGGCCAAAGCCCCGGCAGGTGCCAGTTTGGTTTCCCATTGTACTCAATACCTTACCAGGGGACACGAACATACGGTCAGATGGGAACTGTTCGCTTCGGCGGATCTGTCTGACGTGAGAGCGATTCGCCAAGTGTTTGAGAATCACCAAATTGAGGCGGGTAATTCATTTCGCCGTATTCGCCCGCGTTGGGGACTCAAGGGCGGTGCCGGCGCAGTATTTCCGTTCAGAGGCTCGGCGTTTCAACCGAATGAGCAATCCGCAGAGGACAGCATGAAACGAGATTATTGGCGGTGACCCGTTCTCGGCGCTTTCTTGGAGGACTCGCTTTTACATATGGCTATCAGGCTCTTGTTCTGGTTACCGGGTTATGGCTAACGCCCTTCTTTCTCCGCCGGATCGGGCAATATGATTACGGATTATGGCTCGTCGGGACGCAGTTGCTGACGTACCTAAGTTTGACGGATCTAGGTGTAGTTGCACTGCTACCACAGGAGACCGCATATGCTACGGGGCGGGCCGGCGGCTTTGAAAATGCTAGCGATCTGCCTGAAATCATAGGGCGAACGGTTCGGCTGGTTCTGTACCAGTTGCCGATCGTTATGGCGGTAGCCGCAGCCCTCTGGTTCACTATCCCGGCTAAATGGCACGAACTCAAAGGCCCCTTATTAGTTGTGACAGCGGGGTACGTGGCATTTTTCCCTTTCCGATTGCTTCCCGCTCTGTTGCAGGGACTGCAGGACCTATCGTTTACGGGAAGAATGCAGGTTGTCGGTTGGGTGATAAGCACCGGGGCAACTGTGTCGATGGTTTCCGCCGGATGGAATCTCTATGCGCTGGCGATCGGATGGCTGGTGAGCCAGACGGTGTTAATGCCATTCTTTTTCTACCGCATTCGGACGCGGTTCCATTGTATTCTTCCCAACCGGTTGTCCGCGCTTGCCTGGGAGTCTACGCGGGCACAACTCACCAGGGGTCTTTGGGCTTCTGTCGCCCAGGTTGCCCAGGTTCTCATGAGCAACACCGACCTTCTGATCATTGGTAAGTTGCTGGGTCCATCGGCTGTAGTGCCCTATGCCTGTACCGGCAAGCTTGCCTTTGTCCTGGCCAATCAGGCGCAGATCTTGATGCAGACCGCCACGCCGGGATTGTGTGAGCTGAAGACGGCGGAATCGCGAAAGAGACTTTTTCAGGCAATCCTAGGTTTGAATCATGGGATTCTGGTTTTCAGCGGCCTCATTTTCTGCATCGTTGTTCCTATGAACCGCTGGTTCGTGAGTTGGTGGGTGACGGCGGGTCAATACGGCGGCGGTCTTCTCACAGTGGCAATCCTGACAAACATGCTGTTCATTCACTGGGATACCGTGGCTGCATACAGCGTGTTCTGTCTGGGGCGCCAGCGAAGAATCGCACTCACAAATCTTGGAAACGGCCTCGCGACGGCTGGAAGTACTTTGGTCCTAACGATGTTTCTGGGGCCGGTCGGCGCCCCGCTTGGATCGATGGTCGGCACCTGTCTGGTCGGATTGCCGCTGAATCTGACGATCATCGCCAAAGATACCGGTGTCACAGTGCCGCGGCTGATCTTCGCGATGGTCGGAGGCTTCGTCTGGCGATTTACCTTTCCGGCGGCAGCTGTGCTGCTATTGGCGACGCGATGGTCGCCTAAGACATTCCCGGAAGCCGTGGCTACTATGTCAGTCGCAACCACCTTTTACATTCTGCTCATGCTGCCCGGCGTGATGCGATCTCCGCTGGGGAACTATCTCCGTCCTTTATTGGGCTTCACAATAAGCCGATATCCTTTCCTCGCGAAAGCGCTGTCATGGGTTTGACGATTCGAGGACTTTATCTGTGATCAATGTTCCATACCGAGCAGCAACATTCGTTGGTCGCAGAAATCGGCGCTTCTTCATCGAGCATCTGCATAGACTCCCGGAAGTCACCCCGTCACGCAGAGTGGCCGTGACCGTCTACGCGCTATCATGCGAGCGCGACTGGCCTGAGCAGACGGCCAGTATCAGATCGTTCCTCCGGTTCGTCGGCTTACCCGAGCGTTTCATTGTGATTTCAGATGGCAGCCACACAGATGAAAGCCGAAAGCTTCTTGAGTCGCTAAGCCCTTGCATCTCCGTGATAAGTCTTTCCGCGATCACCCGAGCAGATCTCCCTGCTCGGGTTCAGCAATATGCAAAGCAACATTTCCTCGGGAAGAAACTCTCAATGCTCCTTTCGCTCCCTGTACAGAGCGCCACTATCTATTGTGACTCGGACGTGCTGTTCTTTCCCGGGGCACACGCTCTGGCCGAGTACTTTGATAACCCGCTACCGGGACCCCTGTACCTGCTCGACTGCTGGCCGTCGCTCGATCCAAGGCTGATTAGAGTTGAAACCGAAAAACTGTCACCTGTCAACGCTGGATTCCTCATTCTGGACCGGCAACTCAACTGGACGAGCGCCTTGCAGCGACTGGAGCAACTCGAAGGCGAATGCGAATTCTTCACAGAGCAGACCTTAGTTCACCTGGCAATGAAGGCCAGTGGCGGCCAGTCGCTGCCAGATAAACAGTTTGTCATGCGCGCCGAGGATCAATTTTCGTACTCAGATTATTACGCCGGTCGGGAAATAGTGCTGCGCCACTACATCAGTTCAATTCGGACCAAGTTTTGGCATCGGCGCGAGGTTTTCAGTTGAAACAAGTGAGTGATCTCATAGGCACGTACGAACGGTCAGGAATTGGTTAAAGTTCGATAAGAGCCAGGCTGTAATGCACAAGGTTGGAGTATGAAAGTTGTGGTCGCATCGACAGGGCTGGGGTACACGAGAAGGGGAATCGAATCGTGGATCAGTGATCTCGCACCGCGGTTGGGCTCGGCAGGGCACACAGTCGAGTTATGGAGCGGCGGTCCGATCGGAAACAGTTCAGTGCGTTCTCGTCGGTTATTCGCGTTGAACCGCGACGTGCGATGGATTAGAGGTTTGAGCTGGGATCGAAGATATGTGCTTGAGCAGCTCTCGGTCCTCCCATTAGCCATCGCGATGCTGCGCTTGATCCGTGCGGACATGTTTTACTGTGGCGACCCTCTCTTGAGTTGGCATTTGAAGAAATTTCATCACCACCACGGGGCTAGAGTCGTCTTTATGAACGGCATGCGTCTCTCGCCGGGTTGGGCCAGGCATTTTGATGGTGTTCACCTACTCGCTCAGCCTTATCTTGAAACAGCACGCGCCGAAGTAGGGGCTCGCGATGCCGGCCGTTTCTTTGCGGTTCCGCATTTTGCAGACGTGGAACGCTTTACGGCGGCGACACCTTGCCAACGCGTTTATGCCCGCCGCGCCCTAGGTCTTGAGGAAAGTGCCTTTGTCGTGGTCAACGTCGGTCCGGTTGGCCTCGCCAGCCGGAAGCGCCTCGATTATCTGGCGGAGGAGGTCGCTGCGGCCGGTCCCAAAAGCGTTCTGGTTTCAGTCGGAGCAGATGAGGATGGAGCCAAGCTTGTTCATGCCCGAGCTAGAGACGTTCTCGGGAATCGTTATCTCCCTCAGGGTACGGTTCGGAGAGAGAAGATGCCGGCAGTGTTTCACGCCGGAGATGTCTATTCTCTTGGCTCCATCGCGGAGCCGTTCTCGATCGCGATTCTGGAAGCAATGGCGAGCGGACTTCCCATCGTTCATCATTCCGATGGAGTCATGAAGTGGCAGACAGGGGCGGGCGGCATCGCGGTGTCAATGACCCAAAAGGGCGACGCGGCGGCAGCCTTTCGAGAGTTGGAGGCAAATCCCGGCTTTCGAGAAGAAGTGGGCGCCAGAGCCAGAAATGAAGCCGAAACGCGTTATTCGCCGCAAACGATTTGCGATCAGCTATGGGTGGAGTTGCTCAGGATACAAAGTCGCCCATCAGATGACTGAAATGAATGTGGCACCCAGCAACAAGAGTACTCTCGTGACGCATCCGACATCCGACCTGTCTCTTCAGACCGTATCACACACCGATAGCAATCGATGTGCGAAACGGTAGGCCTCGATGCCTCAATCAGTGAAGGTTGCATTTATCAACGAGAATACGCTTGGCCACGCGTCTTATCTTCTGCCATTCGTAAACGAGTTGCGCAGACGTCCCGAACTCGGCATAACGCCGGTGCTTATGAATGCGACACCACTTCCGGCCCGCTTGGCCTTCCGTGCCAGTTTCTCAATCCGTGGTCTTCGCAAATGGGGGCTGGATTTTCACAATAGCCGCTGGAGAATGGCCGTGAGCCGCTACGTTCGCGATCAACTGGTTCCGCTTGTGGATCGGAGCCAAATAGACGCGATTGTAGTAAACACGCAAAGCGTGGCACTGGCTCTCGCTGAAATAACACGCCGGGCGCCGGTTTTTGTTTGTCTTGATGCTACTTTCCATCAGCTTTCGGGAAGTCACTGGTTTGCACCCAATGCCGCAAGCAGGTTTTTCTTGCCGATGACCACCGCAGTCCTGCGAAACAGAGAGCGGAAGATTCTGGAACGTGCGTCAGGGTTGTTCGCATGGTCGGAGGGTGTCCGCAGTTCGCTGATTAGCGACTATGGATGCGATCCGGAACGCGTCACGGTGTTGCCTCCCTCCACTAATCTTCATAATCGGAGCCGAAAGCAGCCGAAGAATGATCGGCCCCAGATACTATTCATTGGGGGCGATTTCAGACGAAAGGGCGGAAACGTTCTGATGGATTGTTATCGCAGGTGGTTTTCGACCACCTGCGATCTGCATGTAGTTACACAATCCTGTATCGAAGGCGGCCCCGGGATTTACATACACCGCGATATCGCTCCCTATTCGGACGCTTGGTTTGAACGCTGGCATGCCGCCGATGTTTTTGTATTTCCTTCTGCGCTTGAAACCTTCGGGATTGTGCTAGTGGAGGCTTTGGCTTTCGAAGTTCCGGTGATCTCCGCCGATGTCGGAGCAGCCCGTTTTGTGCTTGCCGAGGGCAACGCCGGTTGCCTGTTAAGATGCCAGTCTGACGAGACAATCAGTTCCGAGGTTCTGGCCGAAGCTCTTACCCGTGTACTACTAGATCGCGCTGAGACTCGCCAGCGCTCAACGGCGGGTCGCAAACAGGTTGAAGAGTTATTTGATCTTTCACGCAATACCGAGCGGCTCGCCGCAAGGCTGAAAGGCGGCCACTCCGGCCGGGTACCTCGCTCGGTGTCGGAGTCCTCAGCTTCAGAGTCTATCGCTCACTTGTAGCCCTCATCTCCAAGACACTTATCCTGTCCAGGTTTCCCGAGACAGAATACTACGATGGTTCTGGCCATTGATGCCGGGTTATCCGGATGAGGCCGACGAATCCTTCAGAGGTTGGCAGCGGGACGCCTCGTCGCTGCGGCAGTTGAGCTCGCTCACTGGCGACAGGTGCCCCTCTGGTGTCCGCGAACTGTTATTCGAGCCGCCGTGCTGTGTCGCTGAGAACCTATCGGGCAGCCAACGATAATTCTGGTCCCGCTCAGCACGAAGTTTAACACCCATAGCGAAGGAGCCTAGGTTATTTTGAAACGAGCATTAATCACCGGCATTACCGGACAGGATGGGAGTCATCTCGCCGAATATCTCCTCTCACTCGGGTATGAAGTCCACGGCGTTGTCAGACGAGTAGCCCTCGAACAACCGGATCAGCGGCTCAGTCGGATTCGCAATGTTCGGGAAAAAATACATCTGCACGCCGCGAGCCTGGATAGTTATCCAAGCATTTTTCAGGTGTTCAGTCAGAACAAGTTCGACGAATGCTACCATCTGGCGGCTCAGAGTTTTGTGGCCGAAAGCTTCAGCGACGGCTTCTCAACTATGGCGACTAATATCAACGGGACTCATTATGTGCTTGAGGCTATCAGGAGCCTGCAGCCGGAATGCCGTTTTTATTTCGCAGGATCGAGCGAGATGTTCGGCCTGGTGCGCGAGGTTCCACAGACGGAAGACACGCCGTTTCACCCCCGGAGCCCCTACGGCATCAGTAAGGTGGCCGGCTTCCATCTCACAATGAACTACCGGGAAGCGTTTGGTATATTTTGCTCCAGCGGAATTCTTTTCAACCACGAAGGGCCGCGACGGGGATTCGAATTTGTTACGCGGAAAATTACCTCCGGTGTTGCGAGGATTAAGTTCGGTCTGGAACATAAGCTCAGACTTGGCAACCTGGAGGCCAAGAGGGACTGGGGTCATGCCGCCGATTATGTGCGAGCGATGCATGCAATGCTGCAGCAGCCGGTTGCCGAGGATTACGTAGTAGCAACCGGAGAGACTCATACGGTGAGGGAATTCTGCGAACTTGCCTTTGCAGAGGCGGGCCTTGACTACCGCGACCACGTAGAGCAGGATCCGCAGTTTTATCGTCCCGCCGAAGTCGACCTTCTTCTTGGCGACGCGTCAAAGGCCAGACAAAGGCTGAACTGGAGCCCAAACCGAAGCTTCGCCGAACTGGTGAAAGAGATGGTTCGGTCCGATCTCTCCCAAATTGCAAGGACGTCCGAGGCCCGTCCCGTGAATAGCTTAATCTAACAATCGCGAATGACTGACCACACCCAGCGTTGGTAGCGCGTGGTCATCACATCGCGTTATTCTTGAATACAAAGTGTCAGGGGAATGCAACGTGTCGATCCGCCAGGTTTGCCGATTTGGGACGCGGCGCGATCAAACCGCTCTGTTCGGCGGATTTAATGTGGTAGAAACCAGACTTGGCATACTACACGGCACAAACTCGGTCGAAATCGGAATTACCCTTGGGGGCTCGCTCCCCTCTATGTTGTGCGCACAAGAATACCGTTACCTGATGCTCGAAAAGTATTTGGCGGCCAGGCATTCCTCCGGAAGCTGAGGATTCGTCCGTCTGGCTTCCGTCGAAGTACGCCTCGAACTTCGATCGCATTGTAAAACCGATTGGCGGACTACCCCAGGTGGCTGCGCTGCCGTGTGAGCAGTTACGATCTGTTCCACGTCGTCGATCACAGCTATAGTCGCTTGCTTCCTGTTTTGCCAGTCGGGCGACCCGCATAGGACAAATTTGCGTATACTTGTTGTCCACTGGCACGCCACCGTGATCGGCGGCACGGAGAAGTACCTTCGGTCCACTATCCGTGCACTTGTCCGTCGCGGCCATGAAGTGGCCCTCCTGCATGGATATGAACCCGACCCGGCATCTGCGAGAATTGCCTTACCTCCTGATAAGCAACCGAGCTGGTGTATCGAAACGCTGGGCATCCGCGAAGCCTTAAGGGCAGTCGCCGCATGGTCGCCGTCGTCGGTCTACGTGAACTCGTGGCAATCGCCTTCTGTGGAGCGAGTCTTGCTGGAGGAATATCCCTGTGCGTTGTTTGTTCACGACTACCATCGCACCTGCCCGACCGGTACAAAGTGCCAGTCGTTTCCGGACACGCGTGCATGTTCTCGGCAAGCTGGTCCCGCCTGCATAGGGTTCCACTATCCACTTCGGTGCGGCGGCCTGAATCCACTGACGATGTTGCGGGACTATCGTCGGCAATCAGATCAGCTTCGCTTCCTGCCGCACTATCAGGCGATTCTGGTTGCGAGCCGGCACATGCGCGCAGAATTGGTAAATCACGGCGTATCATCTGATCGTCTGCGTCTCGCGCCTCTTTTCCCACCAGAAATCAGCCCGGACGCCACTCCGCCGGAATCGAGGCCGATCCGCGGCAATCTGCTGTTGGTGAGCCGGCTGGTGAATCTTAAAGGCGCTGACTTCCTGATTAAGGCTCTATCTGCGGCCGAATCGAAACTTGGCCGGCGCCTCCATCTCACAATCGCCGGCAACGGCCCGGATGAGATCCGCCTGAGGCAACTGGCAGCGTCCCTGGCTGTGGACGTGCAATTCGAAGGATGGCTGGATCAGTCGCGGATCGCCACGTTAATGCGCGATTCCGACCTCCTCGTATTTCCCAGTGTGTGGCCTGAACCGTTCGGTCTGGCCGGAATCGAGGCCGGATGTGTCGGTTTGCCGGCAGTCGGTTTTGATGTGGGGGGAGTTTCGGAATGGCTCAAACCCGGTTATTCGGGCGAACTGGCTCCGGGTGACCCTCCGACCGTCGAGAGTCTTGGGGATGCGCTCGTAAGGGCTCTTTGTGACCCAGACCACCACACCGATTTAAGACGCGGCGCCTGGGAGACGGCGAAGCAGTTCAGCATTGCGGCACACATCGACACCCTTGATAACGCTCTTGAAGGGATTCGTCATGGACACCCGGTCTTCAACTAAACTCACCGGGCTCGTGGAATCTCCGCTATCGCAATCGGCGTCACAGCTTCGGGTTGGCATCATCTGCGATCTGACGGAGGAGAACTGGCCCAGCATGGACCTCGTCGGAGACATGCTATTCCGCCATCTGGGGACTCAACACTCTAACGAGATCGCAGTCGAGCAGTTGCGGCCGCCCATGCGAAGGCGCCTCTCACGCATTCCTCTGCCCGGCGCAGCCAGATCCGCCTGGAATGCAGATCGTCTTTTCAACCGTTTCATCGATTATCCGCGTTGGCTCCGCCGGCAAGCAGACCGGTTTGATCTGTTTCATATCGTCGATCACAGTTATTCCCAGCTGGTTAACGTGCTTCCCCGAGACCGAACGATCGTGACTTGCCACGACCTGGATACATTTCGGTGCCTGATCGAACCGAGCCGGGACCCGCGACCCCGGTGGTTTCGGAGCATGGCGAAAAAAACGCTTAACGGGTTCCGTCGGGCTGCACATGTAATAGCGGTCAGTCACTACACCAGATCAGAATTACTCCGGCAGGATTGGTTTCAGGAAGATCGAATCAGCGTGATTCATTCGGGCGTTCATCCGACGTTTTGTCAGGCTCCTGATCCGGCTTCAGAATTGGCTGTGAACCGGCTGTTTGGAGGAGGGCCATCTGCGCCATTCTATCTCCTGCACGCCGGGAGTACGGTGCCGCGAAAGCGCATTGACGTGCTCTTACGCGTGTTTGCCGCGATTGCCCCGCAATTTCCGGAGCTCCGCCTCGTGAAGGCAGGGGGCCGTCTCACCGACTCCCAGTGGGCGCTTGCGCAATCACTCGGAGTGCGGGAAAGAGTCATTGCGGCTTCGGACGTCGACCGCGACATTCTCGCCGCGTTATACCGGAACGCCACATTACTACTTCAGACATCGGAGGGGGAGGGCTTCGGACTCCCCGTAATTGAAGCATTGGCATGCGCTTGTCCTGTGCTTGCCAGCGACATACCTGCCTTGCGGGAGGCAGGCGGCTCGGCGGCGGAATATTGCCCGGTGGGAGACGTCGCCGCCTGGTCAGATTCGGTCGCGCGGCTGTTGTGTGAACGAACATTGTCGCCGGAGGGCTGGGTCCGCCGCCAGAACCTTGGGCGTCGCCACGCAGCGCAGTTTAGTTGGAGCGAAACTGCACGCCAAACCGCCGCGGTCTACGCGGGGTTGTGGGATGCCCATCGACGCACCACCGTTGGCAGCGGTTCCCGGCCGCATGTTTAAAACTGCATTCTGCACGGTTGCGGTGAGGTGTTACACCGAGGCTGAGGTCGCCGAACCCGCGTTCGGCGGAGCTTCTGGAAAATCAATTAGGGTCCCCGGGCGTTATCACAAAATCTGAGGTTCTTCCGATGGATGCTTTGTTTCGCTGGAAAATGCGGGTGTGGTGGTCTAGAATCGGAAACAGTATTAGGATCGCCGCGGGTGCGCCGTTTGTTTTCACTAACTGGCCGTGCTTTTTTTTCAGCCGCTACTCCAGGGAGGCTAACATCCTCCGTTTACGCAACGGACTCCAGTTTTGGATACGGCCCCATTCGAGTGATCGGGCCAGTATCACTGAAATCAACATACTGAAGCCCTATACGCTTCCTCAGAGCGGAGCCACCGTTCTAGACATCGGCGCTAATATCGGCTCTTTTGCCCTTGCGGCCAGCCAAAGGGCCAAGTGCGTCTACGCTCTCGAACCAATAACGGGAAACTTTGAAGTATTGACCCGGAACCAGAAATTGAATCGCGCGGACAACTTGCACACATTTCAGTTGGCAGTGTCTGCTAAAAATGGCTCTGGAGTTATGTCTGTGAATGGCGTGACTAGCAGCCTGCACTGGCAGGAAAAAGGAACGCACACGGAACCTGTAAAGACTGTTAGCTTAGAAAGCTTTCTCGATCAACAAGGAATTAATCGAGTTGACTATCTGAAGATGGATTGCGAAGGAGCTGAGTGGGATATTATTCTGCAAAGCCCCCAACATGTGCTCTCGCGCATTATGCACATCGAACTTGAGTATCATGCGATCGATGGCCATCCGAGGCCCGACGCTCTTCTTGATCGCCTTCGGGCGAGCGGCTTCTCCAAACTCTCAGCCCGAGGCGGAATTATCATTGCCGACCGCGCATAAAGACCACTCTACTCCTATCTTAGGTCTAGTCCATCTGACCGACTCTGCGAAGAAATTCGCACGAGCGATACTCCCGACGCGCTTTTGGACCGAGCTTCGGTTGCTTCGCCTCCGATACACGATGTCGAGTTATAAACATCGGCGCATCCGGCACAGCTACGGTGGTTATCAACTGGAACTGGAGCTGATCGATCCGATGGGGGCTGACTGGTACGACCACGACTGGCCTGAGCTTCCTGAGATCGCATTTCTGAAGAGACACCGGCTAACCGCCGGGGCGCGCGTTTTTGACGTCGGTGCGCACCAATGCGTGGTAGCCTTAATGCTCGCCAAGATCGTCGGACCGGACGGTCTCGTCCTGGCGATCGAAGCTAACCCACAAAACTGCATGGCAGGTGAACGAAATTTAAAGTTGAACGGGGCCGATAATTGCCGCCTTTTGCACGCGGCCGGTTCCTCCTGTTCCGGGACCCTTCAGTTTAACCGGACAATAAACGGCCAGGTCGATGACGGTACCGGAGAATGGGGGCAGATGACGGTGAACGCCGTATCTATCGACGATCTTTCCGCAGCACATGGAGTGCCCGACGTTTTGTTTATAGATGTGGAGGGCTTTGAATGCAAGGTCCTGGAAGGTGCTCGAAAGACTTTGGCGAGCCAACCGGACTGTTTTGTAGAAGTACACGTTGGCATAGGACTGGAGAAGTTCGGTGGATCTGTTGAACGCCTCCTTGAGTTATTTCCGGCGGGTTACCAGTTCTACGCAGGCACTGAGAAAAAAGCGTTTTCGCCCCTGCGAAAGGGTGACGAGGTACTGATGCAACGGTTTTTCCTGCTGGCTATTCATTCCGATCTTGCGGCAGGTAACGGGAAGAAACACGCATGAGGAATATAGAGTGAATTTAACCGCGTTTTCGGTGAGACTCATTGCCAGAGCGGCGCCTCGTGGGCTCATCAGCGCCCTGTCCCGCAACCAGTGGCGCTATCCTAAACTGCGCAGACTATGCGCCTGGGGTGCATCGTTGCTTCGGAGTCGGGATGGAGTGATTCAGCACGGAGCGGGAAAGGGGCTTAGATTCAACATCGGGAACTCCCATAGCGGGTTTATCCTCGGAACCCATAAACCCGGAGTGCAGAATTTTCTTGCTGCCAGTCTTAATCCCGGCATGGTTTTTTACGACGCCGGGGCTAACGCGGGCTTTTATTCGATCATCGCTGCCCGGCTGGTGGGCCACGATGGTCACGTCGTATGCTTTGAACCGCTTCCTGCCAACGCCCGTTTGATTGAA
>Ga0302320_10007356_pt1 | contig 24247 bp, 17 predicted proteins | sample Bog_T0_3_FD_202130 | JGI IMG/M metagenome (GOLD analysis project Ga0302320, IMG submission 202130) | Peat permafrost microbial communities from Stordalen Mire near Abisko, Sweden - Bog_T0_3 | ecosystem: Environmental > Terrestrial > Soil > Wetlands > Peat | place: Sweden: Abisko, Stordalen Mire...
GACCAAGGGTCGTGCCGCTGATGGTCGAGTTGACGCTGTTGCCGTTGTACGTGATTTGAATGACGCCGCCGGTGGTTACGCCCACGGTGGAGTACTTGCCCACGGACGCGCTCAGCGTGCCGCCGGCCAGCGCCGACGTGGCGGCGGGCCAACTGCCAGTGTTGGCGTAATATTCGCCGACCGCGGTCTTCCAGCCATCGGCGAGCGTCAAGCCTTCCGTGACCTGGGCGCGGATCGTGTAGTTCTGATACGCGGGAATCGCGATCGCGGCCAAGATGCCGATGATGGCCACCACGATCATCAATTCGATGAGGGTGAAGCCTTTTTGTACCTGTTTGATCATTTCAATAACTCCTGCTGGCTGAAAAATGGGACCACGGTCGGCCACGATCGAAAAACACGGCTTGCGCCTGTAAGCCAGGATTAGCAAGTGGCGTGCCAAGGCTTGGCGGTATTCTTAAGCTATTGAAACTTAGGATGATTGTGCTAATTCGTCGAACGCTGAGGTCGGGCTTACCGGCGAGGTATAGACGGGATCTGGACGAGCGGCGTCAGCTTGTGACAAATTTTGTCAGCATCGTCGGGCCACCCGCGACGCACCGCTGTCAGGCCACCTCGTCGACTTCTTCGTGATACGCCTCATCCGCGTTGACGTCCCAGATCTCCGTCTTGCCCGCACCGCCCGCCAGAATCGCACTCACCGCGGCATTTGCGGCGAGCATCGAGTGATCCTGGTTGTTGTAGCGGTGCATGCCGTTGCGACCGACCGGGTAGAGATTCGGGTGGCGGTTCAAGAAGTCGCGCACGTGACCGAACTCGCCGTACTCGCCGAAATACGCCGGATAGGCCTTCGGGACCCGCACGACGGTCCCATCGATGACGTCGCGGCGGTCGATGAGCCCGATTTTCTCCAGTTCGCCGGCGGCGAAGTCCAGAAACCGCCCCGAATCGAGGCACCAGAGCGCGTCGCCGGCTTCGCAGAAATACTCCAGGCCCAGCCAGATCGTCGCCGGATCGGCAACCAGCGCCGGGCTCCAATTATTGAACACCTGTAAGCGGCCGATTTTGACGTCCGATTCCTGGATGTAGATCCAATTGTCGGGCGGCATGCCATTCTCCGCCGGGCTCGCGCCGTGGCCTGCCGGCGGGGAGGCCCCGGGGCGACGCATGCGCCGAAGCAAAAGTCCCGCGGTCATGAAGTCGCGATAGGGCAAGCGCTCGGCGATGCGGCTGATCTTTGCCTCGTCGGGCTCCAGCATGCGTGTCAGGTCCACCACGGGCAGCGTCGAGATCAGCACCTCGCAGGCGACGCGGCGTACCGCGCCGGTCGTCTCGTCGCGCACGGTCACGGCCTTGACCTCGAAGCCGCGGCGTTCTACGCCAACGACCCGGTGCCGCAGGTGAATTTCTCCGCCGCCCGCGACCACGCGCTTGGCGACCTCCTCCCACATCTGACCGGGACCGAATTTCGGGTAGAGAAACCGCTCGATGAGGCTCGTCTCCGTGCCCTTTTGCGCCGTATCGCTCGAATGGCGGAAGGAACCGGCGACGGCATGCGCGATCGCTTTCGTGATCGACAGACCCTTGATGCGCTGAGCGCCCCACTCGGCCGAGATCTCCCGGCACGGGACGCCCCACACTTTTTCGGTGTAATCCTTGAAGAAAGTCCGATACAGGCGATCGCCGAACCGGTTGACGAAAAAGTCCTCGAGCGATACCTCGGGCTTGCGCGGCAGCAGCTGGGCGGCCCCGTAGCTCGAGCCGATGCGCAAGGTTTCGAGAAGGCCCATGTTACGGATGGTCGCCGCATTGAGTTTGAGCGGATAGTCGAAGAAGCGCCTGCGATAGAAGATCCGCGAGAGCCGCCGCCGCAGCAGCATCACCGCATCCGCGGTCACGGGCGGCCGCGATTCGGGCACGAAGCGGCGCGAGGCTCCCTGGTAGCCCAAGTCGATGTTCGCGCGGGTATCGAGCTGCCCGGTCGCGACGGGCAGAATTTCCTGCCACCACCGCATGACCCAGTCGGATTTGGAGAAGAACCGGTGTCCGCCCAGATCCATGCGATTGCCGCGGTATTCGACCGTTTTCGAGATGCCACCGACCTGGGTGTCGGCCTCGAAGACGAGCGGCGTGAGGTCGGAGCGACGCAGTAACTCGAGAGCCGCCGTGAGACCCGCCGGGCCGGCTCCGGCGATCGCGGCAACGCGCGGCGCTTTCTCCGTCACGAGACCGTACGCCCGGTGAACAGCAATTGTCGGCGGGAGAGAAAATTGTAGGTAAAGGTGCAGGCCGCGGAGGCGCACTTCGCGAACAGATAGTAGACGCCGAGATAGCGGACCAGAACGAACATCACCGCCGCATTGACACCGAGTCCGACGGCGCCGAGCAGCGCGAAGCTCACGAATTCCGCGCGGCGATCGTCGCGCCTGCGGTGCGCGAACACGAGTCGAACCGAGATGATGTAGGCAACGCAGATGCCCACCGTGAAGGACACGGTCGCCGCTGCGAGATAGGGCCAGGAACACTTCTGCACGAGCAGGGCCAAAACCGCCATGTCGATGCCGAGCGCACAAACCGACGCGCCCGCGTAGCCCACGGCGTCCTTGATCAGGGCCTTCAAGACGCGGCACCGAGGCGGCGTACACGGTTGCAATCGTAGAGGTTCCAATCCTGGTATTTGCCGGCGCCATGGTGCGTGATCGCCCCGAAGCCGACCGATTCGTGCGCGACCAGAAATCCGAGCGCGGGATCCGCGCAGACCTGCGTGAGGATCGCGGGCGTCAGCGGCCGCACCGCTGGATCGGACTTCTCTTTACCGCTCGCTTTCGCGGCGGCGCCACCCGACCCGGCGACCATCAGTTGCCTGTGCGAGCGAATCTTCCAATCCGGCAGGGGGCTGAGCGGCAGCAGATCGGTTGCGCGTCGCTCGATTTCGAGCGCCGTCCCGCGCGAGAACACCACACCCGCCGATTGATCGACCGACAAGTAGTTCGGCCGGCCCAGCTCCAGCCAGACGAACCGCGGGTTATCCGTGCCGTCGGCGACATACACGTTCTGATCCGCCGGAATCGCGCGCAGCCAGTCCGCATATTCATCTTGCGCAGCCTTCGGCCGGTGCGAAAGACCCAAGGATACCGGCAGCATCACGGCGGAGACTGCCGCGAACGAGATGGCGACCGACAGGGGCACGAGCGTTCCACGGACGCGACGAAACGCATACAAGACGGCCCAGAACAACGCGACCGCCGGAGCCTGCAGCGCCAGGATCTCGCGAATTTTCTGCAGCGAGAGCGACTCCTGGTGCAACTCCAGCCGAAACCCGAAAAACGTCCACGCGTTCGCGAGCGTCCAGCCGGCGATGAGGATGCCCCAGCCAATCGCAGCCCATTTCAAGCCCACGCCGAACTGAGCGGAAAATCGGTTGCGCAAGCACCACAGGCTGAGTGCCAGCAGCGCACAGCCGGAGCGGCCGCCCTCCGCGAAAGTCCACGCGGACAACAACAGCAGAGCGCAAAACGGACCACAGGTCGGGTCGCGCCAGATGCGACTCACGGTCATCGGCAACAGCAGCACGCAGACGAATCCCGTGACCCAAAACCAGCGCCATGCCTGGCCTTGCAACAGGATCGGAACCGGAGTCGTCGCGCCGGCAAGCGCCGCGACCGCGACGCCGGTGACGCCGACGAGGACGGCCGCCGCGCACAGGCGCCGCACGCGCACCTCGGGTATCACGATCCAGGTCACACTGATGCAAAGCAACACGCGCGCATGCTCGTCCCAGGCGTCGCGATCCCACATCTGCACGAACAGGAATTCCGAGCGCTCGCGCACGACCTCGAGCCATGCCGCATCCATGCGGGGCACGTGTGCGGCGATGATCGGCGCGAGGGTCGGACCGAGGCTCAAGGCCGCCGCGCAGGCGACTCCGGCCGCCGCACCCCAGGCGGCAACACGCAGCGGCAGCCACAGGCACAGCAGCAGCAGCATCCCGGGCAAGGCCATGAGGGGGTGAATCGCCAGCGCGGCCGCGATCACGACCAGCGCTCCGGTGCGTGCGCCACCGACACTCAAGGCGAGCGCGCACACGACCAGCGCTTCGGCCCAGGTACGGGCGCTCAAATAGGACTCGAGATAGTTGAACACATCGAAGGCGCCATAGCGGCCCACCGTGATGATCAGCAGTGCCACGGCGAACCAAGCGGATTCCCGGTCGGCGAGCCGCCGCGCGATCTGCCAGGCGGCGACGAAGAACAGCAGTTTGGCGGTGACCAGCAATATGACCGCCGCATTCGCGAGCCCCAGGGCCTCGATCAAAAGCGCATAGAGCGGCGAGAACACCGTGTAGCGGTCCTGAGACCCGAACGCGAGATAGACATCGTTGTTGAAAGTCGGATGAAGCCGCGCGAGCGCCTGAAACGCGTAGATCTGCCCGTCCTTGGTGATGGCCGGATCGTGATGAGTCGCAGCCCAGAGCGCGACGAGCGTGAAAGCGAGCGCCAAGGAGACGAGGCCGCCCTGCAGGGCGCCCGGACTCGAGTCGAGGAAGCCGAGCGCCGCCGTTCGCGAGCGAAAATCAGTCAGGCGCACGAGCAGTTCGCATCACGGGTTTGGAGACTCTGGTGCCGACGAGCGGCAAAGCGGCCGCATTATGTCGCAAAATGCCGTCGCGGGACTGTGATCCGGCGCAAATCCCCGCCCGTTCACTCGATGCCGAGCTTTTTGATCCGGTAGCGCAGCGCCCGAAACGACAGGCCGAGGATCTTCGCGGCGGCGGTCTTGTTGTAGCGGGCCTTCTCGAGCGCTTGGACGATGGCCTCGCGTTCGATGTCCTCGAGATGGTCGCCGAGTCCGGCGCTCCCGGTGGCCGCGGCGCCCGCCGCCCCCGACGCGCCGGCGCCCGCCGGACCGTTGGTCCGCGGTGTCGGCCGCAATTGGATGTCCGCGGCGCTGATTTCACCGCCGCTCGACAAGGTCACGGCCCGCTCGAGGATGTTCTCGAGTTCGCGCACGTTGCCCGGGAAGGCATAGGTCTCGAGCGCCGCGAGCGCGTCGTGGGTGAGGCGCGGCGTCTCCGCGCGCATGCGTCGCGCGAGCCGGCGCAGCAGCGCGTCGGCGAGTTCGGCGACGTCGCCGGGGCGTTCGCGCAAGCTCGGCACCCGCAGCTCGATGACGTTCACGCGATAATAGAGATCCTCGCGGAACTTGCCCTCCGCGACGAGCTGGGCGAGATTCTTGTGGGTTGCCGAGAGAACGCGGACGTCGATGCCGGATTCCTGCTGCTCGCCGATCGCGCGCACCGCTTTTTCCTGGATGACCCGCAGCAACTTGACTTGCATGTGCAGCGGCAGGTCCGCGATTTCATCGAGGAAGAGGCTCCCGCCCTCGGCCGACTGCACGAGCCCCTTCTTGTCGCCGACCGCGCCCGTGAAGCTGCCGCGCTTGTGGCCGAACAGCTCGCTCTCCATGAGTTCCGTAGGGATGGCGCCGCAATTGACCGGAACGAAGGGCCCGTCGCGCCGCGGACCGGACTGATGGATCAATTTCGCGACGAGTTCCTTGCCCGTGCCGGATTCGCCGGAAATGTGCACCGGCGCCTGGCTGCGCGCAACGCGTGCGATCATCTCGCGCAAGCCGTGCATGGCCGGGGAATTGCCGATGAGCCGGGGGCCGAGCGCGGTCGTGTCGCCCTCGCCGCCGGCCGAGAGTTTGATGGCGGTCGAGACGAGCTTGCGCAGGCCCGTCAGATCGAGCGGCTTCGACACGAAATCGAACGCGCCGAGCTTGAGCGCCTGGACCGCCGTCGCCATGTTGCCGTGGGCCGTGATGACCGCGACCGGCACGTTGGGCGTGTTTTGCTGCATCCAGGCCACGAGGTCGAGGCCGTTGCCGTCCGGCAGCTGCATGTCGGTGAGGCACAGATCGAAACGTCCGGTCTTGAGCATGCGCCGCGCGAGTTCCACGCCGTCGGCGGCGCTCGGTTCGAGATTCATGCGGCGCAACGTGATGCTGAGCAGTTCGCAGAGATCCGGTTCATCGTCGACGATCAAGACCGCGGGGTGGGACATGGTCGCATTGTAGCGGGTCGCGCCGCGCTACTCCTCCCAGCGCTGCGGATCGCTGAATACGATCCGAAACAGGCTCCCACCGCCCGCGCGCGGCTCGTAGAGCAGGATCGCGCGGTTCAGCTGACACAATTCGCGGGCGATGAACAGACCGAGCCCCGTGCCCCCCTTGCGCTCCGTGAAGAACGGCTCGAAGATCCGCTCGACCGATTGCGGGGCGATGCCGGCACCGCGGTCCGCGACTTCGAGAAAGGGACGGTCGTTCGGTTTGAGGCGCCCCAAGGTGATCTCGAAGCGCAGTTCGTCACGGATTTCCCCGTACTTCAGCGAATTGTCGCAGAGATTCCACACGACCTGATGCAGATGGCTGGGATCGAAACGCACTTCGAGGCCTTCACTGTGTTCGTGCAGACCGATCGCGGCGGCCGGCAATTGCATGGTCGCGGCGAATTCGCGCACGAAATCCTCCGCCCAGCCGACGAGCGCGAGGCGTTCCGAGCGCGTGGCCTCGCGCCGCGAGAGCTGCAGCACGTTGTTGATGATCGTGCTCACCCGCTCTGAGTTGTTGCGGATGATGTCGGTCAAGCGCCGCTCGTCCGGTCCGATTGCCGCGCTCTCGGCGAGCAGCTGGCCCGCGTGGCTCATCGCGCCGACGGGATTGCGGATCTCATGAGCGATGCTGGCCGACAGACGCCCGAGCGCCGCGAGTTTGCTCTGCTGCACGCGCTCGGCGAGCAGGCTCGTGTCCTCGAGGAAGATCAGCGTCGGTCCCGGCGATTGCACGCCGAGCGGTGCGAAGTGCGGCTGGATCACGCTCGCCCCGTCGGCGGCCACGAAGGTCGAGGGTGCTCGCGTGTCACGGTGGTCTCGGCGCCAGGTGCTCAAGGAGTAGAGCAGGCGCGGCGACACCTCGCCCAGCAGGGCATTTTGCACGGCCTGCGGCTCGCCGAGGATCTGTGCCGCGGATTCGTTGATGAGCCGGATCCGATCGGCCGCATCGACGACCAGCAAGCTCTCGCGCAGATGCTGCAGGATGTACTGCGACAGGTCGGCGAGATTCGCGAGGTCGAGGTCCTTTTGGCGCACGAGGTCTTCGCTCTCGCGCATACGGCTCGCGACGAAGCTCGCGGACGCCGCCGTCAGGAACAGCACGCCGCCGAGCAGGCCGGCGGTCGCGTAGGACGTGCTGTCGCCGAGGTCGCTCAACTGCTGCCAGATCGTGTCGCCGAGCACGGCGAGCGCGACGATGGCGGCTAGGAACAGCGCACTGCGCGCGGAGAGCAGAAACGACAGGCCGCCGACCGGCACGAACAGCAGGAGTCCCAAACCGCTGCCGACGCCGCCGCAGGCGTGCAGCACGAGCATCAACACGATGATGTCGGCGCTCGCCTGCATGATCGTCTGGAAGCCGATCGAAAATGCGCGGCGGCGCACGAGGATGACGCTGACCGCCGCGAAGATGAGGTAGAGGCTCAGCGCGCCGTAGAACAAGCGGGGCGATTCGAGCGCCACCCAGCGCGTGCCGCCGAAGGAATCGAGTGTGAAGAGCATCGCCGGCACGAGCACTCGGTAGAGGTTCAGCAGGCCGAGTACGCGCCAATTCAGTGCGTGCTCCGTCCTCGCGATGCCGTCGAAATCCATGTTCAAAATGCCGGTACCCGCCGCGACTTTGCGCTCACGTGAAGCTTAATTCAGAATACCGCGCCTGATGCGCTCCGATTCACCGAAGGACCCTCAATGAATTTGCACGAGTATCAATCGAAACAGCTGTTCGCCGAATACGCCATACCGGTGCCCGAGGGGTTCATGGCGGCGACGCCGGAGGAGGCCGTTGCGGCCGCCGAGCGGCTCGGCGGGTCGCTTTGGGTCGTCAAGGCACAGGTGCATGCGGGCGGCCGCGGCAAGGCGGGCGGCGTCAAGGTGACCCGCGACTTGGGCGCCGTACGCGCTGCGACCAAGGCCATGCTCGGCACCGTGCTCGTGACCCATCAAACGGGACCCGAGGGACTGCCGGTGCACCAGGTCTACGTCGAGCTCGGCTCGAAGATCGTGCGCGAGATCTATCTGTCCGTCGTGCTCAACCGCGAGGTCGGCCGGATCGCGTTCGTCGCGTCGGCGGCGGGCGGCATGGACATCGAAGAGGTTGCCGAGCACACGCCGGAGAAGATCATCCGCGTCAACGTGCATCCGACGGCGGGGCTGCAGGACTTCCAGTGCCGTCAGCTCGCGTTCGGATTGGGGCTCGAGGGCGCGCAGATCGCCCAGTTCGGGAGGATTGCCCACGCGCTCTACCGCTTATACCTCGATCGGGACGCGAGCCTCGTGGAGATCAATCCCCTGATCGTGACCGGCGACGGCGATCTGCTCGCGCTCGACGCGAAGATCAACATCGAGGACAACGCCTTGTTCCGGCACCAGGATCTCGCCGCGATGCGCGATCCGACGCAGGAGGACGCGATGGAGCGGCAGGCCGCCGAACACGAGCTGAACTACGTCTCGCTCGACGGCAACATCGCCTGCATGGTCAACGGCGCGGGTCTCGCGATGGCGACCATGGACCTCATCCAGTTGCACGGCGGCTCCCCCGCGAATTTCCTCGATGTCGGCGGCGGCGCAACCAAGGAGCGGGTCACCGCGGCATTCAAATTGATCCTATCCAACGCGCGGGTGACGGCGATCTTGATCAACATATTCGGCGGGATCGTTCGCTGCGACATGATTGCCGAGGGCATCATCGCCGCGGTCAAGGAGGTGGGCGTGAGCCTGCCCGTCATCGTCCGTCTCGAGGGCACGAACGCGCCGCGGGCGCGTGAACTGCTCGCGACGAGCGGTCTCGCGATCACCGCGGCGAGTGACCTCACGGACGCCGCCGTCAAAGCGGTCGCGATGGCCGGAGCACGGCCATGAGCATTTTGGTGAGCCGCACGACGCGGGTCATTTGCCAGGGATTCACCGGCAAGCAGGGCACTTTCCACTCGGAACAGTGCCTCGCCTACGGCACGAAAGTGGTCGGCGGGGTCACGCCGGGTCGCGGCGGACAAACTCATCTCGATCTGCCCGTGTTCGACACCGCGCGCGATGCGGTGGCGGCGACGGGCGCGACGGTCAGCATGATCTACGTTCCCGCGCCCTATGCGGCCGATGCGATCCTCGAGGCGGCGGATGCCGGCGTCGAACTGATCGTGTGCATCACGGAGGGGATTCCGGTCAATGACATGGTGCGCGTGAAGGCAACGCTCGCCAGCTATCAGACCCGTCTGATCGGCCCGAATTGTCCCGGCATCATCACGCCCGGCGAGTGCAAGATCGGCATCATGCCCGGCTTCATCCATAAGAAGGGCCGCGTCGGCATCGTGTCGCGGTCCGGTACGCTGACCTACGAGGCCGTGTTTCAGACGACCAACAACGGCCTCGGGCAAAGCACCTGCGTCGGCATCGGCGGCGATCCCGTGCGCGGGATGAACTTCATCGAGGTGCTGGAGCTGTTCGAACGGGATCCGCAGACCGAGGGCATCGTCATGGTCGGCGAAATCGGCGGCAGCGACGAGGAGGCGGCCGCTGCCTATATCTCCCGCTATGTCACCAAGCCCGTCGTTGCCTACATCGCCGGCGTCGCGGCGCCTGCCGGCAAGCGCATGGGGCATGCCGGCGCCATCGTCGCCGGCGGCAAGGGGACTGCCGCTGCCAAGTTCGCCGCCCTCGAGGCGGCCGGCATCACGACGGTGCGCTCGCCGGCCGAGCTCGGCGCGGCGATCGCGAAGCGCCTGAAGTCCTTGCCGAAGCGCCCCAAAGCGCGGCCCGTGGCGACGCTGATCATCGAACCGACGGCGGCGAGGCGGCGTCCGTTCAAAGCGGCGCCCACCAAGAAGTCGGTCGCGAACAAGTCGGTCGCGAACAAGTCGGTCGCGAACAAGTCGGTCGCGAAGAAGGCGGCCGCCAAGAAGGCGGCGGCGCAAAAAAAGTCCGGCGCTCGCGCGGTCAGGCCGCGGCGTGCCAAGTAGGGGAATGGGTTGACCGAGGCCCGACATTTGCGGTGTGTCTTGGCGCAGCTCAATCTCGTCGTCGGGGACGTGGACGGGAATACCTCGCGGATCGTCGCGGCGGCCAATGCGGCGCGCGACGACTCGCAGGCGGACCTCGTCATGCTGCCGGAACTCGCGGTCTCCGGGTATCCGCCGGAGGATCTGCTGTTCCACGCCGGCATGCGCCTGGCTGTCGCGCGCTCGCTCGAGCGCCTGCGCACCGAGGTGCGCGGCATCACGCTGATCGCCGGCTACCCCGAGTACGAGGGGGCGCGGATCTTCAATTCGGCGATCGTCATTCGCGATGGCCGAATTCTCGCGAATCACCGCAAGGCCTGTCTGCCGAATTACCGGGTCTTCGACGAGAAGCGCTATTTCACGCCGGGTGTGCTGCCGACGGTCGTCGAACTCGGCGCGATCCGCGCGGGCGTGCTCGTGTGCGAGGACATCTGGGAGGCTGAACCGGCGCGCCTAGCGAAGGAGGCCGGCGCGCAAGTGCTGCTGATCGTCAACGCCTCTCCCTACGAGGTCGACAAGCAGTCGCAACGCGAGGAACTTGTGGCGCGCCGCCGCGTCGGCGAAGTGGGGCTGCCGATCGTGTTCGTGAACCTGCTCGGCGGCCAGGACGAACTCGTTTTCGACGGCAACTCCTTCGTCATGAGCGCAGCGGGCATCGTGACGCAGCGGGCGCCGGCGTTTCGGGAGGGTCTCTACGCCGTCGATCTCGAGGCCGATGCCGAGGGCCGCGTGCACCCGGTGCCGGGCGAGGTCGTGCCGCTGCAATCGCAGGAGGAGAGCGTGTACGGCGCGCTCGTGCAGGGCACGCGCGATTATGTGGACAAACACCGCTTCCCGGGCGCCGTCATGGGCTTGTCGGGCGGCGTCGACTCCGCCCTGACCCTCTGTATCGCCGTCGATGCGCTCGGCGCCGAGCGGGTGCATTCCGTGGCCATGCCCTCGCGGTTTACCTCGCAAATGAGCAAGGACGATGCAGCGCTGCAGGCCGAGTGGCTCGGTGTCACCCACAGCGAGATTTCGATCGAGGGCATGTTCGAGGCGACGCTCGCGGCCCTGCAGAATGAATTCGCGGGCCGGCCGCCCGATACCGCCGAGGAGAACATCCAGTCGCGCTGTCGCGGCGTGCTGCTCATGGGCATCTCGAACAAGACCGGCAAGATGCTGCTCACGACGGGCAACAAGAGCGAAATGTCGGTGGGCTATGCAACCCTCTACGGCGACATGGCGGGCGGTTTCGCGCCGATCAAGGATTGCAGCAAGCTGCTGGTCTATCGTCTGGCGCGCTGGCGCAATGCGCAGTCGCGCGCGATCCCGGATCGGGTCATCGAGCGAGCGCCGACCGCGGAACTGCGCTTCGATCAGAAGGATACGGACAGCCTGCCGCCATACGAAATTCTCGATCCGATCCTCGAGGCCTTCATCGAAGACGATCTATCGGTCGATCAGATCGCGGCGCGCGGATTCGACCGGACGACCGTCGGCCGCATCCTCGATCTCGTCAAGCGCAACGAGTACAAGCGCCGCCAGGCGCCGCCCGGCGTGCGCGTGAGCGGCCGCGCCTTCGGGCGCGATTGGCGCTATCCGATCACGAGCGGCTATCGATCCCATTAGCCATCGGCCCGTCAAGGTCCGCCCCGCCGGCATGGCGGCGGGGTCGATCAAAATACCTTCCACCAGACCTTCTTGGGCGCCGCGACGAGCCTCGCGTCGGCGGGATAATTCTCGTCGTAGACCTTCTCGGCGTTCGCGGCGAGGTCGTTCATGTCGAGCCTCCGGTACGCGTCGATGAGAACCTTCAGCGAGGGCTGCACGGCAGGGGCGCCGTCGTAGTTCTCGATGCAGTACCTGGCTCGGTTGATGGCGCCGACGTAGGCACCGCGGCGCATGTAGTACTCGGCCACGTGATACTCGAAATCGGCGAGGCGATTACGCAGGAAGATCATGCGCTGGCGCGCGTCCTGATCGTACTGGCTGTGCGGATACTTTTGGATCAAGGCCACGAAGGCGTCGAAGGACTTGCGCGCATTCGTGGGCGGCCGCTTCGACAGGTCGGCGCGGAACCAACGCTCCATGAAGTTCGCCTGGCGCTCGAAATTGATGAGGCCCTTCATGTAATAGGCGTAGTCGGCGCGCAGATTGGTCGGATTTTCGCGGATGAAGGTATCGGCGGCGTCGATCGCCGGATCGGTCTCGCGATTCTTGTAATAAGAATAGATCAGGTCGAGCTGCGCCTGGCGCGCCGACTCGCTGAACGGGAAACGCGATTGCAGGCCCTCGAGCTGCTTGATCGCCGCGCCAAAATCGCCATTTTTCATGCTTTTCTGGGCGCGCTGATAGATTACTTCCGGCCCGGATTTGGCGTCGTCCTTCTCGCGGTGACCGCTGCAGCCCGCTGCGAGCGCCGCGAGGAATACCGCGGCGAGGACCATGCGGGCGGGAACATCGAGAAAACGCGGTCTCACAAGGGATTCCTTCCAATGGTCGGGTGCGATGAAGCGCCGCAGTATACCCGATGCCGCGCCCCTGACTTGGAGTAGGCTTCGAGTAGCCCATGAAGCCAGAGTTCCCGGCCATCGACCTCGTGATTCCCGCGCAATTGGCGGGCGCGCGCCTCGATGCGGCGCTCGCCCAGCTGCTGCCTCAGCACTCGCGAACCCGCATCAAGGCGTGGATCGAGGCGGGCGACGTGCGCGTCGGCCGGCAGGGCTGCAAGCCGCGCGACCGGGTCGACGCAGGTGCGCGGATCCGCGTGCACATCCGGCCCGGCACGGGCGCCGAAACGACGCAGGTCAAGGCGGAAGCCATCGCGCTCGATCTCGTGCATCAGGATCGGGATTGTTTCGTCGTCGACAAGCCCGTCGGCCTCGTCGTGCATCCGGGCGCGGGAAACCGCGAGCACACGCTGCAAAATGCGCTCCTCGGCTTGGACCCGGATCTGGCCGCCCTGCCGCGTGCGGGCCTGATCCACCGACTCGACAAGGACACGAGCGGCCTGCTGGTCGTCGCGCGCACGCCCGAAGCGCACACCTCGCTGTCGCGCCAGCTGCTCGCACGCACGATGGCGCGGGAATACCAGGCGGTCTGCGTCGGCGTGATGACGGGCGGCGGCACGATCGACGAGCCCATCGGGCGGCATCGCAGCGACCGCCTGCGCATGACCGTGCGCCAAGACGGCCGCCCGGCGATCACGCATTATCGGCTGCTCGAGCGGTTCCGCGCACACACCCTGGTGGCGGTCAAACTGGAAACGGGCCGAACTCACCAGATACGGCTGCATTTCTCGCATTTGCACTATCCCATCGTCGGCGATCCGGTCTACGGCGGGCGCTTCGCGCGGCCGAAGGGCGCGAGCGACGCACTCGCCGCCGCGCTGCGTGCGTTCCGCCGCCAGGCGTTGCATGCGGCGAGTCTCGCCTTCGATCATCCGCGCTCGGGCAAGCGCGTCGCGTTTACGAGTCCGCTGCCGGGGGACTTCGTCGCTCTCCTCGCCGCGCTGCGCGCGGATTTGGCGCCCGGCGGGGATGCGGGCTGATGGTCACGACAGAGGCGCCGCAGCCCCGGTGGACGACGCCGGATTGGTCGGCACCGGCCCGCGTTCGCGCGATCTCGACGCTGCGCACGGGCGGCGTGAGCGTCGAGACGTATCACTCCTTGAATCTAGGCTCCCATGTCGGCGATGCGCCCGCGGCAGTCGCGGAGAATCGACGCCGCCTGTGCGCGGCCGTGCCCTTGCCGGCCGAGCCCTGCTGGCTCGAACAAGTGCACGGCGCCCGGGTCGCCGATCTGGACCTTGGTCACGGCGGCGCCTGTGATGCCGCTCTGACCCGTACCGTGGGACCCATCTGCGCGATTCTCACGGCCGATTGCCTGCCGGTGTTGTTCGCGGCCGCCGACGGCAGCCTCGTCGCCGCCGCCCACGCCGGCTGGCGCGGCTTGGCCGCGGGCGTGCTCCCGGCAACCGTCGCGGCGCTCGCGACCGATCCGACCCGGGTGCTCGCCTGGATCGGTCCTGCGATCGGCCCCGCTCATTACGAGGTCGGCGACGAGGTGCGCGACGCGATGCTGGGCGTCGACGCGGGCGCCGAAGCGGCTTTTCACCGCAACGCCCGCGGCCGCTATCTCGCGGATTTGCCGCTGCTCGCGCGCCGGCAATTGCAAATCGCCGGGATCGGGCGCATTTCGGGAGGGGAGGCCTGTACTTACGGCGATCCGGGCCGGTATTTCTCCCACCGGCGCGACGGCCGGACCGGCCGTCAGGCGACGCTGATCTGGCTGGAACCGGCCTGATTGCATCGAATCCGCCCGAGGCGCGGTTGAATTGGCGCTGCGCGGCCCCCAAGTAGGACCGATCGGGACAGTTTCGAGTCCCCAGGGTTTATCGGGGTGGATATCGTGCGTATGGATAAGCTGACGACCAAGTTTCAAGCTGCGCTCGCGGACGCGCAATCGCTTAGCATTGGCCGCGACAACCAGTTCATCGAACCGGTCCACCTGATGTCGGCGCTGCTCGATCAACAAGGCGGCACGGCGCGGCCGCTGCTGGAAAAGGCGGGCGCGAATCTCGCGAAGCTCAAGACTGAACTCGCCGCGGCGCTCGACCGCCTCCCGAAGGTCGAGGGAACGGGCGGCGACGTGCAGCTCGGCAACGAAGTCGGCAAACTGCTCAACGTCGCCGACAAGCTCGCGCAACAGCGCGGCGATCAATTCATCTCCAGCGAACTGTTCGTGCTCGCCGCCTGCGACGATCGCGGCGAACTCGGGCGCCTCCTCAAGGCCGCGGGCGTGGTGCGCGGCGCCGTCGAGGTTGCGATCGAGGAGGTCCGGGGCGGCGCCAAGGTCGACGAGCCGAACGCGGAGGAGAATCGCAAGGCTCTCGAGAAATACAGCGTGGACCTGACTGCCCGCGCCATGTCCGGCAAGCTCGATCCGGTGATCGGCCGCGATGACGAGATCCGGCGCACGATCCAGGTGCTGCAGCGGCGGACCAAGAACAATCCCGTCCTGATCGGCGAGCCCGGCGTCGGCAAGACTGCGATCGTCGAGGGGCTCGCGCAGCGCATCGTCAATGGCGAAGTACCCGAGGGCCTGCGCAACAAGCGGATTCTCTCGCTCGACATGGGCGCGCTCATCGCGGGCGCGAAGTTTCGCGGCGAGTTCGAAGAGCGCTTGAAGGCCGTGCTCTCGGACCTCTCGAAGCAGGAAGGACAGGTGATCCTGTTCATCGACGAATTGCATACGATGGTGGGTGCCGGCAAGGCCGAGGGTTCGATGGACGCCGGCAACATGCTGAAGCCCGCGCTTGCGCGCGGCGAATTGCACTGCGTCGGAGCGACCACGCTCGACGAATACCGCAAGTACATCGAGAAGGACGCCGCGCTCGAGCGTCGCTTCCAAAAGGTCATGGTCAACGAACCTTCGGTCGAGGACACGATCGCGATCCTGCGCGGCCTGAAGGAGCGCTACGAGGTGCATCACGGCGTCGAGATCACGGATCCGGCGATCGTGGCCGCCGCGACGCTGTCGAACCGGTATATCTCCGACCGCCAGCTGCCGGACAAGGCGATCGATCTGATCGACGAGGCGGGCGCCCTGATTCGCATGGAAATCGATTCGAAGCCCGAAGCGCTCGACAAGCTCGATCGGCGCATCATCCAGCTCAAGATCGAACGCGAGGCCCTCAACAAGGAAAACGACGAGGCGTCCCGGAAACGCCTGACGATCCTGCAGGAATCGCTCGCCGCGCTCGAGAAGGAGTATTCGGATCTCGAGGAGATCTGGAAGGCGGAAAAGGCCTCCGTTCAGGGCGCGGCCCACATCAAGGAGGAGCTCGAGCGGGCGCGCATCGAGTTGGATGCGGCGCGGCGTGCACAAGACTTGAGTCACATGTCGGAGCTCCAGTACGGCCGGATCCCCGCGCTCGAACAGCGTCTCGCCAAGGCTCTCGAGGTCGAGCAGAAGCCGACGCAGCTGCTGCGTAACGAGGTGACGGAAACCGAGATCGCGGAGATCGTCTCCAAATGGACGGGCATCCCGGTCTCGCGCATGCTCGAGGGCGAGCGCGACAAACTGCTGCGCATGGAGGCGGTCCTCGGCAGCCGCGTGGTCGGCCAGGGCGAGGCGGTCAAGGCGGTCGCCGATGCGATCCGGCGCACCCGCGCGGGCTTGTCGGATCCGCATCGTCCGAGCGGCTCGTTCATGTTTCTGGGCCCGACCGGCGTCGGCAAGACGGAGCTCTGCAAGGCGCTCGCGGACTTTCTGTTCGACAGCCAGGACGCCTTGGTGCGCATCGACATGTCCGAATTCATGGAAAAGCATTCCGTGGCACGCCTGATCGGCGCACCGCCGGGTTACGTGGGCTACGAGGAGGGTGGGTATCTCACGGAGGCCGTTCGCCGCCGGCCGTATTGCGTGATCCTTCTCGACGAGATCGAGAAAGCCCATCCGGACGTGTTCAATGTGCTCCTGCAGGTCCTCGACGACGGCCGCTTGACGGATGGCCAGGGGCGCACCGTGGATTTTCGCAATACGGTGGTCATCATGACGTCGAACCTCGGCAGCCAGGTGATCCAGGAACTCGCGGGCGAGGCGAATTACGACAAAATGAAGGCGGCCGTCATGCAGGTCGTGAGCCAGCACTTCCGGCCGGAGTTCATCAATCGCGTCGACGACATCGTCGTGTTCCATCCGCTCGGCCGTGCGCAGATTCGTGCGATCGTCGACATCCAGCTCGGCCGGCTGCGCGAACGGCTCGCCGAGCGCGACATCCAGCTCCGGCTCGAGGACGATGCGCGCGACAAGATCGGCGAGGCCGGTTTCGACACGGTCTATGGCGCGAGGCCCTTGAAGCGGGCGATTCAGTCGGAGATCGAGAACCCGCTCGCTCAGCAGATCTTGCGCGGAGATTTTCTGCCCGGCGATCGACTCGTCGCCCGCGTGCAGAAGACCAAGCTCGTGTTCGAGAAGGAGCGCCTGCATTGATGCGGCTACCCGCGCGCGGAGCCGCCTTCGCTATACTCCCGGCCCCAAGGGTCCCAGATTCGATCGACGCGGTGTTTCACGAGGAAGTCCATGCCTTTTTACGAGTATGAATGCAAGCAATGCGGCCACGAACTCGAGGCCATGCAGAAGATCAACGATGCCCCGCTGAAGAAATGCCCCGAATGCGGCAAGTCCGCGCTGACCCGGCTCATGTCGGCGCCGGTCTTCCGGCTCAAGGGCGCGGGCTGGTACGAAACGGATTTCAAGTCCGACGACGAGGGCAAGCGCAATCTCGCGGACAAGCCCGAGCCTGACGCGCCCAAGGACGAGAAAAAGGACGACAAGAGAGACGACAAGAAAGACGAGAAGAAGGACGCCAAGGAGTCAGGCGGCGATGCGGCCGCCGCGACGCCGGCGGCCAAACCGGTCGATAAGTCCGACGTGGTCCCGTCCAAGAAGACCGCGGCGAGCACCCAGACCAAGTCGCAGGTCAAGGCGAAGCCGAAAGGTTCGAGCGGCGCCAAAGCGGCGCCCAAGCGGCCGGTGGCGAAGGCCAAACCGAAGAAATCGGCCAAGCGCGCCCGGCGTTAGAGCGTCCTCCTGCGCGGGATTCGGCGCCTCGCGGGGAGCGGCGGGCTTGCCCGCGCGAACCCGAAGCCTTAGCATCCCGCGCTTTCCCTCCGGTTGTTCAAAATCCTATGCGTACTCACTATTGCGGCCAGGTCGGCGAAGCCCTGATCGGACAAGTCATCACGGTGGCCGGGTGGGCACAGCGGCGGCGCGACCATGGCGGCGTCATCTTCGTCGATCTGCGCGATCGCGAGGGTTTGCTGCAAATCGTGTTCGACCCCACGCCTGCGGACCAGTTCGCGCTTGCGGAACGCGTGCGCAACGAGTACGTGCTCGAAGTCACGGGCCTCGTGCGCGCACGCCCCTCGGGTACCGCCAATGCGAACCTGAAATCCGGCCGCGTCGAGCTCTTGTGCCAACGCCTCGAGATCTTGAATCGCTCGGAGCCGTTGCCGTTTCAGCTCGACGAGTTCGTGAGCGAGGAGGTGCGGCTGCGCTACCGGTACATCGATCTGCGGCGCGAGGAGATGCGCGAGCGGCTGCTGCTGCGCCATCGGATCACGCGGGCCATGCGCGCCTATCTCGACGATGCCGGTTTCATCGACATCGAGACGCCGATGCTCTCGAAGGCGACCCCGGAGGGCGCGCGCGATTATCTCGTCCCCAGCCGCACGCATCCGGGCCGATTCTTCGCGCTGCCGCAATCGCCGCAGATCTACAAGCAACTCCTGATGATCGCGGGCTTCGACCGCTACTATCAGATCGTGCGCTGTTTTCGCGACGAGGACCTGCGGGCGGATCGTCAGCCGGAGTTCACGCAGCTCGACATCGAGACCTCGTTCCTGGATCAGCAACAGATTCAGGATCTGATGGAGGGGCTCATCGTGAGCCTGTTCAAGCGCGTGCTCGACGTGGACCTGCCTCAGCCGCTGCCGCGCATGAGCTATGCGGAGGCGATGCGCCGCTACGGGTCGGACAAACCCGACCTGCGCATCGCGTTGGAGCTGGTCGACGTCGCGGACCTCGTCAAGGGCTGCGACTTCAAGGTGTTTGCGGGCCCTGCCGCCGATCCCGACGGCCGGGTTGCCGCGCTCTGCGTGCCGCAGGGCGGCAAATTTTCGCGCAAGGAAATCGACGACTACACGGCTCATGTCGCCCGTTACGGCGCCAAGGGTCTCGCTTACGTCAAGGTCGCCGAGGTCGCCAAGGCCCGTGACGGGCTTCAGTCCCCGATCCTCAAGTTCTTGAGCGACGCGGCGATCGCCGGCATCCTCGAGCGTACCGCCGCGAAGGACGGGGACCTCATTTTCTTCGGCGCCGATCGATCCAAGATCGTCAGCGACGCGCTCGGTGCGCTGCGCCTGAAGGTGGGCCAGGACCTGCATCTCGTCGCCGCGGGCTGGCGACCCCTGTGGGTCGTCGATTTTCCGATGTTCGAATGGGACGCCGAGGGCAGGCGCTGGGCCGCCATGCACCACCCCTTCACGAGTCCCGTGAACCTCGACTATGCGGCGCTCGCCGCGAGTCCCGGCGAGGCCATCGCCAAAGCCTACGACATGGTGCTGAACGGCTCGGAGATCGGCGGCGGTTCCGTGCGCATCCATTCCCAGGATTTACAGTCGACCGTGTTCGATCTACTCGGCATCTCGCCCGAGGAGGCACGCGCGAAGTTCGGTTTCCTCCTCGATGCGCTCAAGTTCGGCGCGCCGCCGCACGGCGGCATCGCCTTCGGCCTCGATCGGCTCGCGATGCTCATGGCCGGTGCCGAGAGCATCCGCGACGTCATCGCGTTTCCCAAGACCCAGACCGCCGCCTGCCTCATGATGGAAGCGCCGACCGAGGTCAGCGAAGCGCAACTGCGGGAACTGCACATCCGTGTCCGGGTTCCCGTCAAGGTCGAATAAGCCCGACCAGGTGCGCCGCCCGGAATCCGTGCTGATCGTCATCTACACGGCGAGCGGCGAATTCCTGTTGATCGAACGCTGTAAGCCCGCCGGATTTTGGCAATCGGTGACCGGCAGTTTGGAATGGGGAGAGCTCCCTGAGGCGGCGGCGCGGCGCGAGGTCGTCGAAGAGACGGCTATCACGGACGGTGAACTCACGGATCTGCACTGGACGCAGACCTATGCGATTTCTCCGGATTTCGGCCGCGGCCGCATCTATCCGCCCGGCGTGACCCAGAATCTCGAGCATGCGTTTGCGCTGGAACTGCCTGCCCGACTGCCCGTGACTTTGAGTCCGACCGAGCATGTGCGCCATCGGTGGCTGGCCGCGTCCGACGCCTTGGCCTTGGTCTCGTCGGAATCGAACCGTGCGGTCATCGAACATCTGCGAGCGCGCGGGTGAGAAGCATCGTCGTCTTCGTACATGGCTTGTGGGTCAACGGCCGTGAGGGCTTCATTCTGCGCCGGCGCCTGGCGCGCGATCTCGATGCCGAGGAGCGCGCGTTCTCGTACCGCTCGGTCACCGCCTCGCTCGACGACAACGCGGCCGCGCTCGGCGGCTTTCTCGCGAGCTTGCACGCCGACGCCTTGCACATCGTCGGCCACAGCTTGGGCGGCGTCGTGACTTTGAAATTGTTCGAGAATCCACCGGCCTTGCCGCCGGGCCGCATCGTTTTGCTCGGCGCGCCGATCAACGGCAGTCGCGCCGCGCGGAATTTCGCGCGTGTGCCGTTCGGCGAGAAAATTCTGGGCCGCTCGATGCGACAGGCGGGCTTGCCGGCGAATCCGCGGCGTTGGAACGGGGCGCGCGATCTCGGCATCATCGCAGGTGCGCGCCCGGTCGGCGCAGGCCGGCTCGTGGCGGCGTTCGAGGGACCCTCCGACGGGACGGTCTCGGTCGCCGAAACTCATCTGCCGGGGGCGACGGACCAGCTCGTGCTGCCCGTGAATCACACCGGTCTCGTGTTCTCCGGGCTCGTGGCGAGGCAAACCGCGGCGTTTCTGCGGGAGGGGCGCTTTGCGCGTTGAGGGCGACGCCGGACTGCCGATGGACGCCGCGCCGCCGTCGATGCCGGCGGATGCAGGCCACCGGACGCGGGAACCTCGAGGACCGGCGCGCTTCGCGTTTGCCGTCTACGCTGCAATTGCTGTGCTCGCCTGGGGCGCCGCGCATCCCTATCGCGGGATCGTCCATGACGCTCGGCTCTACACGCTCCAGGCCCTCGCGCATCTACACCCGACGTCGCTGGGATTCGACGTGTTCCTGCGATTTGGTTCGCAAGACCGATATACCGCCTGGAGCCCGCTTTACGCGGCTGCAATCGCACGCTTCGGGCTCGAGCCGGCTGCGGCGCTGTTGACGTGGATTTCCCAGGCAGCCCTCTTGGCGGCGGCTTGGCTGCTCGTGCGGCGGCTCGCACCCATCCGCTTCGCCCTGCTCGGTCTCGCGGTCCTGATCGCGATTCCGGGTGACTATGGGCCAGACGGGATCTTCACGGTCATCGAAGGCTTCAGCACGCCGCGCATGGCGGCCGAGGCGCTGGTACTCGCCGCGCTCGCCGCAGGTTGGGGAGGCCGCCGGGGGGCGGCCGTGGTATGCCTTGTGCTGGCGCTCACACTGCACCCGATCATCGCAGCCCCCGGGATCGGGGCCTGGCTCTGGTCTTACGCCCGCGTGCGGCCCGACCACCGGTGCTCGATCGCCTTCGGTGCGGCCCTGCTGGCCGCCAGCTTGCTCGCCGCAGCACTCGCGACGGGGTCGCTGCGATTCGATGCCGAATGGCTCGCGCTGGTGCGCGCCCGCAGCCCCTACCTGTTCCTCGCCGGTTGGCACGGGGCGGATTGGCATGCGGCGGGTCTCGTCGCCGCCATTCTCGTGATCGGCCTGCGCGCCTCGCCGACAAACGCCGGGCGGGGGCTGTGCGCTGCGGTGCTCGCGATGTTCTTGGCCGGGATCGCCGCGACCGGCCTCGGCGCCGATGCGCTGCAACTCGTGGCTGTGACCCAGGCGCAGTCTTGGCGTGCAGGGTGGCTGGCCACGGCCGTCGCGGCGCTGCTGCTGCCTGCCATCGTGGGTGCCCGCTGGCAGACCGGCGCCGGCGGCCGTATCACGGCGCTGACGCTCGTCGCGGCCGCGGTGTTCGGTGCGGACGTCCCTGCGCTGCTGCTGCTCGCGGTCTTGCTGTCCGAGTTCGGGGCACCCAAGCTGTCTGCGGCCGCCGCGCGAGCACTCTTGGCCGGTGCGTGGGCTCTGCTCGGGCTCGCCGTGACCTGGCGGCTCGCCGTGAATCTGCAGGCCATGAGTGCCTACTATCTCGATCCGGGAATTCCGCTCTGGGCGCGCCGCGCGATGAGCTTGATGCACGACGGCGGTCTTCCCGTCGGTCTCGCCGCCGCGAGCCTTTGGTTCGGAGCCCACGCCGGCATTCATCCGCGGTTCGGGGAGGCCGTGTTGGGCGCATGCGCGATCGCCACCGCCGCCACCGGTGCCGTGCTGCTGCCGGCGGTCTGGCAGACGGCACACTTGCGTGAATTCTCGCGCGCGCGAATCGAGCAGTTTGCGGCCGCTCGGGCGCGGCTGCCCGAACGGGCCGAGGTGTTCTGGCCGGCCGCTCCCTTGGGCGTTTGGGTCCTGCTACAGCGGCCTAGTTTCCTGTCGATGCTGCAAACTTCCGGCGTCGTGTTCTCGCGGGCGTCCGCGCTGGAATTGCGGCGTCGTGCCGCCGCTCTGGCCCCTGCGCTGGAAGCGAACGCGTATCTCGATTGGCGGGAAAGCACGGCTGAACCCGATTGGTCGGATCCCCAATTGCGCGCGGCCTGCCAGTCCCACGTTTTCGATTATCTCGTTGTGGCCCGGGACCTCGGTAGCGGCGCCGTTGCGGCCGTCGAGCCCGCGCGGGGCCCATCCGACCGACGCGCACCGTCGGGTTCGGATGACCTGCGCGTCTACCGTTGCGCGGCGGAACCCGGATCGCCGTGAGACTCCGCGTCGAGCGCCTGGAGGCGGAATACGAGATCGAGCGCTGCGCGCGGCGTGAGCGCATTCGGATCGACCGCACGCAGTGTCTGTAACGCGGCGGACTCGGGCGTCGAGGGCGTCGTGGACGTCGTGGCCGGCGTTGGGGGCGTGGGCGGCGGCGCAGAGGCATCGCCCTCCGTCACTCCCCTTGCCGTCGCCGGCGCCGCGAACAAGGGCAGTTCGCCTTGCGGCGAATCATGCCGGCGCAAGGCGTCGCGTTCGCGCTCGAGTTCGGTCAGATAACGCCGTGCCTGGGCCGTGACCGCCTTCGGGATCCCCGCGAGCGCGGCGACCTGCAGGCCGTAACTCTGGTTCGCCGGACCTTCCCTGACGGCGTGCAGCAACACGAGCCTCTCGCCGTGCTCGACCGCCTCGACGTGCACGTTGGCGACGCCGCGCGCCTCGGCGGCAAGACTCGTGAGCTCGAAATAATGCGTCGCGAATAGCGTGAACGCGCGGATCTCGGCGGCAATGTACGCGGCGCATGCCCAAGCGAGTGAAAGGCCGTCGAAGGTGCTCGTGCCGCGGCCGACCTCATCCATGAGAACCAGGCTGTGGTCCGTGGCGTTGTGCAAGATGTTCGCGGTCTCGGTCATCTCCAGCATGAACGTCGAGCGGCCGCCGGCGAGATCGTCGGACGCACCGATGCGTGTGAAGATCCGATCGATCGGCCCCAAGACCGCGCGCTTCGCCGGAACGAAACAGCCGACGTGCGCGAGGATCACCATGAGCGCCGCCTGGCGCATGTAGGTGCTCTTGCCGCCCATGTTCGGGCCCGTGATGATGAGCATGCGGCGCCGGTCGTCGAAGCACAGGTCGTTCGGCACGAACGGCTCACGGCTCGCGCGCTCGACGACCGGGTGACGCCCCGCTTCGATCCAGAGCTGCGGACGAGCCACGAGTTCGGGGCGAACGCAGTCCAGGGTTTCGGCCCGTTCGGCAAAACAGGCGAGTACGTCGAGCTCCGCGAGCGCCGCTGCGGTGCGCTGTAGTGCGGCAAGCGTCGCGGTCAGGCGCTCGAGCAGTGCGTCGTAGAGTTCCTTTTCGCGCCCCAGCGCGCGATCGCGTGCGCCCAAGACCTTGTCCTCAAAGGATTTGAGCCCGGGCGTGATGAATCGCTCCGCGGATTTCACGGTTTGACGGCGGATATAGTCCGCCGGCACTTTGTCGGCCTGGCTGCGGTTCACCTCGATGAAAAAGCCCTGCACGCGATTGAAGCCGAGCTTGAGGCTCGACAGGCCGCTGCGTTCGCGTTCACGGCGCTCCAGGTCCAAGAGAAACGCCTCGGTATCGCTGCCCAGTACACGCAATTCATCGAGTTCCGCGTCGTAGCCCGCGGCAATGACGCCGCCGTCACGCAGATAGTGGGGCGGCGCGGCAACGATCGCACGCTCGAGCAGCGCATGTTCCGACTCGTGGAGTCCGACATCGGATTTCAGCGCGGTGAGCCGGGAAGACGCCGCATCCGCGAGCGCCGTGTGCAGCGCCGGCAATGCCGCCAGGGCGCTGCGTAAATGCACGAGATCCCGCGGCCGCGCGGAGCGCAAAGCGACGCGCGCCAGAATGCGTTCCAAGTCGCCGATCTCGCGCAGGCGCGGCGCGAGCGCCGCATGCCGCGCATCGCGCGCGAGATCG
>Ga0302320_10007358_pt1 | contig 24243 bp, 26 predicted proteins | sample Bog_T0_3_FD_202130 | JGI IMG/M metagenome (GOLD analysis project Ga0302320, IMG submission 202130) | Peat permafrost microbial communities from Stordalen Mire near Abisko, Sweden - Bog_T0_3 | ecosystem: Environmental > Terrestrial > Soil > Wetlands > Peat | place: Sweden: Abisko, Stordalen Mire...
CTGCTGGCTGAGACGTCACAACCGCCTTCGGTACCGGCTGTCCCGCCCGTCCCACCGGCCTTGGCTTCCGCTCCAAATCCAAATTCGTCACTGACAAATTTGACCCCAGCACCAGCTTGTAATCGAGCGAACCCGCTAGCAAAACAAGTTTCAACTGCGCTTCCGATCCAGTCAGCCTCGCTCGCGAACCCGCCGCCAATTTCACGCTGCTGCCATCGGCAAAAAACAGTACCGCTGGCGCGTTAGACGTCGCCACTTCGCTGCCCACGGCTAACGGCATCTCGGTAACACCCGAAACGGTCACCGAACGTCCGTTTAACGAAAATGGCTCGGGACTGCTAATGGTAGCAACCGCCGCCATGCCAAAAACGGGCAAGCCCGAGAGCAGAATTGGGACGGCTGCTGCAAGCCAGTTTGATCTATTCCTCATCGATAGCAGGTGGTACATCTAATATAGCCTTTACCCACCGCAATTCTCAAGGAATAGGGGTACTAGGAACCGAACCCCGCCACGCGTAACGTCAAACGACCTAGAGGCGGTACAATCGGCTGCTAAGGGAGATTCTCCATTAAGGCTTTGGGAATGTTGGTAGGGCTCGTGTTATTGAGCTATGGCGCTTTACAGGCCTGGATCGGCAACCTGAGCTACGACAATCCAGCAAGACGTCGTTTTTGCGGCGCCTGGCTCTGTCCGGAGGAATTTTGGGACAACCGCACTTTTAGCCTGCTGCAAAGGAGCGCGGGTGGTGAGTCGGCCCGACTGTTACCTGAATTCCAGCGCGCGCTCCGCGAAAACAGCGGATCTGCTTACGCTTGGGCCAATTTGGCGGAAGCGGAACGCGACGCACGCCATCTCTCGCAAGCCAAATATTGTTTTCAGCGCGCACTCGCAGCGGGGCCAAACGATCCGGCCATCCTGTTTCGCGCAGCGAATTTCGCGTTCCAGATGGGCGATAAAGCCGAAACGCTGCGCGACCTTTCCAGCATTCTCCGCAATCCCGAACTGCCTAACTATTACCCGGCCGTCTTCGTCACCTACAGCCGGCTCGACACACCCATGCAAGAACTCCTCAGCAAGGGTGTCCCGCCCATTTCCAGCGCCGCCGAACCCTTCCTTCAGTTCTGGATACAAGACAAGAAAATTCCCGAAGCCACGGCGACTTGGCATTGGATGGTGCAGCACTCCCTCACCACCGAGAAATCCACCGGCGACTTCACCGCCTTTCTGGTGGCGAACCATCAGATCATGCAGGCTGCCGACGAGTGGCTCCGCGCTAACCCCAAAACCGCTTCGTACTATCAAATCATCAATTGGGTGTTCAACGGTGGCTTTGAGGCTGAGCCTAAGTTGGGCCCGTTCGATTGGCACATAGAATCAACTCAAGATGTCGAAGCCACCCGCGTACAGGATGTTTCGCGCGACGGACAGTATTCCGTAAAGCTGGCATTTGATGGCAAAACGAATGTCGACTACCACGGCGTTTATCAAGAAACGCTGCTCACACCCGGGCAGTGGCAACTGCGCGCCTTCCTGAAGCTCGAAGACATTACCACCGACCAAGGTATTTCCCTGCGCGTTTACGACCCCGACGACCCAACTCGGCTAGACGCTCGCACTGATCCTAAAACAGGAACCCTTCCCTGGACTGCCATAGAGCGTGCCTTCGCCGTGGGGCCCGATACGAAAATCGTGCGCGTCGAAATTATGCGCGGGCTCTCACGCAAAACCGACAGCAAAATCTCGGGCCGCGCCTGGGTAGATTCCATCGAGCTTAGTCCAATCCGTTAATCGATGCCACGCCGGCAATCCAGGCCAGAATCATGCCATTCGCAGGTATGTAGAGATTAAAGTCAACCAGACTGTGCAGACCGATGGCAAGAAAACTGCCCGCACAGCCGACTAAAAGCAAGCGCCGGTTTTCGTCCTCGCTGCGCACAATCCCCTTCACCACCGGAATGAGAACACCGGCAATGGCGGTTATCAGGATGGCAAAACCAACAAAACCAAGTTCAACCAGATACTGCAAATAATCGTTGTGCGCAAACTCTACGCGGAAGCCGGCTACTGTCGCCTGGTACTTCAGAAAGGTAGGCTCAAACCCACCGAGCCCACACCCGAACCAGCGAAATTCATCGATCAGCGACAGCGTTTCCTTCCATAAATAAACACGCGTATCAGCCGAAACCCTGCCCGACGCCGACATTTCCGCAAATCGCCCCAGCAGTTGGTCGGGCGGCAAGAAAATAAAGAGCGCCAAACCGCCTAGCGCGACCGCCGTCAGACCAGCCGTACGAAGATTCTTTGATGGCAGACGCGGCCCAAAACTCAACGCCGCCGTAACAAACAGACTGGCAATCGCGACAAAGAGGCCCATACGCGATTGCGAATAAACAATCGCCATCAGTAGCAGACCTGCCGTCGCCCATACCGCCACAAGCTCGAGCGCCGGTCTAAGCGATTGCTCCACTCTGTCGCGCTCCGTTTGCAGAATCCCCCAACCAAACATCACCGCCAGCGGAAGCACCATCTCCAGCATCCCGCTGAAATGGTCGCGATTCGTGAAAGTGCCCTCAGCCAGCGCGTTCCCTCCGCCCGACAGAGCTTGGATCATGCCGAAAGCGCCTTCTACAAACCCCACGGCGATTAACGGAACCACCGTGATCCAAGGCCGTTCTATAAACCGCCAAGCTAATTCGCGCACTAGAAAAAATGTCGCAATGTAGCTAAGCAAAGTGAAGCTCCAATACACAGCCAGCGGCGGATTCACCGCAATCGGCGCGCTGCTCATGGGCGTTGCCATCACCGGCGCCAGCGCCGCCACCATTTGCCAGCGGGCCGGTGACAGCTCTCCCAGCAGCCCCAGCGGTAATGGCAGCAATTGAAAAATACAGTAAGCGGGAACCGCCCAAATCGCCCATTTCACCCAGCCGGTGTCTGGCGGCGCAAGCAATCGCCGGCGCACGAAAAACCAGTACAGCAAACAAATGCAACCAACGAACAGCACCGTTGAAACCCAGTCCGAAGGCAGCACGCCGGCGTGCAGCAGCAGCGCCCAAGCCAGCGAAAGCGCCAGTGCGATCAGGGTGATCAAAGGGCCCGGCATGAAACCCTCATTCGCTCATTTCCAAAATGCGAAGCGGGACTTTTTCGCCGCTCGGGGCGCGCTAGGGAAAATGGGTTCGTCCATAATCACGGCCGTGGGATTATCGTAGAAAAGAGCATGAGCCGCGTCTTGACCCCAAGTCTGTCCCACATGGTGATAGGCCGGTGCAAGGTTCGGTGAACGGTCTTCGCAATCGTGTGCGTCGCTCGCCACAAAATGCACCGAGCCTGAGTTCATCAGCGTTTCCGCCGCGCGCTGCGCTGTCTGGCCAAACCTTCCGAAAAACGACAAGGCCGTTACCTGCAGCAAACAGCCATCCATCACCCAACTGCGCAATTCGCCCAGGTTCGCGCAAAGGGGTCCGTTGCGCTCCGGGTGCGTAATAATCGGCACAATGCGCACCCCCAGCAATCGCCCCAGTACCGTTCGCATCACTTGCAAAGAAGCCAAATCCGGCAGCTCCACCATTAAATATCGCCCGGAATTGATGGTGTATTGCGCCGGATACTCCAACGCCTTGGAAAGATTATCGAAATTAAGATGAAAATCACAACCGCGGTGGACGCGGATCAGTGAGCCTACCGATTCATTCAACTGCGCAACCAAATCATCGGCTACCTGTTCACTGTAGGCATACGACGAATTCGCATGCGGCGTCGCGACAATGTCGGTAGTGCCATTGTCCGCCGCCACCTTCAGCATCGCCAGAGTCTCCTCAAGCGTTTCGGCCCCGTCGTCCAGACCGGGCAAGATGTGGCTATGGATGTCAACCAAAAAGAAAGGCTCCCATTGCAATTATAGAAGCGCAAAGAAAATCGGCGTCCGGCGGTCCTGGAAACTTAGGCGCGTTCCAGATAACTGCCGTCTGTCGTGTTCACTCGAATCCGCTCCCCTGCTCCGATAAACGGCGGAACTTGCACCACCAACCCGGTCTCCGTCGTCGCAGGTTTGGTCACGTTCGAAACCGTCGAGCCTTTCAAACTCGGTTCGGTTTCTTTGATTTCCATTTCCACGCTTGGCGGCAGTTCTACGCTAATCGCCTTGCCTTCGTAAAACTCCACGTTCACCTTTAGCTGCGGAATGAGATACCACACGCCATCGCCCAACATCTCTTTCGAAAGGTGCATCTGCTCATAGTTTTCGGTGTTCATGAAATAGTACGATTCGCCATCGTCGTACATATACTCCATCTCCTGCTCATCCAGCGAGACCCGTTCCACCTTATCTTCTGAAGAAAAGCGATGCTCAATCATCGAGCCTGAGCGAATGTTGCGCATCTTCGCCTGTACAAAGCCGCGCAAGTTTCCAGGCGTCCGGTGGACCATGCTGAAAACTGTATGAAGCTCGTTATTAAACTTCACCACCATACCGGGGCGCAGTTGTGTCGCTGCAATCATGAAAAAAGGAACTCCCTTAACGCAAGGCCGCACGTTCGTGTGCGCTGCCCGCAATCTCTTAGTTTATCAGTGGCCTGAGATACAGGCCTTGCCCTCAAAATTCGAGCCTGGCCGCCAAATCCCCGCGGCATCGGCGTCGGAACCGCGCGCCTCTTTCCCTTTTCCCACTGTAATCGTTTCACCCGCTTTCAATTTCCAAACCAAGACTACATCGTTGTGATTCGCTATATGCGGAATCTCAACACAGCGCTCCGTTATCGGCATCAAAGTCAGGCGTCCGAACGTGACCGTTTCCGACTGCCAATTCGGCGGGCAATTCTCGTGCTCAACACCCTTCGTCGAAATCTCTATCCAACAACTGTTCGCCTCCCAACCGGCTCGCGCAAAGAGATGCGCGTGATCGTCGTACAACCAGGTATCCATATTTTGATAGCCAACGCCCGGCAAATATGGATCGGCCCACAGCAGTTCATAAGCCACGCCGGAACCTTCGCGAATCGTTTGCGAATCTTCCAGCGCCCAGCCTTGCAGAAATTGCGATGACGGCAAATTCGGATCAATCTCCACCAGCGCTAGGGCTGCTGCATGTCTCCGCCAATCCGGCTTGTTCAATTCACTCGGCTTCGCGGAAAGCAAAAGCAACACCGGCAGAACAGAGAAGAAATGCGTATCCGCTTCCCGCAGATCGTTATGCGTGCTCGCCCGCACTGCATAAATCAGCTCGCAAAGCGCGTAAAGTTCTTCGGCGTTCTTATAACCATCATTGACCAGCCAATTCAGTCTCGAACTGAAATCCGTTTTGACTTCGCCACCAAATACGATCGCCCTGAACATGACATCCCGCATGAGTGAAAAACCCATTTGCCCATTAGCGACGAAGGGAACGGCCCCCAGTCTCTCTTTCTGCTCAGCGGATACTAACGGCGCGCACCAATCCGCGACCAACAGAGCCTGCCGTGCAGATTGATGCGCCAACGCCCAGGCCACCGCCTCGCGGCCCTTGCTTTCGTCGCCTGTGACAACGTAATAAAGCGCTAATTCAAACCCGCGCTCTGGGGAATCGGGAACCGCATTTACCCGATTCTCAAACGCCACCCACCGCGTCGTCTTCCGCTCCCGATCCCGCTTCAACCGGCGCAGCCTTTGCGCGTTCAAGAGCAGCTTTGGCCCGGGCGGCAGATCTTCACCCAGCACCAAAACGCACTGCGACAGCAACAAAACCACAACGGGAAGAAATTTTCTCAGCACGCCATTATTCTTCCACGCGTCTCAAACACCAAACTGCCGCAAATGATGATCCAGATGTTTGTACATCAAGATCGCCCACTCTTCCGGCGCCAGCCTCCCAAAGAACGGATGCTTCTGCCTCGTGCACCCCGCCGCCCCACACACCGCAAACTTGTCAATCAATACGGCGAGTTGCTCGCGTTCCTGCTCAAGATCGCGTTCATCGGAGATAATTAAACTCTTCGCCGTCGGCGCATTCTTCCGAATCGGATCGTCATTTCGAAACACAAACGGCTTGATGACCCGCCCCACCATCCGCACCGGCAGCGGCGCTGGGTCCGGAGCCAATTCCCCCACCGCCCATCGCATACTAATCGCGCAGTGCGCCACCATTTGGGGTGCCGTCATCTTGCCCCACAGCCTCTCACTCTCCGTCCGCAACTTCCCCAGTCGCGTCTTCACTTCGTCTGCGGTCGCCACTTCAAACAGATTCTTCATGCCCGCCAGACATTTTACCTGCACCTGCACGAGATAATGAAGGCCTGCCCTCCATGGCCGCCCTCCTCAGCGAATCCTACGTCCTCCGCACCTACCCCTTCCGCGAATCCGACCTCATCGTCTCGTTCTTCACCCGCGACCTCGGCAAACTCCGCGGCGTCGCCTATCGCGCCCGCAAAACCAAAAATTCCTTCGGCTCCGGCCTCGAACGCCTCTCCCTCATCAACCTTTCTTATTCCCTCAAAGAATCCCGCGAACTCGCCACCCTCAATAACTGCGAGCTCCTCCAATCCCAGTTCGGCCTCCTCAACAGCTTCGACGCCTCCCTCACCCTCGATTTCGTCGCCGAAATCAGCGAACACCTCCTCCCCGCCAACGAACCCAACGAGCGCTTCTTCCGCCTCCTCGCCACCATCCTCGACCACATGCACTCCGGCGCCCCCGGCGCTATCTGGTCCGCCCTCACGTACTTCTCCCTCTGGGCCACCCAACTCTCCGGCTTTCTCCCCGACCTCGGAACTTATCCCGACCGCATCATCTCCCCCGATTCGCGAACCCTCGCCGCCGCCATGTTGCGCACCCACATCAACCAACTGCCGGAACGCGCCTGGAGTAAAGACACCGCCCTCGACCTCCGCCGCTTCCTCATTCAACAAATAGAGCAACACGTAGAACGCCGCTTTCACACGCCACCACTTTTGGAGGGTTTGTAAAATTCCGAAAGCAGCCGAAGGTCCAAAAGCGAAATGGGGACACTCCGGTAGAGATCCTGTCTAGCCCCACTAACGAAAAAGTCAGGCGTGTCCCCATTTCGCGTTCCCAGGCGCAGAGTTCTTCGTTTTCAAGGCAGCTTCGGGCCAGTTCATGCACAGTCACGGCTCGGAAGCCCTTACTGAGCCGTGACTGTCAAGGAGCGGCAACAATACTCCACGCAATTAAGCACCAGATTCTCATATGCCACCTGTCAAGAGAGCGTGCCTGCCAATTGCGGAGTGACGCGGCAACACGCATCGCCGCCAGTCGCTCAAGTCGCCTTACGCAACTACCTCTGCGGCGTCATCTCCTGCCAATTGCCCCGCTGCGTCGCACTCGGATTGTAACTGGGCGAATCCGTATAAATATACTCACCCTGCCCATTCGAAAACACATGATTGTATTGATTTGATCCAAGCACAGTCCTCCCCGTCGCGGGGTCGTGATACTCCTGCGTGTCGTTCATGGAAAGCGCAAAAGCATGTGCGCTGCTATCTATACCGCGCTGCGCATTCCGTTGCGCGCCCCGAATCACGTTGTACGCATAGTCGTTAGCGCCTTGTTGGATACGAGAAATATTCATCGCCGTTCTCGCATCGTCGGCGTTGATGTTCTGCTGAATCCTCACCAAGCCTGCTTGGAATTGATCGACACGCCTCTGCCAATCCGGGTTCACGCTCACATTATTCCCAATCGCCGCGAGAAGTTTCTCAACGTCCTTCAGCTTTCCTCGCGGTGCAAACCGGTTCAGCAATATGGGAACCGAAACCTGGACCAGCGGCCCCATGGGCGAGGGAACCGACGTCATAATAATCGCCGCTTCCATATATCCTTCTGTCGGAACGCCGCCAATGGCGCCCTGTGTGTAAAGGCGCGCCGTGTCAACCGTGACGCGGCCATTGCCGGCGCCCAACAGTCGAGCCAGTTTATCGCCGTCAGGCATCGGCCCAGCCGAGATCACCTGAATGGATTTCTCTTTGGCCAGCAGGCTCTTTAGATAATCAACCGCGCTGATCGCCGGCCGCACCTCGCAATGCGTGACAACGTGAGTGCTGTTCTGCTGCATCTGCAACTGATGCGCGAAGGCAGGATTCGATGTAGAAAGCCACGTCTCCCCTGGGATGACTTGAACCCCCGTTGTCTTCTCCGGGCTGATGGCCTCGAACAGGAACGACGGAGTCGGTTTGCAGGGCACCATTTTTTGTTTCCCCGGCCAAGCGGCCACGCCCTGGGCCGTCCAACCTACGGGAGCCATAAAGCGGCCGGCCACCAGCCGTTCGCCAAAGCCTTGGTTATCAACGATGTCTACACTGCGCATATGAATCGCCTGCGCGGCGAGCGGGTTTGAATCGGTTAGCATCGCAGTGAGTAAAAGAAAAGTGGAAAGAGAGTATTTCTGAAGCACGTTCCTTCAGAATAGAGCAGACAGGCAAACGGCACAAGGAAAACTGGTACCGGGACTTCGGCCCCTGCTGCGGCAGGCAGCAATCGTTGTTGATCAGCCCACAGCCACAAGCCCATGTTCTCGTTCCGTATGTCTGCCATTTCCCCATTGCCTTTTTGTATGGGGAAGTGACGTCGAGGACCTGGAAATTCCCACCGCTCGTGCATCAAGATCGTTCAAAAGAGCTGGCGCATTTACGGAGTCGGTGTCTTCCCATAGCCCGGTAACCCTAATGAAATGAAGTTTGCTCCGCGCCTCATAAAGGTTTGGGCAGTCAACGGCTTTCTGCGTATTCCCGGCAATGGCCAGATAGATGATCGCCCCGGTCAAGCAAACGGCCAAGGCCAATCTGACCCATGCCATCTGCTGCGGAATCCTCGCTAGCGAAGCGAACGCGTTTGAAAAAGCAACCAGCAGAGTGAACCCTGTTCCCATTTTTGATATCGAACGTACCGGCAGGAAATCTCCGCGAAGTACTTGGCTCGGATTTCAGCCTCCAAGCATCCCTTCCCACACGCGCGTAATTTGGGCATCACTAAGCATCAGGGCAACTATCTTGATTTTAAGGGTCCAAGTCTCCACTTCAATTATCTGAACTGTACAGTTGAATACGCAAGCAAGTCAAGCAAATCTACGGCTTAGCCGTCAAATCTCAGGTTCGAAGCAGCCGTTGTGCCCCTACCCTTTCTTATTGAGCACGGAGTGCTTGTAATCGGGCAAGGTGAAAGCGGGGCCGTAGAAATGGCGCTTGCGGTCACAGGTGATGACGACGAACCGTGACTTTGAAGGTTTGCCACTTGGGTTGGCGGCCCATACGGAACCGATGAGCGGGTGCGGTACGAGGCCGATGGGTGTGAGGATTTCGTAAGTGTCATGCTGTGCCACGTTTTGACCCAGCGCCCGGTAGATTTTTTCAATTTTGGGTGTGTTCCAGTTGGCGAATAGATGAGAAGGCGCCTGCGGTGTCTTGGCGAAGAGGACGATGCCGGTGGCGGCTCGGCCCAGCCTGTGGACAGGGTTGGCGTTGGGGGTCTGCTTTTGCACCAAGCGCAGGAGGGTGTTTTCCATGAAGCCGCCGCCTGGGAGGGTGGGGAGGCCGCTGGGTTTGTTGACGGCCAACAGATGGGGGTCTTCAAAGAGGACTTCGAAGTGCTGAGGGGAGTCTGGTTCGACCCAGGGTGGACGGTTCCAGACAAGGGTTTCGCCTAAAGTGACCGATTCGCTTCCGGTGGCAGTGATGCCGTTGAGGGTGACTTCGCCGTTGTTTAGTTTTTGTTGCCAAGCTTGTGGGGTTGAGTGGGGGTAAAGGCTTGCCAAGTGGGAGAGCAGAGTCTGTCCATGGTATTTGCTGCTGATGATTGTGGGTAGGCATAGCCCCGGTTGAGCACGTGGTTTGAGTGTAAGCCATGGCATCTGCGGCGGCGACACTGGGCCAAATGAGCTTGTCCCCCTTTTCTTTCATCAACTGGAGCTTAGGGCAAAGGCGGAAGTCCGCTCATCCTTAACTTCCTCGATCCAATACGGCGGGCGGCCGTAGTGGAAGTACAGCTTGTTCTCGTATTCGCGAGTGATGCGCGCCGAATCTTCATACTCCGGGCAGGTCTTGATGGCTTCGCGTGTGACAGCCACAAAGACTTTCGATTCCTCCCAACTCACTCTTTCGACCCACGCCGGAGAGAGAAGCACTTTCTTGCCGGGCCACCAATTCTTCGTCGCCACTTCGAGATAACGGATCGCGAAGCCTTCGTCGTCAACGATGAACTTTTCCACATGGCCGATTTCGCCATCGGCGGCGTCAATGCGATAGCCGCTGACCGCGTCTGTGCTGCGCAAGTGCGAACTCTTCGATTCTTTTCGGACGAGATCTGAGGGGCCACCCCAATAATACGGATAACCGTAGTAGCCAAAGTATTCAGCTTCATGCTGGCGGGATACGGGACGATTGGTGTCGATGTTGGGGCTATTCTCGACCTGTTTTCTGGTGAGAGATACATCGATCCGTTTGCCTTCAACGTCGACGCGAAGAATCGAAAGCGGCGAGATCAGCACTTGGCGGTCGTTCAACCAGTTGCCGGTTTCAACCGTGAGGTAGCGGATCGCCCAGATTTCATCGTCGAAATAGAGTTGGACGACCTTGCCAATCTCGCCATCCGTGGCGTGTACCACTAGCCCTTTAAGATCTTGATTGTTTGTGAACATTGACTGTGCCCTCCTTGGGCAGTTGACTGAATGCTTCTTCGCCTTAGCAACCGATTGCCAAAACTATCGGACGCCTGCTCCCACCGCTTCGCTCGCATGAACCGCTGTGCTGATGGGGTGCGTGCTTTCAAGAATTGCCCTTGCCTTATCGACTTCCGCCATCGTGCCACTTAACATAAGCAAATACTTGTCCGTCTTCAGCGCCAGTTCGTATTCGACGACGCTATCCTTCGGAATGCCCATGCCGATGAGGCCCGCTCCGATGGCACTCAGTCCCCCGACGACAACCGCGCCTTCCAGTGCCGCCACGATCCACGCAACGAGAGGGCCTGCCACTAGAACTGGCCCGATGCCCGGAATGGCAAAGAACGCCGAGCCGAACAGCAATCCCCAAAAGCCTCCCCAAAACGCGCCGGTTTTGCCCCAGTATTTCATCCGGGCGCCGTTGTTGTAGTAACCAACCACGTGTTCATCGGTGTGGGGATCCTTGCCAACAATCGACAAGGTATGCATGTCCATGCCGGCGCGCTGGAGTTCCTTTACCCCTTTTTCTGCTCCTTCATGCGTGCGGTAGACGGCTACGATTGCGTTTGTTTCAGACATTTTTTCCTAATTGATAAGAGCACGGGACGCGCCAAAGCCCATTCTTCTTTTAAAACCAGCCAGAGGGGGGACGCGTTCGGTGAGAAAGAGTTCCGCTGGCCTGACCATTGCAGGTCACTTGATCGCGTATGGTCATTTGATATTTGTGAAACCGATGTCGATTGCTTCCAACTGATTCGGTTGCAAAACGTTTTCAGCGTTTTCACGGCTTCTTTCAGAAAGCCGCAGCGCCGGTTGAAAAGCGGCTGCCGTGCAACTGCACGGCTCTGGAGTTTCTACATTTTCGAGGCGAGATCAGGAAGCAGCGACGGTTTTCGACAGCAGTAGCTAGGGGCGGAACAAGTCGTTCACGTTCTTGGCTGTGACAAAACGGATGGCGGGATCTTCCAACTCGGGGAGAGTCAGTTTAGACAGGCGCCGCGTGGTGGCGGTTGAGATAGTGCCAAATCGCGCGACGATTAAGCGCTGCAGCAGCGAAACTGCTTCCTGCCGTCTGCCCGCCTTTTCACCTTCCGCTAAACCCTCCGCCTTGCCTTCTGCCAGACCTTCTGCCAAGGCTTGCGCGCGTTCCCGGCGGATCACGGGACCGAACACTTCATGATCCCGGATGTCGTAGCGTATGGGCATTCGTTTCGCCTCCTGTTGAACTTCGCCGGCTAGATTTCGCATTCCCGCCAAAATCAGCAGCTTGGAAAACGCAGCGTTCCGGTCTTCCACCTTCATTTTACCAATGCGCTGCAAGATGCGCCGAATCGTTTCCGGCCGGTCGGAATGACTCCCCAGGATGGCCAAAACTGCGTCAGCCGGATACTTACCTTGGAGCAAAGTTTCCGCATCCCAATCGCGGATATCGATGATGGTGAACCGGCAGGTCAGGCAGGGGGTGACCAGCTCGGACGGCATGCTCAATCAGTCGCTGCCTACATAGAGAACGTAGAGTGCGGGGAAGCGTTGGTAGATCTGGGCTACGAGCGGCGCGTACTCAGCCATGCGGAGCGGCAGCAATGGATCATTAAAGCTCTGCAACTCAACCAAGATCAGTTCGAATGTCCGTGCTGCTTCGAATAACAGATCGACTCTGCGCTGCGTCACTCTGGGCAGTTCGACATTCAACCAATGGCCGCGCGTCGCGCCCGTGAGGCGTCCGAAGAAAGAGTTCTGTGAGCCGGTTAGCAACGACTTAAGAACGGAGTCGTATTGATGCAACTGACTTTTATGTTATCTGAGCTGGTGGCGCAGGCGTTTCCGACTGCGAAGTGCAGCCCGAGGGCTGCACCACCTTTTGCTTCTGGTGAAACTGGCAGGTTAACGCTAGCTGATGGTAATGAGGTCTTCGACGTTCGTAACGCCGGGCGCCGACCAGGCGGCGTTTTGGGCCTCTTGCCGTTCCGACCATGAGCGGACGGATCCACGCAGCGTCACTTTACCGTTAAACGTCTCAACGCTAATTTGTCCGGCATCGGTCTCCGCATTGCGCTTTAGCGCGTTCTCGATTTTCAGCTTCACGTCGGTCGCGTCGAGTGTTGGCGTGACGCTGATCTGATTAGAAACCCACTTTACGCCGCGCAATGATCGCACGGCTCTTTCCGCTTCTTCTTTCTGATACTGCCATTCGGCCGCGCCTCTCAGCGTCACACATCCATCGCTAACCTGCACCTTCACGGTGGCCGGCACGGAGTAGTTCCACTCCAAATGATTCATCGCCGCGCGGGCGATATCGGCATCGTTTCGTACTGAGGCCGAAGGCATTTCGACTTTTATCTCGCTCGCTACTGCCTTGGTGTTCAAAACCCGCAGCGCGGCGTGTTCCGCAGCCCACTTTTCAAAGTAGTTGTCTACACGCCCGTCGAGTTCCACGACGCCATCTTTCACCGAGACGCCAATCTGCTCGGCACGGACACTTGGTTCCCAGCGTAGTTCTTGCTCGACGTCGTTCCGTAATTGTTCATCGTTATTCATGTAGTGATTTCCTATCGATTCGATCTGAAACTCGCCACCTACGCCTCTAACACCCATCCCTTCAGAAGGGCCATGATGCGTGGTGCAAGCACTAGTGAACGTGCAATCCGAAGGCCGAACACCGCTGCCTAGCGTGCGGCTAAAGGTGCACTCGTACTCGATCTCGAAACTGACCGGCATTGGTCATTTGACCTTATGCAGTCATGATCGGCGACCGAATCAACGCCTGAATCCGGCTTACAAAATCGACAGGCAGATGCTTCCAGCCTTTGGTCTTCCGGTTGCACTACCTCAGTTGACGAACAACCTCATCGAGGTATCGCCAAAACTAGGGACAGATAACAAACATGGGAAAAGCAATTGGAATTGATCTAGGAACCACGAATTCTGTGGTGGCCGTCATGGAAGGCGGTAAGCCGACCGTAGTCATCAACAGTGAGGGGAACCGCTTGACACCCTCAGTGGTTGGCTTCACCACCACAGGCGAGCGCCTGGTAGGTCAGTTGGCAAAGCGGCAAGCGGTGCTTAACCCGGAGAATACAATCTCCTCGGCCAAGCGATTCATTGGCAGGCGCTTTTCGGAAGTACAGTCGGAGATCAAGAACGTACCCTACAAAGTTGTCGCCGGTGCCGACGACGCGGTCCGCTTCATGGTGAGGGGGAAGGAGTACCCTCCCGAAGAGGTATCGGCCGTTGTGCTCCGCCGGTTGGTAGAAGACGCTGCCAAGTATTTGGGTGAAAAGATCACCGACGCGGTCATTACCGTGCCCGCTTATTTCAACGACGCCCAGCGCCAGGCGACTCAGGATGCCGGAAAGATTGCCGGCCTGAACGTTCTTCGCATTATCAATGAACCCACGGCGGCCGCACTCGCCTACGGCTTGGATAAGAAAGGCAACGAGACGATTCTGGTATTCGACCTGGGCGGCGGCACATTCGATGTGTCGGTCCTGGATGTGGGAGATGGGATCTTTGAAGTCCACTCCACCGCCGGAGACACCCATCTGGGCGGTGATGATTTTGACAAGCGGGTTGTGGACTGGATCGCCGAAGAGTTTCTGCGGACTCAAGGCATCGACCTGAGAAAGGATCGGCAAGCTCTGCAGCGTCTTTCCGAGGCCGCCGAAAAGGCCAAGATCGAGCTTTCGGGCGCTCTTGAAACAAACATCAATCTCCCGTTTGTAACCGCCGACGCTACCGGGCCCAAGCATTTGGAGATGAAGCTTTCGCGGGCTAAGTTCGACCAGTTGACAGCGGATTTGGTGGAGCGCTGCAAAGGCCCTGTGGAGCGGGCGCTGGCCGACGCCAAGATCCAAGTCGCGCAATTGGACGAAGTCATTCTGGTTGGCGGCTCAACCCGCATCCCGGCCGTACAGGCGCTTGTCCGGCGCTTGACCGGCGGCAAAGAGCCGAATCAGTCCGTGAACCCCGACGAAGTGGTTGCCATCGGCGCGGCCATTCAAGCGGGCGTGTTGGCGGGCGAAGTAAAAGGCGTTGTTTTGCTCGACGTTACTCCTCTCTCGCTCGGGCTGGAAACGCTGGGCGGCGTAATGACCAAATTGATTGAGCGGAACACCACCATACCCGCTCGAAAATCTGAAACCTTCTCCACTGCCGAAGACAACCAAACGGCCGTAGATGTTCATGTGCTGCAGGGCGAACGCGAATTCGCAAAGGATAACCGCACGCTGGGACACTTCCGGCTGGAAGGCATCAAGCCCGGTCCACGGGGGGCGCCGCAAGTGGACGTTACCTTCGATATTGACGCTAATGGTGTTCTAACTGTCGCCGCGAAGGACAAGGAGACAGGCAAGGAACAAAAGATCACCGTCGCCGGATCGACGCAGTTATCGAAAGACCAGATAGACCGCATGGTGAAGGACGCGCAAGCGCACGTGGAAGACGACAAGCGCAGGCGCGAAGAAGTAGCGGCGCGTAACGGCGCCGACGCGATCGCCTATCAAGTGGAAAGGCAGATCCGCGAACTGGGCGATCAAGTGCCGACTAACGAGAAAGCGCGCGCTGAACAGATGATTACTCAGATCCGCGAGCTGGTGAAAAACGAGTCCACCGACGTGGCGCTCATGCGTCAGTCAACGAGTGATCTTCAGCAATTGGCGCACGCGCTTTCGGCTCCTGCGGCGAGCGAAAGTTCAGCTACACCCGGGCATGCTGGCGCATCGCATGGCGCGGCGAAACCCGGCAACGAAGAAGTGATCGACGCGGAGTTCAAGCAAACCAAGTGAGGACATACGGCTGCGAGAGCGCGCTAAAACTGCCTCTTGCGGCCGATTCGCCATGAATTCTAACGACATCAACGGAAAAACTAACGTCATTGTTCCAAATCCGGAAATCGAGGCCTTGCAGGCGCAGGTACGCAGCGAGCACAAGATGTACCTGCGCTCGCTTGCCGATTTTGATAACTATCGGCGGCGCACGGAAAGGGAGGTTGCCGGCGTCGTCCAAAGAGGAAAACGCGATCTCATTCTCGCGTTCCTGGAGGTTATCGATTCCTTTGACCGCGCTCTTCAGCAAGCGGGCGACGCGGCAACGCCACTAGTCGAAGGTTTACAGGCCGTTCACAGGAAGACGCTCGCGATGCTCGAAACGCAAGGTATCGTCCCTTATCGCAGCGTTGGCGAGCCTTTCGATCCGGCTCTACACGAAGCCGTGGCCTCTGTAGTGAGCACTGAATATCCGCCTGGGGTGGTGATCGATGAATTGGAGCGGGGCTATCGAGCCGGTGACGCGGTACTCAGACCCGCTCGAGTTCGGGTCTCGGCGCAGCCATAGTATCAGCGAACCGACATGCCTGTAGCATTCAAAGACTACTATCAGATCCTTGGAGTCTCAAAGACTGCCAGCGAAGACGATATTCGCAAAGAATACCGGAGCCTCGCCCGTAAGCATCATCCAGATCTAAATCCTGGGGACAAGTCCGCTGAGAATAGGTTCAAAGAAATCAACGAAGCCTATGAAGTTCTCTCCGATTCCGCGAAACGCCAGCGCTACGATCAGCTTGCCGCGAACCCGCAGGCGGGAGCAGGCTTCAGGCCACCACCCGGCGGCGCGAACGGGTATGCGGGCTATCACAACGGCGAAGACGGCTTTGGTGGAGAGCAGGGCGCCGAGGGTTTCAGCGATTTTTTCGAAGTTCTATTCGGCGGCCGTCGCGCCGGCCGCAGTGGCGCCACTTTCCGGATCGCCGGCCAGGACACTAACGCAGCTATACCCCTGACGATAGAAGAGGCTCACGGTGGCGTTGTCCGGACGATCGAGTTAGCCGGCGCCGGCGAGCGAGTGAGATCGCTTGAAGTAACCATCCCAAAAGGAGTTCGCGATGGTTCCGTGATCCGGCTGGTGGGACAGGGCGAACCCGGAACGGACGGAGCGCCGGCCGGCGACCTCTATTTGCATGTAAACATTCTGCCGCATCATGTTTATCAACTTCTAGGAGACGACGTCCAAGTGGAACTGCTCATCACTCCGTGGGAGGCGCTTCTGGGAGCGCAGGTAAACGTGCCGACTTTGGATCGGCAGGTGGAGATGACAATTCCGCCTGGGTCGCAGGCCGGCCAAAGACTGCGGCTTCGCCAGCAAGGGCTCAAAAAACGCGCCGGGGGACGGGGTGATGAATACGTGAAGCTGAAGATCGTAGTGCCGGCCGTGGCAACCGTCCGCGAGAAGGAATTATTCCAACAACTGGCAGCCGAATCGCGATTTAACCCGCGGGAGCCGGCGGGAGGCAATTAAGTCTATGCAGCATTACGAATTGGCGATTCGCTCAATTCCATCGGACGAAGTGACATTCGAGGAACTGGCGGCGCGTGCCGAAATGCACCCTGAATTGCTCGCCCGGCTGGTAGAATTCGGACTGATCGAGCCGGTGTCAGCCCGAGGAGATCTCTCCGTATTCGATTCCTCTAAAATCTGGCGGCTGCTGTGCATCAGGCGGCTTCGGAGTGATCTGGGGATAAATTTGCAAGGGGTGGCGGTGGTTCTCGATCTGGTGGAACGGTTGGGAGATTTGGAGCGTGAGATCGCATCGCTTCGGGCCTGGGATTGAAGCGTGCGTAACCCGGGCTTCTTGCGCTGCCTCAACCTACTTCGCAATGGCTTTGGTGATTTCGATCAATGCTTTGGTGACTTGGCCGGGGGCCTCGACATCAATGATCTTGGGATTGAGCGGCTTTAGTGTAGCGGCTAATTGATCGAAAGGTTCGCGCGAGAACGGAGGGCCTCCCATTCTTTGGCCACCACCCATGCGCGATCGGCGGCCCATTCCTCCTCCCATGTCCGGCATGGCGGAACGAATGGCGGGCTCGGCATGAAACCGGATGTAGACCACTTGACACGGGGGCAAGGCTTCGAGGGAAATAGGCGCTAGATCATCGCCCCTATCGAAGGCAATGGGTTTGGTCAGGACAGCTAGAACACAAGATTTTTCGGGGGCGGACGAGCGAATGAGGCGGCGCACTTCGGAGACGAAATATTGAGCGTTGTCTTGGTGGCCGGCGAGGGAGTGAACGTCAATCGACGCTGTGCTTGCGTCTTTCAAAGACGACTTCAGACGGGGCCAATCCGATTCTTGGCCGTCATTTTGCTCGAACACCGTTTTGTGGCGCCCAAGATCAAGCAAGGCAATTTGTTCGGAAATAGATGAGGAGCCCGGCGATGCGATAACTTTGAGTGAAGGCAAGAGAGAAGCCAAGTTCGCGCCAGCCGCGCGCCCCGACGGAGAGACGTTCATGACGACGTTGAGTTGAGCCTGCGTATGAACTGAAGCAGCCCACGGAACACGGCTGCGAATGTAAGGCAGATACCAACTCTCCGGCGAGACGTCGTTATGCATGAATTCAACGGAAGGCAAAGTGCGCCACGCGTCGCTTAACCATTCGCGTGGACGCTCTGGAAAGTGAACTTTGATCTGAGTGGCACTGTGTTCACCTTTGCCTGTATCCAGAATTACAACGGCAAGCTGGTAGTCGCCCGGAACGAAGAAGGCCCGCTGCGAATAGTCGATGCTGGCCTCTTTCACATCGGGATCGAGCTTATTTAGTTCAATGCTGCCGTGTTCCTGGTACTTTGCTCCTTCGGCATCCGTGAGCTGAATGAGAATGAGCAGCGCGCCATTGTGACGGCGGCTTTCCAGATCTTGACCGTCGAGGCGGACATCGATAGAGGACACAAGGCGCTGGTGAAAGGAAAGCTCGGCGCGGGGCACCTTCACGGTCCAGCGGAAATGAAGCTGATCGGGTTCGTTTAGCCACTTATCAAATGGGATTTTTTCGAATTCCGGATCGTGGGTGCCGCGCTGGGCCGATGCTTGCCAAACAAAAGTTGCGGTGAGGAGCAGATGGGCGAGGAAGCGGCGCAAGTCACAGTGTATCCCGCTGTTCTCGCGTTGTGGTGCGGGTTTTTCTAGAGGGACAAGTCGCCTTTGAACTTCATTTGCTTGAGTTCAAATTTGGCTTTGACGTTGAGGGGAGACATGACCGTGGAAAAGGTCACGGTTTTGTCGCCATCGAGCTTAAGAACTTCGGGCAGAAATCCAAAGTACAGTGTGGAGGTTTCATTTTTGTCGGGCTGAATCACGTCGGGAACGACGGCCTGCTGCCCTTTCACTTGGAGCGAGGTTTGTGATTTGAGTCCGTCGTAAGAATCCGTGCCGGTGGAACTATCATCAGTGCCGTGGCCGGAGACAATCGGCAATCCGCTGACACTAATGACGTAATGACCCGCGAAAGCTGCCGGGAATTGCAACTTCAGGGCGAGACGGACGGGCTTTGCGCTGGCCCAGCGAACCACGCCTTGGAATTTAGGGCTAGTCTCGCCAGAACTGGCGCCGGCGCGAGTGGATTCACGCATCATTCCGCCGCGTCTTCCACTGCCGACATTAGATAATGGCGCATAACCCTTCACGTCCGCGCTGACCGGTTTTGCCCAAGGCGATTTGGTGGTGAGCGATTGAATCTCCTCAGGCGTCCAACTTTCGGGCGGTTTGGTATTCCAGAATTCATCCTCCCCGGTGCGCGCGCTGAGTGAATGCGAAGCAACCAGCAGACTTCCTGCGGCCATCTGGAAAGCGGAGCGTCTTGACACGAACATAAGGTTTTGGACGGTTTTGCCATTGTTCTGGTTACCGACCCCACGTGCTTCACGGATAATGTTTCCAGAGATGATATTCACACGTCGCGTATTTGCCGGGATTTTGGCGCAGATTCCATTTCCTAATAAGCCGAGCATTCCATCTGCGCCAAGCATTCCGTCTACTCCGAACATTCCGTCTCAGCCCAGCACTCCATCTAAGCCGACAATTCCCTGGCCTAAAAAGAAGGCCAAGAAGAAATCAAACAAAGGGTTCGTTCGGGCGGACGGCAAGACATTAGTCGATCCGGAAGGAAAGCGCCTTACACTGCGGGGCATCAACCTGGGCAACTGGTTAGAACCCGAAGGTTACATGTTTCTGTTCGAGGAAGGGCCGCAATCGCCGCGCGAAGTTGAGGGCTTCTTCAACGAGTTAATCGGACCGCATGAAGCGGACCTCTTCTGGCGCGATTATCGCAAGCGGTTCATTACCGACGCGGATATCCAGTTCATCAAGCAATGCGGACTGAATTCCGTTCGCATTCCCTTTCACTACCAATATTTCGTAAACGGAGGCGAGGGCTTTGAGTTACTGGATCCCGTTATTGAGTGGTGCAGCAAGGCTGGCATTTGGGTGATCCTGGATATGCATTGCGCACCTGGAGGGCAGACCGGGACCAATATAGACGATAGTTGGGGCTATCCTTGGCTCTACGAGAGCGAGGAAGCGCAAGACTTAACTTGCCAAGTGTGGAAAGGCATTGCCGACTATTACAGCGACGAACCGACGATCATTGGCTATGATCTGCTGAACGAACCGATTCCCACGTTCCCGCAATTGCAGAAATACAACAGCAAACTGGAACCGCTTTATAAGCGCATCACGCACGCTATCAGGGAAGTGGATAAGGATCACTTGATTATTTTGGAAGGAGCGCAATGGGCCACGAATTTTCAAGTGTTCGGTTCGCCATTCGACGCCAAGACGATTTATGAATTTCACAAATATTGGGCGGAGCCGAACCAAGATGCCATTCGAGAGTATCTGGAGTTTCGAGACCGGCACAACGTGCCCATATGGCTGGGAGAATCGGGTGAAAATACCGATCAATGGGTGGGGCAGTTCGCAGAATTGGTAAACAAGAACGACGTAGGCTGGTGTTTCTGGCCTTACAAGAAGATGGAAAAAACTTCGTGCTTGGTCTCAATGGCAAAGCCGGCGCATTGGGACGAGATTATCGCTTTCGGGAAAATGGCGGGCGGAACCGGGGCGGCGGAAAAGCGAATAGCGGCGCGGCCGTCGCTTGAGTCTTCGCGGGAAGCATTGCATGATCTACTTGAGAAGATCGAGTTTCGGGCCTGCTCGGTCAATCATGGCTATTTGCAAGCATTGGGGTTACACTGACGGCTATGGGCCGATTTTTCGTCACTGTTGTTGCACTTGCTTCCCTCTTGCACGCCACACAGAAACCGGCGGAGCCCGTCAAGGCGGCGGCTGCCACGGAGGTCGGGCCCAAAGAAGTGGTGCAGCAGTTGTTCGCCGCTATGGCGGCGCGCGACGCTTTGGCCGCGAAGGAACTCTTTATGCCCGAGGCCGGACTCTTTTCCGTAGCAGCTAACGGCAAATCCAATAAGATGCCACTGCGGGATTTTCTCAATGCCATTGGTTCGGGCAAAGCGGTTTGGAAGGAGCGGATGTGGAACGAAGATGTCCAGGTGCATGGAGTGATCGCGATTGTTTGGGGGCCCTACGATTTCCACAACAACGGAGCGTTCAGCCATTGCGGCTACGATTCGTTCAGCCTTTTGAAGACGGCGGCTGGTTGGAAGATTAGTTACATTTCGGATACGCGGGAGACGGAGGGATGCGTGAATCCGCTGGGGCCGCCAACCGGGAAATAGCCAATCGTAGTTTATATCTCTATTAAACTGCAAGAAGTGGTTCTAAACGGTCTTAAACGCAGCGTTGGCTCGGGCGCCGCTTCAATTTTCATCGTTCTACTTTCTACATCTTGCCTTGTGCGGACGCGCACTGTTGTGCCGAAAGGACAGACTGCGAACAAGCCGGCGCTCACTGCGAGCCGCGACGACTTGCTGGAACGCATTCATCGAGTGTCCGATCCCCTTCAGTCATTCAGTCTTAAAGTGGATATGTCCACCTCCGTAGGCGGGGTGTTCGGGGGGAAAGTGACGGACTACCCGACGATTCAAGGGTTCATTCTGTTCCGGCGACCCGACCAGATTCGCGTGGTTGGTCTGGATCTGGTGGTTCATAGCACGATTCTTGACATGGCTTCCACAGGGAACGAATTTCGCGTTTCTATTCCATCGAAGAGCCTGTTCATTGAGGGGCAAAACAATGCACCGGCCACATCGAAGAACAAGTTGGAAAACCTACGTCCGATCGCCTTCTTGAACGCCCTGCTGATTAATCCACCCGTAACTGGCGAAGCTGCGATTTTAGAAGACGTCAGCGATGAAACCAGGGCAATCTATAAGTTGATTTTTATACTGCGCGACGGTGACGATTTGCATCTGTTGCGCAGCGTTTATTTTGATAGGTACACGTTGGATATTTCGGCCCAAAGAACCTTCGACAAAGCGGGACACGTGACAAGCGAGACAAAGTATAGCGGTTGGACAGCTTATGGGACGGTGCGCTTTCCCCATGTGATTGATATGACGCGCCCGCAAGACGGCTACGAGCTGGTTCTCACCGTAACCGACTTCAAACTTAACCCAGCGGATTTGACAGATGAAAAATTCGTGTTGACTCCACCGCCGAATGCGGAGATTCGATCACTCAGCAAGTAGTTTAGGATGCGATGACTGAGCACCCGATTGACAATCAATTGGCTGTGAGCCGCCCAAAAAAGCAGACTTGCTTCGTCATCATGGCCGGTTTACCCGGCACAGGGAAGAGCACGCTGGCCCGAAACCTGGCGGCCCAGCTAAACGGCGTGGTTCTGGACAAGGATTTGGTTCGCGACGCTTTGTTTGGCGAGAATTGGACTGAATACTCGCGCCAGCAAGACGACTTTTGCATAGAGTTGCTGCTGCAGGCGGCTGGATATTTAGCGGCTAAAGCAGCGCCGCCAGCCTACCTCTTTATAGACGGCCGCACTTTTTCCATGCGCGCGCAGGTTGAGCGTGTTGCCAACTATGCAAAGGACCTGGGCTGCAGAGTGAAACTACTACACCTGGTTTGTTCCGATGGAACGGCTCGGCATAGGCTTGCGCTGGACCATGTGGCGAAAAACCGCGACTTTGCACTGTACTTGAAGGTAAAAGCGGCGTTCGAGCCGATTGAGCACGAGCACCTCAAGCTCAACACCGATGGCGGGCTTAGCGACGCCATCCTTCGACAGAGTGCGCGCTATTTGCGAGGCGATTGAGTGGCACACTCAAAAACACCGCAGCAACTTTCGCGACAGATCGCGAAGCGCATTCAGAAGGATGCGACTCGACCGAATGAATCGCGTGATGCGGCTTTTCGGCGAGTCATCTTGTCAATCCCCAAAGGCAAGGTAGCCACCTATGGCGCAGTGGCGGCCGCGGCGGGCTATCCCTTGTATCATCGGGCGGTGGCGCGATTACTGCACGCGGAACCTGCCAATCGCCTGCCTTGGCAACGTGTGGTGGGAGCAGGCGGCGAAATCAAGTTGCCATTCGAAGCGGGTGCGGAACAACGATTCAGATTGCAGATGGAAGGCGTCACGTTTCGCGGACGCCGAGTCAACTTAGCTCAGCACCAACACGAATTCCGGATGTGGGAATCGGAGTAGTGTTTCTAACTATTCACTTAACTGTAACGTAACGTCAATTTCAATCTGATACGTTCTTGACCAGAGGTTTTTTCATGTTCAAGCGTGCTCTGGGGATCTTTGCCATTTGTTTTGGGGTTGTTATACCTGCGCTGGCGCAGTTTGACACGGCCGAAGTATTGGGTACCGTACGTGATCAGTCCGGATCAGTCGTGCCGAAAACAACGCTTACGTTGTTAAACGTCGATACCGGAATTGCCGTCAGGACCGTTGCCGATGAGAACGGCAATTATCTCTTCGCGAACGTGAGCTTCGGGAAATATAAGGTCACAGCGGAGGCCACTGGTTTTGCTACAGCGGTGGCATCAGATTTGGTTGTGAATGTGGGAGCGCGCCAACGCATTGATTTTTCTCTTCAAGTGGGCGCGGTCAACCAAACGGTGGAGGTGAATGATGCCGCGGCGGCCTTGGAAACCGATTCCAGCGAACATGGGCAAGTCATCGCCGGCGCGTCGATTGTGGAGTTGCCGCTGAACGGCCGAAACTATGCGGATTTGGCTCTGCTGTCGGCAAATGTTGTGAAGTCGCCGATTGCGGTCTCATTTTCACCAAGCGGTACGCCCCGCGAAGCTTCCTTCAATGTGAACGGAATGCGCAGCACCTACAACAATTTCCTGATGGACGGTCTAGACAACAACGCATACGGAACCAGTAACCAGAGTTACTCTTCGCAAGTGGTGCAGCCATCGCCGGATGCCATCGCCGAATTTAAAGTGATCACGAGCAACTACAGCGCGGAATATGGACGAGTGGGCGGAGCGGTTGTGAATGCCGTGATGAAATCGGGAACTAACGGCTTCCATGGCACAGCTTACGAGTTCCTGCGGAACACCGATCTAAACGCAACCGGATTTCTGTTTAGTCCAGCAGTATTTGTGAAACCGACCCTGCAAAGGAATCAGTTCGGAACGAGCATAGGCGGACCGCTTATCAAGAACAAACTGTTTTTCTTTGGCGATTATGAAGGCTATCGTCAATTGCAACGGTATCTAAATTTCGATTCGTTGCCGACCCTGACCGATCGTGCGGGCATTCTGCCAGTCACTGTGGTTAATCCGCTGACGGGCGCAGTTTATCCGAAGAATACGCAGATCCCCGTGTCCGCGCTCAATCCATTCGCGTACGCACTCTTAAGCGGGCTGCCAACG
>Ga0302320_10007361_pt1 | contig 24237 bp, 17 predicted proteins | sample Bog_T0_3_FD_202130 | JGI IMG/M metagenome (GOLD analysis project Ga0302320, IMG submission 202130) | Peat permafrost microbial communities from Stordalen Mire near Abisko, Sweden - Bog_T0_3 | ecosystem: Environmental > Terrestrial > Soil > Wetlands > Peat | place: Sweden: Abisko, Stordalen Mire...
GACAACCTCCGTCGAAAAAGATGTCCACCTTGCCGGTGGTGTTGATCGCCTGCGGTTTGGCCTTCGGCGTATCGCCAAAAAGCGACATCGTCTGGTGGGCGCATTTGCTCTCGTTCCGTTTCATATCAATTCCAAAAACCTATTGTCGTATTGCTTCCAGTTTCGTCGAAAGCGGAACTTCCACCACAAAATTCAAATCGGCCTGACCCACTGCCGCCGGCGCGTCTTCGCATTTGGCAACGGTCTCGATCAATTCCGGCTTCACATCCTTTGCAATTGCCGGTTTGTGGCAATGCCGGTAGGTAGGTTTGACCAGATGTCTCCTCCTGCTTAATTTCCCCGTTCTCAGGAAGAACGCTTCTCGTTTCATCATCTTACGCCAGTTGATCTTCATTCGGTTTGTCTTGATGGTTAATCTCGTTACCAGCACGCGGCCACACCGGCAAATTGATGATTCCGGCGTTGTCACAAAGTCCCACAGTCAAGCCTTAGAGCCATCGCTTGAAATATGATCTCAAGCACGCCATCGCTGGGGCCGTTTTGAATCGCAATCATGTCTTGCGGGCGCATTCTTCTGGCTTACGGTTAATCCCGTCTCACTCCACGCTGTGAGCAGCGAGCTTTCGCGCTGTTACAACGGTCAAACGTCCTTCGCACCGGCTTGTGACGTGCGGTGGAGACTTTCCCACCGCTCCCATTGCAGCCATCTCCACTGGGAGACCGGGTTGTGAATTGGGCAAGTCCCACTGGGAACTTACTCGAAGTCGCATTGGCGATGCCATCCCTCCAATGCTCTGATTAATATTCGCAACAATTGCAATTCCCTGAATGCTTCTCGGTAGCATGACCAATCAGGATGGTCGGCCCGACATTTATTTTTCGCCTTCGGGCGGGCGTGTTCGATTGGGCGGTCTGATGCTTGGCTCTAGGCTGAATCACAACAGAAAGCCCGTTCAGGGTGATCACCTCGTGAAGATTGAGGCTCCGAGGTTTTCTCGGCCTGAACGGGCAAAATGCGCGTTCGACAAATCTTCACTTCAGGATCACACCTGAATCGAACAGGATGACAGTCGCTCCGTTTTTTCATTCAGCAAGGGGAACTTTACACGGCAGTTCAAATCCATCATTGGGCCGCCGATTCCTTCAACTTTCCGGCTACACTGGCGATTTCTGGTAAAAACACCGATTCCGCATCATCAGGCCAGTTATGCCTCAAGAGCGCCCTGAAACGAACGTCGTGCCAGCATCGGCATACGTCGCTTGCCTCATGGATACAGAGGATTTCGCGTTTTCCGGCCATATTGTCGGACTGTAGCCAAAACGGCCCGCAATCTACGAAAGCCGTTTATTTTTACTTGGACGTTTCCCCCATTTGCTTAAAGTCGCCGAGAAATGCAACCAAACCCGAATCCCAAAACGCTGGACGACCTGCTGGCCAATGCCGGGCACTACGCCGAGTTCTGCATGCGGGGCACCGGGAACATGCCGCCCACGTTGTTTTTGATCGGTGGCGACGGCAAGCAAGTGATGTTCATGCCACAAAGTCTGGAAGATGTGAAAGCCAAGGATGATTTTGCCAGAACGTCGCAACTGATGGCCATCGCGACCGGAGCGACGGTGGCTGTGATGGCATTGGAGGCGTGGGTTAAGTCGGCCAAGCCCGGCGAAACAATCGACAACGCGGAATTGCCATCGGAGGCGATGGATCGTCAGGAAGCGATAGTGCTGATGGGAGAATCAATGGCCGAAGGCCAAAAACAGCAGATGCTCCCGATCATCCGCAGCGGCAACCACAAGTTCTTTGGATTCGGTGATTCTGCGGTCGAAAAGATGGATAAACTCGAAGGCCGGTTCTCACAACTGCTGCCAACCAAGGTTCCAGACGAAAAAATGCGGGCTTTGGCGCAGGCGATGCTTAAGGTCAAGGGGATGCAGCAAGGCAAAGGCGGGTTGGAACTGGGACGATCACGGTTTCGGCGGTGATTCGGCCAAGTCGAGACGCGGCAGCAATCCGCCTCATATTTCAAAACAAATGCACGCAGAATTGACGCTGCCAGCTTTCCGGCGCACACTCACCGCATGGCGACACAATGTGTCAACAATCGGGATTGACCCATTTAAAACCTGACGCCAAACTTTTGTAGACATCCGACTCATTTAAGAGCTATAACAGGTGTGTGAATATCCATCTGCCGATCAGAATCCGATCAGCACGTTCGGGCCCAGAGCACAGAATGCTGCAAGCTGCCTTGCGGTCTGGCCTGCCGGTGGGTTCTGACGGGATAATCATCTTGCGTGAGGCAGAACTCCCTACCGGAGTGCCCGACTTGATTGCAATAGAGCCACGTTTGCATTTGGATTTTCTTATGGCCAAACGCCGGCGATTGCAACTACAGCATCTTCAGACATTGTACTTTCTCAATGATTCCGGATCAAAAACAGCGGATGAAATTGTTCGGCTCCTTAACCAGCCGTCGAGACGGACTGATTTGGTTCTTCAAGACTTAGTTGAGGCTGGGCTAGTTGTCCGTCGTGGAGACCGTTTTACTGCTCGGTCAGTCTCCAAAGTTTTCGTGGCAAAACGAATAATCGCCATTGAAGCAAAAATGCGAGCTTGGCGTGAAGCATTGGAGCAGGCCACTGCGAATCTTTGGTTTGCATCGCACAGCTATATTCTGATTCCGGCCTTGAACTCGCTCAAGTCAATTTGCGACGAGGCCAAAAAACTTGGCATTGGCGTTCTCGTGTTCGATGGAAAACTAACCCACACTGCACTTCGTCCGCGCAGGCAACCCATTCCGGCATCATATGGCTCGTGGCTCATTAATGAATGGGCAATGGGTCAACTGGAATAACCTCTTCCTGTGATTGACCTTGGTGAACTACGATCCCAGTTCCCGAACCTTGCGAATATCACTCCCGTTGGAAGCGGCGGACAAAAAGAAGTCTGTCGCGCGGAACTCCAAAGCCGACATGTTGCGCTAAAGCTGATCCTGCCCATTCCCGGATCAGAAGATCGGACACTGCGAGAAATTCAGGCGATTCGACAGCTTTCGTCGCCTTGTGTTCCAAAAGTTATTGAATCTGGCGAGCGAATACTCTGCGGGCAGAGGCGCCATTTTATTATAGAAGATTTTATCGAAGGGCAGACTTATCGGACTATTCTGCAACAGAAACCTTTGCAAGACTTCCGTCATGTGCTGGAACTGGCATGGGTGCTTCTGAACGCCGCTGCCGACTTTGAGCGAATCCATCTCGTGCATCGCGACATCAAGCCGGAAAACATCATGATAGACCAGAGCGGCAAAATCTGGATTTTGGATTTCGGCATTGCGCGCCACCTTAGTTTACCTTCGCTTACACCGACTGGTGGTTTTGGCATTGGCACGATTGGTTATGCTCCGCCTGAACAATACAGAAATTTGAAACCAGAAATTGATGGGCGAGCTGATTTGTTTGCCATCGGGATTGTTGTTCACGAGTCGCTAACCGGATCTCACTTTTATTTGCAGGGTGCTCCCGACATGTTGGCTGTAATTCACAAAATGGACAGGCTGGATTTGCCGCGCCTCGCGCTCGCTGAAGATCCAACAAATGAGTTTGCTGATTTCATTGCCAGCTTGTGTCAGCGGTTCCCAAGCCGTCGACCACGAAGTGCCACTGAAGCGGTGGCATGGAATGAACCGATTTATCGCAGGTTGCAATCTACTAAACCATGAAACTATATCTTCAATTTGGTCACGGCATGATCGCGCATTGCGACGAACTTTTGGGGGGTGATATCGCCGAAGGCGTCGTCCTTAGCCCGCGCGATTTGGCACTTAAACAACTAATGGATGTCGCCCGGAACACAAACAGCGCGAGCAAAGCGGTGCTTTTTGACCCACAATGCTATATCCGCGATGCCGACCATCCGCGGCTCACTGAACACGCTTACTGGAAAGTTTTTAAGAAAACGGCAACAAATAACATTCTCACGTCCAGCGGTGCCGCTCAAATTATCGGCCCGCTTTACGCATACAATTTAGTTCTGGAGACCGAAGCAGTCGTGCTTCCCGGTCTAATGGCGGACGCGGTTACAAGTGACTGGCTAAATTTGCATCGCAACTTCGCGACGGAGGGAGCTCGGTTAATCAATGATCGTCCGGTCTATTCCACGATCGCGCTTTCGGCAGATGCAACTTTAGATGAGAGTCAAATTGAGGCGGTCGTTGAAGATGCTGCCCGTTGGAATGTATCTGGCTTTTATGTCGTTGTTCAGGCTGCAAAATATTTGGTGGAGGACATCAATTGGTTGGCGAATCTGTTGATATTGACCGCTGGATTGAAACTCCTTGGGAAGAAAGTGATAGTTGGATATTCCAATCACCAATCACTCTGTCTAGCAGCTGCAAATGTCGACGCGATTGCGTCCGGCACCTGGCTAAACGTGCGGGCTTTTGACCCAAGCAAGTTTTACATCCCGGACGAAGACGACGTTTCTCGACGAACTACTTGGTATTACTGCCCCCAAGCATTATCCGAATACAAGATCGTATTCTTGGATGCTGCAAGGCGCACCGGAATATTGGATGCAATGCGGCCACCTGCCGCCCTCCACTCTACATTTGCAGACCCTCTGTTTGCCGGGGCTGCACCCACGAGTGTCAACTGGGGCGAGCAGTCGGCATTTCGACATTACCTCACATGCTTGAATGGACAAGTGCTTCAGGCGCGTAAGAGTTCTTTTGAAGAAACGGTGAATCAACATCGAAGCTTGCTTGATGTAGCGGAGGCGAACTTGAAAAAGTTCCGCACCAGTGGTGTGCTCGGAGGAGACCGCGATTTTAGCCAGATTCTCGACATTAATCGGAGCGCACTCACGATGCTTACGCATGCGCGCGGTGCACAACTCCGTAGAGTGTGGTGAATTGCGCGAGAAGATGCAGGTCTGCGCTACGGTTTTTAACAATAGCCCGGCGCTTTAGCACTGGAATTTCATAAAGGTAAAGGAGTCAGTCCGTGTTTGAAAAGTGGCTGGCATCAAATTAAATTCCGTCTGCATGTGTTCCCGCTAGACCTATACGAAGGACGAGGCGAAGTTGCGTTAGACGCAGAAAAGGGATGTGAGTTGATTTTTCCGGCCGCATCCAACAGTGTTGCGCTAGTTGCCCATGAACACATCGCATTCGCCATACATTTCCAAGTCCACGTACTTGATGGGCTTGCAATGCGCGAAGTTGATCTGGTTCCGCTACAACGACAAAGACCAGATTCCCGCTCATGACGAGGCGAAACAGGCCATTTTCGATCAAGGCACGGAAGTTGGCGAGCTGGCCAGACAACTTTACCCCGGAGGCATGGTGGTCGCGCCCGGAATCATTGATCCAGACGAAGTCATCGCCCAAACCCAAATGGCGATTCAAAAGTGCCAGCCCCTGTACGAGGCGGCGTTTCTGTTCAACGGTGGTTACGCACGAACCGACATCCTTGTGCCTGTTTCTGGTGGGGCGTGGGATTTGGTGGAGGTGAAGTCCACCACAAGCCTGAAGGAAGAAGTTCACCTGCCTGATATCGCGTTTCAGGCGTATGTGCTGGCCGGTGCGGGCATCAAATTGCGGAAATGCTTTCTGGCGCACATCAACAGTAACTTTGTCCGGCACGGCAAGATTGACCCGCAAAAGTTTTTCACATTTGAAGATGTCACCCAGCAGGTCTCTGTCTTGAGCCGCAACGTCGAGGAACAACTGGGGGCGATGCAACATGTCATCGGCAAGAAGGCGCATCCAGAAATCCAGATCGGCCCGCAATGCGACGCCCCCTACACCTGCCCGCTGCACGATCTCTGCTGGGCGTTCCTGCCAGAAGCCAGCGTCTTCACGCTTTATCGGGGCGGCCAAAAAGGTTTCATCTTGCTCAAACAATGCATCCAGCATCTGGAACGAATCCCAGCCCATTTCACACTGACAGCCAATCAGGCCATCCAACGTTCCGCCTTGATCGCAGGCAAACCGCACATCGACCGTCCTGCCATCGGGGCGTTCCTAAAGCAGATCGAGTATCCAGCCAGCTTTCTGGATTTTGAGACCATCGGCACGGCGATTCCTTTGTTTGATGGCGCGAGTCCATACCAGCAGATTCCTTTTCAATATTCGCTCCACATTCTCCGCTCCGAGAACGCCAAGCCAGTACATCACCAGTTCCTCGCCGAAGGCACGGCTGATCCTCGCCCGGAACTCATGCGCCAATTACGTGATGTCCTACCAGAGACCGGTTCGGTGGTGGCTTACAACGCCGGATTTGAAACCGGTCGTCTGGAGGAATGTTGCGAACTGCTGCCGGAATTCAAACCGTGGGTTAAGAAAATGACACCGCGTATCGTTGACCTGCTGCTGCCGTTCCGTGGCTTCCGATATTATCATCCGCAGCAAAATGGCAGTGCATCGATGAAGGTGGTGCTCCCGGCGTTAACCGGCAAAGGCTACAAAAATCTAGCAATTCAGGAGGGCGGTGCTGCCAGCCGGGAATTCCTGCGCGTGACGTTTGGAAATGTAGCCGAAAAAAAACGTCAGCGTGTCCGTAAAGATCTGGAGAAATATTGCGGTCAGGACACGATGGGTATGGTCGATATCGTTAAAGTGCTCAAATCGCTGGTTTAAAACTTGTCGCCGGACACCGGCAGGCTTTGGCAGAGCTTTCCAACATCAGTGCCGATGGTTTTTGCGATCATGCAGAGCATTTTGAAGGACGGATTCCGCTCCCCGCGCTCGACCCCGCCGATGTAGCTGCGGTCAATGTTTGACTCCAGCGCGAGGGCTTCCTGTGAAAGCCCCTTTGCCTTCCGCGTTTGCCGGATTCGTTCACCGAGCACTTTTAACGACTTTTTCAATCGTTACTATCATCTCGGTAATGATGATTTATCGTCCACGGGATATAGTCATCATTTTGAACTTGCTGATTTGAGGCCGATTTCGGAAATTCGGCAGGCATGGGCGAATCGGCTTATCTCAAAACAACTTGCCTTAAATGTGGCGGCTCCGTGGAGTTTCCAGAAGAATCAGAAAACTCGACGGTGCCATGTCCCCACTGCGGCAAGGAATTGTTCCTTTACAGAGGCGTCCGTGCCATTGGGACACCGCCAGTCCAACCTGAAGTTCAAAGACCAAGCGCGCAGTCGGTTCAGGATTCATCAATCAAATATAAAACTTTCGCCGAGGTTCCTTGGTTTCGACGAGAGCCGGGGCCAATAACACTCATATTGATGCTGTTATTTTCTCCCGTTCTTCTGGCCTTGTGCATCGTTGCCTTGACTGGAGATGTATATAGAAATGCACATGACAAAAGTGGCAATTTGGTGGTTTGGGGCATCGCAAACAAAATTGCGGCGATCTTGCTCCTGCTAGTTCAACTTGGTTTTGCTGTGGGTTATTATGTAGTAAACCGCCCTAGTAACCACCAGACGAATGAAGTTCAACCCGCTCAAGCTGAAACCGCACAACCTGCCCAGCAGCCAGCACCACAGACCGGCGCAGCGCAATCACAGCAGCAGGCCCAACCCGCGCCCGAACCTGTGGCTATATCCGCTCAGCCAGAGGCGGTGCAATTGGATTGGAACAAGCAAGAAAACGACGCATTTAAGAATGGAAACATTGCTTTTGCCGCTCAGAGAATTTTGGCCAATCCGTTTCTGCGAAATCAGGCGATAATCCAAGACCCGCAGATGGTGGCAAAAACTCCATTCAATTATTACGGACAGGTTGTAAAATTCACAGGCACGGTAGGTATTGTCCAAGATTTTCCGCCGGGAAACGATTTCAGTCAAATGCTTGGCACACAGAATGCGTCAGACATCGTGATGCAGAGCAACGATGGAACAATCATTGAAATGTTTTGCATGAAGGCGAGCGGCTACATCAGGAAGGGCAACACTGTAAATCTTTACGGTTATCCAGTTGGTGTAACCGAAGTTCCGAACACAATGGGAGGCACATTTACACATTTAATCGTTGTCGGGAACGACTATGACGATTTGGGAGCACCGCAGTAGATGAAAAAGCCAAGCCAATCAAAAGCAGCACAAGGCAAGAGCAAAACACAGTCTCAATCGCACAAGGAATTGATCGCGCAAATCACCAAAGAGAATCGGGCTTATCTGGCCAAGCTGGATGCAGAGCAACCCATCCCAAAACCTGCTATTTCAAGAAGGTCGCTCGCCGATGAAATTAAAGCACAAAAACTGAAAGACGCGGAAACGGTTCGCCAAATTTTGAATGCTCAATCGCATCGCCAGACCTCCATCTGCCCACCGCATCCAGCCCCGGATAGGAGTGCGTATTCTTCCATTAGCACAGGCGGATCACTTTGCAACCAATCCAACCGCTGGCCCCGATTGCCCGAAACGAATGCCAAAAATCCAAGTCCGCTAATGGACAGTGGGCTAAAAAAGGTGATTTGGGGCATTGCCGGTGTTTTGGGAGTTTTGTTCATTATTGGCTGGATTTCATCTCTGCACGATACCGGCGTTGACAATGATTTTGCGGTGGCGTCTGCCGAGAGATTTGTCCGGCAAGCCTATCCAGGAGCGCAGTTGTTCTTGCCTGACAATCATGTGGTTCACAATCAGGATGAATTTGATGTCAGCCTGACGGCCAATGGCGTGAATTCATTCAACGCTCCAGTGCAAAACGCATTCTTGGTGATAATGAGAGAAATCAAGCCCGGAACCCTGAGGATGGTTGAAATTGACCAAAAATAGGAATGTAAGGTGGCGACAAGGCCTCCCGTCGCGCCCCCCGTGTCCGATCACGCGTTTTTTCGCCCAAAACACCTCCTGATGCCAGTTTAAGGCGGTGCGCATTTAAAGCGGCACGGGTTAACGCGATTCATTAAGGCAGCACCACCACGGCAGAACGACGAGGACTGCGAACAGAATCCCGGCGGCGAGATTCACCCGTGGCTCGTGGGTGAAACGGTGTGCGACAGCCAAAAGCGAACCGAGCAACAGGCCGGTAATGAACCCGCCAAGGTGGGCGACAATGTCTACCTCCGGACTCACACCCAGAAACACGAACAGAAGCAAACCGGCGAAGATACTGCTGGCAAGAATCCTAAACGTGTTGGCATTTTGCTTTTTAAGCAGGCCCACCGATTGGATAGTGAGCAAACCTAAAGCACCCATCACCACACCCGAAGCTCCAAGGCCACGCTGGGTTGAATCATAAACGAACCATGCGGCGAGGTTGCCGCCCACTCCCGCGAGATAGGCGGCGAGCAACCCCACCCCCGCACCGTAACGGCCCATGACCAGCCCTAAAAACAGAAACCCAAACACCACGTTCATCGCCAGATGCGTGAGGTCAGCATGCAACCACGTGGCGGTGAACAGCCGCCACCATTCGCCCTGCGCCAGCGCGGCTCCATCCATCATGCCCGTGGTTCGCAGATCGGCGCGGGCTTCGCTCCACCAAAAGAAGAAAATATTTAAAATTACCCAAGCGAGGCTGCTCCAGTCGAAGAACAAACCCAGTTGGAAGACCGGTTGTCGCCATCGCCAATGACGATTCTCCATGCGGTATTGGCGGATTTGGGCAAGTGCTTTTTCGTGATCCGATTCCGAAACGGACAGTATCCAGCCGATTTCTTCGTCCCGATCAATGATGTGCTCAATTCCCTGACTGGCAAGGACGAGACTCCAATCCATCGCCTGACGCCGGGTGCGAGCGGGGATCTGACGGACGGTGGGCGGTGTCGGGTTTGACTGGGGTGACGGTTGCACGGTCGGATGGTGAACCGCGATGAAATACTGGGCAAGCTCAAGGCAGACGACGCTGATGGCCACCACAAGGATATCGCGCTGGACAAATGCCCCGCCAAACGCAGACTGACAGTCACGGCATGAATATGACCTTTCGCTCATTGCTTGTTCTAGGTTTCTGTCTCTTGGGGCTTTCCGCGTGTGCTACGGAACTGGTGGTGGGCGATGCAGTGCCGGTCTTTTCCGCGAAAGACCAGCATGGAAAGGAATTCGTTTTTACCAATGGCACGCAGTTTCTGCTGGTCGCAATGGAACGGGCGTGCGGCACGTCCGCGAACCACAAGCTGGCGGATGGGGGTGCGGGTTTTCTTGAAAAACATCAGGCGGTCTATGTGATAGACATCCACACAATGCCGGGCGTGGCTCGTTTCTTCGCGTTGCCGAAAATGCGAAAGTATCCGCAGCGGATTGTGCTGGTGGAAACTCCTGAGACATTGGCATGGGTTCCGGCGCAGCCGGGCCGGGTAACGGTGCTGGCACTCACATCGGTGGGGCGCATCCAAAAAATCAGCTATTGGAATCCCGACAGCGAGCCGGTGGCCGGGTATTTGCAATAGCCGCCTGCCGTTATGGCCCGCCCCATCACCCCGACGTAGGCCGACATTGCGCCGCTGATGCCTTGATGCTGCGTTTTTCTGGCGAAACCGACCCTGAATGCCAGTTTAAGGCGCTGCGCGTTTAATGGGCTGGACGAAGCGACCAAAAACCATCTGCCAATATCGGCGGCGAAAGAATGCTCGTCGCCAAGGTTTTCCGAGGCCGTCCAATACCGCTCACTCGACCGGCAATTGTGGACGTGATTAGGAAACATGATGCCGATGGTGCGAACGGGCGAGCCGTCAACGATTGATACGTTTTCAGCAAATACCTGAAGGCCGGACATGGATGAATTTTGAATTACCCTAAATGCGGCACAAGTGCAAATGTGAATGCCCTAATCGCCGCAACGCGCTTATGAGCCATGCCGGGGAATCACTCTTCAATTTCCCAAATGGGTTGTCGTTTAGTGGATCGAAATTCCAGCGGATGGGCGGCTCCCTTGCCTATTCCATAGAAAGAACTTTCAAAATCACGGTTTTACTTGGTAATTCGAGACGCGGAAAATCTTACCTTCCGATTGTGGTGGATTTTTAAAACAACAGACAGGTCCATTAGCCAGCATCGTATGGAATTCCTGCCGCCGCCCAGCGCGTGAGCGTCAGGCGATGACGGGTTTAGGGCCAGATGAGGCGGTAGAAGCGCTGGTTTTGGCCGGGCGCATTAGTGTCGGCGAAGATGTATTGTGGCGCTGCCGGACCGAGGTTGAACCAGGTCGAAAGGTTGGTGGAATATTGCACGGTGTAATTGCCAGCGGTGGAATTGGTGAGTTGGAATGTGACGTTCGTGCCGCCGAGGCCGGCCACATTGGTCATCAAGAGGAAGGGGCTGTTCGACAGATAATTCGAATACACCAGATTCCATTCGGCCTGATTCACGATTCCGTTGCCATTAAGCTGCGCCAGCACGGCGGCGAGGGCGTTTTGGTCTGCCACGCCGTTGTTGTAAACGGCCAGCACTGATGTCAATTCATTGATGTCCACCGCGCCGTCATAATTTTCATCGCCGGGGAGAAGCTCAAACGCGCCGATGTCCACATGCGCGCCGATTTTACGCGAATAGGGATTTCCCCGCTGGTCGGTGGCAAGATTGAATGGCACATTCAAGATCGCGTCGTCACCGGCATCAACGGCCGGGCTGCCGGGCAGCAGGGCCATCGTCGGGATACCTCCGCCATAATCGCCGAGCGAACCGAGCCGGGGATTGAGTGGGGACGCAGTGGTTCCCGCGAGGTCGGCATTAAAGCCGTTGGTAACACCGGTGCTGCCATCCGTATTGCCAACCAAGTTGTGACCTTGGGAGGTCATGGGGCCGAAGATGTCTGACCCGTTCGTAGAAGTGTTCACAGCCACCAGTGTGCATCTCAAAACACAATTGCTGCCATAGATGCCGCCACCCGCGCCGACTGCACCGTCCGCCCCATTGCCGCCGGGATTGCCGCCACCGATTCCAACGCCGCCTGCGCCGCCTGACCCGCCGTTCGCAGCCGTATTGCCGCTAATCGTGCAACTGATCAGTGAAAGAGAACCGGAACTGTATATGGCCCCTCCGCCGCCGGCCATGCCGCCCCTTCCGCCGGTGCCACCGCTGTTAATGCCGCCGCCGCTGCAGGAACCACCGGTTCCGCCGCCGCTGCCGTTGCCAACCGAATTGCCGCCCAAGGTGCATTCGGTCAGCGAGATGGAGCCTGAATTGTAGATGCCCCCGCCCGCTCCGCCCGCTCCGCCGGTTCCGCCGGTTCCAGCGCTGACGCCAACAGAGGAACTGGGGCTGCCGGCACCGCCACTACCGCCGTTGCCACCCAAATTTCCACTGAAGGTGCAGCCGGTCAGCGAAATACTCCCGGAACTGGAAATCGCGCCACCCGCGCCACCCGCGCCACCCGTGCCGCCCGCAATGCCGCTACCGGTCGCCGACCCACCCGCTCCGCCCTTGCCAGCCAAATTGTTCATCAAGATGCAATTGGTTAGAGCAATGGAGCCTAAATTGTATATCGCGCCGCCCGCGCCGCCCGCGCCGCCTGTGCCAGCGGAAACAGTGTTTCTTCCACCCGCCCCGGCTCGGTTGCCGTTGAAGACGCAAGCGGTAAGATAAAGTGTCCCTTGATTGTAAATGCCACCGCCGCTACCGCCGGGATTGCCGTTAATGCCATTTGTGGCTTGCCCATTATTGATGGACAGTCCGGAGATGGAATTGGTCGTTCCCGCCGCAAAATTGAAGATCCGTTGCAAATTGTTGCCGCTGATGATGAGGTTCGTCGCGCCGGGGCCGATGATGGTCAAATTGTTCGTGATCAGAAGTTCGCCCAAAGTCAGGGTGATCGTTCCGCTGATGGCAAAGGTGATGACGTCGCCGGAAATGGAATTCGAAATGATGCTACGCAAAGAACCGATGCCCGAATCCGCCGGTGTCGTGACCTCGTTGGTGGCTGCCCGCGCCGGGAATACAGCGGGCGACGTGAGCATGAGGGTGAGCAAAAGAAAACGCGAAATTGGTTTCATAGGCGTGATGGCTTTGTAACGGCGTATGGTTTGCCGCCATCAGGTGTGTGCCAGCAAATCGGTTCGCAGTTTCACCGCCATCATTTAATCCCCATTCATGCCTTTGCGCAAGTGGCGTTATCCAACAGAGACGATTGGCCACACCCGGTGTGGCGTGGGCACACCCGCAACCACCGGCTGCGCCCCACTGGCCGCCCCATCACCCCGACGTAAGCCGACGTCGCGCCGCTGTTGCCACAATCCTTCGTTTGTCCGCCCAAAACGCCTCCTGATACCAGTTTTAAGCCCCGTGCGTTTAAAACGGCGGCGGGTTCGGGTCTTATTTGACAACTTTCACACTTCAAACAAAAACGATTTTTGTCGTGGTTGCCTGTTCGTCCCAGCCCCGCGTTGGCTCGGCTGTGACCGAAGAAATATCCTTGATGGAAATCTGGCGACCGAGCGTCCTTGGCGATTTCACATCCACTTCCGCAGGGTCGCACGTTTGCTGACTGACCTTTTGATGCGGCGCTGGTTTGTAGCGGATGTAAAGAAGCTTCGGCGTATCGGGGGCGAAGAAAAGGATGCGCGATTTTTCCGGTATGCACGAATAGGCCTTGTCCAGAATTGTTCCACCGAACGCGAATCGCTTTAAATAACTGGCATCGCGGTTGGTGTAAGCGCATGTGAACACGCGCTCGCGCTCAGGCAGGCCACAAAAAAACAATTCCGGCCCGACAAACAATTTCTCCAGTAATTCGGTGACTTTGTAAGTGCCGTCCTTGAACACGAGCAGAATCTTGTCGAACTTCGTGCACTCCAGCTTAAATTCCTCACCGGAGACTTTATAACCGACGTAGCCGGCCTCCCGGTCGTAACTGACCTTGAACGCCTTGAACGCGACAGCTTTCACATCCACTTCTTCGTGGCGCGCGGATTTCGTGGTCAGGCGCGGATATTGCGGGCCGTATTTTTCCAGCAGCGCTTCGAGATGACCGATGACGTATTTCGTAAGGTTTTTCAGATTTTTGCGCGCCCCCTCCAGTTCCGCCTTCGTATTTTCCATTTCCTCGCGGTGCTTGTTGATGTCAAAAAGCGATATGCGGCGGATGCGAACCTGCAATAATTTCTCCACGTCCGCGTCCACAATCTCGCGGATGAGTTTCTTTTTGAACGGTTTAAAACCCTCGTAAACACAGGCAATGACGGCTTCGTTCGTCTTGCACTTCTCAATTAATTTGTAGATGCGCTCCTCAATAAAAATGCGTTCGAGTGTGCGGAAATGTAGCTCCGCCAGCAGTTGCTTCTCTCGCAATTCCAGCTCGCGTTTGAGGATGGCGACCAGATGATCTGTGTTCTGATGCAGGATTTCCGACACGGTTAATTCAACCGGGCGGCTTTCCTTGATGACGACGATGCGGCTGGCGATGGTAACTTCGCAATCGGTGAAAGCGTAGAGGGCGTCCACCAGTTTCTCCGCGTCCACACCTGCCGGACATTTGATTTCAATCTCGACGTTTTCGGAGGTGAAATCATTGATGGATTTGACCTTGAGCTTGCCCTTCTGCACCGCATCTTCGATGGAGGCAATGAGCGTTTCCGTCGTGGTCGTGGGCGGGATTTCCCTGATGACAACGGTGGATTCGTCCTTCGTCTTGATTTTGGCGCGGACTTTGACCGAACCCTTTCCATCCTGATATTCCCGCGCATCCATCAGCCCGCCGGTCGCAAAATCAGGCAGGCACTTGAAAGGCTGCTTTTTAAGAATCGCAATCTGCGCTGCAAGCAGTTCGGGGAAATTATGCGGCAATATCCGCGCGCTCAAGCCGACCGCGATGCCTTCTGTGCCGAGCATGAGGTTAAGCGGCAGTTTGCATGGCAATGTCACCGGTTCCTGGTTGCGCCCGTCGTAGCTGGGAATGAAGTCGGTGATGGAGTCGTTGAAAACCTCCGTGCGCGCCAGTTCCGTGAGTCGGCACTCGATATACCGCGATGCGGCGGCGGGATCGCCCGTAAAGATATTGCCGAAATTTCCCTGCCCTTCGATGAGGTAACGCTTGTTGGCCAGCACCACCAGCGCGTCGCCGATGGACGCGTCGCCATGCGGATGGTATTGCATCGTGTGGCCGACGACATTGGCGACCTTGATGAACCGCCCGTCGTCCTTCTCGTGCAATGCCCAGAGGATGCGCCGCTGCACCGGCTTCAAACCGTCCGCGAGATTCGGAATCGCACGGTCACGGATGACGTAGCTCGCGTAATCAAGAAAGCCGCGATCCACGCGCGTGTGCAGGCCGAGGCCAAGTTTCTTGGGGTCAAATGGCCTATGTGCAATCGTAGCTGTGACATCTTCGGCGATGATATGCTCTGCGCCGTTGCCATTGGCAGATTTCTTTACGGGCTTTGCCTCGACCGGCGTGGGCTTCGCGCCTTCGATAAGCAATTCAGGCTGACCGGAATCTTTTTTGCGTTTCGCAGACATTGGTAAAATCCTTGAAAATTATTCCTCCACCGGCACCACGAGCTTGTCCATGATGTAATCCTTCCGCTCTGGCGTGTTCTTGCCCATGTAAAAATTGAAGATCAGACCGGACTCGGCGCGCGGGGCGTATTCGATTTTGCTCAATCGCATCTCCTTGCCGATGAATTGTGAGAATTCCTTCGGGCTGATTTCGCCCAGACCTTTGAACCGCGTGATCTCCGGCTTGCCGCCGAGTTCCGTCAGGGCGTTGTCGCGCTCGACTTCGCTGTAGCAGTAAACGGTTTTCTCCTTGTTACGCACGCGGAATAGCGGCGTTTCCAAGACGTGAACGTGGCCGTCGCGGACGAGCTGCTCGAAAAACTTGAAAAAATACGTGATCATCAAATTGCGGATGTGCATGCCATCCACGTCCGCGTCGGTGGCGAGAATGACCTTGTCGTAGCGCAAGCCCTCGGTGTTGTCCTCAACATTGAGCGACTGCATGAGATTATACAGCTCGTCGTTCTTATACATCACGTCGCGCTTGAGATCCCAGACGTTGAGCGGCTTGCCTTTGAGCACAAACACCGCCTGATTATTCACATCACGGCAGCTCGTGATGGAGCCAGCGGCGGACTGGCCTTCGCAAATGAAAACCATCGTGCCTTTGCCCTTCTCCTTCTTCTGGTCGAAATGATTTTTGCAGTCCTTCAACTGCGGGATGCGCAGCGTAATTGCCTTCGCACGCTCGCGCGCGAGTTTTTTTACGTTCTGCAATTCCTTGCGCAATTCCTGTGTGTCTTTGACCTTCGTAATGATGGTCTCGGCAATCTGTTTGTTGCGCTGGAAGAAGTGCAGCAACTCCTCGCGCACGTTGTTGACCAACTCGGTGCGGATTTCCGTGTTGCCGAGCTTGTTCTTGGTCTGCGACTCGAACACCGGGTCTTTCAAACGGATCGCCACCGCGCCAACCATGCACTCGCGCACGTCATCGCCGTCGTATTTGCCGTTGCAGTATTCGTTCACCGCTTTGAGCAACCCCTCGCGGAAAGCGCTCAAATGCGTGCCGCCATCACTGGTGAATTGGCCGTTGACGAAGGAATAAAACGTCTCGCCGTAACGCGAATTGCTGTGCGTGAAACAAAATTCCAGCGTCTTGCCAGTATAATGCAATGGTGGATATATCGGTTCGCTGCCGTCGCTGGCCAGATCTTCCATCACCAAATCCATCAGACCGTGGCGGGATTGAAACAGCTTCGGCTCGGCCAGTTCCGGCGTCTTCAAAATTAGTTTCAGCCCAGTGTTCAAATAACTGTAATGCCGCAACCGTCGCTCGATGTGTTCCAGCCGGAACGCGCTGTCCTTGAAAATCTCCGGGTCTGGCTCGAACTCGATGAACGTGCCATTCAGTTCTTTCGTCTTGCCGGTGTCCTCTTTTTTTAATTTTCCGATTTTGAAACTCGCCTCGGCAAATTCGCCGTCGCGATGGCTGCGCACGAAAAAACATTTTGAAAGTGCATTGACCGCCTTCGTCCCGACACCGTTGAGGCCGACGCTGAACTGAAACACGTCGTCGTTGTATTTTGCGCCGGTATTAATCTTAGAGACGCAATCCACAACCTTGCCGAGCGGGATGCCGCGCCCGTAATCGCGCACTCTTACACGGTTGCCCTCAATATTGATCTGCACTTCCCTGCCGTGGCCCATGATGTATTCGTCAATCGCGTTGTCCACGACCTCTTTGAGCAGGACGTAACAGCCATCATCGGGATGCGTGCCGGTGCCGATGCGCCCGATATACATGCCCGTCCGCAACCGGATGTGCTCCAGCGAGGACAGTGTCTTTATCTTGCTCTCGTCGTAAATGTGTTTGGTCGTTTCAGCCATAGAAATTCGCGGCGGGAAGATGAATCAAAATCGATGCGTTTGAAAACAACAAATGCAAACTTCTGCATGTTCCAGAGTCGCTTTTCTCGCCGATTTAACTTTTTCTGCGGTGGTTGGTTCAAAGAAGCACCAGTTGTTGGCCGTTCGCCACGCGCAAATTGCTTGGGGGTGGATTGGCCGCGCAAACTCATCCAAATAGTCATCTTCAATTATGGCCAACACCATCACCGCCGACGTAGGCCGACGTCGCGCCGCTGATGCCACAATCCTGCATTTTTATGGCGAAGTCGCCCAGACTGGCGGTTCCTTGGCCTAATTTGATCGCCGTATTTCAAAATACCAGCGCAAATCAATGCTGGAATCATGACCACCGTTTCCAGAAGCCGGCAACTGTTTCGCGCAATGCGTCAGAATTCCGTACCTTGACGAATTTCCACCAAGCGGGGAACAGCCGGCGATAACGCAACTCGTCAAACCGTGCATCAATAAGCAGCACCACGCCGTGATCCCTTTCCGACCGGATGACCCGTCCAACGGCCTGGAGCACGCGGTTCATGCCGGGAAAAGTGTAGGCGTAATCGAATCCCGCAGCGTTCTGCTGCTGGAAATAGTCGCGGATCAGGTTTCGTTCGACACACAGCTGCGGTAGACCCACTCCAACAATGACGGCTCCAATTAAACGCTCTCCGACCAAATCTATGCCCTCGCCGAAGATGCCACCCAGCACGGCGAAGCCGACAAGCGTTTCACCATGCTCAACTGAAAAGGCGGCGAGAAACGCGTCGCGTTCCGGTTCGGTCATGCCGGGACGTTGGACCAGCACCGAGACTGGCGGAAAGTGAATCTGAAACTTCTGGAGCGTGTCGTTGAGGTATTGATACGAGGGAAAATAGACGAGGTAGTTGCCGCGCCGGCCCTGCACCAAGGTTCCGATTGCTTCGACCACATCCTCCAGCGATTCCGCCCGGCCCTTGAAATGGGTTTGGATGCGGTCTTGAATCAGCACCGCCAGATTTTGGGAAGGGAATGGCGAAGACAATTGCAACACGGGATCTTCCGGTGCACCGCCCAGCAGCGTGCGATAATAGTCCATCGGCGTGAGCGTGGCGGAGAAGAAAATGGCGGCTTTGCTGCGGGCCAAAGCCTTTCGAAGCAGCAGGGAAGGATCGAGACAAAACAGGCGCACCTTTATTGGCGGGCCACTTTCGATGATGGTTACGAAGCGCTCATCGTAAAGTTCGGCCGTGCGCCGGAATGAATTCAGCCGAAAATACAGCGCAAGCAGGACTTCACGAAACTCGGCCGGTTGATTTTTGACCAGCCAGTTCTCCGCCGCGTCCAACGCGGTTTCCAATGGCTCGATTAAACTATCGGGAAATTCGGGGCTAGTGCTGACACCGTTTTCTTCACTCCTGCTCAGCGCGGTTCTCGCCGGAAAAAAATTGAGTTCGCTGGCTGGATCGGACGCCTCAAACGAATCTTCGTGTGGTTTGGTGGCATTACCCAGTTTCCGCATCGCCGTGTGCAGTTGGGTCAGGGCCTTAGAGCACCGCGGGGCGGCCTGTTTGACGGCGCGTTTGACGTCCAGAATCTCCCGGCCATCCAGATCAGCGGAGAACATTTCGCGCGCCCGGTCCACTAGATTGTGCGCTTCATCGACTAGGAACCCATATGCGCCGCCGTCCTCGGCGAAGTGCCGGCGCAGATACACCTGCGGATCGAAGACGTAATTGTAATCGCAGATGATGGCGTCCACCCACAGGGACACATCCAAGGAAAGTTCAAAGGGACACACCTGATGTTTCTGGGCCACGACTTCGAGCACGGAGCGGGTGATTTCTTCCCGCTCCAAGGCTTCGCGGATCGCGGATTTGACGCGGTCATAATAACCCAGCGCGAGCGGACACGTCAGCGGATCGCACGGCTTGCCATCGCGAACACAGACTTTTTCCTTCGCGGTGAGCGTCACGGCGCGCAGTTTCATTCCGGCCCGGCGCAGATCCACCAGCGCCTTCTCGGCGATTGCGCGTCCGACCGTGCGGGCGGTCAGATAAAATATACGTTCGAGTTTTCCCTCGCCCAGCGCTTTGACGGCCGGGAACAGGACGGAAATGGTTTTGCCAATGCCCGTCGGGGCGGCGAGAAAAAGTCGTCCCCCATTGGCGAGCACCCGATAGGCGGCCACCGCCAACTCGCGCTGACCCGGACGATAATTGGCGAAGGGAAAGGCCAGCGCAGCAGTGGAGGCATCACGCGCTAGGCACCAGTGATGACGTTCACGCAGCCAGTCCACATACATTGCGGTGGTGGTGGCGAAGAAATCAGATAGCTCGGCAAATGAATATGTCTGGCGAAACTCGGTCACCTTGCAGGCGGCCAATTCCAGATACACGAGTTGAATATTGATTTCCTTCAAAGCGTGTTCCAGTGCATAGATGAACCCGTAGAATTTGGCCTGTGCCCAGTGCAACGGATCAGCTTTGTGATCCCACGTTCCCTGAATGGTTTTGATTTCCTCCAGCAGCACTTGTCCGGAGGTGATGAGTAAACCGTCAATCCGCCCCCGGATTTGCAGCGTAAATTCATCTGTTTCCACCCGGTGTTCCACGGACAACTCGGTCAGATAACCCGTCGGGCGTGAGCGTTGGATTTTCTGGTGGCCACGGATGCCGGCGAGGGCGCGGTCGGAGCCGACAAACTCGCGCTCGCCTCCGAGATCGCCCTGCCGCAGGACAAACTCGACCAAGTCACGCACCGAAATCGTATGCACTGGTTTTGACGCCGGGACGGTCATGGTTGGTTCAAGCTTTCATGCCAGTTAAACGCCAGGACACTCGTTGGTGTCGGAAGCCATCATGGCTCAGCCGCTCGGCCCGCAGCCACAGATCGGGAAACATCAAAATTCTTGGCGCTGGCACGGCATCATTAAACGTCACCGGCCGAGGCAAAGGAAGTCCAACCGTCTTAAGATTGTCCGCAGTCGGGTAGGGTGCGATTGGGTCACAACAGCAAGGCAGTACATTAGCCTATGCAAAACGGGCAGCACGAAATTTGCTTGGTCAAAACTCGATTTATTGGACAAACTGGAGGTGTGAAAGTGCCGCACTCGATGAAGTTTGCCTGCCTGTTATGCACTGTGATGTTGCCCGCCATGGCGCAAGCCCAATTCACTTTCACGACCAACAACGGTGCAATCACCATCACAGGTTACACAGGAACGAACAGCAACGTCGTCATTCCTGACATGACCAATGGCTATCCGGTCACCAGCATCGGAGGGTTTTATACTTCCACCAGCCTGACCAATGTCACGATCCCGGACAGCGTGACCAATATCGCCAACGGGGTGTTTGTATATCAGAGTAGCTTGACCACCATAACGGTGGATGCACAAAACGCATATTACAGCAGTTCCAATGGGATTCTTTTTGACAAGCATCAAATCATTCTCATTCAAGCTCCCGGCGGAATTGCCGGGAGTTACACGATTCCCAACAGCGTCACCAGTATTAGCGACGATGCGTTTGAAGATTGTGGCAGCCTGACCAACGTTACGTTCGGAACCAACGTCACCAGCATTGGTAACAATACGTTCAATTCCTGCGCCAGTTTGAATGGCATCACGATACCCGGCGGTGTTACCAATATCGGCAGCGAGGCGTTCTATTATTGTAGCAGCCTGTCCAACGTGGTCCTAGGCACCAACATCACCAGTATCGGCAGTGGAGCATTTGCTGACTGTCAAAGTCTGACGGCGATCACCGTGGATCAACAAAATTTGCTTTTTTGCAGCACCAACGGAATTTTATTTGATAAGCCGCAAACGACGCTCATTCAGGCCCCGGGCGGAATGGCCGGAAACTATGGGGTTCCCGCCAGTGTCATCGTCATTGGAGACGAGGCGTTCTCATTCTGCACCAAATTGACCGGCATCACGATCCCTGACAGCGTGACTAACATCGGTAGCCAGGCGTTCTATGACTGCTACAGCCTGGCCAGCCTCCAGATGGGCACCAATGTCGTGAGCATAGGAGATTACGCGTTCAATTCTTGCTTCAGTTTGACCAGCCTGACGATTCCAAACCGGGTGACCAGCATCGGGGTCGGAGCATTTGAATTCTGCGGCAGCCTGACAAATGTCACGATGGGCATGAACGTCACGAGCATTGGAGACTACGCATTCGCTTCCTGCTCTGTTTTGACCGGCATTACGTTTCCGAACAGCGTTGCCAATGTCGGCAATGATGCGTTCAATTACTGTGGCAGCCTGACCAACGTTACGTTCGGAACCAACGTCACCACCATCGGCAGAGACGCGTTCGCTTTCTGCTCCAGTTTGACCAGCATAACAATCCCAAGCAGTGTCACCAATATCGTCGGTAGCAGCCTGGGAATCGTGAGGATCGGATTCGAGGCACCGCCCGTAAATGTCCCCATCGAGATGGTTGCCAACTGTGGCCGCTTGAACGCCATTATGGTGGACGAACACAATCGCTTTTATAGCAGCAGCAACGGAATCTTATTCGACAAACCTCAAGCCACGCTTCTTGAAGCTCCGGGCGGCTTCGCCGGAAGCTATGCGATTCCCGCCAACGTCACCAGCGTCGGAGCCGAAGCGTTCCAGAACTGCGCCAGTCTGACGAGGATTGCCATTCCGAACAGTGTTACCAACATCGGTACGGCCGCGTTTGCCGACTGCGGGAGTTTGACCGCCATGACGGTGGACGGGCAAAATATGCATTATAGCAGTATCAATGGAATTTTGTTCGACAAGCCGCAAACCACGCTCATTCAATTTCCCGGCGGAATTGGCGGAAGCTATGCAGTTTCCAACGGCATCACCAGCATAGGAAGCACTGCGTTTTCCGGCTGCTCCAATCTGACCAGCATCGCCATTCCGAACAGCGTCACCAATATTGGAAACTCCACTTTCAACGGCTGCCTATATTCCGGAATCTTTTTCGCAGGGAATGCTCCCAGCATTACATCATCTGGTTTGTCCATTGTATTCCTGATCCCCCCAATCTTTGGCAACAACTTCTATAATCCCAACGCCGAAGCTGTCTATTATTTGCCCGGAACCACTGGATGGGGCGCAACCTTTGACGGGCTTCCGGCGTATCTCTGGGTTCCGCCCTATGTTTGCACCACCACGAGCAACTCGATCACGATCAGTGGATACAACGGCTCCGATGGCTCAATATCCATCTCCGATGTGATCAATGGCCTGCCCGTCACCACCATCGCCAGCGGGGCGTTCGATAACTCTGGCGGCCTTGGTTTGACCAATATCATCATCGGGGCCAATGTCACGAGCATTGGAAATTATGCGTTTGCCTCCTGCTACAGTTTGACCAGCATTACAATTCCAAACAGTGTAACCAGCATCGGCAGCGGTGCGTTTGCTTTTTGTGACAGCCTCAAAAGCGCTTATTTTCAGGGAAATGCCCCCAGTGCTGATTCCAGTGTCTTTTTTCATTGGTCCGTTTTATTCCCCATTTTCCCCCCACCGATTTATGAGCCACCAACACCGACTACGGTTTACTACTTGCCGGGAACCACAGGCTGGGGCACGACGTTTGGCGGCTGTCCAACGATGCTCTGGAATCCGCAGGCCCAAACTAGCGGCGGCAGCTTTGGTGTGCGAACGAATCAATTTGGATTCAACATCACCGGGACAGCGAGCATTCCCGTCGTAGTGGAAACTTGCACCAACTTGGGCGGCGCATGGACTCCGCTGCAATCCGTGAGCCTCACGAACGGTTTGTTCTATTTCAGCGATCCGCAATGGACGAATTATCCCGGTCGTTACTACCGCCTCCGTTCGCCGTAACATGGCCATCAGACCGATTTAGTTCGCCCAGCGCTTCCCCCCTTGGCCGATTGCGCCATTGTCCGCCCAGAACGCATGGGATTTGCCGACCTGCCGATCAGAACGCATCGGGGGGCGGCTTGGGGTGCGACAGCGTGGCTTTGGGGGGCGAATTAGCCTGCGCGTTTAAAACGGCTTCAGGCGAATCAATTTGAAACGGTTTCAGCTCACTTCAGGCAGGTGTGGATAAATCGAATCGAATGAATTTTTTTGCGAATCTCGTCCCCGATTAGGCTGCGTCTATAAGGAAACACGGCGGTAAAACAGAATTTAATATGCTACCCAAAGTAAACGGATGAGGCAGTAATAATCAGTGGCCATTTTTGTAATCGTTGATAATTGGCCTGCTTGCCAAGCACATCGCCCCTTCGCAGAATCTTCGGGTTGCCAAACCAACCATCAGCAAAGCATGCCGAAAGTATTTCCGGCCTGATCGAGCGGGTGACCTTCTTCAACGAGGAGAATGGGTTCGCGGTGCTCAAGGTCAAGGCCAAGGGCCACCGGGATCAGGTCACCGTCATTGGCTCGCTGCCATCTGTGAGTGCCGGTGAATGGCTGACGGCTGAAGGCCGCTGGGTGCAGGATCGGGAGTTCGGCCTCCAGTTCCGGGCTGAGATGTTGAACAGCACCGCGCCCACCACCAAGGAAGGCATCGAGAAATATCTGGGCAGCGGCATGGTCAAAGGCATCGGCCCGGTCTATGCCAAGAAGCTGGTGGCCAAATTCAGCGAGCAGATTTTCGACATCATCGAAACCCAGTCGGCCCGTCTGGAGGAACTGGAGGGCATCGGCCCCAAACGCCGCAAGCTAATCAAGGACGCGTGGGCGGAGCAGAAAGCCATCCGCCAAATCATGGTGTTCCTGCACAGCAACGGCGTCAGCACGAGCCGGGCGGTGCGCATCTACAAGACCTACGGTGAAGACGCCATCGAAAAAGTGCGCGGCAACCCCTACACCCTAGCCAAGGACATCCACGGCATCGGTTTCAAGACCGCCGACCAAATTGCGCAGAAGATTGGCATCCCGGTGGATTCATTGATCCGAGCCTGCGCCGGGCTGAGTCATGTGCTGATGGAGGCGACCGGTGAGGGTCACTGCGCCCTGCCGGTGGAATTGCTCAAAGACGAGGCCGGGAAACTCCTGCTGG
>Ga0302320_10007363_pt1 | contig 24236 bp, 25 predicted proteins | sample Bog_T0_3_FD_202130 | JGI IMG/M metagenome (GOLD analysis project Ga0302320, IMG submission 202130) | Peat permafrost microbial communities from Stordalen Mire near Abisko, Sweden - Bog_T0_3 | ecosystem: Environmental > Terrestrial > Soil > Wetlands > Peat | place: Sweden: Abisko, Stordalen Mire...
CCTAAGGGCCTCTTCGACCTCAGACTTCAATACTAACGTACCCCGCCTTCGGTGGAGCGGATGAAGATTCATCGCAGCCGCGATTGGCAATTTTGGCGCTTCGTGTGGGTTCATGGCGCGGCCTGTTTCCTCACGAGCCTAGATGGCACTTCTGCCGATGCTGTAAGGTTCCTATCTTGAGCGAGGCAAATTAGCCGTGCCGCTAGGCCTTCGAGGGCCCGCATACCGACGCCGTCCCATTTGATCGAGCTGGGTTCCAACGTGGTGACGCCCGCCTTAGCAGCGAGTTCATTCAGACCGAGTTTTTCCAGGAGTTCGGCCGTCTCGGCAAGCGTCGGGTAGCGGAGTATGATGGGCTCCTCGGCGAATCGAGACAGGAGTTCGGCAGGAACGGCACTATCTTCCAGGATCATCTGGCGGATCTCGTCTTCGTCATAATGGTCTTGGCTGCCCATAGTGAAGCCGCAGGTTCGCGCTCCGAGCTTATAGAAGATCGATTGGAAGGTCCCTGCCGCGATGAAGTAGAGCCCCTGTTTGATTCGCTGCTCCAACATCTCGACGCTCTCCTCACATTTATGTCGCTTGCAGAACGACTGCACGGGGAGGCGCCGATCAAGAGTGGCCCATATCTCGGCGGCACAACAACGAATCCACGCTCCGGCGTCTTCGTGAAGGATAAACTTATCTACCTCATCGATGAAACAGATGACGCGCTCCGAGGTTTGGATGGCAGCTAAAAGGTTGGTCAGGGTGGGAAGGGTACCTTCTCGAGCTCCTTCGGGCATCCACTCGCTGGCGGAGACTACAAAGAGCTTGGCATCGAGGAACTCGGCCGCCCTTTGAGCAAGGTAGGTTTTCCCCGACCCGGTTGGTGCGGCCAGAAAGGCGGAAAACCGGGGCCGAATCGCCAACGAGTCGCCGATACCAGAGAAGTAGGCCCTTCCTAGGTTTGTGATCTGGGTCAGGGCCTTCGATTGGCTCGGCGTAAGTACCATGGAGGTGCCATCGCCATTGGGAAGGAGAGGGAATGGCCAATCGGCGACACAGGACGCGGGTTTCGAAGATTCTTCGACCAGAGCCTTAAGGAGCGGAACGAGTTCTTTCCGGTAGCGGGATTGGGCATCCTGGTTGGTGTTGAGCGCGACTGCGTCCAGGAGCAGCTCTGCCCGCTCCTTTGGGCTAAACGATGGGCGGGGGGCAAGCCGAAGCCATTGGTCCAGCGCCGCAGGATGGCGCCGTACCAGGGCCTTCAGGTGCTGATAGACCCATTCCGCGGTTTCCCGGTCGTCAGCCGCCTGCTTCCATACCCTGATTTTGTATTCGGCTTCCCAAGTCAGGGCGTCCACGGCGACGGGGAGATCAATCTGAAGCTTCTGGAAAAGCTCCGTGACGGCCGTCTGCAGGTCCTGTTCCGATATCGGCGCAGGAGATTCGAAGACGACGGGTAACGCCCACATTAAGGTGCCCCATGGAAGGGGCATGCCCATTTCAGAACGCATAATCCTAGAAAGTATTACCCCCTACCACCTAGCAGGACTCCTTGAGGAGGCATAGGGAACGAAATGGCACCCCGCAGCATTGCAGTAGATCGAAAATATACATGGGAATGTCGCCAGAACGGTGATGCGAGCGACCATCGAAACGCCTTAGTCGCCCCTGCAGGCTACAAAACAAACGCCAAACAGGGTTGGGTTCACCTAAGCAGCCAACTTCAGCGCTCGGTACATCGCCTTCCGGTTCGGCGTCCCGTCGGGCCATACAAACAATCTGATGTGTCCAGTCACCAAAGAGCAGTACGCGATCGCTCCCCAGCAGCCGCTTTCCCCGCGGTTTCGGGTGGCAACAGCATAGAGGTATAGCGATAGCTGCATGCGGTGCTTGGACAAAGCATAGTCCGGAACCTCGTTGCAGGCCTTAATCTCGATGATACCTGTGTCATTGTACCCGCCGCGAACGAGCAAATCGCAATTGCCCCGGACATCAGGGTGATCGAGGTTAACCTCGGGACGAATTTCATTAACCCCGGTTTGCCATAGCCACGATAGCAAGCGTTCGGTGATCGAAGCGTGATCCCGCGAAACCTCGCGGCCGCGGACGGCAGAGGTCACGGACCGGTGAAGGTCCATTCCGGTGAACATGTTGGAGTCGGTAGGGCGAAAATGGGAGTCAAATAGGGGAGGGAGATCGATGAGCAAGGCAGGACTATTACCCTGAAGATACTGAATGGCGGCTATCATCCTTGGCGTATTCGCCCGGACGAGTTCGCTTACTGTAGGAGTCATGACTAACTCTGGGCTGAGGCGTACTCAGCTAACAAAGCCGCTTCGTATGGGGTGGCTAATACCGTGATCGCGGCTGGCATCACGATGCAAACTACAACCTCGAATGAGTTACCATCATGGTATTTTGCGTAGACGCTCTTTTGTACGGAGTCTTTGGTTGGGAGGAGACTGTCGGCCTGCTCGACAATCTGGGTCAACAGGTCGAAGACCTCGCTGGGTCTGCAACCGCCATCAATTGGGTCGTTCAACGCCCTCAATGCGGAGACGAATAGTGGTTTAGTAGTGAATACCTTGTGCCCGAAATCAAAAGGCAGAGCCAAATCTGAGAGAGGGTAAATGCTAAGACTCGGCGATGGCTCGTCGAAATCGGTATCATGGTTGTGGTAGCTTTTGGGTTTCATATGAGTGGTGCGTATCAAGCACCGTGGTGCGAACGATGCACCATGTCAAGAAATCGGTGTTGCAGGACGTGCACCACAAAGTTTAAGTGCCTCAACAAAATGCCCTTCGAGAAATCGAAAAATTCAGCCGAGTCGCTCTTTGTCCGCCGCCTGGTCGGCATTCTTGAGGAAAGAGGCCTCAGCATAAGGTCCTTTTCAGCGGAGATGGGTGTTAGCCACACATCTCTAAGCAGGATAATCAGTGGGGACATAGCGATCTCTCCGCAAATGGTGGCGCTGGTGTGCAGTGCCCTTGATGGCGGAGCTGAAGCAGCAGGGCTGATGGAGGCTTTTTTGCTAGATGAGCTCCAAGAAATTACTCGATCCTTACCCAAGAATACTTCGTGGGCACAAAAGCTGATCGTTACCGTTTCGACCAAGCCTTCGCCAAAATGACGATTTGCAGATCGACCTAGCCGGATGGGTGACGGGAAGCGATTGCCAGTTGGACTTACTCGATGCGGACTCCGGGGATTCGGTTCAGTCGTTTGGTGGGATCGGGCTGAGTATCGAGTAACTCGTCGTGATCGAAAAGCGCTTCAGGGGTCGCTAAGAGTTGGTCCGGTTGGCCCGAACGATCTCCGCGCTGTCTCTGGTTCAATCGTCGGCTGCACCCGGGCTCCGTCCCGGTGGCGCCGTCCCTTCAAGAGCTGATTGGCCTTCTATACTTTTGAAGACGGCCGCGGTCTCTGTCCCTCCCGTGCAATTAATAGGGCAAAATCGAAAATATGAGTAACCCACAGATAGAAACGAGATTGACCGACCTGAAGGCTCCTAGTGCATCCGAAGAACATTTGCCCGATATGCCCACAGCTGACGAAGTTGCCGAGATCCTTACCTTTAGGACCCCCAAACCAACATGTTTCCAGTGTCATTTCGAGTTTCTCGACAGTGTCGAGCGTAGGCCTAAGGCAAAGAGGCGGCTCTCGGGGCGGTCGACGAATCGCTAGTAAGTTTCGATTGGTCGAACTGGGGAATGAAAGCATGAGGCTAAGCTACCCCGCAATGTTTTGTCGTGCAGCAGGGGAAGGGGAAAGTGTCGGATTGCTGTTGTTGTTGGATGCGTAGGGCATCGGCGGCGCTTTAGTTTCTCTCGTTCAAATTGGGAGATAACCGCTCGATTTCAAAAACTCATAACATACTTAAGGATAATAGAATAAGATTTTTAAGAGATTTTGCGGCGCAGTTCCGGTTGAATCATTTGAAAATGTGCCGTTAGCTAAGTTGTCACGAGCGACTGCGAAACAAAACGCTGTGCTGCGAGGACCGATCCGCATGACACTTTGGTGTCAGGCTGTACCTCTGGTGGCCGATAGGCCTGGAAAGCATGAGGTGGTCTCGGGACCCGTTGACCTAAAAGGAAGTTGAACTTTTCGCCCTCATTGAGGCCGTGAAGTCAGGGGTTCGAAAAGCGGATGCGATAATTGTATCCGAGCACGAGCCCATTCCCGGCGGCGCCGTGCCGAACCAACCAAGCGAAGCGGGTGCCGGGCTCCTTCAATAGCCACCACCACCATGTCCATTGAACAGATCCAGTCAGAAACTGTCCGTGATTCCTCTCAACCGCCCGAAAATACAACCATCGCGCAAAAGCCAAAGTGCGGGACTGCTATCAGTAAATCAGGCCTCTGGAAAAAGCGCCTCGGCGACTGGGTTATAAATTGTTACGTCGGCTGCGAACACGCGTGTCGCCATTGTTACTGTCCTGCCATGCCTGGCGTCCGCTTTCAAAACGACCACCGTGTGCAAGAACAATGGGGCGAGTATCTTCTGCCGAAGTACGGTATCGTCGAGGCGCTTGAAAGGCAGCTGAAGCGGTTCACGCCAGATAAGGCCCAAGTCACCGAATGGGGCAAAGGTTGGGTTCTGATGTCCTTCCTCACGGATCCGTACACTCAAACCGAAGCCAAACTTAAGCTGAGCCGCCAGTGCCTGAAGCTCATCCTCGAGGCCGGCCATAAGGTGCGCCTTCAGACCCGCTCAGGAATGGTTGAGCGCGACTTCGACATCATAACGGCCCATCCGGGCCAGGTTCTACTCGGTACGTCCCTACCGTACCTCGATGACGTCCTCGCCCGCACGCTCGAGCCGCGCGCCCCGTCTCCATCCCGCCGCATCCAGATGCTCAACAAGGCCCGCGACGCCGGGATCCCGACCTACGTGGCGGTAGCCCCGTTCATGCCCTTCCACCGGCCTGACACACTCCACGAGGTCATGGACGTCGTGAGGCCGCTCGTGACGAATGAGATCTTCTGCGAGGTCCTGAATCCCAAGGGATCGAACCTCGACATGATGTACGCCGTGCTCGCTAAGCACCCCGAGGAGGCCGCCCGCATGAAGGCGTACACCCCGGACACCTGGGCCCTCTTCACCTGGGAGATCCTGAAGCTCGGCATCACGCTCGATCCGCGGTTCATTCCCTGGCCGGATACCCAACGGTTCTGGAGGAAGCACCTGAACGCCGAGCAAGCCGCGTTCCTGGACATCTACCTCCCACCGAAGATGCCGCGGGTGAATAAAAACAGCCGGTTTGCTGTTTAAAAATGTTTCGAGGGCGGCCGATCGGGATTTTGGCAACTCCAGCATCTGTCGATTCCAGATAACTTTTCTCAACCAAAAATACGAACCTACAGCTGACTCAGCGAACAAAGGCGATCCAGAGCCTGTTCTCGTATGCCGCCTCTGGGTATCTACGCCCCACCGGTCTTCTCAAGCCATCGCGATACTCCAACGGCCCAAGTAGGGACCAGGGGCTGCCACTTAGCCTACAATGCGCCAAGGAGCTCCTGAAACTCGTTGGCAAGAGAGACCGGGAATGCGTCAGGCGGAGCCTCGACCAATTCCAATATTCTCAGCGACGTGCCGAAGAGGCTCTTCCCAACAACCGAAAGAGGGAGGACCCAGTCCCGCGCCGAAACAAATTCCCCTAACTCTTTCCCGCATCCTAAATTCTTCCGGTAGATCGTGGCGGCTTCGAAATTTGAATGCGCAAAGGCCGACATCCCCACGTAGAACATGTAGAGCTCCGGCTGTCCGAGCTCTTTAAGCATTTCCCATAAATTCGGTGATTTTCCGGGGGTTGTATAGCCCTCCTTAGTTAGCAGGTCGGAAATTTCGCGGCCAAAAGTATCTAGAGCCTGTTTTTGCTGCCCAAATTTTGCTCGCCAAAAATCACTTACAACCGGGCTTTTTTCAAATTTGCTCCATTGGTCGGCCCCAGACTTGAGATGCAATACCCATCGTGTTTCACGTTCGAAAGGATCAATTGGGTGGAGCATCCACCTTATCCTGACGTGAGTCTCGAAGCACGATCGTGCGGTAACATGTGCAGCTGGGAGAAATACCAGATCGTGGCGGGCCATGAGGATTGTCGCCTCAGCCTGCCGCACAACCAGCTTCTGCAAAATGTAAGCTTCTACCTCCGACTCATATCGGCCCAAGCGAATTTTCCCCGCTCCAAACGCAGAAGAGTAATTCTCGATCATTCTATCAATGCAGTCGCACAGCTTAAAGATCGCCGGAGTCGGTGGAATTTGTATTTCCGTCACGCGACCTTTAAGGAAACGAGATCCACCGATAAACCATTCGCTACCTGGTTCGCGCGGTCGATTCGCAAGGATGAGATGACAGAGCTTTCATTCCGCTCAATTTCAACGAGGAGCAAAGCGGACTTCTTCTCTTCCAATATCAACGTGGCCTCCTGAGAAGTGCATTTGATTAACCCGGAAATAGTTTTCCCCGCGGCGATAAATCCGGATTCCAGCTCAAAGTCAAAATGGCGATCCACTTCAAGAATCCTGAGTAAAATTGTCATAGCTGGATTTGATTTCCTGAATGAGGGGAAGGCTGGATGCTCTCATACTGCGGATGGCCAATTTTCGTGTCTTTGCGACAGTGCGTTGTCTCAAAAATTAGAAAGATCCTCAAATGGAGACTGCGACTCAGGCCACACGGTCCGCGCCCAGAATATACCGATAACGCAAACATCGGGCGCATTAGCAGCTATTACTTGCTTACAGGCTTTGAAATGCGCACCGGTTGTGAGCACGTCATCGATCAAGATCAGAGATTGGCTGTTGCCGCTCAGGCCGCTCCATTCCAGATTGAAACTTATCTCATCGATGCTCCGTGATCCGCCGAGGTGCGACGGCTTGGTAGATGCCTTCATTGATAGCGGCGTTTCTATCACCAAATCGGGCCGGAGTCTTTTCAAGACACCGAGAGTATCGAGTAATCGGGAATCATACTCAGGATGATCGGGTAACTTTGAGGACGGTATTGCTGCGATAGAACGATTTTTGCCAATCACATCGCCGAGTTCTGCTGCAAACTGTTCTATGGCGCGCTGTTTGTAGCGCCAAGGTGCCTGCCCTCTAAACCGAGGGTGTCTCTTGAAGTTTGAGATGAGCTGGTTGGCCTCAGAATCTTTGTGGCTTCCCCGAGAGATATAGTCGCGAGCATAATAACATACGTCGTCGCTCTCAATAAAGGCGGGAGGATTTTCAACAACCTCTAGCTTTTTCCACAGCTTCACCTGCCGATCTCCGGCCGATCTCCGAGTTCTCGCAGGATGTCGTCCATCGTGGACACTCGGACAGCGCCCTTTTCGGCAAAGCGGGCCGGCCACGAGATCCTGGGATTTTCGAAGCAAGAATTCAGGATCAATAACTTCCGCCCTTGGTTCAGAGCTGCCCGGGCCTGCGTTAAAGTTCCGCTAGTATCGCCTGCCTCGATGATGATCGTGGCTTCCGATAGTGCCGACATGGTTTCGTTGCGAAGAGGGAAATAGAACTTCTTGCGGGCGAAGTGCTCTCGATGATAGCGGAAGAATGGTACCTGGCTAATGAGCAGATGTTTTCGTGCGATCTCCTCTTGAAGGGCTGAATTTTCCTTGGGGTAGCTTGCATCAATGGGCGTTCCGATGACGCCGACAACACGGCCGCCTTCTTCGATCGATGCAGTCAGAGCTGCTGTATCGATGCCTTTGGCCAATCCAGAGACGATCGTAAAGCCTGCTTTGATCAGGCCTCGGGATAATTTGCGCGATCGAGCGCGACCTTCGTCCGACGCCTCCCTTGCGCCTACAACTGAAACGCATCGACTCTCAAGGATCCCGAGATCTCCGCGGTAGTAGAAAAGTTCAACCGGTGCATCTCTCAGTCCTTGCGGGTATTGAAAATCGCCTGCAATGGAGACGGAAAAGCCAGATTTGCTCGCCAGGAAACGCTCAACTTCGTTTCGCAGCTCGCTTGCGATCATCCCTTCGGCCTGCTCCAAATATTCTGAAGGAAGGCTCTTCGAGGAGCGCAGCTCGTCGACGATCGATTTGATCGAACTATCGAGGCGCGCGAGCAAGACCTCGTAGGCTAACATCTCCGCTCGCGGAGAGATCGCATGTTCAACACTCGGCACGTTGTCTTAGGGAATCACACGATACGGGGTAGACAAGGTATGAATGTAGTGATGCGCTTTAGCATCGCAATTCCCTGTTAGGCTCGGCATTTAGGAACGCAATCACCGACCTCGTGGGACACTTGACCGGGGCTGATTCCAGCTGGCCCGGCGACCACTGGTTACTCTCTGTATGTGGCTCGACGCCTTCAAGTCCCTCCGCGAGCAAACGACTACGCTCGAAGGAAGGTTGCTGGCCGGTCAAGTGGCGTTCCGCGGCAGCGCTGCGAGGGCGGGGGACGACGCTTTGGCAAGCGCTGACGCTGTGCTTGCACTCTTCGCGCGTAAAGCACCCCCGCCTTCCGAGTTAGCTTTGGCTCACCCGGAGGCTACTTCGGTCAAGGCGCGCCAGATTTTACTCGCGATAGCATTTGCAGAACTGGAGCACAACGTCCGCCACCTTAATCAAACGGGCCCGGCGGGTCTTCTCTTTGTCACTCAGCAAATTGTCGATGCCCGTTCTCACTTCGCTGCGGTTCGAGTCGGCCAAGCTAACTTCGCGGCCGCTTTCAATATTCTCTCGCTTCCTGCAACGCCCGCCCGTCACTGGAAGAACTTGATTGTCGCCAATCCTGGCAAAGCCTTGCAAGGAGGGCCAACGCTTCGTGGGCTGCGCGCGATCGTCATCGACGCAAGCCATCCACGCACGTTGGTTCATCTCCCAGCACTTCTTGCGCATCCAGATCTGCGTCAGATTCCACTTCGCATAGTAGTCGCTCCCCCACACGACGCCCTCCTGGACCGAAGCGTGGGGCGAATGACATGGCTCTGGGACACGCAGGCGATGGGCAGGGTTCATAGGCTACTAACACCCAATGTCTTCCCTGTTCCATCCTGGGGCCCTCGAAGTTACTGGATCACTGCAGCCAGCGAGCTTGACGACAAGTTTGGCGAGGCGGAGCGTTTACTTTCTGAAGCAAGCCGTCTTGGAGGATCGACCGCGCCTCCTGAAATCATTGCCGCTTGGGCTGCCCTTTCTGCGGCGCGGGGGTTAATAGTTCCACTGGAACAGGCGGAAAGAGCATGGCGCAATTCCGGACTTGGCCTCCGGCTCAAAGATCGAATCGATACGCTTAAACGGTCAGTTCCGAACGCTAGTGGCGAGCTACGCCATTTTCTCTCGATGCACTGGGTTCAGCTGGTCGAAGCGCTCAGTTCTGCCTACGATCTACTCGCGACAGGCGGGTTACCGCAAAAATTCCTTTCGCTCATCGATGCGCTCGATGAATTTAATGAGAGGCCTGGCGTCCCAATTCGCATTGTGACCTCGACAGAAACCGAGGCTCCGCTCCTGGCCTCGCTTTTGGCTGATATTGGTCCAGACCTTGCAAGAGCGATCGACGAAGGCACTATTGTAGTTGTCCCGCAACGGGAGGATGCCAAACGAGTGGCGGAGGGAAATGTCCGCATCACAATTCTGACCTCTGCTCGTTCAAGTCGCTACCGATACCTCGATCTCTTCAACGGCGAAGAAGTGCACGTTGTCGCTTATCCCACAGAAGCGGTGCGAGACCGGCAACGATTGGAGCGAACCTACGGCCGTTGGCAGGTGATGGCAGATATCCATCGTTCGAAAGTGGCTGTTCAGCTCAAGCTTACGACAAGTATGCAGTCTGAACCTGCTTGGCATGTTCCCAACGTCAACATTCACACTTCGACGGAGGCGCTACCGACCACTAAGGCCATGGAGCTTTCGGATGCGGCGTTGGATGTGAGCTGGGCCACAATGGATGACCTGCCGGTTGATGCGCCCATTCGGGTCATCTCCAATGCAGCTCCTCTACCGAGTGGTACCGTGATCGTCGAGTTCGTTGATGGAGGAAAGATCGCCTTTCCCGTTCGTAGCCAAGTGGACGTATACCGACCTGAAACAGAAATGTTGGTGCGAATCTCCATCGGGCAAATGGGTGCTGGCGAATTCCTCGTTATGCTACTCGACGACGAATGTGACTCTCTATTCCAACGCATGTGCGAGCTTGGCAACCGTCGACGGCCGCCGCTCAACACGGTGCATCTAGAGCGATGGAAAGTTGCCAAAAACCGTATCTATCACCGATTCTCTGGCATTCCCGGCTTGGTCTTCCATAAATTGGAAGGAAAGATATCAGTCACTCAACAAGCAGTTTCGGCCTGGTTTGGAACGGAACGTGATGACGAAGGCGAATGCCTCGCGCCGCGCGAAGAATCAGATTTCAAACACCTCGCTGAGCTGTCGGGAGTATACCGGAACGAGCAGGACATGAATACCACTTTTAAGAGCATACACGAGGAGCGGGTAAATCGGCGCAAGCTCGGACGCCAACTGCGCAGCGCGCTAAAGAGCCTCTCCCGTGGTCATCGTTTTGAGCAGGCCCTTCTCACGGCCGAGGCCTTGAATTCCGACGTTGAAGAGGTGATGCATGCACTTGAATTGCGCGAGGTTGCCAAGGTAACTAGGGTGACATAAATGACTGCTGTGCCAGCCCCAAGCTATCGTGATGAAAAACGTCTGCTCGAATTTCTCGTGCAGAGGTTGGAGGACCGACTTGCTGGACGGCACGAGACCGAAATCCTTCGAACGCACCCAGACGACCACTGTCAGCTAGGCGTCCTGGCCCCTTGGACTCAGGAGCTAGAGCTAGAGGAGCAGCCGGAGGAACTCGATCTTCAAGACGATCGAGCTGACCGTCCTTCGAAAACCAAACAAGCACCCGGAATTATCGTTCCACAAGCAGCGACGCCTGCAGGAGATTCAGAGCGTACCCCGCCCATCGAGCCATTTAGCACGAGGGAAGACGCAGGACGGCGACCTCCCTCGTCATTGGGTCTTGCTGTTGCCTTACAATCCAATTCTGGAAAGATTGAGCTGACGATAAATGTGCACTGTACCGTGTATTCGCGGCATTTCCCTGGATATGCCGAACAGAGACAAGAGTTGGGCAATCGAGCGCCCGACCAACCTGTAGCCGGCGAACGGCAGAACGTATCACTCGTCGAAAAATTTCGTCGCAATAGGATAGATGTTCCACCTGTACGCTTTTCTTTGAATCCAGGAGTGGTTCAGGAACTTAACGACTCTGGTGTTGTGCAAGCAGCGATAGAACAGCTGGTGGTTCGGCTGCGTTCGGACCCGACGACTTTGAGATCATTTACGGGAAACCGAGTAGTTCCTGTGGCCATGTTGCGTGACGAAGGGACCTATCAGCAATTCCTCCAAACGCTTCGAGGGGCTGCCGAGGTTCCTGCATTACGTGCCAGCATTCGTCTGCGGGCGCGACCAACCGAGCATGGGCTGCGGGTGGAGATTCATCTATGCAATGACTCTTTGCGCGATGTCACACGTCCCTCGAATGATAAATTCAGTAGCCTTTACGACGCCGAGGTGAAGATCACTCTCCGAGAGGGATCTCTTGTTCCAATCGAACTCCTCCCGGTACCGGCCGATTACCAATATGATCGCAGGGTTTACGCGCTCGGTCGAAACGCGGGTTCAATGATCATGCCGGATCGCAGATCAGTCCGAAGCATGGCTTTAGCGCGTTATGAGCAGCCCCGAATGACCACTCAAGACCGGGTTGTTGCGCGCTACTGCGAGCTCGCAGACGATCCAGTCCGCGTGCTCACGAGCATTCACGAAGCGATGACGGACTATGCACGCGACTGGTCCGATCGTGTCATCGCATCAAACATCCTTCATCTAGATGCCCCAGAACTTGACGCGTGCCGGAAAGACTTAAGTGCTTTTGAAGGCGAGATAGCCGGGTTTGCCGCCGGAATCGCGGCACTTCACACCGATCCTCGATTAATGGTCGCGTTCCGTTCGATGAACCGCGCCTTCGCGCCGCCGCGCGGAAAGTTTCCAGCGTGGCGAATGTTTCAAATCGTCTTCGTCGTCACTCAGTTACCCGCGCTGGTTATACGAGAAGGTATCGATCACGGTGAATGGCCCAAAGGGGTACGCTACAGTTGGTCAAATATTTTGGAGCGCGCTGACATACTCTGGTTCCCAACCGGCGGTGGGAAGACTGAAGCGTACCTTGGCCTTGTTGGCTGTGCGGCTCTCTACGACCGGCTTCGCGGAAAACACCAAGGCGTGACCGCTTGGCTTCGATTTCCGCTGCGAATGCTGAGCGTGCAGCAGTTGCAGCGCGCCATCCGCATGGTCTGGGAGATGGACTTGCAGAGAAAGGATCTCGAACGGGAACACGGTTCGCTGGGAGATCCGATCTCCCTCGGCTACTTCGTCGGGAACGCAAACACGCCAAACAACTTCAAGGATCAGTGGTCGTTTGACCGATTGGAGGCCGACGACAAGCAGAGGGAACGTTTGTTATTAGTGCCGGATTGCCCTGCCTGTTTGGCTGAAGGTTCGGTGGAGATCAGGCTTGACCGGGTTAATCAACGGGTTCGGCACGTATGCGGGAAATGCCAGGTGGAGCTACCAGTATACGTTAGCGATGACGAAATCTTTAGGTTTCAGCCTTCGCTGCTTGTCGGAACGATCGACAAAATTGCGGCAATTGGCTACCAGCCAAAAGTGGCAAGCATCTGGCTTGGGCCACAGGCTCGATGCGCACATCCCGAGCACGGCTACGTGATCGGAGATTGGTGTGTTCCAGGCTGTGACACGAACCCGAGTTCGAAAGCCAAGCGTAAGCCTCCGCGGGTGCAGGTATTACTGCATGACCCGTCTCCGAGTCTGCACATTCAAGATGAGCTTCATCTCCTACAGCAAGAGTTGGGCGCGTTCGCGGGGCATTATGAGACCATGGTGCGGGCAAATGAAGCGGCTTCGTCTGGTAGGCCAGCTAAGGTAATCGCCGCCACGGCGACTATTGCGGGCTACAAGCATCAAGCTCGTCAAATCTACGGTGTGCTCGAGGTTCAAAGATTTCCCAATCGAGGATACGATCTAAACCAGACATTTTATTCGATAATCGAGCGCCAGCCGACCGATCAATCTGCGCCCAAGATTGCACGCATTTTCACAGCCTTTCGGCCGCCATTTTTGCGTCCAGCCGAGGCCTCTGCGCGTTGCGCCGAAATCCTTCACGAAGCCATCAACGAGCTTCAAGAAGACCCGATATCGACGATCCGAAAGCTCGATCTTGAAGATTCGCGCACGGCTGAAGAGGTACGCAACCTATTAGCCTATTACTCGCGTAGCCTGACCTACGTTGGTAGCCGTGACAGTGGCGTGCGCATCAGCAAGCGCCTCGAACAGAATAGTGCGAAGATAGGCAGTGGCTTGCGGCCCGGGGGAAGTCGCGAACTCAATGTTGATTATCTCTCGGCCCATTCGACGCTCAAAGATATCGCTGGGACGATAAAACGCGCGGAATCGTCTACGCCATGGTCCGCGCCCAACCACCTCGATGCCACCGTGGCAACCCACGTCATTAGTCACGGCGTGGATGTTGAGTACTATAATCTGATGTTCCTTGAGAGGATTCCGGAACAGATCTCAGATTATATCCAAGTTTCAAGTCGGTCTGGGCGGCAACACGTTGGCTTGGTCCTTGCGGTGCTCCCACGATATTCGCTGAGAGCCGGTTCAATCTACGATCGGTTTACTGAATTCCACCGACATCTCGATCGAATGGTCATGCCGGTACCTGTGAATCGATTTGCGAAAGCGGCTGCTGCGCGCAGTTTCCCCGGAATGTTGCTTGGCGCCCTTTACGGGCGTCATCTAAACGACATGCGAGGCACGCGCTCGACTCAAAAGAGTTTCGTAGCACGGGGAATGTCCGGTGGTGTTCCTGAACTCACCCGCGAATCGCTGCATGAGGCCGTCGAAGCTAGTTATGCACTGGGCAGCCACATTTATGACGAGTCGCTCGAGACACAGATGGAGGAGGGGATCGAACGGCACTGGGAGCGATTTATCTATGAGATAAGAAATCCCCAACATGACGACATGATCAAGGTCTTCGATCCGAAGCCAATGACCAGCTTGCGTGATGTCGACGTAACGGTCCCGTTCCGTCCGGACAGCAGCGAGATGCTGTATCAAGACCTTCTGTGGTTCGAGCAATCATGACTTCATGAACTTCTCGCGCGGAAAAGTTCAGATTCTCTACACATATCTCCCCGGAGAGGTATTTGCGCATGACGAATACGGTCATTGCGTTGTCACCGCTATCGAGGTGACAGAGCTGACCAGCGTGAATCGTTCGGCGCTGGTCGATGTTGTGAACGATACTGTCCAGCAGTGGGAGGACGAGTGGCGGAGAGCAGGATTTCCGCCCGCGACCAATGCGGCGGATTTGGAGAGGAATTATATCATAGGCGAACCAACTTCAGTTCTGTTTGAGCCCTTTCCGACTACTCTTCGCTGCCAGGAATGTGGCCGAGTTCACAGGTTTGCGGATCTACGTCGATCCCGCGGGCGCCCTGGAAAGTGCCCAGTAGTCGGCTGCGCCGGGGCGATGGAACAGATGCCGTTTTTACAGGCGCACAATTGCGGACGGTTGGAGGAAATCTTTGTGCCAAGGGAAGGCTGTGCTCGTCATGGCGTAGCGGGGCTTTATTTTGATGACACCGGCCGAGTTACGACCGCACGATGGCGGTGTCGGCTTTGCAGTGGTGCTGAGGTCGAACGCCTGCGCATGACCCCCTGCGGTTGCGAATACAGTCGATTTGGGACTCAAGACCCTTCGGAAAAGCGATTGAGGGTTCTCGTAAAGACGGACCCGGCTGTATTTAAGCCGCAAATAGCGCCGTTCATTAATTTTCCGCATGATCAAATGCTCAGACTAACGGCTCTTGAGGCTCGGCCTTGGGTGTTGAGTCGAGTTTGGGGTCTCTTATCAACCCCAGTACGCGAGGCTATGACGGTTGCCACCCCGAGTGCAACCGATGACGAATTGACGGCAGCTATGAGGGACTTGGCCGAAATTGCTCCAGAAAATCCGCGTGTTAAAGCCTGGAAAATAAGCCAAGCGTCTCGCGCAGCTTCAACGGATATCGTCGACGAAGTCTACCGCCTGCTACCTGGATCGACGACTGCCAATCTCACTGTAAGCCGTCGACTCGTGGAACAGGTGGCCATCTTAGATAGCGTAGCTAGCATCCGCATTGAGGACGTTGCTGAACGGGTCGAGCGAGGTGGTGACATGGCTCAAGCAGCTCGACTTCGGGATACGCAACGCTGGGCTTTCGACAGACTTGGCCTAGCCGACCTGCGCGCTCTGGACGGATTCCCAATCGGCCTCGCGGCAATCGGCTACACTCGTATTCGTTCTGACCCTGCACACAGCATACTGAACGCGTTCCCCCAGTTAAACCAGAAGACGCCAATCTTTGCTGTCGTGGCTTCAACGGAGGCAATTTATCTCCAATTGGATCCTAATCGGGTTGTTAAATGGCTCGAGCGCAATCGCCTTTTGCTGCCGGGGCATTCGGGAACGCCAGCTGAAGCTTGGGCGAGGCTGTACCGGGAAGTTCCGGGTTTGAGCCTTAGACGAAGTGAACTCGGCTATTCAGACCCTGCTGCCAGCGCAGTTCGAACGCTTGTGCACTCAATGAGCCATGTCCTTCTGAGACATATCGAATGGAGTGGTTATGCTGCGCAAAGCATAGGGGAATATCTCATTCCGGAAGGACTTGCCTGTGTTCTTTACGCCAGCCGCTATACCGACACAAATGTTGGAGGCCTTCTAACGCTATTCGAATTGGGACTCGATCGTTGGTTGCAAAGTGCCCACGACGAAGGCGGAGACTGCGTTATGGACCCATTTTGCTCGGAGGAAGGCGGTGCGTGTGTAGGCTGCCTGCACCGAGAATTCAACTGCACCGAATTCAACCGTGAATTGTCTCGAGCGGTGTTGTTCGGCGGCGAAGTAGCCCAGCACGGACCTGCGGTCGTGCCCTTTGGCCCAGAAGTAACGGGCTATTGGTCATAAGTGCAACGGCGATGCCCTTAATACTAAATCGAAACTTCCCTTGGGCGGCTCTTTCCCGACGCGTAAGCAAGGAGCAGAAAAATCGGGAAACCTATTCTCCGACGGTATCTACCTACCGCTGGTGGGCGCGTCGGTCACACGCTCTAATCGGAGCATTAATTGACCGTGGTTGCCAAGTACTTGGCTCCAACATAGTAATTTCCGACCCGATGGCAGGCGGCGGAACGGTGGCCGTCGAGGCAGCTCGAAGGGGACTTACCGTTCACGCCCAAGATATCAATCCGTGGGCAGCATTCGGATTACAGACTACGCTCCGTCCGGTAGACCCCAACCTCGTTGAGAAAGCAGCTAAGAAGCTCATCGAGCGACTTACCAACGCGAGCGCGAAGCATTATGTTACCAGCGACGGCGAAGAGATAGTTACTCAGCTCCATGTAAGAAGGTGTGCGTGCTCAAATTGTGACGGAGTAAATTTCCTATTTCCAACTACGCTAGTCGCACTCGACCGGCGGATAACTGAAAATCCCAAAACGGGTTGGTTTGGCTGTTCGGCGTGCGGCCACGTCCATCAGGCAGGCTGGCCTAAGGGGAGCGACAGATGTCCAGAATGTCGGCACGACATTGGACAAATCAATTTCGAAGCCCGACGAATCGTGAGGCGACACTTCAAATGCTCACATTGCGCTGGCGAGATCAACGTTAACGCGACATCTCTTCAGCTCGGAGGATGGTCAAGGGCCCTTACCATCACCAGCGACGGCAAAACGATGCGTATTCGTCCGCCCGAATCTGGAGCAAAACCTAAAAAGGTTTCGGCGATGGCCTCGCGAATGAACACTCCAATTCCTAAGGGGGGAGAGACTGCGGCATTAGTGAGCGGTGGATTTGTTTCCTGGATGGATCTGTTCCCGGATCGCCAAATGGCTTTAATAGACGAAGCATTTTCGGCTCTTAATGTTACGGCTATTCCGACTGCTGTTCGACGGAGACTCCTCTTAGCAGTTGCAGGATTCGCAGAAATGGCGGGTTACGCATGCCGTTGGGATCCGAAGTATCGGAAAGTCTATGAAGTAACGGCCAATCATCATTATTCGAGGCTTTTGCTGTCGGCCGAAACGAATCCTATCGCCCGATTAGGAAGCGGAACAATTCGGCGGCGTCTTAACTCAGCGATTCAGGCGGCAAAATGGTTTTCTGGGTCTGAGATTGCGACGGTTACTTGTGGATCGAGCAAGAAGCAGCCTATGCGAAGTCGCTCGGTCGATTTAGTCATAACGGATCCTCCCTATTACGATAGCATCCAATATGCGGAACTTTCCCGCTTGTTCCGATCTTTTGCTGCCGGCCTTGGTCTTCCATGGTCGAATGATGCCGAGAGCGGAGAAGCGGTGACCAGTCGGTCTCTAGGCTGTACTCACGACGAATATGTCCGCCGCCTTGATGGCATCTTTAAGGAAACCGCACGCACGTTGAAACCAAGCGGAAGGATGCTTTTGACCTTCCATCATGGAGAAACGAAGGCATGGGAAGCCGTTGCAGAATCACTGCGCAAAGCTAAATGGAGAATTCTCAGTGTTGCGGTCGTCCACTCAGAGAATGAGAAGGACTTTGCCAAGAATAAGCGGAAAGCAATAACCGTAGATGCGGTTTTTGAATGTGCGCGGCGCAAGTATGCACCGCGAAACCGGGTCGTTACTGTCCTTGGCCCTAAGACGGTCATTGCGCGAAATGTGTTAGCGATGGGCGCGGCCGTCGCCTCATCGGTTAACGGGAGCGCTTCACCATTGCGCCTGCTCTATTTGGATCAGGTAAAGCGTCGGCGCATACGCAAAGTGCTTATCCGTTGAAATCATTGGGCAAGGTCGGCGCCTTTAAGAGGCAGCCCACGACTATCACTTTCACGGCCCAAGAGCTTCGGCAGATTGACTTTTCACTACGGTTCGCCACCTCTGAAAAGGAACAAAAAGGAACAATTAACCGACCAAAATACGCCATTTTCAGTCGTTTTTGCCCTTCCGTGCCTTTTGATATTTTCTCTCTCTCGTGACGTAAACCATTGATCTCCTCGAAGATTAGATGGTGGACGCTACAGGACTCGAACCTGTGACCCCGTGCGTGTGAAGCACGGTCTGGATCGTGCTCAGGTGGTATTCACGGGGGTCCACCTCGTAGTCGACGTAGGTGTGGGGGAGCTTAACTTCGCCGCTGTTGACAGTGAGCACGTCAACGCCGCTTTCCTGGCCATCGGCCTCGCGCGCCACACGGTTCACCCGGTAGACCCCGCCGTCTACGTGAACATAAGGAAGAATGCGCAGGAGCCAACGTGGCGTGATGCGTCCCTTCTGCGGGACGGTTACTGTCGCGTTTGCGAGATTGCGCGCGGCGGCTGCGGAGAGGCTGAGCTGAACGGGAGGCACTGGGGACGAGGGCATATTCGATCGTTTGTTTTTTGCTGAAGGTGACTAGCAACGGACGCGCGGAAGACGTCGTAGCTAACGCTGTGGGAGGAAGACTGGCGGACCCTGTTTTGGGGAACCGCCGCACTAAAACAGTGTGCTTTAACTAGCCTGCCGTGCCGTATGTGGGCTCCGGGCCTTCATCCCGTGTAAGGGATCGGAAGCGCTGAAGAATCGAGAGACAGACAGGGTTTCAGTCAATCGGTAATTTTTTAACCTACTAATATGGTGTGGTTTATAAATGGGTCACAGGGCGTCGATAAATCGCAGATCCCCGTGTTTGGGTGAGATTCCCTGCTCATTGAGCCACACTGGGTTAAAGAGCTTGGAAGCATACCGGCCGCCGCCGTCGCAGAGCACGGTCACGATCACCTGACCGGGTCCGCGTTCTTTCGCGAGTTTTACTGCTGCCGCCACGTTGATCGCTGAGGAAAGGCCAAGATAGAGGCCCTCGGCGCGCAGAAGATGGTAGACGAACTCGACGCCGACCTGGTCCGTTATGCGGTAGGCGTCGTCGACAAGCGCCGCCTCGACGTTTCGGGTCACGCGACCTTGTCCGATTCCCTCCGCGCGAGAATCGCCGTCATCGAAATCGGTGTGGCCATGCTTGAACCAAGACCACATGGCCGCCCCCATAGGGTCGGCGCAGACGACGCGCACGGCCGGGTTGCGTTCCTTTAGGAAACGGCTCACTCCAGCGATGGTGCCCCCGGAGCCAATCGACGCCGTGAAGGCCGTTACCCGGCCCTCGGTCTGCTCCCAGATTTCGGGACCGGTCGTGCGATAGTGGCCGGTCAGATTGGCGGTGTTGTCAAACTGGTTGGCCCACCAGCCGCCGGGTATCGACTCGGCGGTGCGCCGCGCCACGTGCTGGAAATTTTCGGGGTCCTTGTAGGGTTTTGGCGGGATCCGGCGGACCTCGGCGCCAAAGGATTTTAGCAGGTCGGTCTTCTCGTGGCTGAAATTGTCAGGCACTATGAAGAGGCTCTTGTAGCCCTTGGACAGGCCGACCAGCGCGAGCCCGATTCCGGTATTGCCCGCCGTGCCTTCAACGATGATGCCGCCGGGACGGAGCGCGCCTGAGAGTTTGGCGTCCTCAACGAGGGCAAGGGCGGCCCGGTCCTTAACGGAGCCACCCGGATTCATGAACTCAGCTTTGCCGAGGATTTCAGAGCCGGTGGCCTCGGAGAGGTGCCGCAGACGAATAAGGGGTGTGCGGCCGATGGCTCCGACGAATCCGGCGACGACGGGGGGAGAGGACGGTGTGGCTGGAGAGGACATGGCGAAGTTCAGGGCGTTCGAAGGGTGCTGAGCACGCGGCGTAGGTGCTTGGTCGAGGGCGAAAGGATGGAGAAGAACATTGCCTCGCGCAACCTGCGCTGGGGCGGTGCCGAGGAGATGAAGCCAACCGCACCCGCGTGCAAAACGGCTGACTGTGCGGCACGAAGCGCAAGGTCCGCCAACTCCAGCCTGAGGCGCAATATCTCCTGAAGGTGCCCGGGCAACGCGTCGGCCGGCAGGAGGCCTAGCCCCTCAGCAGGCTGCGTGAGGCGCGCGAGCTCCTCCTCAATTCGGTCCGGCCTGTCGGGCAGAAACTGATTTGTCGCGGTGGTCGCGCGGTCCGCTGAGCGCATGTCCTCCACGGAGCCGCGGACAATGCCGACTCCGATGCCGAACTGCAATAGGACGAAACCCGCCTGAACTTTGCGGATGAACGCCTCGCCTTTCTGGGCGAGAAGAGCGGTGTCAGGCAGGAACACGTCCTGGAGGCGCAGCGCGAATGTCGAGGTTCCTTCGAGGGCCGCGAATGGAGCGGTCCGCACGAGGCTGATCCCGGGCCAGTCGCAATCGAAATAGCCCATGGTGCATCCCTCCTCGGTCCTGAACAGGCCTGCAAATCCGTGTCCGGGCGCAACGTTTGACACCCAAGGCAGCGTACCGTTGACCCGGTAACCTCCGGGCACGGCTGCGCCGGAAAGCTTCAGCGGCTCAATTCCTGCGATATATTTCACCGCGTTTGAAAGCGCGGTGGCCCCTAGGCGCCTGCCCGCGGCGAGGTCACCAACACACTTTTGGCGCAACGCCTCGTTTTCGGTCGAAAGGAGATACCAGATCGGTGCGTTCTGGCACCATACGAGGAAGGCCGTTGATCCGCAGGCCTGCCCGACAATGCTTGTCGCCTCGGTTGCCGCGCCGAATCCGGACTGCAATGCGCTTGGCTGCAGAAATCCGTCCGCCGCGCCAAACTCACGCAGGAAATCCGAGGGATAGTGTCCGTCGCGGTCGATGGCGACGACGTGGGGCCTCAGGCGTTCCCGCACGAGGCGGGTGACCCGTTCGGTTCTCGAAGCATCGGCGACCAGCCGAGTCGGGACGGGAACGGGATCAGCCGAATTCATGGGAGAAGGTGGGTGAGAGCGCCCTTAGGCCGGGATGACGGAAATCGGCACGGGCAAGCGCAGGGTATTGGCGACGGGCGACCACCGGTCCGCGTGGGCGATGAGCGCGTCGAGACGCTCCCTTGAAGCATCCCCTTCGACCCGCGCCCGCACCCGGATGGCACTGAAACCCACCAGTTTGTCTTCGGAAAGGTCGCCGGTGCCCCAGACCGCAGTGATATTGATGTCGGCCTCCAACTCGAGCTCGAGGCGCGTGAGCTGAATGCGGTTCAGGACGGCATTGGCGTGGATTCCAACCGAGATGCACGAGCCAAGCGCCGCAAGCACGGCCTCGGACGGATTGGGCGCCGTGTCGTCGCCGAGCAGGCCCGGCGGTTCGTCGATCACATGCGGCGCGAGGTCGCGGACATAGTTCAGGTGCCTGAATTTTTTTTCCAGCACGGTGCGGACTTTCAGGGTCCTGACCGCACCGGGGTTGGCTTTGCCCTTTTCGGCCAACGCAACCAGCCGGTCGCGATCGATGGGTTCCAATGCGTGGGGTATTTGGGTCATAAAAAGTTTAATCGAGAACGGCCCAGCGGCGCTGCGCAGCCCTCAGAACGGAATCAAACGCGTAGCCAACGAGGCCTATTGCGATGATGACTGCGACCAGTTCGGAGTAGTCGAGGCGATCCCGCGCATCTAGGACATAGTATCCGAGACCTGCGCGCACACCGAGCATCTCGGCGGGGACGAGGACGATCCACGCGACTCCTACCGACAGGCGCAAACCCGAGAGCACGTAGCCCAGGATGGACGGCACCACCACGCGCAGGACGATTTCAACGGGCGTCGCGCAAAAACTGCGCGCCAGGAGGAGACGGCGCGGGTCGACAGCGGCGACACCGGCTGCGGTATTTAGAATGAGAGGCCAGACGGAAGCGATCGAGACCAGGAAAATGACAGGCAGGTCGCCGAGGCCGAAGGCCATCACCGCCAGCGGCATCCATGACAGCGGAGAAACCATGCGCAGGAACTGAAAGAGGGCGTGGGTGAACCGCTCGAACGGGTTCCAGATTCCGATGAGGACCCCAATGGGAATCCCTGCGAGGGAGGCCAGGCCCAGTCCGCACAGAATGCGCCTGAGGCTTGCAAAAAGGTGCGGCCAGAGTTCGCCCGAAGACACCAGATGGGCCAGGGCTGCTAGCGACGGTCCAGGCGCGAAAGCCGCAAGAACCGGATTTCCCTTCCAGAATGCGGCGGCAATGACCCACCAGACCAAGCCTCCCGAGGCAACCCCGGCTAGGGGCAGCGCGCGACTGAAAGAGGAATCTGATGCGTGGGACATGCGCCGACTTTCTTACACAACGATGCGTTCCGTGCGGGTCAGGGCTGGATCGAGGTTGAAGGCACCGGGTCCGCCCACTTCGCGCAGCGCTGTGCGAACGAAGGAGTCGTCAACCAAGTCTCTGGCCACAAAGCCAGGATCCAGCTTGTCAAGAAACCCACGGTCGCCGGCCACTGCAGTTCCCTGGACGCGGCGTACCAGCTCCTCGGTGTACGAGGAGTAGGGGAAAGGCTGGAAACCAATGCGCGGGTCGTGCCATTCGGGATGACGGATGGCCCCTGATTTGACGTACGCCTCGGTGTCGTGCTCGGTGACCACCCGGTCGATGACGGCCTGGGGGTGCGGGGTGTAGCCCAAGCCACTTTCGCGCGAGAGGATCCGTGCCACCTCGGGTCGATTCGCATTGGACCATTGCTGGGCCTTGACCACCGCGTTGGTCACCCGCTGGACCCATTCGCGATTTCCTGAAATGGCGTCCTCTCTCACGAGAACGACGCAGCAGGCGTGGTTCTCCCAGACATCGCCCGTGAAACGGGCGATCTTGCCGATTCCCTTGAGTTCGGCAGCCGCGTTGAACGGTTCCGCGACGATAAACCCGCCGATGCTTTTGTTGGCGATCGCTGAAATCATGTCGCTCGGCGGGAGCGTCACGAGTTTCACCGTTCCCGCGTCGACCGGACCGTCGGCCTTCAGGCTGTATTTGAGGCCCTCCTGGCGCAGGATCTCCTGAACGACCACATTGTGAATCGAATACCACGAGGGCACGGCGACCGTTTGGCCCGCGAGATCGTGCGGTCCCGCGAAATCGGGACGAATGGTGAGCGCAGATCCGTTCGTGTGATTCCAGGCGATGACCTTCGCGGGAAATCCGCGGCCGTAGCGCAGGGTGAGCGTGATGGGACTCAGAAGATGGACCACGTTCACTTGGCCAGCGACGAAGGCCTCGACGATCTGCGCCCAGGAACGAAAGAGGGCGGGCTGTTCGGCTGTCAGACCCTCGTCCTTGTAGAGACCGCGGGCGTGGGCAATCAGGAGTGGGGCGGAGTCGGTGATCGGCAGATAGCCGACCTTGACCGGCAGGTTCACTCCCTGGGGTACGCTCGACTGGCCCCGCAGAATGTTGAAGGTGGAGAACGTGGCGAGGGAGCCGGCGGCAACCTTGATGAAACGGCGGCGACTTAGTGAGGGATCAATTGTCTTTGTCATGGATCGAGGGGTTCTTGGATGGAAGTGTTCACGCGGCGGCCAGTGTACGGGAGAGGGCTGCCAGCAGCTCCGAGCGAAGCGGGGCGAGGTCTTTCATGCGCTCGAAGCGTGGGTGCGGCGCATCGATGGTCCACGCGGCGACGATATGGCCGGGATTGGGACCCATCAGAAGGATCCGGTCGGCGAGGAGCAGGGCCTCGTCCAAGTCGTGGGTGACCAGAAGCGCCGCTGCGCGGTGTGTGGACACGACCTGAAGGAGGAGGCGTTGCATCTCCGTGCGGGTGATGGCGTCAAGGGCCCCGAACGGCTCGTCCAGTAGAAGCAGCGATGGTTTGCGGACGAGAACCCGCGCCAAGGCGACGCGTTGGGCCATTCCGCCGGAAAGTTGATGAACCCGGGCACGGCCGGCTTTGGAAAGCCCGACGTCGTCCAGGGCGCTGGCGACCCGTTCCTTCCTTTCGCTGAGGGTGAGCCTAGGGCTATGGTGCAGGCTCAGGCTGAAATCCACGTTGGCAGCCACATCGAGCCACGGCAAAAGAACGGGTTCTTGGAAAACGAAACCCGCGGCGAGGTCCGGACGAAGCACGGTCCGTCCCAGTATCCGGATTTCGCCCTCGTCCAGCGGTAAAAGGCCGGCGACAGCTTTTAGAAGAGATGATTTGCCACAGCCGCTCGCACCGAGCTGAGGTGGTCCCCGTTGGTTGGACAGGTGGACCGAGTAAACTGATTAAGACATTCGCGGGGAGAGCAAGCGGATTGGTCGCCGTCGAGGACAGGAGCGACTGAGCT
>Ga0302320_10007364_pt1 | contig 24236 bp, 24 predicted proteins | sample Bog_T0_3_FD_202130 | JGI IMG/M metagenome (GOLD analysis project Ga0302320, IMG submission 202130) | Peat permafrost microbial communities from Stordalen Mire near Abisko, Sweden - Bog_T0_3 | ecosystem: Environmental > Terrestrial > Soil > Wetlands > Peat | place: Sweden: Abisko, Stordalen Mire...
ATCCGCGTCGTGCGCGATTAGAGCCGGCCATAGGCAGTTCCTCTATGACGACGACCGTCCCGGCCGCCGCGCCGCCAGGCCGCCTCCCGTTTATCGACAATCTGCGCTGGGTGATGATCATGCTCGTTGTGAGCATGCACTCCGCGGTCACCTACTCGCACCTGGGCGGCTGGTACTACAAAGAGGACCCGGCGCCGGCCCCGCTCATGACCCTTGGGTTCGCCACCTACCAGGTGTTTCTGCAGGCCTTTTTCATGGGTTTCCTGTTCCTGCTGGCGGGCTATTTCGTGCCCGGAGCCTATGACAGGAAAGGGCTTGGGCGATTTCTGCGCGACCGGACGGTGCGGCTGGGTATTCCCGCGCTGATCTATATGCTGGTGATGCAGCCGCTGAACGTCCAGGGGCTGTTACGTAGTTACTACCACATCACAACGCCGTTCCCCGAGGCCTATTGGCACTATGTGAGAAGCCTCGGTTTCGTCGGCCAATCGGGCCCCATGTGGTTCACCGTCGCGCTGCTGATCTTCTGTATTTTCTATGGCTTGGCGCGACTGATCGGGCGCGGTCAGCCAGCCAAAGCGGCGCTGGCCCCGCTGCCCGGCCACCTCCACGTCATCGCGCTTGGGCTGCTAATGGCCCTGTGCACGTTCCTGGTGCGCATCGTCCAGCCCATGGGCACGAACATCCTGAACATGCAGTTATGCTACTTCTCGCAGTACATTCTGTTGTTCTCGGTGGGCCTGCTCGCGTGGCGCCGGAATTGGCTGCTGCGCATTCCCTATGCCTTTGGAATGAAATGGTTTACGCTGGCCCTGACGGTGGGCGTCGCAGGTTGGTTTGCGATCGCGATTCCAGTCTTCCAGGCGCACGCGGTGGCGCAGCTTTCGGGCGGCGTGACGTGGCAGAGCGCGGCGTTCAGCCTGTGGGAATCGTTCTTCTGCCTGGGGGTGTGTCTGGGCCTGACGGTGTGGTTCCGGGAGAAGTTCAACCGGCAGGGGCGACTGACCCAGTGGTTGAGCGATAACTGCTTCGCTGTCTATATGTTTCACCCGCCGGTACTGATCGCGGTAACGCTCGCTCTGCAAGGCTGGGCGGCGCCGAAGCCGCTGAAATTCCTGACCGCGACAGTGCTCGGAGTGGTCCTCACCTACCTCGCCAGCAGCCTGGTGTTGCGCCGGATTCCGCTGCTCCGCCGCGTGCTGTAGAGCGGCGCGGCGGAGGTGAAATAGCGTGCAATCGCCGTACATTCAGCGTGCGCCGCGCGCGCCGTTGGCGTCAAAACACCGTGTCTGTGCGGCGCTGATGCCGCCCGCCGCGCCGGCCGCGCGCGCCGTTGGTGATCCCGCTTCAGAACTTCGGCGTCACTCCCAGGTTGAAAAACAGGAATGAATAGATATCGGCCGTCGTCTCCAGCGCCTTGGTCGTGCTGCTGGCGCCGTGGCCCGAGCGCGTGTCGATGCGGATCAGCAGCGGCGTCGCGTGGCTGGCCTTCTCCTGCAGCGTGGCCGCATATTTGAACGAGTGCGCGGGCACCACGCGGTCGTCGTGGTCGGCGGTAGTGATCAGCGTCGCCGGGTACTGCACGCCCGCGCGAATGTTGTGCAGCGGCGAGTATTTGTAAATCGCCTTGAACTGCTCCGCGTCGTCGCTCGAGCCGTAGTCGGAGATCCAGGCCGAGCCGATCGTGAACTTGTGGAACCTCAGCATGTCCATCACGCCCACCTGCGGCACTGCCACGCGGAATAGCTCCGGCCGCTGGTTGATCACGGCCCCGATCAGCAGCCCGCCGTTCGAGCCGCCATTCACCGCCAGGTGCTGAGGCGACGTGTAGCGCTGCGCGATCAGCCACTCCGCGGCGCCGATGAAATCGTCGAAGACATTCTGCTTGTGCAGCTTCATGCCCCCTTCGTGCCACTTCTCGCCGTACTCCCCGCCGCCGCGCATGTTGGCCATCGCGTAAACAAATCCTTGCTCCAGCAAGGCCAGCCGCGTCGAGCTGAACGCCGGGTTCATCGTGATGTTGAATCCGCCGTAGCCGTACAGCAGCGTGGGATTGGTCCCGTCCAGCTTCAGCCCCTTCTTGTATATGAGGAACATCGGGATCCGCGTCCCGTCCTTGCTCATGAAAAACACTTGCTTCTCTTCGTAATTCGCCGGGTCGAAGCCGGGGATCCGCGGCGCGCGGAACAGCGTGCTGGCCCGCGTGGCGATGTCGTAGCGGAAAATCGTCGGCGGGTAATCCAGCGACGTGAACGAATAAAACACGAACTTGTCATCGTGATTGCCGCCGAATCCGCCCGCCGTGCCTGGGCCGGGGAGCTGGATCTCGTTCTCCAGCTTGCCGTCGAGGCTGTAGACGTAGGCCCGCGTCGTCACGTCCTTCAGGTACGTCACGAACAGCTTGCCGCCGGCCGTCGTCGCGCTCTCCATCGCTTCGGGTTTTTCGGGAATCACGTCGCTCCACGCCGCGTTCGGTTTGGACGGATCGTACAGCATCACCTTCCCATTCGGCGCACCGTGATTTGTCTGGATCAGGAACTTGCCGCCCACGTTGTCGATCGGTCCGTACTGGTCGTCGGTGATCGCGGCCACAATCGGCGTCCACGTCTTCTCGCCCTTGCTCAAGTCGCGAAACGACAGCGCGTTGCCCTTCTTCCCCGTGGCCGGGTCCGAGATGACCAGGAACGCAAAGCGCTCATCCTCGGTCGTCCCGACGCCATGCTCGCGCTGCGGATGGGCCTTGTCGGCATAGATCAGCTCGTCCTGCTCCTGCGGCGTGCCTACGCGGTGGAAGTAGACCATCATGTTCTCGTTCTTGGCCGACAGATCGTGCCCGCCTTCGGGCGCCGGAAACCGGCTGTAGAAGAAGCCGTCGCCGAACCACGCCGCGCCGGAGAACTTGATCCACTTGAGATGGTCGTCCAGCAGCTTCTTCGTAGCCACCTCCAGCACCGACGCCTCCTCCCAATCCGAGCCGCCGCTCGACACCATGTAGGTGGCGTAGCGGCCGTTCTTCGAAAGTTCCAGACCACCCAGGCGCGATGTCCCGTCGGCCGAGAACTTGTTGGGATCGATGAACACCTCCGGAGTCCCCTCCAGCCCCTTCTGGATGTAAACCACGCTCTGGTTCTGCAGGCCGTCGTTCTTGGAGTACACGAAATTCTCGAGCTTGCGGAACGGCGCGCTGTATTTCGGATAGTTGTAAAGCTGCTTCAGCCGCGCCAGCACCTGTTGCCGGTACGGAATCTGCTCCAGGTACCCGAACGTGACCTTGTTCTCGGCCTCGACCCACGCCGCGGTCTCCGCCGAACGGTCGTCCTCCAGCCAGCGATACGGGTCGGCCACCTTCACGCCGTGGTAGTCGTCCACCTGCTCGCCTTTGCGCGTCTGCGGGTAGTTCAGCGTCTGCGCGGAAGCGGGTATCAACACTCCCAAAGCGGCGGCGGCGAGCGCCAGCCGCGGTATCAGCGTGCGAGTCTTGAGCATCACGGGTGAAATTCCTTTGCTGTAACCGCCCGCGCCGTCGGCATTCGAGACCAGCGCGGGCGAATTGGATTCTCAGGAAAAATCGTACCACCGCCGCACTTCGGCATTACCAGTGACTCAGATAAGGCACCGGAGATCCCTTAGTGAAAATGCATGCTTCACAGGCGGACCAACCCGAGGCTGATCTTGAGGGCTTCGTCGACCTTAGCCTTGGTGGCGGCCTCAATCACACCCAAACGCCGGACCAGCCGCTGCCGGTCCACGGTGCGGATCTGGTCCAATCGGATCGCGGAGCGAACTTCCAGGCCATTGCCAGCGGTGGGGTCAATGACAACTTCAATCGGATAGGGAACCGGGGAAACGGCAGAGGTGATGGCCGCGACGATGGTCAGCGGGCTGTAGCGGTTGCCAGTATCGTTCTGGATGACCAGGGCGGGGCGGGTCTTCTTGATTTCGTGCCCGATGGTGGGATCGAAGGAGCAGAGGTAGATGTCCCCCCTCCGGAGCTCGGCTACTTTTTGCTCTTGGCCTCTTGGCCGGTGTGGGACTTTTGCCATGCTTCTTCCTCTAGGGGAAACCACTCCGAGGCAATCTTCAGATTCTCATCGGCATTGGCCAGGTAGCCCGCCTTGAGCCGTGCGCGCAAGCTCTGCTGCCCTTTGGTCTCCACGTAGTGCAGTACCGCCTCGGAGACGAACCGGCTGCGGTTGCCCCTGGGCGCTACCCGGTCCAGCACGGCCAGCGTCCTCTCCGGCAGCATGATGTTGATGCGTTTGTTCATTGGAGTTGCGTGGCTAGCGATTCTTGTACCCGCAGTTTACACACCATTCGTGTGGGTGTCAACTGACGCCGATGCAACATCATGATGATAAGGACTCGAACTCGTCGCTGAGCGGCTTCAGCCGCCTATTGATTCAGGCTGAAATGCACGTCTGACTCGGTGTTGACCTTCACCGCCTCGCCGTTCAAGATGGCCGGCCTGTAGATCCATTTGGCGACGTTCTCGCGCGCCGCGTCCACGACGGGAGCCAAGCTGGACGTGGTGATCGTACGCCGTGCTTTCCCGGTGGACGGCCTCTCGGCGGACATCAGATTTGTGATGGTCGCCGCCGACGCGTCATGGCCGCCTTCTATTCCAACTCCATTTCAGCGTTATGGCTACGGTTACTACGATCCAACCCGCAGCAATCAGCAAATCTCCCACCGATATGACCACGGTCCCAACTTGGAAGATGTCGCACAGTGGCGCTAGCAGGGCGTTCTCAAAGGACTGGTGTTGGCCAAAAAAAGCGGTCTTGTCGTGCACGTTGGGCAGGATGACGGGCATTGAACCACGGTTGAAAAGCAATGCGGCCAAATTGCAGGCTATTCCGGCTATTTGAAGTCCTACGCCGAACCTAAGGGTCGTATTGACCGTCCGTCGTGCCTCCCACAGCATTAAAAGGATGATGACTATTTCAAATATCTCGTGGGTCATTTCTTCCCCTTCTTGCGGGGTCCAAAGGTGGTTTCTCCGCGAGCCAGCTTCCGATCGACCATCCACTGCTCAGGATCGATGTCGAGAGCCATCGAAAGTGCCCGTTTCGTGACGGGCACCTACAGCCGCTTATGCAGAATCTGCTCAGCGGCATGCAGCTTCTGCCCAGCGACTTGAGCTTTGGTTTGCCCAGACGTTACGGGCCCAGCGAGCCAGCTCGCAAACTGAATAGGGCAAAGATAAGACGAATGTGTCAGCGAGCGGTGGGCCCGATTGGTAGGTCCGTAGTATCTGCCGATCTCCATGTACAAGAGCAAACCCGTATGCCAGTTCGTTGAGACACACAACGTCAATGCAATCGCTGTACTCCACGACAGAGTGCGAGACGGGACGGGGCGAAGAGGCGGTGCTCATCCTCGAGGATTCGTGACTCTGCATGGTCGGATGACCACAGCGCGCCACCGGAGGCGCTTCTGCCAACCCGCTTCGGCCGAGAGCCTCCTCATGGGCCTGGCGACACCTCCAATCGCGACCGGACAGGTGGGCCTCGCGCAGCAGCCGCCCCCGGCGATATCGGTTGCACAAAATAGGTTGGTGCGGTTCGTGCAGTGGAAACAACGGCGTGATAGCACCCATTGAATAAGAGAGGCTACCAAAAACATGACCAAGACTGCACCGCATCTCGGCGAAGAGTTATCTGGAACGGTTGACCAAGTGGCTGATCTGGCTCGGACCGCAGGTAAGAAGTTGGATGAAGCCCGGTATGAGACGGCAGACGCGCTGGCTGGCGCTGCTTGCTCCGTTCGGACCACCGGACGCCAAGGATCCGAGGCAATCGACGATCTGGCAAACAGTGCAGCGTCCAAGCTGGCTGGCGCTGCTTGCTCTGTTCGGGCCACCGGACGCCAAGGATCCGAGGCAATCGACGATCTGGCGAACAGCGCAGCGTCCAAACTGGATTCGACTGCCGCATACGTCCGGCGTCATGATACGTCGGACATGCTCGGCGACTTGCAGCAGCTTGTTCGCCGTCATCCAGCCAGCTTTCTCGTTGGGGCGGCCGTTGTCGGGTTCTTCTTGGGATCTGCCGGTCGCCGAAAGTAGAGCAAATCCGCATCAGGCCACTACTCACCGCGAGTAAAAAGCGCCCATTCAGAAGAGACCGGCAGTGGCCTGCGCCGGTCCAACGATGACAGCGCCTGGCGGCGTATCTGGTTCAGGGCAAACGGCCCGTAGAATCAGGTCGCCGACAGGTCAATGTCAATGCCACAACAGGAAACGGATGCACCCTCTGACGACGGACGGCGAGTTGGGGCGATGCCGAAGGGAAAGCCGTGGGAAGAACCGGTTGCACACTCAATGACAGATTCTGCACCCGATTGGGGCTGGCAAGCCGCTCGCGGACGGCGCTCGCCAATCGCAGATTGGAGCCGCCCTTTCCCGTATGCCGACCCCGCGAGGACTGAAAACCCTCACAAGATGAACGACCTGCTGGATCGAAGACGCCGGGACGTGACCTTGACCTTGCGACTGAGCCGTGAAAAGAGAACCTTACAATGTGACTTCCAGCAGATTGGAAGCCGCCGTGCAGTGTATCAAACCCGCAAAGGAGTATGTGGATGCGTAAATCAATCGTGACGATGTTGGCAATTACCGGTTTCATGAGTGCCGCCGCTTTCGGGGCGGACAGAGAAATCAAGGTTGACGACAGGCTGGACGCTTCGGCTGACACCCTGATCGATATGATGAGGGCTTCCGATCAAGGGATCCCCCAAGACCTGCTCAACAAGGCGCGCTGCGTCATTGTCGTGCCGGGTATGAAAAAGGCCGGATTCATCTTCGCCGCGAAGTATGGCCGCGGGTTCGCAGTATGCCGCCGTCACGGTGGCTCGGGCTGGGGCGCTCCGGCCGGGATGCGGGTTGAAGGTGGAAGTGTCGGTTTCCAGATTGGCGCTTCGGAGACTGACGTTGTGTTGCTGGTGATGAACGATGGCGGAATCAGGCACCTCGAGTCCGATAAGTTTACACTCGGCGGCGAGGCAACAGCGGCGGCGGGCCCGGTGGGCCGAGACGCGAGCGCGCAGACGGATGCCATGATGAACGCGGAAATGCTGTCGTATTCCCGTTCGCGCGGGCTGTTCGCAGGCATTTCGCTGGAGGGCGCAACGCTTCGTCCGGACGGGGAAACCAACAGGGAACTCTACGGCCGCGACACAACCAATCGTGAGATTCTGCACGGCAACCTCAAGACTCCGGCGGCTGCCGGAAAGTTTGAAAGGGCGCTGAATCGGGACTCAGCCCAACGCAGCCGATAGGGGCAATTTCGGGTACTCGTAACAGGCTGGGGCATTTTGAACGGCTTCGGTCGAGCTTTACCCCTGTCACGCCGCCGGGGCGACACACAATGCGCCGCGAGCCCGGCCAGCTAGCCGCAGACCACCGTGGGGGGACACGTCCCGGCGTTGTCCCCCTTTCGAAGGGAAGGAAGTAGAACTTCTGAAAGGTCTTACAACCCCTTCTAAAAGGAGCCTCGTCGGAGGCACCTGTGGGTGACTGATGGCATTCGAGTAGCAGTGAAGGTCGGTCGCGCAAGTCGCGAAGACGATTCCGAACGGCCGGGTGCTCGGCGCTTGTTTTCCCTAGCCAAGTCTATTTCCGAACCAGTTTCGGCCGATACCAAAGCGGCTCCCGTGAGAGTGGTCTAGCCTACAAATCACTTGTTATCTGGCGCGCCCGGAGGGACTCGAACCCCCGACCTGCTGGTTCGAAGCCACAAGTACACGTAGAAACAGCGACTTAGCACCATTCGTAACGATTGCCAGCAGTTCCCATTCGTTGATAGTTTTCAAACACTTGCGGCTCGCCACAACCAAATGCCTCGCAACCGCGAGCAATGCTTGTGTGCAGGGGGTGGGCACAAAAGTGGGCACAGTCGAGTTTGTCGGTCCCGCTGGCATGGGTTAAGCAAATATTGGGACTTGCGGCCAACATTGCGCCTACAAAACCTACAAAACCCTCCCCGCACGCGGCGGCGTTGAACGCGGTGCGCTTCGGGGTACCGGGCGCCGGGTGGCGCCGGCGCGTCGCCACGCTCGCACAATTCCGCTGCCGACTGCACGAGGGAACAGGACGCCCGGCGGCATTGGAGAATCCCGCCCCGTTGCGCCGGCCCGCCGGGTTGGCAGGACTACTCGGTCCGCCTCCCCGGGGCGCGACACGGGCGAATTGTGCGCGAACGGCGGCGCCCCGTGCGCCGTCTTGGTTCCCCGCGAGCTTTGCGTTCGCTACCGACATGACAGAATATCGCGACGGATCCGTAGTTTGTCGCTCTAAGGCATCCGCCGCACGATTCGTCATGTTTCGACGCCCAACCGCCCAAGCCCGGGACAGATCTGTTAGTTTTGTACTCTGCGAAGGTGTAAGCAGATTCATGGATGAGGCAGAGACCAGAAGGAAGATCATCGACACCAACCTGCTACTGGCGGGCTGGAACGTGCTGGATCCTTCCCTGGTCATCCAAGAACTGGATATCTACCTTGCTGAGGCAGGCATCCCGGTAAGCTCTGATCCTCCAGACCCATACAAAGGCCATCAATTTGCCGACTACGCGCTCCTGCTTCACGGCAAGCCGGTAGCCGTGATTGAGGCCAAGCGCACGAGCAAGGATGCCGAACTGGGCCAGGAGCAGGCGCACACCTACGCGCGCAATCTGCAGAAAATTCACGGCGGCCCAATTCCATTCATTTTCTATACGAACGGGTATGAAACCCACTTCTGGGATTCCGACTTCTATCCGCCCGAGAAGGTCTACGGCTTTCCGTCGCGAGCGGATCTCGAGTGGATGGTGCAGCGCCGCGAGAGCCGCCGGCCACTCTCCGTGGAGTTGATCAACAAAGACATCAGCGGTCGCGACTACCAGATTGCCGCGATCCGGTCCGTCCTGGAAAGCGCGGAAGCCAAGCACCGGAAGTTCCTGCTTGTGATGGCCACCGGCACCGGCAAGACCCGTACGGCGGCGGCGTTGATGGATGTCCTGATCCGCGCGCGGTGGGCCAAGCGGCTGCTGTTCTTGGTTGACCGGATCGCGCTACGCGATCAGGCACTTGACACATTCAAGGAGCACCTGCCGGCTGAGCCGCGCTGGCCATTGTCTGACGAGAAGGCGTTTGCTCGGGACCGGCGCATCTATGTCACGACCTATCCGACGATGCTGAACATGATCCAGAACGGCACCACGCCGGAAACGTGGATCTCGCCGCACTTCTTCGACGTCCTGATCGCCGACGAAAGCCACCGTAGCATCTACGACACATACCGGCAGGTGATCGACTACTTCAGCGCCCTGAAGCTGGGACTGACCGCGACGCCGAAGGATCAAGTCGATTTCGATACCTTCAACATCTTCAACTGTCCAGTTCACGAGCCGACGTACGCCTATTCCTACGAAGAGGCCATCACGCACGATCCGCCCTACCTCACCGACTTCGAGGTGCTGAACGTTCGCACCAAGTACCAGTTGGAAGGCATCAAGGCGGGTGAGCTGCCGCCCGAGGTGCAGGACATACTCGCCGCCGAGGGCCGTGACCTCGAGGACATCGATTTCGAAGGCACCGACCTGGAGCGCAAGGTCACCAACGCCGGCACGAACGCCCTGATCCTGCGCGAATTCATGGAGGAGTGCATCAAGGACTCCTTCGGCACGCTCCCCGGCAAGACCATCATCTTCGCCATGTCGAAGGGCCACGCCCGACGTTTGCAGCAGATCTTCGACCGCCTCTACCCGGAACACAAGGGCAAGCTGGCTCGCGTCCTGGTCTCCGAGGATCGTTTCGTCCACGGCAAGGGCGGATTGCTCGACCAGTTCAAGACTCAGGACTTGCCGCGAATCGCTATTTCAGTCGATATGCTCGACACCGGCGTGGACGTGCGCGAGGTCGTCAATCTCGTCTTCGCCAAGCCGGTCTTTTCTTACGTCAAGTTCTGGCAGATGATCGGCCGCGGCACGCGCGTGCTTGTCGAAGATCCAGCCAAACGCCGGCCCTGGTGCACCGCGAAGGACAAGTTCCTGATCATCGACTGCTGGGGCAACTTCGAGTTCTTCAAGATGACGCCCAAAGGCAAAGAGCCGGGCCAACAGAAGCCGCTACCGGTGCGCTTGTTCGAGGCGCGGCTGGACAAGCTCGAAGCCGCGTTCGCCCAGAACCGTCCCGACTCAGCCTCCAGTGCCATCGCTGGGCTGCGCGCGGACCTGGGCGAGTTGCCCGCGAACAACGTCGTCATCAAGGATCATCAGGAAGAGCTGGACCGCGCCGCCGAAGATTCCTTCTGGGCGCATCTCCAGGGCGACGACGTGATCTGGCTCCGCTCAGCCGTGGCGCCGGTATTCCGTACGCGCTCCGACGCCGACTTCAAGGCCATGCGCTTTGAGACCGAGGTCGTCGAGTTTTCCACAGCCGTGTTGAACGATGACTTCGATTCAACAGCCGCGCTGGAACAAAGTATTGTCACGCAGATTCTAGAACTGCCACTGTCCGTCAACGTGGTCGCCCGGCACAAGGAATTCATCGAGGAGGCATTGCGCCCCGAGTGGTGGCAGACGCCCACCGAGGAGAAGTTAGCTGATTTGGTCAGCCGCCTGGCTCCGCTGATGCGCTTCCGCGAACGCCGCCGCGACCCGATTATGAAGCTGAACATCAAGGATCTTGTCATGGTAAAGGAGTGGATCGAGTTCGGGCCCGAGCACGAGCGTCTCTCCACCTCCGCCTATCGCGACAAGGTCGAAGCGTACGTGCGCGAGTTGCTTGCCGACAATCCCGTCTTGCAGAAAATTCAGGCCGGCGAAACCGTGACTGGCGAAGAGTTGGACGATCTCGCGCGTCTGCTCGAATCGAGCGATGCCCACGTGACCGAGGATCTGCTGCGCAAGGTCTACGACCATCGTTCGGCCCACTTCCTCCAGTTCATCCGGCACATCCTGGGGCTGGAAAAACTGGACTCGTGGCCGTCCACCGTCACGCGCGCCTTCGACGACTTCATCTCTGCCCACACCACGCTGACGGCGCTCCAGATCCGCTTTCTGCAGACGCTGCGCACCTTCATCCTGCAAACCGGTAAGGTGCGGCGCGAGGATCTGATCGACGCGCCTTTCACGCAACTCCATCCCGACGGCATCCGTGGCATCTTCCCTCCCGCCGGGATTCAGGAGATCCTGACAATGGTGGACGGCCTCGCCGCCTAACTTATTCATGCTGACAGCAACGCTACGTTCAAAGATCGACTCGCTCTGGGACAAGTTCTGGTCGGGCGGCATTGCCAACCCTCTCACGGCCATGGAACAGATCAGCTATCTGCTCTTCATGCGCCGCCTCGACGCCATGGACCGCAAGCGCCAGGAAGACGCCGAATGGCTCGGCCAGTCTTACACATCGCTATTTGAGGGCACGTTCCAGGGCACCGACCGCTATCCGCATCTTAAGAGCGAACTGCGTTGGAGCCACTTCCGCCACCTGCCCGGCGACGAAATGCTGGCGCACGTCCGCGACCAGGTTTTCCCCTTCATCAAATCGCTCGGCGGCGAGGACCAGCCCTTCTCGCGCCACATGCAGGATGCCGTCTTCATCATTCCGAAGCCCGCCCTGTTGGTCGAGGCCATCGGCATCATCGACGACCTCTATACCGAAATCGAACGCGAGCGCCAGGAGCAGGGCCAGACCTTCCACGACACCCAGGGCGACCTCTACGAGCATCTGCTGGCCGAAATCAGCACCGCGGGCAAGAACGGCCAGTTCCGCACGCCGCGCCACATCATTCAGATGATCTGCGGTCTGGTCGATCCGAAGCTCGGCGACTTGATCTGCGATCCGGCCTGCGGTACGGGCGGATTCCTGCTCGGGGCATACCAACACATCCTCACCGCGCACACCTCACCCGCGCTGCGCCACACCGACGACAATGGGATGGAGCGCGGCCTGGTCGGCGACGAGTTGACCGATGAGCGGCAATGGACAGTGCTGCGCGAGCACACCTTCCACGGCTACGACTTCGACACGACCATGGTCCGCATCGGGCTGATGAACCTGCTGCTGCACGGCATTGACCGCGCGAACCTCGACTACATGGACACGCTTTCGAAGAAGTTTGACGAGCGCGACAACTACGACGTCGTGTTGGCCAATCCGCCCTTCAAGGGCAGCATCGACAAGGGCGACATCAACGAGGACCTGAAGCTCGCCACGACCAAGACCGAGCTGCTCTTCGTCAACCGCATCATCAACCTCCTGCGAATCGGCGGCCGCGCCGGCGTCATCGTGCCCGATGGCGTGCTCTTCAGCGCCAGCAAGGCGCATCGCGACCTGCGCGAGATGCTGATTGAGGAGTGCGAACTCCAGGGCGTTATCTCCATGCCCGCGGGCGTCTTCCGGCCCTACGCCGGCGTCAGTACGGCCGCAATCGTCTTCGTTAAGGGCGGCCGGACCGAGCACGTCTGGTTCTACGACATGACCGCCGACGGCTACTCGCTCGACGACAAGCGCGACAAGATCGAGGCCAACGATATCCCCGACGTGCTGGCCCGCTGGCGTGCGCGCAATCCGGCTGTCGATGCTGACCGCACGGCCAAGGCCTTCTGCGTGCCGGTACAGCAGATCCGCGACAACAAGTACGACCTGTCGATCAACCGGTACAAGGAGAGCAACCATGTCGCGGTGCAGTACGAGGCGCCTGCCGCGATTCTCGAACGGCTGAAGGATCTCGAAGATGCGATTCAACAGGATCTGAGTGAGTTGGAGGAAATGCTGGGTTGAGCACTGCCAGGAGATCCAAGACCATCGGTGACCTTGTTCTCGCTGTCGAGACATGGAGTCCTCGTTCGGCTCCTGTGGGCACGAGCTTCGAGTACATCGATATTGGAGCGATTGACCAAGGAGAGAAGGCGATCCTGCGAGCGGGACTGATCTCGTGTGCCGAGGCTCCCAGCCGCGCGCGACAGTTGGTTCAAGGCGGCGATGTGCTCGTCTCGACCGTGAGGCCAAACCTCAACGCGGTCGCGTTCGTGACGCCTGCCTTCAACGGTGCAACTGCTTCCACGGGATTTACCGTGTTGCGACCCAATCCGTCGCTGTTGGACTCTCGCTACTTGTTCTTCTGGGTGAGGTCGCCGCAATTCGTTGCGGAGATGACGATGAACGCCACCGGAGCAAGCTATCCAGCGGTAAGCGATGCCATTGTTAAGCGGTCGGTGATCCCGTCACCGCCGCTCCCTGAGCAGCGCCGGATCGCGGCGATTCTCGACAAGGCCAACGCCATCCGCCGCCAGCGCCGCCAATCGCTCGAACTGACCCAGGATCTCCTCCGTTCCGCATTCCTGGACATGTTCGGCGACCCGGTAGTGAACAGCAATGGACATCGTTGGCGGCAACTTCGCGATGTTTGCCTGAAGATCACCGACGGAGAGCACCTGAATCCGGCTTTAGTTTCTAGCGGCGTCCCGTTAGTCATGGCGGGCGATCTCTCCGATGCTGGCGTGTCGTTTGACGCGGGCAAGTTCGTTTCTGAGGCAGACGCGGCCCGATTTCGGGGGAAATGCGCACCTGAGTTGTCGGATGTCTTGCTGGTCGGCCGAGGGGCCACAATCGGCCGCTCGACCCTCGTCGACAAGTCTGAACCGTTTTGTCTGATGGGGTCTGTGATTCTCTTGAAATGCGATAAGTCGCTGGTCCTTCCGGATTACCTTGTCTCCCTGCTGCGCGAGCCTTCTTACCGAAAGAAGCTGTTCTCCACCTCTGGGTCATCAGCCCAGCAGGCGATCTACTTGAAAGACGTGGCCGCTCTGCCGATCCCTTTGCCTGCCTTACGTCAGCAGCAGCTGTTTTGCGAAATCGCATTGGCTACTCGAAGGCGCATGGCCATTTTGAAGGATGCCCAGGAAGCGGGCGAAGCCCTATTCCAGTCGCTCTCACAGCGCGCTTTCGCCGGAGAGCTGACAACGACGGCGGGCGCATGAGCGCAGCGCCGTCTCATTCGCATCCGCGCGACGGGCGAGTCGGGGAAGTTCCGCGTATTACTCGGCGGGCTGTGTGTGGGCTGGGGCGCCGGGCTGGACAATGGGCGGGGGCGCGGCAACGGCCGTCGGCAATCCAACCCGCATGAAGTAGCGCGCGAACGACTGGGAGAGATGCTCCCGATACGGTGCAATCAGGCGAAGACGTGGTTGATCCTGGTGCGTGAGGAGCGACTCCAGAAAACCGCGGGGCAATGAATACACCTCGTCAAAGCTGACAATCTGGTGCTCCCTGGGCAATTCCGCGTGCATGGATCGATCCAAGACGGCCTGATGCCAGATGATGCCGTCCCGTAGGTGTTTGAAATCACCGGCGAAGGAGTTATCAGTTGGCTTCTGCCCCCGCGCAACTTTTGCTGCGCACCATTGCTCACAATACCCCGAGAGTGGTGTCAGTGGGCAAAGGACCACCTCGCCGACCTTGTTTTGCTCGAGGTCGCAGGCTTGGGTCATAACCACGAGGTCAACCACCTTGAGCACCCTCGCCGCAGTAGCTTTGTCCGTCAGGTCCGGCCCAGGTACGTAGATAGCATTCTTGTCCCAGGCGAAGACAGGGACAGAATTGAGGATGTCTCCCTGCGTGAGAGGCGTGCTTCCGACTACGATTTGGTACCAGGAGTCAGGCATCTACTTCGTCGACGTCGACGTCGTCGAATCTAAGGCTCGGGACGTGCCGTGGCAGTTCGCCGAGCCGGAACGGGATCTCCGCAAGGGACACAATCGTCCCGGTCCGAAGGACGAACGGCCAATCTTCGTCAACTGCCTCGACGTCCGCAAGGTCAATCGGATGGACCGTTGTAGCTGCCGAAACGTGGGCGGCGAGACCAGGCGCAAGGAAGTGCGAGCCGCTGCTCGCGTTCTGAGTGGAGATGCCCGCAGGATCGGGCGACATGGTGGGGAAGCCGGGCGTACTTTGGCCGTAAGGCGCCCACATCCTGGCGGAGTCGTAGAGGAGTGCCGCGATGTCCTCATCGCGACGCTCCTCTACCTGCTCGATCACGTACGCCGCAACTGGCCGAAGACTCACTGGCGAAGTGGGAAGTATCCAAGTCATTGCGTTCTTCTCCAAACCTGCGATTGCATGTTCTCTGAGGTCAAGTCGGTGAAGCCTCGGACAATCCATCCGCGCGCGGTTCGAAACCAGGTATCGAACGTCGCCGCCGAATCGTCTGCCGGCACGCCCTTCACTGTCACTTCAAACATGAAGACGGGCTTCCCGTCCGCCAGGGTCCGCGCGTCTCGAATGGACATATGCAAACGCCCCATGTTGTCGGGAAGCGGGAACACGGCTTGGAGATTCACACTTGTCGGGGCGGGCAAGAACCGGCCCGTCCGACGCCATGTGAAATCAGGGAAGACGCTTGCGAGGTCCTCAAACTCCGCCCAGCCATCTCCAGCCACAATGTGGTTTATGTAACTAATCTCGTACTGCCTCGGCACGAGTTGGCCCAGTCCCTTGTCCGCGAGAAACCGCCGGAAAATTCCCCAATGGCTCACGAACTCGGGGAACAGAGTGTCAAACCGAGGATAGCTGTCCTCGGGCTTGGTGCGGCGCCAGTTGAAAAGGAACCGATCCCTCTGCACCTGGATGAGCCGCTGCCCGTCGCGGTGGACCAGCCACACTCGCGGGAGGGGGAACCGATTAGACTTGAGGATGGTCGGCGGCGTTGTGCAAGCCGCTTCAACGATCGGGGGCAATGGGGGTTGTTCTTCGCAAGAGGCGAAATCCGCCGGGAACTGGTTCCAGAGCACGCCGAGGTGGGGAGCCAGCATCTGGTCGAGGGGCTCAAAGAGCGTTCCGAAGACGACTTCGCCGACGGGGGGGGTCTCGTAGCTTGGCAACGGATGGTCGGATATGCCGCTCATATCTTCATTAGGCCGTAGCCAGTATCCTGAACATATCACATCCACTCTGTTGCAGTGCAAAAACCGGGAGAAGCCAACGCCTCTCGTCGGCCGAAAAACGGTACCGAGTCCACCGCTCGCACGTCCGGGCCAATTTGCTCCACGATTCGGCCGTCAGAAATCGAACCTGAAATTCAAAGCTGCCTGCGAAACAGCCTTGGCTGCCTCGATACGCTGCACCTCGCGCTGCACGGCGGGCAGTTGACGCTTAAGTGCGCGCTCGGCGCTCTTGAGGGACAGGTTCGCGGTCCGCAGCGGATCCGCAGTGTTTGAGGTCGGGCGCACCACACGTGCGCGGTCCGTTTGAGTTGTGGTCTTCATCGACACAATCCTCAAGCAGCAAACGTGATCAAGCCACCTTGCATATCGGCAATACCTGGACGGGAGATGAGTAAAACTCAAGTTCCGGCAGAGCGTTCACATCCTTTTGGACGTCTTGAGGGCGGCTAACGATTCGATCATCCGCCCTGAAAACAATTGAATCTAAGGAGTCTATCACTGATCGGCGACCGGAATAAGCAAAGCCAAACTGCCTGGATGCCCGGCGGCTCGAGCGAATAGCGTCGTCGGCCCATCCGGTTAAGCTGTGGGTCGGTCTCCCTGGCGTCGCGAATCAGCGTAGCCCGACAGGCCTGAATCGCAGCGGAGTGCCCTCTGTGGCCTCAGATGGCTCCATTTCGAGGGCCAGCAGTGGGACGGCTCGACTGATCAGCTCTAGGATGTTCACGTAGCGGGGAGCGATCTCCTCGGCCACGAGCACGGCGGAGCAACGATTCATTCTTTGACGCTTGCGTTCCGTTGACCACCGCTCCACAACCCGCATAACGTGGCGGTCGTCGGTGGGGCCAAGCTGCAGCTCTACGACGAAGAGGACCGACTGGGCGGAACTTGCGAGAAGAAGGCTGATTTGGCGGGAGCGCCAGGACGCGCGTTTGAGATCCAGGTCGCCCAGTCCGAGGACGGCCGGATCTTCGTTGATTCGCTCGGCCAGCGTATGCTCCGCGCTCGCGCCGCCGCGCGAGCGCGCCGGGCTTCCAGGGCTGAGATGGCTGGGGCTGATCATGGTCGTTTCCGGCGCGTGCGCCGCTTGGGGGCAACACCATCGGCGGTGATCGACTGCTCGTGAAACTCGGCTGTCAGCCGCCAAAAGGCGATGCGGGAGAGCTCGAGGGTCACCGACCCGCTCCCATCTTCCAGCCCGAGATGGACTGGCCGGCGGCCTGGGACCAAGCTGAGCGACGCCGTGTGCACCTCGAAGCGCGAGATTTCCGCGCCGCGCTGCACAGCGACGGCGGCCTTGCCGAGCCGGATCATTGAATCCCGTGAAGCGTTGGCCATGGAATGTTTTCCCGCCGCGGGAACACCGCGGCCCTCACATTCATGGCTCAGGCGCGGCGGGAAAGCAAGTGGCGCCCGCCTGACAAAAAGCGAGCAACATCCATGCCTATGTGTGGCGGATCCAGCTAGCTCGAAGCGTTGTCGCCGCCGTTTGGTGTCCCTCAGCCGAGTCCAGAATGATCACACAAGCAACGGCTCACTTTCTTAATTGCTGGATGAAGAAGTCCGCCATCATGTGGTTAGCCTCGATGGCCTCAGGAAGTGTGGAGTCGTACCAGAAGGCGTGGGGCAGAGCGTCGAAGACCACCAGTCGCGCATCGACGCCAGCGTTGAAGTAGGCGCGGTGCAGGTTGACGGTGCCGGAGAGCGGCAGATCGCGACTGCTGGTGACGAACAGCGTCGGCGGCAGCCCGCGCAGATCGGAGAAGATCGGCGAGAGTACGGGATCCCGCGGGTCGGTGGCAACTACATATTCCGGGTCGTGGGGTCCCGGCCCGGGTGGATCCAGATGCCCCGAGAGGCCCCGCAAGCCATAAAGCGCCTGCGAGTCGCCGTCGCGGGAGAAGTCGCCCACGCCGCTGAAGATGCCGAGGGCAGCGGGGAGCGGCAGGCCCAGTTGCTTCAGGCGGGTGGCCACTTCGGCGGTCAGAATGGCCCCGGCCGAGGTGCCATAGATCACGATTTGGCCGGGCTTGCAAGTTTTCAGCAACTCCTTGTAGACGGCGACCGAATCATCGACGGCTGCGGGAAAGGGATGCTCCGGAGCCAGCCGGTACAGCACGGCTACCACCTTGATCCTGCTGTAGGCGGCGATGGGAATTGACTCGGTATAGGAGCCGGAATCCGAGTTGAAGCCGCGCGCGTACAGGTCGACCAGCACCTTGCCCTGGTCGAAGCGCTGTCCCGCGGCCGGATTGAACGGCCCTTCCACGCGAAAGGCATAGTGCGCCCCGGCCCCGAGACCGCGCACGAACACATGCCAGAAGTGGAAGCTCTTGTTCACGAACGGATCGAACTGGATCACTTGCGACGGCGCCGGCGCGTCGTGCCGGTCAAACAGCAGCAGTTCTACGCCGGTCGCGTTTCCGGAGAAGAGCGAGAAGTTGACGCCCTCCGGTCCGGGCGTGGCTCCCAGAGGATGCGGCGAGCCCGGTTCAACATTAGGGACGGTCGGCACGGTGGTAGCAGCCATAATTTCTTTACATTAACAGGCGGTTGTGTCAGGCCGGTGCAGGCCTTTCACAAGCCGGCGCCTCGGCTTCGTCAGCCGGTCCGCCGGCGCGGGAAACACATACTGGTACTGGATTGGGACGCGCTGCCGTGCCCCCGGAATTGGCGGAGAGCCTATTGAAAGAAATGGTCGGGGCGAGTGGATTTGAACCACCGACCTCCTGGTCCCGAACCAACGACCCACGCAATATCAGTAACTTAGAGGTGTTACCAACGATTGCTCACAATTGTGCCAAGTTACTAGTTTTCAAAGACTTCGGTGGATTTGGGCACGTGGCGATAGCAACAGTAAACAACGCTTCTACACCAGAGGTGGGCACAAAAATGGGCACAGTCGGGTCTCTCCGTTTCGCCGGCATGGGTTAAGCGAATATTAGGGCTTGCGGCCAACATTGCGCCTACAAAACCTACAAAACCCTCCCCGCACGCGGCGTTGAACGCGGTGCGCTTCGGGGTACCGGGCGCCGGGTGGCGCCGGCGCGTCGCCACGCGCGCAATGCCGCTGCCGACTGCACGCGGGAACAGGAAGTCCGGCGGCATTGGAGAATCCCGCCCCGTTGCGCCGGCCCGCCGGGTTGGCAGGACTACTCGGTCCGCCTCCCCGGGGGCGCGATACGGGCGAACTGTGCGCGAACGGCGGCGCCCCGTGCGCCTTCTTGGTTCCCCGCGAGCTTTGCGTTCGCTACCGACATGACAGAATATCGCGACGGATCCGTAGTTCGTCGCTCTAAGGCATCGTGACGATCACGGGAACGACTGGTCGCTCGGCGGTGATTTCGGATGACATCGGAACAGCGATCAACACCAAGCATCTTTGCTGCATGACGCTCGACCGAAACGTTGTTGAGCCTGAATTCCTTGCCCATGCGCTCCATTGCGATCCCGACGTGGTGCACCAGATCGAGGGGGAGAATCGCGGCGCGATCATGTCCGGCCTAAACATGGGCATCATTCGCGGTTTACGAGTTCAGGTTCCTCCGCTGCCAGTGCAGCAGAAGTTCGTCACCCTCCTGAATCAGTTGAGGGTCGTCGAAGCACGGCAGCAGCAGGCCCTCCAGGCATCCGAAGCCCTGTTCCAATCGCTGTCGCAACGCGCGTTCGCCGGAGAGCTGACAACGACGGCGGGGCTGAGGCGTGCACCGTGAGGCGTTCCGTGGGCTCCGCGTGAAGCCGTGGCCGCTCGCGCAACCGGCGCTCGATGTAATTGATAAAATAAAATTTAGGCACTGCTGAGGCCACCTGGCCGCCGACGTCGAGCCAAATGCCAGGAATGGGGGCGAAACGGAGGCCCGCACAATAGGCTTGAGTCGCAGAACAATTCTGTTAAACTTTGTTCAATCGCCGATGAGCATCGTAGCGTCTGAGAACGCATAGGACGACCCAGAGTGGGATTTCGATACGCAAACGCGCCGATTACGGAGGCCCTCATCGACATACGGGTGGAGCCTCTCCCTTCGTCGAGGCTTGAAGACCTGAAGGCGATCCATGATTCGGTCAAGGATCAATGCCCTGAGAAGCGGGAGCGCTTTAACGTTCAAGGTGAGATTCATGTAGGCCCGGAAGTTAGTGCTTCTGCACAAAGAACGCTGATTGGCTTTGATTTCAAGACCAGCGATGGCAAGCAGATATTTCAGGCACGGCTGGACGGATTCACTTTCAGCCGTCTGAAGCCCTATGGGAATTGGGTTGAGCTCCGTGATCAAGCACGGAGTCTGTGGAGCATTTACCGCGCCGTTATAGGCGGCCAGAAGGTCATCCGCGTGGCGGTTCGTTACATCAACCAAATCGATATTCCGGTACCCTCACTGGACTACAAGGATTACTTTCTGACCACGCCTGAAATCTCGCCGGCACTACCGCAAGTGCTCAGCGGTTTTTTCATGCAGCTACAATTGCCGCAGCCGGATTTCAACGGCATGCTGATTCTGAATCAGACGGCCGCCACTCCTCCGGTGCCCAACACGAATTCGGTGATTCTCGACCTGGACGTCTTCAAAGAGGCGCCCGAATTCGCATCGGATGAACAGGTTTGGGAGATGCTCGAAGTGTTGCGCGAGCGCAAGAACAAGTACTTCGAGGGTTGCATAACCGACAAGACGCGCGCGTTGTTCGGCGAGAGGATTACCTACTGAGATGCCAATGCTCGTGGCCAATGAGTTCGTCGCCCGCCCGGTAGTTGGATTCTATTGCGTCGGCAAGCACGTCGACGAAGCAGAGCATTCGGCTTTGCGAGCGTGGTCAATCGCGTGTTCTCGGCGGCAAGTCTCGATGAGCGTCTTTATGCAGATCAAGGACAGCATCGATGAGGCCCGAAATCGACTTGGACAAACCGCGAGATTGATCCACGGTTGGGATACGTATGGTGGCGATCCGCCGAACGAGATGGCTCGAACAATCGCCGCTAACGTGCTCACGCTACTCGAGGCTGAGGCACTTCCCCCAGCTCGGCTACTCCCGTCGGCCGAAGGCGGAATTGCGATCTCCTTTGTGGAGGGGGCACGGCGCGCTGAGATTGAAACCTACAATACCGGCGAAGTCATCGCGGCGATCTACTCGGCAGATGATGAGCCGCTAGTTTGGGAATTGGATGACAGCGCGGGTGCAATCACTTCTTCAATAGAGCAGATTCGTGTACATCTCGCCGCCTGATCGCCCAGAGCACATGTATCGGAGGGGCCGGGCTGTTCAGCCTGAGTTCTCCCCATGGGAGCTTCTTTACTTCAGGTACGGCGTGGATGAGTTTGTAGACGGCGCGCTCGCTCCTGCAGCGATCCACTTGCCCCAAAGTGTCAATCGCGGCGAATTCAGCCAGCCAGCGGATGTCCTATTTCATCCTGAAGGCAAGTACAACGGGTTGGGCGTAGTTGAGTTTCGAGTTGAGGAAATACCGCCGACGAGTGAACCTGGTGCTGGCATTCCGTGTAAGTTCTTCATGAAGCATCTCCCGGAGGAGGACAACTATTCGCACAGCGAAATATGGGCGGATCAAGTGCCTGAAACAGGGCGTTTTTGGAAGCCAGGAAGAACCGCAAGAGCGGCATTCAGAATCAAGCTGTGCCGGCGGATTCGAGCTGAGCGGATTAAAATCCAGGCGGTGAAGAACAAAGATCAAGTGTAGATGCGCGAGGCGTCACGCGCAATTCGCCGCCCTGTTTCATCTGCTCCTGCAGCACCGATCATCGCGCCTAAGCTGCGGAGGAAAGCGAAACAGCCACCCTCAGCCTGATCCCGTCATTCGGCGCATGCACCAGATCCTGCTTCGTCCCGAGGTACCGTTCCGTCGTCTGCACCGACGAGTGGCCCAGCAGCAACTGAATCTGTTCAAGCTCGCCGCCGGCAGCACGGCACATCTTCGCGCAGCTGCGACGAAGGTCATGCGGGGCGATTCCGGGGACACCTGCCGCCGCGGCGTAGGGCTGAAGTAGCTGCCAGACGACCTTCTCTGACATCCGTTCCGGCTGCACCTGATCGCCGCGAGCAATGCGCCGAAGTACATGACCTTCCGCCACTCCAGCCACCTCTGTCCAAGCGTCGATGGCGACCTTCACCCAGGTCGGCATCGGAATCGTGCGCACGCGGCCGTGTGCTTGCCGAGGAGGTCCACGATGCACCAACGGTTGTCGCGCTGCTGGATGTGCCTCATCGTAAGCGCCGCCACCTCCGATCGGCGCAGCCCGCAGCCCAATAGGACAGCCAGCATCGCGCGGTCGCGCAGTCCCTTTTTCGTGGATACGTCCGGCGCATTTAGGAGCGTCTGCGCCTGCCGGACGGACAGCCAATTCCCGACCCTCACGCCCTTCGACTTGGCACCCTTCACGCGCGTGATGCCGGCAGCCAGTTCCGGCGCCAGCAGCCCGTTGTCGGCAGCCTCGACGGCCAGCTTCCGGACGGCAGTGATCCGGACGTTGATGGAGATGGGGCCAAGTCCATGGGCCTCCAGCGCGATTCGCCAGGCGCCCACGGTCGCCTTCGTGAAGCCTTACGTCAAGGGCCAGAATAGCGCCGCGCAAGACGCCGCGGCAATTTGTGAAGCATCGAGCCGGCCGGAGATGCGATTTGCTCCGCAGAAGTTGATCGGGCAGCAGGACCTACAGGCGCTCCATCGCATCCGCATCCGCCTGATCTCGGTAACCGGACGGAGCTGGGTAACCAAATCCGCGGACTGCTAGTCCGAATACGACCTCATTCTCCCGCAGCATCTGAGCCAGACCCGCTATTAGTTAAAGTCTGCACGGACACCCGTGCAGATATCAACTGCTACTCGGGCATGAACTCAGAATGGAGCTCCGGCCCAGGGGCATACGCTTCGTGTGGGTCCGTCCGACACTCCACTGCGACTGGCGGCAAAACGGTATTTGCGTGTCCGTAGTTCTATTGTGTCTTCCCCAGTCCGGCATTGGCGCCGGCCACAACTGCTTTGCGGTACAACTCGGCGCTGAAGTACGTTTCCGCTTCGGATCCCATCTGCTTTCCAGCCTCCGCCAGGAAGATAGCGGTCGTCGCGTGGAGTGTTCCCGCATAGCGAGTGTGCAGCTCCTTGAGTAGCCGGTCGAGAGGCTCAGCGCCGAAGCGCCGCTGGGCTTCCAGCAGCATCAGAGCGGCTTTGTCGTAGCGATTGATCTCGCGGTCCGGGGAGTCGGTCGTCGTCTCCGCGATACTGGCGGTAGTCTTACTCCGGCTGGCATTTTGCCGGTATACATTACTACGCTATTGCATTTCAGGCGTTGCGCCTGCACGGCTCAGCGCGCAGCTTGCGGTAGTCCGCTAGTCTCGGCAGGTCAATTGAATCGACAGCTTTCAGTGGCCTCAAGAGCCTACTTGCGACCGCGGATCGAGCAGCGTGTTTAGATGCTCTTCCGGAATCCCTGATTTTTCGCGCGCCACGTCGCGAATTGTACGGCCGGTGGCATGGGCTTCGTTTACCAGCAAGGCGGTCTTCTCGTAACCAATCTCGCCAGTCAGCGCTGTGCCCATCGCCAGCGACTATTCGACAGAGCCCTCGGCGCGCTGCCGGTCAGCCTCCAATCCATCTACCAGGTTCTCAGCAAAGGTTCTGGTGCCTGCGGCCAGCAGTTCGATGGCGTCGAGCAGGTCAAATGCCATTACAGGCATCATCGCGTTGAGTTCGAAGTTCCCGGCTGCCGAACACCAGACGATGACCGCGTCATAGCCGATCACTTGCGCGCAAACCATCAGCAAGCTCTCGGCGATCACCGGATTGACCTTGCCCGGCATGATGCTCGATCCGGGCTGGACTGCCGGCAGCTTCAATTCTCCCAATCCACAACGCGGCCCGGAGCAGAGCCACCGGATGTCGTTCGCAATCTTGGTCAGAGTAACTGCGTACGTGCGCAGGGCGCCGCTCAGGAAGCAGGCTGCGTCGCGCGCTGCCTGCGCTTCGAAGTGGTTGCGAGCTTCGACGAATGGCAGTCCGGTTCGGCGCGCGATCTCAACAATAGCGCCCTGGGCGAACCCAGGCGGCGCATTCAAGCCGGTGCCCACCGCCGTTCCGCCGAGTAGCAATTCATAAATGCCGGCTAGCGCGGCTTCGATGCGTTCACACGCCGCTTCCACCTGGCGAGCGTAGCCACTGAATTCCTGACCCATACGGATGGGTACCGCATCCTGCAAGTGAGTTCGCCGAATCTTGATGATGTCGTGGAACGCCGTCCTGACCGGGAGCTTCCTCAAGACCAGTTGGACATGCAGCCTTGCGCTACCATCCAAGAGTTGACTAAACTG